>JAEEGL016856548.1_pt1 | contig 19531 bp, 21 predicted proteins | sample 9134231 | NCBI WGS metagenome assembly JAEEGL01 (sample SAMN16246548, study PRJNA631951) | gut metagenome | biome: gut microbiome; feature: rumen; material: fiber-attached | host: Bos | place: Iran: Karaj | collected 2018-10 | reverse complement strand
GGCTGCATTCACGATGGCCGCGATCACGAAAAAGATCGCATAACGCACCTTGTTATTGTTCAGGCCCCAGTAGGCATCATTCCAGATGCAGTAAACACAGTCAACGATCCCGCCGACAAAAATGATCGAAAAAGCCGTTACACACGATTCTGCCGGTAAATCGATCTCAGCCACGCCGAGCACCACCAACAGGGCCGCATAGATCATCATCGCGTAAAACCCGTACTTGTATCCGTTGCCCCGGACAATGTTCTGTCTCTCATCATACTCTGTTTTCATCTTGCGGTTCCGGTTACAGATCTTCGCTATGATGATCACCAGAACGATCCCGACAGCAAACCCGCATAATACACCGGTCAACCTTGCAATATTATATGTACTCATCTCTTATCCTCCTGAAAAATAAAAAAGTTGTATATTGCTTCTTTGGATATCCTACAAGCAATATACAACCGCTTTTACAATCTGTCAAGTATATTTTACAAAAAGTTTCATTTTATTTTCAGATTGTCGGATTACAATTGACGTGCTTCGCGTTCAATGCCATGGTTTTTACAGGGCTTTACGGATCCGGGCGGCTCTCTCCTCCAGCTTTTTTGCCGTCATGAAGCTGCCGTAATATCGGAATACCGGCGCACATTTTTCTGCAACAAACGCATAATTTGGGCTTTTGTCTTTATCCCACGCCCGATCCAGCAATGTCTCGGCTTCCTTTAAATACGTAACGATCTTCTCTTCTCCCGCTTCCGGTCCGCTTTCCCGGTTGACAAGGTCGGCCATGTTCAGGAAAGTGACAGCCTGTTCCGGTTCGCTCCCCTCCTGCTCCTTAAGGATCAAAAGGGCGCGCTCATACAGTTCCAGTGCCTGTCCGGGCTTTGAAAGATCCGCGAGCGTCACGGCCATATTGTTATAGAGCCCCGCAAGCCGCTCATCCCCTACTTCCCGCTCATAGATCACTTTTGCCTGCTTATATAAAGGAAGGGCCTCTTCAGGCATGCCGAAGCTTTTATAAGCCGTGGCCGCATTGATATACGCCGTAGCAGCGCCTGCGGAATCGCCGATCCCCATCTCACGGACCAGCGCAAGTGTTCTTTCGCATGCATTTAGTCCTTCTTCCTTCATTTCGCATTTCCGGTACAGCCCGATCAGTTCGTTGAGGATAGCAAAGGCGCTCCGGGAATCTCCCAGAGCGTCTGCCTCCGCCAGCCAGTAACGCAGATGGCGCTCGGCTGCGCGATATTGATTTTTCCCTAAGTACGCATCCAGTTTCTCAAGGACGCGCGGGATCGAAATATCCATCATCAGGCCTGTTCCACAAAACGCAAAACGTCGTCTTTCTTACTGAAACCGATCTTTTTTCCGGCTTCCTGTCCGTTCTTGAATAAGATCATGGTGGGAATGCTCATCACGCCAAACTGCGCTGCGAGTTCTTCCTCTTCATCCACATTGATCTTTGCAACGATGAGTTTCCCGTCCTGTTCTTCTGCAAGCGCTGCCAGTTCGGGTCCGAGCATTTTGCAGGGTCCGCACCAGTCTGCCCAGAAATCCACCAGGACAGGCAGGGACGCTTCCAGGACTTCTTTTTGGAAATTATCTTTGGTAACTTTGATCTCAGCCATCCTTTTCCTCCTTTCTACTTACAAAGTTCTTCGGCGAGCAGCTCGATCTGCTTTCTGTTTTCATCGCTAAGGCCCGACATGATCGAAACAACCGGCTCGGCAAATGTCGTCTCCTTGCATTCCTCCAGCAGTTTGCGCATGGTCTTTGCTGCCTGCGGAGCCCAGCTTCCGTTTTCGATGAGACCGATCTTTCTGCCTTTGAATCCCCGTTCCGTGAGATGCGCGATGAATTCCCGCATGAACGGGAAAATATCGGCATTATAGGTTGTGGTAGCCAGTACCAGTGTGCCGTAACGGAAGGCGTCTTCAACTGCCTCCGCCATATCGCAGCGTGCCAGGTCGTTTACCGCCACCTTCGGACAGCCTGCTGTCTTCAGTTTTTCCGCCAAAAGCTCCACCGCGGCTTTTGTATTGCCGTATACGGATGTATAGGCGATCACGATCCCTTCGCTCTCCACACCCCAGGAAGACCAGGTTTCATACAGTTTCAGATAATAATCGAGATTTTCCGTAAGCATCGGCCCGTGCAACGGACAGATGATCCGGACATCCAACGCGGCGGCCTTCTTCAGTACATTCTGTACCTGTACCCCGTACTTCCCGACGATCCCGAAGTAATAACGTCTTGCTTCACATGCCCAGTCCTCATCCACATCGAGCGCACCGAATTTTCCGAACGCATCGGCGCTGAACAGGACATGATCCGTAGTATCATACGTCATGATCACTTCCGGCCAGTGCACCATCGGCGCTGCGATAAAGGAAAGCGTATGTTTTCCGAGTTCCAGCGTATCTCCTTCCGCGACAGCGATCCTGCGGTCTTCATAATCCTTTCCGTAAAAGTTTTTCATCATCGTGAATGCACGCTCATTCGCGACCACTTTCGCATCCGGATAGCGTTCCATGAAATTGGCGATGTTCGCGGAGTGATCCGGCTCCATATGCTGCACGATCAGGTAGTCCGGCTGTCTGCTGCCGAGAATTTCCGCAATGTTTGCAAGCCACTCTTTGGTAAATTTCACTTCCACGGAATCCATGATCGCGATCTTTTCATCCACGATCGCATAGGAATTGTACGCCATTCCGTTCGGCACATCATATTGCCCCTCAAACAGGTCCAGCTGATGGTCGTTGACCCCGATGTAACAGATATCATTCGTAAGTTTCTTCATGTAAGTCTCCTTTAAATATTGACTGTTCTGCCGTGCTTTTCATTATATAGGAAATGATAAAGATTCTCAACAGAACCTAGAAGGAAAGCAGCAATTCCACGGGACAGTGATCGGAGCCCTCAACATCCGTTAAGATCTTCGAATCCTGAAGAGCCGGGATCAGATCATCCGAGATCAGGAAATAGTCGATCCGCCATCCGGCATTCTTTTCCCTTGCATGGAACCGGTAGGACCACCAGGAATAGATGTCTTTTTGGTCCGGGTAGAGATAGCGGAACGAATCCGTGAAGCCGCTGTTCAAAAGTTCCGTCATCTTCCCGCGTTCCTCATCGGTGAATCCGGCATTGTGCCGGTTGGATTTCGGATTTTTCAGATCGATCTCCTGATGCGCCACATTCAGATCTCCGCAAATGATCACGCCCTTTTTCTCTTTCAGTTTCAAAAGATAATTGCGGAAGCTGTCTTCCCACCGCATCCTGTAATCGAGACGTTTCAGTTCATCCTGGGAATTCGGGGTGTAACAGGTGACAAAAAAGAACCTGTCATATTCCAGCGTGATGACCCTGCCCTCGTGATCGTGTTCCTCAATGCCGATCCCATAGGAAACAGACAATGGCTCCTCTTTGGCAAATACCGCGGTTCCGGAATAGCCTTTCTTCTCAGCATAATTCCAATAGACATGATAGCCCTGTTTTTCTTTTTCCAACTGTCCCTCAGACAGTTTGATCTCCTGCAGCGCAAAAAAGTCCGCATCGCTTTTGTCGAAAAAGTCCCAGAAGCCCTTTCCTATCACTGCGCGCAATCCGTTGACGTTCCATGAAATAAGTTTCATATTCTTCCTCTGCTTATATTGTATCATCGCGATACAGATTTTGTTTTATTTCTTCAAGGCTTATGTTGTTTTCCTTTGCAAGCCTTGCAAGATCCTCATATTCGAATTTCCTGCGTTCCACGCCGTATCCCCGGGATTTTTTACAGGCGACAGAGCCGTACCTTGTCTGCACTTTTTCGATCTTCCTGTCCAATACATATCGTTTTGTAATGGTTTCCCTGATGCCGATCGTCGTTGTATGCATAAAGAGCAGGCGGATCAGTTTCTCCCTGTCTTCCTCCCTGCACATGACGCGAAGCAGCGTCCCCGTTCTTGATTTTTTCATACCGATGGGAACACTGTATACTTCCAGTGCGCCGTTTTCAAACAACCTTTCCGTGGCAAAAGCCATTTCTTCTGCAGTCATGTCATCCACATTCGTGGAGAGTTCATAAACAAGATCCGTCTCATCTTCGGTCTCGCCGAGCATGACCCGGACGCAATTTGCCGCCGGAAAATCCTTTGTGCCCATGCCGTAGCCGATCTTCTCAATTCTCATAACAGGCATAGAGGAAAAGCGGGTCGCAAAATGTTTTAGCAGGGCGGCGCCGGTCGGCGTGCAGAGTTCGCCTTCGATCTTTCCGCCATAGACCGGAATATCCTGCAGGATACAGGCCGTGGCAGGTGCCGGCACCGGAAGGATGCCGTGTGCGCACTTTACCTGCCCGCTTCCCACATGAACGGGAGATACAATGACTTCATGGGGTTTAAGTTCATGCATCAGAAGACAGACGGCCGTGATATCCATGATCGCATCCTTTGTCCCCACTTCATGAAAATGAATATCAGATACGGGAACGTTGTGCACGTGACTTTCCGCTTCCGCGATCAGGCGGTAGACTGACAGCACATCGCTTTCCACCTGTTCCGGAAGCTTCAGATCATGCAGGATATGACTGATCTCATGCATGGAACTGTGGTGATGTTTATGATGCTCATGTTCGTGTTCGTGATCATGATGGTGTTCATGCCCATGTTCGTGATCATGATGGTGTTCATTGCCTTCCTCGGCGCCATCGATAAGAACGCGCACATGCGTACCCCTGATCCCGCATTTGACCGATTCTTCCTTTGTGACCCGCACCCCGGGAAGGGCAATGGCATTCATCCTTTCAATAAACGCTTCCGGATCCGGGAGCAGTTCCAAAAGCGCTGCCGTAAGCATATCGCCCGCGGCCCCCATGCCACAGTCTATATATATTGTTTTCATTTCTTTTCCCCCATATGGTTGATCATAGATGCCAGATAGCCGGCGCCGAACCCGTTGTCGATATTTACGACAGAAACGCCACTTGCGCAGGAATTCATCATGGACAAGAGCGCGCTAAGCCCTCCAAATGATGCGCCGTATCCGACGCTCGTAGGAACCGCGATGACCGGACAATCCGCAAGACCGCCCACCACACTGGCCAGCGCGCCTTCCATCCCGGCGATCGCAACGATCACGGACGCGTTCATGATCTCCTCTTTATGGCTTAACAGCCTTTGCAGTCCGGCAACGCCCACATCATAGAGCCTGATTACCTCATTACCGAGAAATGCAGCCGTGACCGCCGCTTCTTCGGCCACCGGAAGATCACTGGTCCCGCCGGTTGCCACAACGATCCGTCCGAGACCGTCCGGCACAGGGATTGTACCCGTATATGCGATCCGTCCGTTTTCGTCATATGTGATATTCTTATTCTTTGAGATCTTATCTGCCGTCTCTTTTGTGATGCGGGTGATCAGTATCCTTTCCTGCCCGTTCTTTTGCATCGTTTCCATGATGGCAAGGATCTGATCCGTCGTTTTTCCCGCGCCATAGACCACTTCCGGAACACCCTGTCTGATGCTGCGGTGCAGATCCACCTTGGCAAAGCCGATATCTTCAAACGGCTCCGTCTTCAGTTTCAGTAAAGCGTCATCAACACTCATTGATCCGCTTTTAACGGCTTCCAGGATTTTTTTGACTTCCGTATTCATCTTAGCCCTCTGTATGATATAAGTCAAAAAGCGGTCCCGCATGCATGCGGAACCGCAAAGATTACCGGGTTTCTATTGATGTTTGAAAAGCATTCCCCTGACAATGCCCTTCGGATCCTTCACAAGCAGGATCACCAGCCAGATGATCAAGCCAAGGGCTACGACCGAAAGTCCCAGATAGAAATCGTTCAGCATATCCGCCCCCTCCGGTGTAAAGTATTCCGCCCCAAGCTCCGCATATTCAAAGATCGCGTCCACAAACCACATCAGGGATGCGCTCCAGAACATCAGGCAGAGGATCCCCAGCTTCATATCGCTCTTTCCCGCGCTTTTGTACCAGAGGATCGTTGAGATCAGCGCCGCAAATATGGTTACCAGTAATGTCATGCCCTCTCCTCCTGCTCTTTTGTTGCTTTTTTCTCAAGATAGTTCGATGTAATGACCATACAGATCCATGCCGCGGTTACAAGCACCGCCATCGTCACGCCTGCGGTCGCCATTTCATGCAGCATTTCCGCAGCTGACTCCGGATCAGCCGCAGCCGTCAAGAACGGAAAGAACGGAACCACTTCCCCGTGCCATACATGCTCAAAAGCAAGCAGGGCAGAACCGCCCCACAGCATGTTATTGAGCCATTTCAGTTTCTTGGAAAACGGAAGTTTCTCCGCATTCACATGCACAGGCTCTGTATCAGCCATCTGCGGATTCTTTTTTTCTTTGGATTCGATCACTTTCGTCGCGATCGTTGTTACTACCGCTTCAGCAGTCGGGACAAGAAAACATGCCATAATCATACCTCCCAAAAACACCGTAATTGTTACAGTGTAATTACTCTTCTCTATAAATTTTATCTGTTTTGCGGATTGTTTGTCAAGAAATATCCGTTCCCGGGAATAACTCTTCCGTTGATTTTCAGAAGGTCTTAACGTATGATATTTTCAGGTACAAAATGTATGCAGGGGGAGATACCATGAAATACGATTTTACAACCATTTATACACGAAACGGCATGGACGCTCTGGCTGTTGACGCGATCGGAAAAGAATCCTATGCGCCCAAGGCTCCGGCTGCCGGATATGATGTGATCCCGATGTGGGTTGCCGATATGAATTTTGCAACCGCACCGTCCGTCACATCTGCCATTGAGAAACGTCTGGCGCATCCTTTGTTTGGCTACTTCGAACCGTCGGAAAAATATGAACGCAGCATCATTGACTGGCAGATCCGTCAGAACGGAACAGCCGTTACCAAAGATCAGATCGGCTATGAAAACGGTGTACTCGGCGGAGCTGTCAGCGCTCTGCAGGCTTTGATCAAACGCGGCGGAAAAGTCATGCTGCACAGCCCCTACTATGTCGGTTTTATCGGAATGCTGAAAAACGCCGGCTTCAAAGTCATCACTTCTCCGCTCGTTCGCGATTCCGTCGGTAAATGGCGCATGGACTATCAGGATATGGAGAAAAAACTCCGCACAGAAAACATCGATGCTTTTCTATTCTGTTCACCGCATAATCCCAGCGGCAGGGTCTGGGAAAAATGGGAGATCGAACAGGCCATGCAGCTCATCGAAAGTTTTGGCATCCCCGTGATCTCCGATGAGATCTGGTCGGATCTCATACTGCCGGGCCATAAGCATGTACCGACACAATCGGTTTCCCCCTATGCAAGAGAACATACCGTAGCATTATATGCCCCGACCAAAACATTCAATCTGGCCGGACTGACGGGCGGCTACCACGTTGTCTTTAACAGGGACTGGCAGGAAAAGATCCTGAAGAAATCCCAGGTTTCTCACTACAATCATATGAATGTACTTTTCATGCATGCCCTGATCGGCGCCTATTCGGAAGAAGGCAACGAATGGCTGCAGGAACTTCTGCAGGTCATTGATCAAAATATTACTTTCGCGTGTGATTTTCTGGAAAAAGAGCTTCCCGATCTGGCCTTTTCGAGGCCGGAGGGCACCTACATGCTCTTTGTCGATGTTTCGCGCTACATGGAAAAAAGCGGAAGATCCATGGACGAGATCCTGGAGCAATGCTGGCGCTACGGCGTAGCCGTACAAAACGGGCGCGAATTCGGAAATGACGGTTCCATTCGGATCAATCTGGCCTCTCCCTTTGAGATGATCAAAAAAGCATTCCGCAGGATGCGCGAATACGTATTCTATTAATACGATTGCAGCTGTACCGAAGACGGACGGATCGTTCTGATGATCTGCGTAAATGCAAGATAAATGGATTGGATACTATATAAATACACAAGCATCGTGGTAGAGCGGAGAAAGAATACCGATAGTCCTGCCAACACCAGATTGATCAGGGAATGCGCATAATCCCATCTCCATTTGACCCCTCCGTTCCGCCTGTTTTCAACGGCACGAAGAAAGGAGACAACAGAGGACAGTGCATTCAATGCCAACAGGTATAGCACCACATAAAATTTCGGAAGGCTTGCCATATTCATGGTAAAGACACCGAAATCCAGTAAAATGATCCCTGTGATCAGAACGGACCCGCCGCCGACCATATGTCTCGCCATCGTGAAATAAAATATCAGCTTCCGCAGGGCATAAATGAGCAGCGACGTACTCAGAATACCCGCCACGAGCGCATATCCTATATCAGCATTCCAGAACATCAGAAAACTGCTCAGAAGCATCAAAAGCGCGCCGATGATCTGTTTGATCTTTTGCGATTTACTCATTTCTTAATCCTCCCTGCCAGAAAGCTTCCGGAACGATGGATCTCTTCCGTAACCATGCTTTTCTGGCGCATGGCAGCGTGAATAAATTTATCAAGCAATCCTTCTTTGGCCTCAAGATACTCTTTTTTATACACTTCACTGTCAAAGTCCGGGATCGTCTGCCCCGATAGTTTTTCACCGAAGCATTTCCAGTCTTCACACGCATCCATTTGCCTTTTTCTTAAAATCTCATCAATCAGTCCCCGGTATTCTGCGATCGCTTCCGTATCGTAGTGATCCAACAGAAACGCCGGGCAGTCAGACCTTAAATATTTCAGGGCATGGATCATCTGCGTAAATGCTTTCATGTATTCTGTCGGATTGTCTTTTTCATACTCCTCATAATCCGCCCATGCAGGCAGATAAGAATAATGGATGTAACTGTAGTCCGGCAGATGACCGGCTCTCCCGTGCCCGAGATTCATAACGGAATTCTCGCTGCCTTGGTAGATAGAGTTCGTATAAATACTGTTTTCCGTGTCATCGGGAACAGACCGGCTGTGTCTGAAACTGATCTTTCGTCTTTCGCCGGAATCCATATGCTCATAGAAATGATAGTTGGTATTGTTGATGACCAGGGACGGCGTTCCGGCAAAATAGCGGTGCGCCCAGGTATCCGCAAGTACGTGCATCGCGATCCCGGCAGCCTCCGGACCGCGGTCTTTTGCCAGTTCCACGGTTTTTGAAACAAGCGCGCCGTTCGGGCCGCAGATCAGCCTGTATTTCTGCAGATAAACTTTGGAGCATTTCTTTTTTTCCGCATACAGATCATAGGGAAGGAAGTGAAACGAGGACCAGATCCTTGTAATATCCTGCAAGCCGATCAGATCCGTCCTTGCCTCCATCAGTTCCAGCTGCAGCTGGGTAGTGGCCGCTTCGTCAGGGCCCTTGATCCCCTGCAGGAAGGTTCTGGAACACACATCCACAAGCTGCGCGCAATAACAGATCTGCAGGCTCTCATCATGTGAAAACCCTGCGATAAATGCAGCGCAGTAAGTTGCGTAATAATGAAAATCCTTCTGCATTATTCCTGCCCTCCGCGCTCTTTCCGATAGCGTTTCACCTGCACCGATGAAATGACCAGCCGCACAAGGGTGATCAGCACGGTCAGATCCACTACCGCATTTACGATCGTGTCAATCACGGGATTCTGTTCCTTGGAAATTTCAGTCATTGCCAATGATTTCCCGCCATCCTTCATCGCTCTCATGGCCTCAATCGGCGGATTCCACCCGAGGTATGCTGCGATATTGGCAGCATAGATCACCATGAAACAGAGAATGCATAAGATCATGAATACCGCAAGGAACAGGTAAAATCGTCTGTTTCCGGTTCCAAAGCCCACGGCACGCGCCGAAAGTCCGACATAAAAATGTAAGGCTAAGATCACCAGAACAACTACGAGAAATAAAACAAAAAGCAATACAAAAACAGCCTTCTCAAAAAGCGCCGGATCCATCGTTGGATCGCCACCGGAGGTATTGATCGATTCACGGAGTATGTCAGCAAGCGGACCATGGTAGATGATTATAAATAAAACAGCTCTGATCACGCTCCACAATCCGAAAGCGATCACACCGTTGCCGGTAATGATCAGCGTATCCGTTGTTTTTCTGTAAATCCTCTCATCCATCATGTTCTCCATTAAGCATTTTAAGGCCGTGTCCGATCGCAGAAAGCACCGCCGAAAGGTTTTCGATTGCTGCCTTCGGACTTCCCGGCAGATTGACAATGAGCGAAGTGCCCCGGATTCCCGCCACCGATCGTGAAAGGCATCCTCTTTCCGTGATCTCCATGCTTTTCATGCGCATGTATTCCGGGATTCCGGGCGTCTGTCGCCCGATCACTTCCAAAGTGGCCTCCGGGGTGATATCCCTTGGGGAAAATCCCGTTCCGCCCGTGGTAATGATCAGGGCGATCCCGTCCGTATCGGCGCAGGTGATCAGGGCATTTTTGATCTCTGCCGCTTCATCCGGGACAAGCAATATTTTTCTGACCATGTATCCATGCTCTTCAAGCAGGCGTGCCACCGCCGGCCCGCTCTCGTCCGGACGTTCTCCCCTGTAACTTCTGTCACTGACTGTGATCACTGCTGCTGTGTATTCCATTCGTAGTCTCCATGTACACCGCCGCTTTTCATAAGCAGGCGGATCTCTCCGATCTCGATGTCTCTCTGTACGGCCTTACACATATCATATACGGTAAGCGCCGCAACGGAAACCGCGGTCAATACTTCCATTTCCACTCCCGTTTTTCCCGTGCATTCAGCCTCTGCCTCAATAACAATGGAAAGGCTTTCCTCATCCGGCTTCAGGGTGAGATCGATCCCGGTAAGTGCCACGGGATGGCATAGCGGGATCAGCTCGGGGGTTCTTTTCGCCCCCATGATCCCGGCGATCTTCGCCGTCTGCAGAACGTCTCCTTTCTTGGCCCTGCCGTCTGCGATCATCCGGAACGTTTCCGCATTCACTTTCACCCGGCCCGCTGCTCTTGCGATCCTTCTAGTTTCCGGCTTATCAGTTACATTTACCATTCTGGCATTCCCGTTTTCATCCAAATGCGTAAACACTGTTCAACCTCCGATCTCATTCATTCCCCGCCCTGACGCGCTGATAAAGCAGGGCGAGAGCGGACCATGCCATTCAGGCTTCATGGATGCCGCTTTCAGGAACGCTTCTCTCATTTGTGACTCATTCATTCCCCTGATGTCTATCTCACAGTCGTTATGCAGGCACGGTTTGATCCTGCCGTCGGCTGTGAGCCGCAGGCGGTTACACTCCGCGCAGAAATGATCGCTGATCGGACGGATCAGTCCGATCTTTCCAAGTCCTTTTGCAAGTCTGTATTGTTTTGCCACGCCGTCGCCGCCATCGGGGATCAGTCCTTCCGAAAGCGCTGACAAAACCGCATCGCAGGAAAGATAAGCGCTCCTGTCAAATCGTTCCCCGCCTTTCATCGGCATCAGTTCGATAAAACGTATGTCGATGGGATATTTTTTTGTCAGTTCTGCAAAATCGCGGATCTCGTCGTCATTAAACCCGCCGATCAGCACCACGTTGATCTTGACCTTGGAAAAGCCCGCGCGAAGCGCCGCTTCAATTCCCCGCATGGCATCGGCAAGTTCGCCGACACCGGTCATGTGCCGGTACTTTTCCGCATTGAGTGAGTCCAGACTGATATTGATCCGCCGAACGCCTGCGGATACCAGATCATCTGCAAATTGCGGCAAAAGGATGCCGTTTGTCGTCATGGATACTTCTTCAAGTCCCGGCACTTTTGCCAATCGCGCGCAGATTCCGACAATGTTCTTCCTAAGAAGCGGTTCGCCGCCTGTGATGCGAAGTTTCTTAACACCGAGCTTTGCAGCGGCAGAAACAGCAAGAACGGTTTCTTCTTCGCTTAACATCTGCTTATGCCCTGTGGCATAAGGCATGCAGTACTTGCAGCGCAGATTGCAAAGGTCCGTTACGGACAGACGCAGATAAGTGATTTTTCTTCCGAATGTGTCCTGCATGTTAATATCTTCCGAATGTACAGTTTGGAAAATGGCAATGCCTGCATCGCTGGCAGAGTCCGCCCTGCGCAATGCGCAGAAGATCCTCCCTTGTGATCTTCTCTTCCGTGAAAATCTGCGGAAGCAGAACATCAAACAATGTTGTCGGAAGGCTGATCGCAGCCCCCGGGATCCCGAGGATCGGTACATCTCCAAGATAAGCCACCATTGTCATGTTCCCCGGCTGCGCCGGAACCCCGTAGGAAACAATGTCAGCTCCTAACGATGCGATCGCTTCAGGACTTACGTCATCCGGGTCGACTGACATGCCGCCGGCAAAGAGAAGAAGGTCGGCTCCCTGTTTCAAAAATGACTTTGCCGCCCTTTTTATCATGGGAACCTCATCATCACAGATCGTCACACCCAGAATCTCAGCCGGAAAACGTAATACCTTGTTGCGTACGACCGGTTCAAATTTATCCTCGATCCTTCCGGTGTAAATTTCAGACCCTGTGATGATCACGCCGACTTTTCTTTTGATATACGGAAGGACACGAAACAGCCATCCTTTCTTTGCGGTTTGTTCAGCCTTTATGATATTCTCTTCCTTTGTTACCAACGGAATGATCCGCATGGAAACGATCTTCTGTCCTTTGGTGACGGGATAATGGTCCGGCAGACCTGTAATTGTGATATCTTCTATATGATTGATCTCATTTAGCAATTCTGTATTGACTCGAGACATTCCATCAATGGCGGAGGATATAACGATTTTCCCTTCGGAAACCCCGGAACTTGTCATATGATCCGAGATCGACAAGGCACATAGTCTTTGTGCGCACTCTTCTTCATGGATCTCTCCCCGGTTTTCTTCCCAGACATAAATATGCTTCTTGCCGATATCCAAAAGCATCGGAATGTCGCTTTCTCCGATCACATGTCCTCTTTTGAACGCAGCGCCCTTAAACCCCTGCCGCATACTTGTAATGTCATGGCAAAGAGTCATGCCAACCGCATCTTCCACTTTTACTTTTTTCATTTCATGCTCCCTTATTACAGAAAGATCGTTGTCCTACCGGTACAGAAAATGCAGGGATGTCTGCGGAATATGTACCGTGATATTTTCCGCACGTTCCTTTTCCCACCGTTCTTTTCCGATCTCAAAGCCGAACGGCTTCCTGTCCTGCTCTTTTTTAAGCATCAGCGTATAGGAAAACGGATTTTCGATCTCTTCGACAACTTCACATCTTGCCTCGTTTTCACCGCCGCCCGGATAAATATAATGCATTCTCAAGCCGACATATTTTGCATCCTCCGGGATCTTGTCCGCCCGAAAACGAAGGCCCCAGTCCGTTGCCTCGATCGTATGTTCATCGATCCACCGGATCGGGGAAACGTTCTTGCAGCCGGTCAGCATGGCCGCATTCATTGTCTGCGGATCACGGAACACCTCTTCCTTCGTGCCGGTTCTGTCCGCCTTTCCGTCCTTTAAGATCGCCATGCGGTCCGAAAGCCGAAAAACCTCGTCACGGTTATGCGATACCAGGATCACTGTTTTACCAAAAGAACGGATGATGGATCTTACTTCCTCCTCCATCCGGAACCTGAGATGCGAATCAAGCGCCGAAAAAGGTTCGTCCAAAAGCAGGATATCCGGTTTCGAGATCAGGATGCGGGCCAGTGCCGTTCTCTGCTGCTGGCCACCCGAAAGCTGGGACGGGAAAAGATTTGCGACTTCGGACAGGGAAAATCGTTCCATCATTTTTGCTACCGCTTCCGGATCCTTCCCGCCATCCATTCTGGTTCCCGTTTCGATATTCTGCGCTACCGTCATGTTCGGAAACAGGGCATAGTTTTGAAACAGCAAGCCCGCCCTTCGTTTTCTGGCCGGCATACTGATCCCTTTTTCCGAATCGAACAATACCCTGTCATCCACCACGATCCGGCCTCTGTCCGGTTTCATGATCCCTGCGATACACTTTAAAGTCATGCTTTTGCCGCATCCGCTGGCACCAAGGAGCGCAAAAACCTCATTGGTGCATTCCAAATCAACCTTCAGGCGGAAATCGCCGGCCTTTTTTTCAATATCAAGAATGAGCGACATGGGATTGCTCCTTTTTTTCCAGCAGATTGATCGCGAGCAAAACAACAAAAGAGATCAGAAGATTGATCATGACCCATCGAAAAGCCAGCGCATCATCATTGATGCGCCATAATTGGTATACGGTCGTGGAAACGGTCGCGGTTTTTCCCGGCGTGTAACCTGCGATCATGCTGGTCGCACCGTATTCTCCAAGCGCCCTCGCAAAAGAAAGCACACAACCGGCCAGGATTCCCTGCTTACAATAAGGCATTCTGATCTTCCAGAAAATGAAGGTGTTGTTAAGTCCGACAGACTGTCCCGCATAGGCAAGCGTCTCATCAAATGACTCAAACGCACCTCTTGCGGTCCTGTACATGAGCGGAAAGATGACAACTCCTGTGGCAAAGATCGCTGACCACCAGGTCATCGTGACTTTCACGTCAAAATGCTTAAGCAGCCAGGCGCCGATCAGATGTCTCGGGCCGAGCAGACGAAGCAGAAGAAAGCCCACAACCGTTGGCGGAAGTACCAGCGGCAACATGAAAACAACATCGAGAACACCCTTTAGTATGCGCGGTGTCTTTGCAATATAATACGCAGCCGGGATTCCCACAAGAAAGGTAACCCCGGTTGCGATCAATGCGATTCGTATGGAATTCCATAAAGGAAACAGATCCATTTCCATCCCCTGTAATTACTGATTTAACGGTGTAAAACCGACCGTCTCAAATACCTTGGAAGCCTCCTCTGTCTTTAAATAATCCAAAAACGCTTTCGCTTCCGCTTCATGTTTTGTGATATTCAAAACCGCCGCCGGATAGATGACCTGTCCGCACATTTCCGGTGTTGCCGTATCCACAACCGTCAGTTCTGCGGAAAAAGCATCCGTTGCGTAGATCACGCCGGCATCCACCGCGCCTTCTTTCACCTGTGTCGTCACTTCCTTGACGTTGGAACCGTAGGTGATCACGCCGGACTTTGCCAGTTCTTCCTCATTCAGATCATAGTAAGCAAAGATCTTCTGTGTGTACTGGCCGACCGGCACATCCTCGTTGCCCATGGCCAACAACAGGGAACCGTCTTTCAGTCCCGCCGCCAGATCATCAAATGATTTCAGATCTTTCGGATTTCCGTTCGGTACCGCCAGTGTGACTTTATTTTCAAGAAGGTCAACTCTCGTGTCCTGCAGCACAAAATCCAGACCCTTCTCATTCCCGCCGTCCGCATCCTTTGATCCGTCCAGTGCATTCATCTGCTTTGGCGCTGCGGAAATAAACACATCGCAGTCCGCGCCTTCCTCGATCTGTGTTTTCAACGTACCCGAGGAATCAAAGTTAATAATCAGCGTCACATTGCCGGCAACATCTTTATACATTTCGGCAATCTCATTTAAGGTTTCCGTCATCGATGCCGCCGCGAAGACGATCAGTTCTACCTTTTCCGCCGGCTTCTCCTGCACGGCAGTTCCCGCGCAGCCCGCAAGCATTGACACGATCAGCGCTGCGGCTATGATCATTCCGCTTCGTTTTCTCATAAAGCGATTCTTCCACATGCAATATCAATTATATAAAAAAGTACCATATCCCTTATAAATTCGCAAGTCGCCAAGCCCTGCGGAATGAGAATACAGTTTGTTTTTTATCGGTTATACAGTATAATAATTGCATGTATACCAAGATCATCTATGTCATCATTGACTGCATTGCAATTATAGATATCATATTCACGCTGCGGGCGCTCCGACGGATCAGGGAATCGTACGGAAAACAGCTTCGCAACGCCATGCGCGCCGCAATCCTTGCGATCTTTGCCAACATTCTGGTCGCGCTTTCCTATAACGAAATCTCCGCCGCAGCCGCCTACAGTACTTATTTCGCTGCGATCGATTGGATCATCTTTTTCCTGTGCGGCTTCTGCCTGCTTTATACGGAACATGATAAGATCGTACGAAAACTTGCCATACCGGCAGCCGTACTCATGGGTCTTGATACGATCTCCGTCCTCGCCAATGCCATCTTCGGGCATCAGTTTTATATCTATGAAAACATCCGGCCCTCAGGGGTCCTGTTCTTCCAGACCGGTTTTAAGCCTGCCTATTATTTGCATCTGATCATTGACTATACCGTGATATTGTTCGCGCTGGTCTTTATCATTATCAGGATCATCAAGAGCCACAGTTTCTACCGGGTCAAATACATCATCATCCTTTCGGTCCTTCTCCTTGTCATCGCTCTCAACATTGCCTATATGGCTCTGTCACTGGTATTGGATGCGTCCGTCGTCTTCTATGCGGTCGCAGGAACCCTGATCTATTTCTGTATCTGCATCTTCGTTCCGAGGCGTCTCATGACGGTGGCGATCGGCAGAGCCGTAGATGACATGAACGAAGGACTGATCCTGTTTGATATCAACGAAAACTGTATCTATGCCAACAAGTTTTCAAAGGAACATTTCGATATTGACGAAACCTGTGACATGAATACGGAAATGATCGCAACGGTCAAGAAATCCCTCAAAGACAGCGGAGAACGTTTCGGCGAAACACCCTATATCCGGAAAATGGGCAACGGGGATATTGCTTCGAATCAGTATTACAAGGTGCGCTACAACAGACTGAGCGATAAAAAAGGTCTGGAGATCGGTTCCTTCTTCCTGATCGAAGACACGACGGAGGAAGTCTTCTTCCTGAACGAGATCAACGAAGCAAAGAACGAGGCAGACAATGCAAACAAAGCCAAAAGTTCCTTTCTTGCCAGCATGTCTCACGAGATCCGGACACCACTTAACTCCGTGCTCGGCATGAATGAAATGATCCTGCGTTCCACCGAAGATCCGCAGTTACTCGAATATGCGGAATCGATCCGCACATCCGGCGATACATTGCTCTCACTGATCAATGATATTCTGGATTTCTCCAAGATCGAAGCCAACAAAATGGATCTTGTATTGTCAGAATACAATCCGCATAAGATCCTGCGGGATTGCTTTTACTATTTTAACAAGACGGCAAAAGAAAAAAATCTGTATCTCAACGTCAACTGTTCGGAATTGATGCCGTCACTTCTTTACGGCGATGAAAACCATATTCGCCAGATCTTAAGCAACCTCATTTCCAATGCGGTCAAGTACACGAAAGAAGGCGGCGTGACCGTCGAGATGTCCGCGGAGAATAAGGGATTCGGCAATGCTATAGTACATATCACCGTAAATGATACGGGCATCGGTATCGAAGAGCAGGATCAGGAATACCTGTTTGATCCTTTTAAACGTGTCAATGAACAGATGACCGCAAATATCCAGGGCACCGGTCTGGGACTTGCGATCACAAAGGAACTGATCAATCTGATGCAGGGAAGTATTGAAGTAAAGAGCTCTCCCGGTTCGGGCAGTTCCTTCCACATCGCCATCCCGCAAAAGATCGCAAACAATACGCCGATCGGTCCGTTCTCTGCGCAGATCGAAACCAAAAACACCCGGTATCAGGAGCTGTTCAGAGCCCCTGATGCAAGGATCCTTGTCGTCGATGATGTGCCGCTGAATCTGAAGCTGATCGAAGCGCTGCTCAAACAGACATTGGTAAAAGTGGATAAAGCAGAAGGCGGCGAAGCCGCGATCGAAATGTGCATGCTTTGTAAATATGATGTGATCCTCTTGGATCACAGAATGCCGGATCCGGACGGGATCGCCGTTTTCAAAGCGATCACCTCGAAAGGGCAAAACACGGATACACCCGTCATCATGCTGACGGCAAACGCGCTGAGCGGCGCGCAGGAAGAATATCTTAAGATGGGGTTTGCCGGATATCTGTCAAAGCCGGTACACGGAAAAGATCTCGAAGAAACACTAAAGAAGCATCTTGATCCGGAAAAGATCCAACTTACATCTGCTCAAGAATAAATGCTTTTACCTCATCCAGGCTGCTGCTTTCCCAAGCCTTTTCGCTCTCTCTTTGCGCGAGCGGATAAAGGATCTGAAAATCGAGCACCTCTCCGGGAACCCGCCCACTTCTCAAAGGCTCATAAAAATTCCTGTAAAAATCTTCCTCGGTTGCATGTTCAAATTCCGCAGGTTTCAGAAAACGAAGTTGCTTTTTGGTATTTTCAAGAAACATCTTTGTGGAAAGCGGGATCAGCTTCTCATATTCTTCTTCGCCGACATCCGTAAAGATCCTTGGGATCTCTCCCTTGACCACATGATCACATTCCCGGTCGGTCCGGATGCCAAACGGCTCAAACGTAAATGCATCCGCGGTAAAAACCAGTTTCAGGAACAGACCGAATTCCGTATTCATCTGCGATCTCTGGTAATCCGTATCAAATACGAAATTGCCCAGCGAATAGAAAATTGCTTTCCCCGGAAACGTTTCATAGTTCATCGGGACGTGCGGATGATGTCCGACGACAAGATCCGCGCCCATATTGAGATACGCAATATAGCGGTCACGTGTGTATGGAGACGGCAGCGCGGTAAATTCCTCACCGCCATGCGCAACGATGACACACCACCTGCAGCAATTCCTGACCGTATCAATGGCTTTTTGGATCGTCTCCATGTCGCTCCAGCTCAGACACCCGGGCGTATCCTCTCCCGCCTTCCTGCAGGCGCGCTGATAACCGACAGAGATCAGTCCGATCCCCCCTGCCCCGGGAAAGATCAAGGGCTTAGCGGCTTCACTAATGTTCCTGCCGGCCCCGAGTGTACGCGCCCCATGTTGTTCTGCCAGCATCAGTGTATCCTCGATGCCTTCCGGTCCCGCATCCATGATATGGTTGTTGCAGATATTCCAGACATCCGCGCCGATATGGTCAAGAAAAGTGGCCGCTTCAGGGTCCATACTGTGAACAAGGGAAGCCACGGCATTGTCCCGAAGGACCTTTTTTCCGTCAGACAGCGGGCCTTCCACATTCACGATCAGATGATCCGCTAAGCGCAGAAAATCCAGAACCTCTTTTGATACGAGCTCCGGGTCCTTCCATTTTCCGGCCATGTATTTGTCAAATCCGATATCTCCGGTAAAAATGAGCGACAGCTTTTCTTCCATAACATTCCCTCTGAACGATATCCGCCGGCATTACAGTCCGGCATATTCCCTGAACTTATCGCCCCGTTCCTCAAAGTTCTTAAAGTATCCGTAGGAAGCAGCCGCCGGGGACAAAATGCAGGCATGCCCTTCCTTTGTAACATTTCCTGCCAGTTCCACAGCTCCTTTCAGGTCTTCGCAGTATTTGCAATACGCACAGGTTTTCACCAGGTCATAGATCCGTCTGCCGCTTTCATACATAAAGATATAGGTATACTGCGGATTCTTCCTGACAAAATCAACCAAAATATCATAATTGATCCCCCGGTCCATTCCGCCGATCAGAACGGTTTTTGCATTTTTCACCGCACAGAGTGCCGAAATGGTCGCCTCCGGGATCGTGGAGATCGAATCGTCATAATACGATATGCCGGATCTCACACCGAGAAACTGCAGGCGGTGGCTTAAGCCTTCGAATGTTTTTAACGATTCGAGGACCGTTTGTTCATCCATTCCCAGTTGCGTTGCGATCCGGAACACGAATTCCGCATTGTAATGATTGTGCT
>JAEEGL016737324.1_pt1 | contig 19531 bp, 14 predicted proteins | sample 9134231 | NCBI WGS metagenome assembly JAEEGL01 (sample SAMN16246548, study PRJNA631951) | gut metagenome | biome: gut microbiome; feature: rumen; material: fiber-attached | host: Bos | place: Iran: Karaj | collected 2018-10 | reverse complement strand
GCTACGACGACGTGAACGCCAAGTTCCAGTCGTACAAGGTGTACCTGTTCACGGCCATCCCTTCCCTGTCCTATAATATCCAGTTCTAGCCATGAGACGGTTCCTGACGATATGCACGTTCGCCCTGTTGCTGGCTGCCTGCACGGAGAAGGTCGACCTCCGCTCCGTCTCCGATTACCACGACTACCTGGTCGTCGATGCCATCCTCACGGACAATCCCGACCAGGAACAGACCGTAAACCTCTCGCGGACCGTCTCTTACTTCGTCGATGAGGAGCCGCCGCGGGTCCGGGGCGCCCGGGTCAGCGTCAACGGCCAGCCTTTCGACGAATCCGACCCCGGTGTCTACATGGCCCCGAAGGGCTACCACTGCGAACCGGGCACGGAGTACCATCTCCGGATCGAGTTGCCGGAAGGCCGGAGCTACGAAGCGGAGGCCAGCATGCCCGAGAAAGGATTCCGGCTCGACGGCATCGACTACGCCTACGCCGGCAACAAATCCATGGGACTCGACAGCCTATGGACGCTCGCCATCTGGGGCAAGGATGACGCCATCGCCAGCTACTACCATATCACGCTGGGCGTCAACGGCAACTTCTACCCTTTCGAGCTCACGGAGTTCATGGACGACAAGTATTTCAACGACAAGGAGGTGAAGGGGTTCCCCATCACGACGCTGGTCCAGAGCGAGGCCCTGCGCAAGCGGTACGGCGATGCATTCAAGTATCTGGAGACCGGCGACGTGATCACGCTCCGGGCCCGCAGCCTGGAGAAGGGTTACTTCGACTACCTGCTCGCGCAGACCCTGAACACCACATCCATCCCCATTTTCTCACCCCAGCCGGCCAACACCCCGACCAACATCCGTGGCGAGCATGTGCTGGGCTGGTTCGCCGTCTGTCCGGAGTTCTCCGCCGAAGTCACGGTGGAAGATCCGTTCCGGCCCTATTATAAGAAGATGTTCCCCTGGTAATCGCCGCGGGCTCACATTTGCAACCGGGTTGCGCACAATCCGGGGTACCTTTGTGCCGTAAGAATGACAGTTTATGGCACACGAACACCATCACGAAGAGGAAGAAAGCCCCCGCGGGCGCATCATCCGGATTGCAGCCGCCAGCCTGCTCCTGGCTGCAGCCATTATCCTGGAAAACCATACGGACTGGGCCCCCTGGCAATATCTCCTGGTCTATCTGGTCCCCTACCTGATGGTCGGTTGGGACACCCTGCGGGAAGCCGCCGAGGCGCTCGCACACGGAGAAGCGCTGGATGAGCATTTCCTGATGAGCGTCGCCACCCTCGGTGCCCTCGCCATCGGCTTCCTGCCGGATGCGGCCACCCAGTTCCCGGAGGCCGTTTTCGTCATGCTCTTCTTCCAGGTCGGCGAGCTCTTCGAAGGCATCGCGGAAGGCCGCTCGCGCAAGTCCGTGGCCCATCTGATGGACATCCGTCCCGATACGGCTCAGGTCGAGCGTGACGGCATCCTGCAGACCGTCCCCCCGCAGGAGGTCGCCGTGGGCGAGACCATCCTGGTCCGCCCCGGCGAGAAAGTGCCGATGGACGGCGTCGTCCTGGAGGGCCGTTCTTCGCTGGATACCGTCGCGCTGACCGGTGAGAGCCTGCCGCGGGAAGTCGCAGCCGGCGACGAAGTCTTGTCGGGCTGCGTCAGCCTCAGCGGCGTACTGCGGATCCGCACCACCCGGGCCTTCGGCGAATCCACGGTCTCGCGTATCCTCGAGCTCGTAGAGCACGCCGCCGGGAACAAGTCGCGCAGTGAGCGCTTCATTACCCGTTTTGCCCGAATCTATACCCCGGTCGTGGTCGCTCTCGCCCTGATGCTCGCGCTCGTCCCGCCGCTGTTCACGGGAGCGTGGGGAACCTGGATTTACCGGGCACTGATGTTCCTGGTGGTCTCCTGCCCCTGCGCACTGGTCATTTCCATCCCGCTCACCTTCTTCGGCGGTATCGGCGGGGCTTCGCGCCGGGGAATCCTCGTCAAAGGGGCATCCTGGCTCGACACCCTGGCCCGCGTACGGACCGTCGTCTTCGACAAGACGGGCACGCTCACCGAGGGCGTCTTCGAGGTCACGGCAGTGCACCCTGAACGGCTGGACAGCCAGGAACTGCTGCACCTGGCCGCGCACGTGGAGCGTCACTCCACGCATCCCATCGCTGTGGCGCTGCGCCACGCCTATCCCGATGAGCAGGACGGCTGCCGGATCTCCGACATCCGGGAATACGCCGGGATGGGACTCACCGCCCTCGTCAATGGCCGGACTGTCGCCGTGGGCGGCAGCCGTCTGATGGAGCAGGTCGGTGCGGTCTGGCATCCTTGCACGCATCAGGGGACCATCATCCACGTGGCCGTGGACGGGGATTACGCCGGCCACATCGTCATTTCGGACCGTGTCAAGGAGGATGCGGCCGAGGCCGTCGCCGGGCTCAAGGCGGCCGGCGTCCGCAAGACCGTGATGCTCACGGGCGACCAGGAGCCGATAGCCGCCGCTGTGGCCGGCGCCTTGGGACTGGACGGATACCATGCCGGCCTTCTGCCGGCTGACAAGGTGGCCTGCGTGGAAAGACTGCTGCCTGCGGGCACACTCGCCTTCGTCGGCGACGGCATCAACGATGCGCCCGTGCTCGCCCGCGCCGACCTCGGCATCGCCATGGGCGCGCTCGGCTCCGACGCCGCCATCGAGGCAGCGGACGTGGTGCTGATGGACGACAAGCCCTCCAAGGTCGCCCTGGCCATCCGGATCGCCCGCCGCACCCTGCGGATCGCCCGCGAAAACATCTGGCTCGCCATCGGCATCAAAGCGGCCGTGCTCATCCTCGCCGCCTGCGGGCTGGCCACCCTCTGGATGGCCGTCTTCGCAGACGTGGGCGTGACCGTTCTCGCCGTGCTCAATGCCATGCGGGCATTGCGATAGTTTTTGTATCTTTGCAGGGTCTATGAGAAAAGCCTGCCTGCTCATCCTGTCCCTGTTCCTCGTCCCGGGTCTGCTGTCTGCCCAGTCCGCCACCCGTGTCCGGGGCACCGTCACCGACGCCCAGACCGGCGAACCGCTCCCCTACGTTTCCGTCATCTTCCTGGGCACACGCATCGGCACGATGACCGATGCAGACGGCGCTTTCTCGCTGGACAACCTGCGAGACTACGCCACGGTGAGCTTCCAGATGCTCGGCTACGAGACGCAGAACATCCCGGTGCCTGCCGGCAAGCTTACCGAGGGCCTCCAGGTCCGGCTCAAGCCGGACGCCTACGGCCTGCAGAGCGCCGTAGTAACCCCCAAGCGGGGCCGGGACAGCCGCTACCGCCGGCGGGACAACCCCGCCGTGGAACTTGTCAAGAAGGTCATCGCCCACAAGGAGCAGAACCACCTCCACGCCCTGGACCACTACAAATCCGCCGACTACGACAAGCTGATCCTCTCGCTGGATGACTTCAATGTCAACTTCGACAGCAGCCGCTTCTGGCGCCACTTCCCTTTCTTCGAGAAATACGTCGACACCGCCCAGTTCAAGAACACCCCGGTGCTGACGGTCTCGCTGCGTGAACAGGAAGAACAGACCTACTGGCACCGTCAGCCGCCCAAGACGCGCACCTTCGTGGTGCGCCGGCGCCTGCTCGGTTTCGCCGAGATGCTGGACAAGGGTGGCATCGGCACCAACATCGAGGCCATCTTCGCCGATTCCGACATCTTCGACGACAACATGGAGGTCATGCTCAACCGCTTCGTCAGCCCGATCTCCTCGTCGCTGGCCACGACCTTCTACAAATACTACATCTCCGACACCCTGTCCGTGGACGGAACCCGCTGCATCGACCTCACCTTCGTGCCCGCCAACAACCGCAGTTTCGGCTTCACCGGCCACCTGTATGTCGTGGCAGACAGCACATACGCCATCAAGCGCTACACCCTTGGCATCCCGGCGCGCATCAACCTCAACTACGTCAGCGAACTCGCCATCGAGGAGAACTTCGAGCAAGCCCCCTCCGGCGTCTGGGCCTCCACGGAGAAGAATACCTACGCCCGCTTCTACATCTTCAAATGGATGCAGCAACTCTACGCACACCGGAAACTCGTCCACCACGGATACGAATTTTCGGAAGCCGCCTCGGCGATGCCCGACAGCCTGGAGTCCCACCCCGACCGTCTGTATTACAATCCGGACTGGTGGCGTCCGGACGAATACTGGCAGGCCGTCCGGCCCGTTCCCCTCTCCCCGAAGGAGCGTATCCTGGACAGCCTGAAGGTGGAAATCCGACGGGAGCCGCGCCTCAGCGACGCCATCGACGCCGTGGAGACGCTGACCACCGAATTCATGCCGACCGCGCGGGTGCGCAGCCAGAGCCGCTGGGACTACGGACCGCTCTCCTGTTTCGTCCATTATAACCCCTTGGAAGGTCTGCGGCTGCGCGTAGGCGGGATGACTACGGCGAACCTCAATCCCCGCAATTTCCTAAGCGGCTATGCGGCCTACGGATTCCGCGACAAGCGCTTCAAGGGCGACCTCACCTATGTCCACAGCTTCACCCCGAAGGACTACCATCCATTCGAACCGCTGCGCAACAACCTCTCCCTGAAGTTCGCCTACGACCTGGAGGCGCCCGGCCAGAATTTCTCCATGCTGGACCGGGACAACATCATGATGAGTTCCATTACGCCGCAGCCGCTCCAATATGTCCGCCGGCTGCAGCTGCGTTATGAACGCGAATGGATTTCGCGGCTCAGTTTCGACACCCAGTTCCGCCTGGACCGTGCGGAGCCGGCCGGCACGCTCGCCTACTTCCGCCAGGATGCCGGCGGAGCCCTGACGCCCGTGCAGCGCTACGATGACTTCAGCTGGACCACCCGTCTGCGCTACGCCCCGGGTGAGCCGCTGTTCTCCAACCGGCTTGGCAAGGAATCTCCCATCAGCCTGGCCAAGGACGCCCCCGTGCTGAGTCTTTCCCACACCTTCGGGCGTTTCGACCACACTTTCACCTACAACCTTACGGAAGCATCCATCCAGAAGCGCATCTGGCTCTCCGCTTTCGGACACATCGACGCCGCGCTGCAGGGCGGCATCGTCTGGGACCAGGTCCCGCTGCCCAAGCTCCACGCCCCTAATGCCAACCTTTCCTTCCTGATGCAGGGAGACTCCTTCAACCTGATGTCTCCGATGGAATTCCTGATGGACCGCTACGCAGAGTTCTCGGCCACCTATTTCCTCAAAGGCTGGATCCTCAACCGCATTCCATTGATCAACCATCTCGGACTGCGCGAGGTGGTCTCCTTCCGTGCGGTCGCAGGATCGCTCTCGGAGAAGAACGATCCTGCCCGGGGTGGTGCCGGACTCTATGCCTTCCCTGCCGGCACGCACCAGCTCGGCCGCGAGCCTTACATGGAGTACTCCGTCGGCCTGGAGAACATCTTCAACGTCCTCCGGATCGACTACGTCCGCCGGATCAACTACACCGACTGGATCCCCGCCGAGCAGAAACAAGGCTTCCGGATCTCCCTCCGGATCACCATGTAAGAAACTTCCAGCGAATCCGTTTACGATGCTTCTCGCGCCATGCACGCGGAGACATCTTGCAGGTCTCCGTGAATTGTTTGCGGAAATTGGACTTGTCGTTGATACCTACCATTCTCCCTATCTCCGCGACCGGCACGTCCGGCAGTTTGACCAGCAGGCGCTTCGCTTCCGCGATGCGGAGCCGCTTGCGCCAACCCAGTATCGTGTTGCGGAATTTTGTACGCACATAACCACTCAACTGATCGGGCGGGAGGCCGATATCATCTGCAATCTCGGCCACCCTTGCCATCGGGCGCTCATATCCTTTCTGCGTCACCCAGGCTTTCACGGTGCCCCGGATGCGGGCATTCAGTTCTCTTCGGCCATCAGAAAACTTTGACCACAGCCATCTGAAAAATAAAAATATCATCAAAAATGGTTACTTTTGTAAGTTGTAATTCCAATTTCAAATATGTTTGAGAATTTATCGGACAGGCTGGAGAGGTCCTTCAAGATCCTGAAGGGCGAAGGGAAAATCACGGAAGTCAACGTCGCCGAGACCGTCAAGGAAATCCGTCGGGCGCTGCTCGACGCAGATGTCTCCTACAAGGTCGCCAAGGAGTTTTGCGACCGCGTGAAGACCCAGGCGCTGGGCACGGGCGTGCTCACGGCCGTGCGGCCGCAGCAGATGATGGTCAAGATCGTCCACGACGAACTGGCCGCCTTCATGGGATCGGACCATGCCGAAATCAATATCAAGGGTTCTCCCGCCGTCGTGCTCGTAGCCGGTCTGAACGGCTCCGGCAAGACGACGTTCAGCGGAAAGCTCGCCCTCCATATCAAGAGCAAGCGCGGGATGAAAGTCCTGCTGGCCGCCTGTGATACCTTCCGCCCCGCCGCCATCGAGCAGCTCAGGACGCTGGGCACCCAGATCGGCGTGGAAGTTTATTCCCAGGATGGGGAGAAAGATCCCGTCAAGGTGGCGAAAGACGCCATCCAGTATGCCCGGCAGCAGGGCTACAGTGTCGTGATCGTGGATACTGCCGGCCGCCTGACGGTGGACCAGGAGCTGATGGACGAGATCGCCACGCTCCACAAGGCCGTCTCCCCGACTGAGACCCTCTTCGTCGTGGATGCGATGACCGGTCAGGATGCCGTCGAATCCGCCAGGGCTTTCAACCAGGCCATCGACTATGACGGCGTGGTGCTCACCAAGATGGACGGCGACACCCGCGGCGGCGCCGCACTCTCCATCAAGGCCGTGACCGGCAAGCCCATCAAGTTCGTCAGCTCCGGCGAGAAGATGGAGGCGCTCGACATCTTCTACCCGGCCCGTGTCGCGGACCGGATCCTGGGGATGGGAGATGTCGTCTCCCTGGTCGAGAAGGCGCAAGAGCAGTACGACGAGAAGGAGGCCCGGGCCCTCAAGAAAAAAATCGCGCATAATCAATTCACGCTCACTGATTTCTATAATCAATTACAGCAAGTCCAAAAAATGGGCAGCATGAAGGACCTGGCCGGGATGCTTCCCGGCATGGACAAGGCGCTCCGGGATGTGGATATCCCGGAAGACGCCTTCAAGCCCACGGAGGCCATCATCCTGTCCATGACGCCCTATGAAAAAGAGCATCCGGAATGTCTCAACGGATCCCGGAGAGCCCGCATTGCGAAGGGCTCCGGAACCAGTGTCGCGGAAGTCAACAAACTGCTCAAGCAGTTCGAGCAGACCCGCAAGATGATGAAGATGGCCGTTGACGGCTCGCTTCAGCAGCGATTGAAGGCTTTCAGAAGATAAGTTTCATATCGGCTGCCAGCATCGGTGCCACGAGTTTCTCGGGCACGAAATGCCAATTGCCGAGGACAGACTCGTCCCCCACGAGCGCGGCATCTACGGTGCCGTGCTCTTTAAAATATAGATAGATGATTTCGCGGATTTCAGGATAGCGGGCCACGATCCGGCTTTCGATCTCCTCCTTGGGCACACCGGCCCCCTTGATGATGATGTCACCGCCGCCGTTGGCGCGGTAGGAGGTCATTGCTACGTTGTACCAGGCGTCCGGATCGAAAGCGGACCCGTCCGCAAGGGACTTGATCTGCACGCGGCTGCCGGCCGGACGCGTCACGTCCACCGTATAGACCAGGCCGGCGGCCGAATCGAAATTATAGCTCCGGCCCACAAACGACCAGCGCCGTGCGCCCGTACGGGCATCCGGCGTGTCGGCAATCTTCAGGACGTGGCGACCGGGTGTCTGGATCCAGTTGTCATAGGAATACTCCAGGTAATCCTTGACCTCACTGCCCTTGAGACGCACCACGTTGAGCTGGTTCTCGAAGGGATAGATCGTGAACATATCGTTGTAGATCACCTGGCCGGACTTGACCGTGCCGTTGAAGGTCAGCGGCGCCGCCATGGAGATCTGTGCCTCAGGCACACTGAGCTGGACCGTGTGGACCAGGTTGACATAATCGTTCATGCCCGTGTAGGCGTCGCGTGTGCGGAGCTCCATCGCCAACTGGCCTACCGGCTGGAGTGTGAAGGCCTTGACCGCCTCGAAGGCGGGACGGAAATGCTCCTCCATGGCCGCATTGACCTTGGATTTGTCCATCCGGACATATTCACCGAAGATCCGCCGGCCTTCCTTGCGGGAAGACGTGACCACGGCGTGGCCTACATTGCCGGCGCGGGCGCCGCCATTGATCAGCCACATGCCATCCTTTTCCTGCACGTAGGGACGGTGGTCATGGGAGGTCACGAGGACATCCACGCCGTGCAGGCTCTGGAGCAGGTCCAGGCCCTGGCTCTCCAGCACCTGACCGTCGCCGGAGCCCGTGCCGGAATGCACCAGCACGACCACCACGTCGGGCCGTTCCTTGGCCCGGACGTGGTCCACCCACTCCTGGACGCAGGGAATCAGGGAGACAAACTCCATCCCGCTCCAGATGGGTTCGGCCAGCCAGGCCTTCATGTTGGGATTGGTGAAACCGAGCACGGCCACCTTCATCCCGCCGCGGCGGAACATCTTGTAGACCGGGAAGTAGGGTTCGCCGTTGTCTGTACGGACAGCATTGCCTCCCAGGAAAGGAATCTTTCGGGCAGCCAGTTCCGCGGCCACCTTGTCGTAGACCCGGTGGCCGGTCTCGATGTCATGATTCCCCACGGCCACGGCATCGTATTTCATGTAGGAGACCAGTTGCGTGAAGAGGTGCTCACCGGTCGTGTCCACATAATTAAAATAATACGCAGCATTGTCACCCTGCAGGCAGTCCCCTGCATCGAGCAGCAGGACATTCTTCGTGCCCACCGCTCCGCGCAGGCTGTCAACCCAGGCACTGACGGACATCAGGCTCGTCTTGGTGCCGCCGCCGTCGACGTAGGGCTGGTCGAACCAGGACCCGTGGACATCGCCGGTCGTGACGATGTGGAGGGTCTTGTCGGAAGGACAGGAGATCGCCAGCAGCAGGGCCGCGGCAAGGGCGGGGATCACGAGGTGTTTCATAATGGACAAATTTAGTAAATTTGCGGATGATATGAAACTGACAACCGAAGTTACCTGCGAAAAATCCAGCATTTCCTTCTCGCTCCGCGACAGGATCTGCGTCCTCGGTAGTTGTTTTGCCGACGCGGTCGGCCAGCGGCTCTCCGACGCCGGGTTCCAGGTGCTCGCCAATCCGTTCGGCACCCTGTACAATCCGGCCTCAGTCGCCGCCGCCGTGGCACGGCTCGACAGCGGCGCGCCCTTCACCGCGGACGAGTGCGTGGAGATGGGCGCGGGCGCCGGGCGTGTGTGCAGCTTCGCGCACCACACGCGCTTCGCCCGCCCCACGGCGGATGCGTTCCTCGCGGAGGCCAATGCACGCCTGGCCGCAGATGCCGCAGCGTGGAAGCGTTGCGACAAAGTGATCATCACGCTGGGCACCGCGCGGGTCTGGCGGGCGCTCGGGCGTCCCGGCCAACCCGTAGTGGCGAACTGCCTGAAACGCCCCGCGCGTGAGTTCGCGCGTGAACTTCTGAATGTAGACGCGTGTACATCGCTCCTGCGCGGAATCGTGGATGCACATCCGGAGAAGCAGTTCCTCTTCACGGTCTCCCCCATCCGCCATCTTGGCGACGGTGCGCATGAAAACACCATCTCGAAAGCGACGCTTCACCTCGCCGTCCGGCAGGTTCTCCTCTCCCCCCGCATCGAATACTTCCCCGCCTACGAAATCGTGATGGACGAACTGCGCGACTATCGCTTCTACGCCGAGGACCTCGTGCACCCTTCCCCGACCGCTGTGCAGATTCTCTGGGAACGTTTCCTCGACGCCTGCGTACCTGCCGCCGAACACGACCGGATCCGGAGCCACGAGAGCGCCGCACGTGCGGCGTGCCACCGCCCGATCTTCTGACACGAATCCATTTTCATAAATACCCATAAAAAAGCATCCCAAGAAAAAAGGGATGCTTTTTTGTCATAAGCGTGAATAATTCAATACCGACAATTGACCGAAATACGCACCGGCCCAGATAGTATTTAAAATTACCTTTGTGTGTTTTAAATGTAAGCACACATTTCATATAACCTAATTAATATCGCCAGATGAAATCTATCTATTCTGTCAGCCACCGGGCGCTCACTGCGCTCGTGGCTTGCGTGGCTTTGCTCCTCGGCAGCGTCCCGGCCCTCGCCCAGACCACGTCCGGCAAAGTTCTCGACATCAACGGAGAACCCGTCATCGGCGCGGCCGTGATGGTGCCCGGCACCAACAACGGCGTCACCACTGACATCGACGGCAACTTCTCCCTCCGCGTCGCTCCCGGCACCACGCTGGAAGTTTCCTGCATCGGCTACATCACCCAGCGTGTTGCGGCCGCTGCCAACATGAACGTCGTCCTTCAGGAGGACTCCGAGATGCTCGAAGAGACCATCATCATCGGTTACGGCTCCGTGAAGCGCTCCGACCTCACCGCCGCCGTGTCCAAAATGGACAACTCCTCCATCGCCGACCGCCCGATGGCCCGCGCCGAGCAGGCTCTCCAGGGCCAGCTCGCCGGCGTGACCGTCCGGACCACCAACAACGAGCCGGGTGCCGATCCCGAGATCCGCGTCCGTGGTGCCGCCTCCCTGAGCGCCGGCAGCGACCCGCTCTACATCATCGACGGTGTGCCTAACAACACCCTCCAGGGCATCAACCCCGACGATATCGCCAGCATCGAAGTACTCAAGGACGCCGCCTCTGCCGCCATCTACGGTTCCCGCGGTTCCAACGGTGTCATCCTCGTCACCACCAAGCAGGGTCAGAAAGGCGCCCCCAAGGTGAGCTTCAATGCCTCCTACGGTATCTCCACCCTGGAACGCAAGATGGACCTGTTGAAGTCGGTCGAATTCATGGAATTCCGCCTCAGGTACATCGATGAGGACTACGTGCGCAATTATGCCAACAAAGGCGCTTCCCCTTCGGACAGCAACGCCGAGCGTATCGCTAAGGGCGTGCCCTCCAACAGCGCCTCCTACCTGTTCGACGACCGCTGGCTGCAGTACCTCAGTCCCGCCATCCAGGCCGCGCACAACTACGACAAGACCCAGGGACAACTCGCCCTGCTCGACTGGCAGGACTATGTCTATTCCCCTGCAGGCACCCAGAACTACAACGTGAGCGTTTCCGGCGCGACCGACCGGACCAAGTATATGTTCTCGCTCGGCTATATGGACCAGAACGGTCTGGGCAGCGTAATCAATTACAAGCGCATCAGTGCCCGTACCAACGTCGAGAGCAAGCTCAACGACTGGGTCACCGTCGGTCTCAGCCTCGCTCCTTCCTTCATTATCCACAGGGGCGCCGGCTCCGAGAACGGCAAGGACAAGCTCGGCACGCACGTGCTCAACTCCACGCCGCTTTCCGAGCTTGAAACCGGTTATCAGATCTACTACAACCCGTACGACAAGTACTTCTGGGGATCGACCAACGTCGTCTACAAGCAGTACTACATCGACAGGGCCGCCGTCGACCGCGGACTGAGGCTCCAGGGAACGACCTTCATCCGTGTGACCCCCTTCAAGGACCTGTCCATCACCGGCACGGCGTCAGCGAACTACCACACGAGCGATACCAACCAGTTCATGAACGAGACCAATGTGAAGGGCAACTGGCTCACCTCGGCCGAAGGCATCAAGTCCAACGCTTCGCACAACACCTCCTGGTCGCTCAGCACCCTGCTCCAGGTCGTCGCCAACTACAACCACTCCTTCGACAGGCACAACCTCGACCTGATGGCCGGTGCCTCCGCCGAGGATTCGAACTACGGCTGGAGCACCAGCCAGAGCTTCGGCAACCTCGCCAACGACACCATCACCGGCACCTTCTCCGGCAACAACACGACGACCACCCCGACCGTCAAGGGTTCCAGCTATACGGAGAAAACTCCGACCCGGCTCTACTCCGCCTTCGCCCGTGCCCAGTACAACTACGACTCCCGCTACCTGTTCTCCGCCTCGATCCGCCGCGACGGTTACTCCCGCTTCGGCGCCAACAACAAGTGGGGCTGGTTCCCTTCTGCTTCCGCAGGCTGGGTCATCTCCAACGAGCCGTTCTTCAAGAGCGCAGACCTCGCTTGGTGGAACACCCTGAAGTTCCGTGCGAGCTACGGTGAGACCGGCAATTACGGTGTCGGCGAGAAGGCCGCCTACTCCACCCTGACCGCCAGCACCTACAACGGCGGCAACGCCTACTACGCCGGTGCGTTCGGTAACCCCGACCTCGGCTGGGAGCACACCAAGTCCGTGGACATCGCCCTCGACCTGGGCTTCCTGAACAACCGCATCCAGCTCTCCGTCGACTGGTACAACAAGCTTACCGACGGCCTGCTCTATGACGTTCCCGTGCCCTCCGTATTCGGCACGACCAAGCTTACCCAGAACCTCGGCAGCATCCGGAACCGCGGTCTCGAGATCGAACTCAACACCCACAACCTCCAGAACCGTGACTTCAGCTGGAGCACCTCCTTCAACTTGTCCTACAACCACAACGAGGTCCTGCAGCTCGGCAAGGAGAACACCCCGGTCAACAACAGCAACAACGGAGCATACAGCCGCCTGGAAGTGGGCATGCCGATGTATTACTTCTATGGTCTGAAGACTCTCGGCGTATGGATGAACCAGGCTGAAATCGACGACTACATCAAGAAGACCGGCAACACCCCGAAGTTCAACGGCACCCCCGTCAAGCCCGGCGACCTCAAACACGAGGACATCACCGGCGAGGGCAACGTCACCAACGACGACCGCCAGTACATCGGCAAGCCGACGCCTGACTTCATCTACGGTATGACCAACACCTTCCGCTGGAAGAACTTCGACGCCTCCATCCTCTTCACCGCCCAGACCGGCGGACAGATCTTCGGCGCCGTTGGCCGTGCCATCGACCGAGCCGGCAACGGCAACTGGAACGTCCTCGGCCACTGGCGCGACTGCTGGTGGAGCGAGAGCGAGCCCGGCAAGGGCACGGAGCCGTCCGTGTTCAGCAAGGTCAAGCCGGAAGGTGAATCCCGTTTCGTCGAGTCCTCCGACTACTTCCGTATCAAGAACATCACCCTCGGGTATTCCATCCCGTTCAAGAAGTTCATCCAGTCCGCCAGGGTCTATCTCTCCGTAGAGAACGTCCTGCTGCTGACCAACTATTACCGCGGCTACACACCCGAGGCCACAACCCAGGGCTCCAAATTCCCGGGCTTCGACTTCGGTGCCTTCCCGGCCGCCCGTACTTTCACCGCCGGTATCAACATCAATTTCTAAAAGTGAGAAAAGCCATGAAAAATATTTTCAAATACGCAGCACTCGTTGCCGGACTTGCTCTTCTCAGCGTTTCCTGTGATAACAAACTCGTCATCCCGCCGGTAGGGTCCCTCGCCAGCGAAGGGTATTTCTCCACGCCGACCCACATCGAGGAGGGTATCCGCGGCACGTACACCCGTGTCCTGGCCATCGAGGGTGACCATTATTCCTATCTCTCCGAGACCCGCTCCGACAACGTGTGGGCCGACCCGGCGCCGAACGCTACCCGCGAAGGCACTGAAATCGGTCAATACCGCTTCAATGCCTCCCAGGGACAGCTGCTGAATGTCTGGGCTGGGTGGTACAATGTGGTCTACCACGCCAATACAGTGCTCGCCAACCTGGACGACGTGGAATTCACCAACGAAACTGTCAAGAAACAGTTCCGCGGCGAACTCCTCTTCCTGCGCGCCTACGCCCACTTCGAGCTGGTGCGTGTCTTCGGCAACGTGCCCATCGTGGACCATGTACTCGCCAGCACCTCCGAGGCAAAGGAACTCAAGCAGTCCTCCGCGACCGAGGTGCTCAAGAACCTGGTGATTCCCGACCTCAAGGAAGCCATCAACCTGCTCCCTTACCAGAGCGGCATGCTCTCCTACAAAGGCAGCAGTGCCTCCGGTGAGTACCGCGGCGACAAGCTGGCCGCCCAGGCCATGCTCGCCCGCGTCTACATGACCCTCTACGGCTGGCCCTACAAGGACAGCAGCGTCAAGGCCGAGGCCAAAAGCCTGCTCAAGTCGGTCATCGACTATGCCACCGCCAACGGTTACTGGGCTCCGACCACCACCGAATGGAAGAAGATGTTCACCACCGACCGCGACGCCCAGAACAAGTACTTCATCTTCAGCCTCCAACACACTACCGCCACGTCCAATACGCTCGCCTTCATATCCTGCGCCGAAGCACTCACGGTGGACTATCTGCCTGTGCAGGGCACGAACAACCGCTACAACGGCAACGCCATGTACACGGGCTTTGTCGAGGCGACCACCCGCTACGAGTTCCAGGTGACCGGTGACGAGCGCGGCAAGTTCTGCATCCTCGACACCATGGCACCTGTCGGCACGTACAAAGGCTACACCAACCGCGAGACCGAGTTCACGCTCGACAACGGCGAGAAGGTCACCGCCTATGAGCGCTCGCTCAACACCAAGTGGGTCCCCTATGGCGCCAAGCGCGAGAGTGTCGGCGTCATCTTCGACGACCACGACCTCAATACCGGCTGGCCGATGAACTTCCCGATCATCCGCACCGAGGACATGATGCTCCTCTATGCCGAGCTCCTCGTGGAGGACAATGACATCGCAGGCGCAATGGGTTACGTCAACCGGATCCGCACGCGGGCCGGCGTCGCGGCGCGCCCGACCAACTGCTCCGCCGCAGATGCCCTGAACTTCGTGAAGATGGAGCGCAAGCTCGAGTTCTTCGGCGAGGGCGTCCGCTGGTTTGACGAGATCCGCTACGGTGAGTGGAAGGACGTCACCCTCAAGATGTTCAACCGCTACCTCAACTCCTCCAACCCGAGTTACCAGTCCACCGTCTCGACGGTCAGCATCGTCGACGGCAAGTACCTCTGCCCGATCCCCGAGACGGAGATGAACACCGTCCCTGGGCTGTACGTTCAGAACGAAGGCTGGAAATAACAGCATCCGAACCTGGGCCGGAGTACTATATAAGGAGGCAATCCACTGCGGATTGCCTCCTTTTTCAGATCAGAGCGAAAAAAAAGAAAAAAAATGTTGGAAGTTTGAAAAATTGTCGTACCTTTGCGGTGTACTATTAAACTAATACACTAAAAAGATATGATCAACATCGACAAACTCGCCTTCAGCTACGGCACCAAAGAGGTCCTGCGCAATATCACCATGGACCTCGAGCCCGGCAGGATCTACGGCCTGCTGGGAGAGAACGGTGTCGGTAAGACAACGCTTCTGACCCTCCTCTGCGGTTTGAAGAAGCCCCAGTCCGGCACGATCAGCGCAGACGGTCATGATCCCTACAAACGGGAGCCTTCCCTGCTCCAGGAGCAGTACTACCTCCCCGACGAGGTGGCCCCCATCAACGACAAGGCCCTCGGCTGGGCCAAAGCCTCGGGCAAATTCTGGCCGGCTTTCTCCCTGGAGAAATTCGAGACCATCCTTAAAGAATTCGAAGTCGAGCCCGACCAGAAGATGAACGCGATGTCATCCGGCCAGCTCAAGAAGACCTATCTCGCCTTCGCCCTCGCCTCCGGTGCGCGTTTACTCTACCTTGACGAGCCGACCAACGGCCTGGATATCCCGTCCAAGGCCCAGTTCCGCTCCGCCCTGATGAAGTACACGGCCGAAGACTCCACCATCGTGATCTCCACCCACCAGGTGCGCGACCTGGAGAACATCATCGACCCGATTATCATCCTGGACCGCAGGGACGTCCTGCTCAACGCTTCGCTCGAGCAGATTGCCGAAAAACTCTATTTCGACTACGGTACCACCCTGCACCCGGAAAGCCTCTACTCCGAGCAACTCCCCGGCGGTTTCATCCAGGTCCTGCCCAACACGGAAGGCGCCGACAGCAAGGTCAGCATCGAAGCCCTCTTCAACACTGTCCACAAGCACAAGGAACTCGTCAAAAACCTCTTCAGCCATGAATAACATTTTCGATATCAAGCGCTTCGGGAACTATTTCCTGTATGACCTGCGCCGCGCGAAGAACAACTACGGCCTCAGCCTCCTGATCCTTGGCTTGCTGCCGGTCATCCTCTATGTCGTCTACCTGCTCATCAGCCTGATCAGCGGGAAGGGCGTGGACCCGATGCCCGACGCCATGAAGTTCGGCGGTCTCTTCGCCGCCTTCTGCGTCGTCATCTTCGCTTCTGGCACCAAACTCTACGGCTTCGTGACCGAGAAACGGGCCGGATCGGACTTCCTGATGCTCCCGGCTTCCACTACTGAGAAGTGGCTGTCCCTGGTCCTGATGGTCTGCATCGTCCTGCCTATCGCGTTCTTCGTCCTGCTGTTCGTCTCCGACGGCCTGATGTCCCTGGTGTTCCCCAACACCTATGGGAACCGCCTGCTCAACCTGGATTTCGCCAACGGCCTCATGGCTGGCATGCTGGAAGAGGAGGGCGTCTCCTTCAACCTGCCCGCCGTCATGTTCTGCAACTGGTGCGAAAGCATGCTGGTCTTCACCCTGGGTGCCATCTGCTTCAAGAAGGCCAAGGTCGCCAAGACCATCTTATGCCTGTTCGGCATCGGGATGGTGCTTTCGATGCTGCTCATGCTCATCTTCGGCACCAGCCACTTCGACATGGACCGGATGGAAGCATTCTTTGACTCGCCTGACAAACTCGTCAGTGTCATGAACTGGGCCGTCAGCCTCATCTACGCCGTCGTCATCGGCGCCTTGCTCTGGGGCACCTGGTTCCGCCTCCGCACGCTCAAACACTAATGACCATGGAATTCGACGCTAACAAACCCATCTACATCCAGATCGCGGACAATCTCTGCGACCGGATCCTCTCCGGCGAGTTCAAGCCCGGGAGCCGCATCCCTTCGGTGCGGGAGTGGGGCGCCACGATCGGAGTCAACCCCAACACCGTGGCCCGCTCCTACGAACTGCTGACGGACCGCAAGGTCATCTTCAACCAGCGCGGCATCGGTTTTTTCGTCGCGGGCGACGCGATCGACGTGATCCGCGAGACGGAGCGCCGCAAATTCATCGAGGAAGAGCTCCCGGTCATCCGCAGCCGCGCCGCCCTGCTCGGCATCAACCTGAAAGAATTCATCGACTAAAACGAAACAGACATGAAAAAGATATTCACCCTGCTGGCAGCCACATCGCTGCTCATCCTCCCCTCCTGCCGCTTCATCCGCGTCAGTGACGAACTGAAAGAAAAACTGAAAGAGGGTGCCGTAACCGTTGTCACGGACAAGGACGGCGAGACCGTCACGGCCAGTGACAACCTGGTCTCGGAAGACAAGGAGACCGGCACGTTCGACGCCCTCCAGTGCAACCTCCCCTGCGACATGGTGTATACGCCCGGCGACTGCGCCCTCTCCATCAGCGGCCCGGACAACGTCCTGAAGCACATCGCCGTCTACAACGAGGGAAGCAGGCTGACCCTCAAGAGCGACGGAGCCAATTTCCGCAATCTCAAGAGCCTCAAGATCCGGATTTCCACACCCTCCCTGAAAGAACTGACCTTCAACGGAGCGGTGGACTTCCAGGCCCCGCAGGGCATCACGGCGGAAGACTTCAGTCTCGTGGTCAACGGTGCGGGCGATCTCACGATCGACGGTCTGAAGGCCGCCAAAGTGGAAATGACCGTCAACGGTGCAGGTGATGTCGATGTCAACGGCCTCGACAGCGAGACCCTCACGGTCTCCATCAACGGCGCCGGCGATGCCGTGGTGTCCGGCCGCACCGGCCGGGCCGACCTCGCCATCAGTGGCGCCGGCGACATCAATGCCGAAGGCCTGCACGCGGAGCAGTTCGACGCCAAGGTCCGCGGCATCGGCAAAGTCAGAAGACCCAAAAACTGAAAAACAATAGACTATACCGCGAAACGGGGAACCTGTGACAGGATCCCCGTTTTCACTTATTCGCTCTTGGCTTCCAGCCGGACGACGCGTTTCCTGCCCCGCTGCTCCTCCTCGATGGAGGAGCACAGCCCCTCGAGCAGCATCAGGGAGATTTCGTCCGTGCCTTCACGCCCCACGATCCGGCCCTCGAAATCTTCCTGCTCCATCTCGATCGAGACATCCTGCGACATCTCCCGGCAGTGGATGCAAATATGGATCGGACCGGTGAAGGGCATCATCTTGGTGAGCATCTCCTCCACGATAAGCTCCAGCGAGACGTAGCGGCGGCCCAACGCATGACGCTGGCAGAACCACTCAATCTCCGCGTTGAGTTTGTAGAGGTCATAATGCGGCGTGTCGATATTGAACACAAGGCTGCGCAGGTTGTTCACGAAGACCTGCGTAAGCGTCTGGGCAGGATGCTCGAAGATCTGCTCCGGAGTCCCGTCCTCGACGATTACGCCATGGTCCATGAACAGGACGCGCGTGCTGACGTCGCGTGCGAATTTCAGCTCGTGGGTCACGATGACCATCGTCCGGCCTTGCTTGGCCAGTTCGCGGATCACGCTGAGTACTTCGGACTTCATCGACTGGTCCAGGGCGGAAGTGGCCTCATCGAACAGGATGATGTCCGGATCCATCGCCAGGCAGCGCGCAATCTCCACACGCTGCTTCTGCCCGCCGGACAGGGAGTCCGGCATCGCATACACTTTCTCGCCCAGACCGACCATCCGGAGCAGGTGGACAGCCTTCTGCTCCGCCTCTTCCCGGGACATCCCGCGGATCTTGAGCGGACCGAGCATGACATTATCGAGCACGCTCAAGTGCGGGAAGATATTGATCTCCTGGAAGACCATCCCCACCTTGCTCCGGATGGACGGCAGGTCCACCCCGGGAGCAAAGATATCCTCTCCGCAATACAGGACCCGGCCGGAATCCGGGCGCTCCAGACCGTTCAGGCAGCGCAGCAACGTACTCTTGCCACAACCGGAAGGCCCGATCACGGACACGATCTCCCCTTGGCGGATCGTGCAGTCCACACCATTCAGGCTGCGGACCGGGCCGTAGCGCTTGCACAGGGATTCCGTCTGGAGCAGGATCATCTTCTTCATTTCTTCAACAGATAGTCTCCCAGCCGGTCCACGCCCCAGCCGATCAGTTTGGCCAGCAGGAAATACAGCAAGCCGACAACCACCAGCGGGATCAGCGAATTATAGGTCTGGGTACGGATGATGTCGGTCACCTTGGTCAGGTCCTGGATGGCGATGAAACCGACGATGGAAGTATTCTCGATCAGGGCGACGGCCTTGCCCTTGAAGAGCAGCAGGATCTGGCGGGCCGCCTGGGGCAGGGTCACGTAGCGGAGTGTCCCCCACTCCGTGAAGCCGAGCGCCGCGCCTGCCTCGGACTGCGAATGCGGGACACTCTCGAGGCCGTTGTGGAAACACTCGCACGCACCGGCGGCGAAGTGCAGCGAATAGGTGATGACCGCCACCACCACGGCCGCGATGGTCGAGGAGGCGAAGACCACATAGAACATGAAAAGCAGCAGCACCACGATCGGGATTCCCTCGATGAAGTCGCAGTAGCCGTGGGCGAATTTCCGGAGCACCGGCGGACCATACAGGAGCATCCAGCAGAGCCCGGCCCCCAGGACGC
>JAEEGL016223762.1_pt1 | contig 19531 bp, 22 predicted proteins | sample 9134231 | NCBI WGS metagenome assembly JAEEGL01 (sample SAMN16246548, study PRJNA631951) | gut metagenome | biome: gut microbiome; feature: rumen; material: fiber-attached | host: Bos | place: Iran: Karaj | collected 2018-10 | reverse complement strand
TGGGACCTGCGGTTTTTCCGCTGGACGGGAGACCAAAGATGAAGTAGTTTTTACCATCCTTTCCGGAAGGAACGTTAAAGAGCCGTCCGTTTTTGGCCCTGCCGAGGATCATTCCCTCGGCGTCCTTCCAGGACGCGGACGGGAGAAGCTCCTCGTCCATTTTGTAGGGATCGGCGTCGGAAAAATATTCCACGAGCTCCCGATACGTGCGCTTGTATTTTCCGGTGTCCTTCAGGAAGCTTCTGCCTGCCGTAAGATACCTGTAACGCGCACTGCGCGTTATGAAGATCACGGTCAGAAACCACGCGACGATCAGCGCGACCGGAACCAGAATTTTGTACGGCCAGTAGAAAACGCTGCCGTGTGAAATCTTCATTGCCTTCATGAAGGCATTTGTAAGGAACGGGCACGCCAGCCAAAAGACGAGCGCCAGCGCCAAAAACTGAAGTATCCAGTAATACTTTACCGCATACCACAGACCATATTTTTTTATCATTTATATGTCTCCTTTCGTTACCACGTTTTGTTTTCTCCCCAGGTCTTGTCACTTCCCCAGGAATTTGACTTGCCCCATGCGTCATGATTGCCCCATTCGTTGCTTTTGGATGCATCCTTCAGTTTCTCGTTTTCGGCCTTCACGGCTTCCAGTTCCTTCTCCGCGTCCCTTAGCCTTTCGCGCAGCTGCGCGTTGTCTTTCAAAAGAATTTCGTTATCCTTGAGCAAGTTTACCAGTTGATCCACCGTGATTGATTTTTTGAAGACGACCCCCGTTTTGGCCGTAATTTCCTTTAGCTGATCGGCGGTAAGTGAAATTGACTTGCCCTCGCCTTCCTTTTTGGAAAAAACGGTTGCCTTGATGCCCGCATCATTAAGGTGTTTCTGGAGCCCGGGATGAAACTCTTTTAATCGGGCTTTTTTTGTCAGCTGATCGGCGCAAAGACGGTAAGAGAATCCCGCATGTTTTTGATCCGGAACGGCGGGAACATACATAAGGTGCAGGTGTTCCTTGGAGATCATTTCCCCGGAGGGAGAGAAGTGCTTCTCATCCACATGCACCTGGGCAACAAAAACACATTTTTCTCCCATCGGAAGAGTACTGCAGACATAGTTGTAGCTTTCGCGGAAAAAGTCATTTTTCTGCTCCTCCGGACAGTCTTTCGGACACTGTATGACGACTTCCACCGCGTGTACCAGATTCTTCCTGTTATAGGCAAAGATTTCCTTTTCCAGTTTTTTACGGTATTCATTTGCTTCCTTTGCGGTTCTGCACCTGTCTAGCAGACTGTAGTTTTCGATGCTTTTTTCCCTGACGATGGATTCATTTCCGTATTTTTTTCCAGCCGGTATTTCCCTCATGTCATGCCGTATGTGTTGCAGTATTTCTCCCGCCTGGAATTTGATGATTTCTGCCAAGTTTTCCTCCTTCCTTTGGCGTAATAGGTCATTCGCGGACCTTGCGCCTTTACGCAAAACGACGCCTGTCAAACCTTGCCTGCCTTTCGTCGGCAGGCAAGGTTTGAAGCGGCTCGTTTTGCTTTTGGAGGCATCGGAAAACCGTTCGCCTTTCCTCGGCTCACGGTTTTCCGCTTCCTCCAAATCGGCGCGTCGTCCTGCTTTGCCCTATACAAAGTAGGGGAACAAGTTCCCCCGCTTCGCGCCCTACGGGTACTTTGCTCTTTCCGGGGGCAACCAAGGTTTCCCCCAGGCGAGGCCAATCCCCCTTCACACGACCGTCGCCATTTCGTCATCGGCGCGTGGCTGATGATCTCGCCATCTTGCGATGCCGAGATCCGCGCCACTTGCCACTGACTCCATTGCGACTGTCGTGCCGGGGAGCTGCACTCCCCAAGACGGCAAAACGGCCGTTCCATCGGAACGCCCGCATTGCCGTCTTCCCCTTGCCGCATTTCCTTGGCATCCTGCCGGCGGAAATGCCAGGGAGTTGCACTCCCTGCGAATGTGAGTGACCGTTCCGCCGGAACGCTCACTCGCATCCTACCCTTGCCGCGCTTTTTCGGGGCATCGAGCCCCGCAAAAACGCCAAGGCGCTGCGCCCTTGCGCCGGGCCTTTTTGCTGCGCAAAAACGGCTCGGCTATCCCGCTTTTTGGTCGCCGTCAGTTGCTGGTTTTGTCTTTGTTTTCCTGATTTTCCGAGATCAATTTTCTTATGGCTTTTGGACTCATTCCAAAGTTGATTTGACACGCTTTTTCGAAGAGCTTTTCGTATTCCGAAAGGCGAGAATTTGCTTCTTCCATTTCCTGAATTTGTAGGGAAAGGTTTTTGAATTTCGATGACATTCCAATCCTCCTTTTTTCATGATTTTTAAGGGCAAAAACAGTTGGATTTTTGCTCTTAAAAGTTGCTATTTTTTGCACAAAATAAAGGATTGAAAACAGATGCGAATGCATGATATATTATGAATGGTGTTTCGATAATAATCACACTCATGTGTGCTTGTTATCAATCCCGGGAGCTGCAATGCGCCAACATTGCGGCTCCTTTAATTTTGCGGCTTTTTGATGCGCTCCTTGCCAACGTACATGCGGTTTTCGTCCCTGTGCGTCGCAAAGTAATTATCCAGCTCCTGCGTCGTTACGTCATGCGGCAAATACAGTTGTCCTTTTGCCACGTTGCCGTCATCGTGATATACTTCGCATGCCTCGGACAATTCCTCGTTACAGATTTCCATGATTAGCGACGGCTTAAATACATACACCCGAAACAAATGGAAATACATTTCCCTGCCATTTGTTATGGCCCAGTAATCATACAGATACTTGCCTTTTTTAAATAATATGCTCACCGTCGGAATCAATCCGTTAAGCTCCACGCCAAGCAGCACGTTGTAAAGCATTTTGCCGTTTTTGTATGCCTTTTTTTGCGGGTCGTACACGGCCCAGACTGGCGTGCCCTGTGCAAGGTATTCGTGTATGATTTCCGGCCTGATTTCCTTTTCCGCCAGCATCGGCAAGTCAAACAAAGGCGGCCTGTCGGAAGCTTTTTTCTTGCGTTTTAGTCCCAGCATTTTCCGTTCCTCCTTCCTTCAATATTCTAGTGCCGTAAGGCGGTTTGTAGTCTGCCGGATATGCCGGATCTCCCTGCACGTAAACGTCATACAGACCGATGAGGGGTGCTCCGCACCACTCATCCTCGTTCAGCAGCTGTCCGGGACGATTTGGATCCGGGATTGCCGGCACCTGCATTCCAAGGATTTCTTTAAATTTTGGCCATGCCTTTATGCACGCGTCATAAACGTAAGACGTGTAGGATTCCGAATATTCCCTGACGAAAGGCTGCGTCGAGAAAAACACGAGATGAGGAATGCCGTGTTTTGTCGCATTGCGGCACTCAATGACGCAAACGTATTCAGAATCCTTTGCACGCTCAGGGTTTACAATGATCCAGTCGTCAGGACAAAGCAAAATGCCACCCGCAAAAGGTAATTTCCTAAGGACGCACATTTTTTCGATTTCATGCGTCGGAATCGTTTCACCGCCATTTAAAAATGCCGCCACGTCGGAATAAGCCTGCGCCTTTTTGTAAAGGTCGCGCAGGTTGTACGTCCCGGCCCCGTCCATCATGCGATACGTCAGCTTAAGCCTTAGCTTGGCAAATTCGAGCATTTCGTCGTTAACGTCTTTCGGCAGTGTCGCAAAGGTTGATATCAGCGTGTTGATCGTAGTGCCGTATGGTAGCCTTTGCTCCTTTTTAAGGCGATCGAGCGTGTCCTTGTTTTCTGGCGTCAGGTCAAGAGTCAGCTTGTTTGCCGGCATGATAACACCTCCCTTCAAACCCATTGTAAGACCTCATTTTTTGTCAGTCAAGTTTAAAATATTATTTTTATAATATTTTTATAATTGCCGTCCAAAATTCTTCTTGACTGCATTCTGATAGCCATTCCCAGCAGCTTCGCAGGTCTGCCCGAGCTCCCAGACCACTCGATCGCCGGCGGGCACCGAGCCCGCCAAGGACGCTCCTCGCAAGGAAGAAGGCAGTCCCCCCGCCGATCGGCCCCCAGGGGGCCCCTTTAAGGGCCTGCGCGCAGGGCTCCCCTTTCGCCGCCCGCCGAAGGCGTCAGCACTCGCCGTTTTCGCGGGAAACGGCCGACCAGCGGCTTCTTCCCATGCGTCAGGCGTTCTTTTGGCTGCCGCCAGGCAGACCTTTGATGCTTGAGCGTGCGCCCTGCGGGAGATGACCTTACCCCCTCATCCATTTCCAGGGATCTTCCGCGGATCGCCGGTCCGTCCCTTCAATTTCCCCGTCCTGATTTCCGCCTCATTTCAACTACCTTTTCCCCATTTCGTTTTATTTGCTCCCTGCTTGCACGGCATCGTGGGGCGGCCCTTCCTTGCCTGCAAGGAGGCAAATTTTTTGCAGGCAAAAAATGTTGCTTGGTGCTGCGCATCCTTGCATGCGGCCGTGCCTGACCCCAAGGAAAGATGCCGAAGCAGGGGCTTCGAAAATAAAAACGAAAAGGAGAAAAAAAGATGGTAGTTGAAATTACGAAGGTGGAAATCGGAGCGGAGGAAATTAGCATTGAGGGCACGAACCTGGAGACGATCCTGACGGCGGAAGATCTCTTTGAGGAAATGGATGAGGAGACGGTAAGGTTCATCTTTTCCCGCGAAAACGGCGCGCCCGGGCTCAAGTATCTCTGGAAGGTCTGCCAGGGGCAGCGCAAGTGCAAGAACGCCAAGAGCATGGGAGAGAAGCTCGAAAAGCTGGTCGGCTGCATCGTTTCCCTCAGCGAAAACTTCATAGAGCGCTAGTCGCCGCTTCGGCGGGGCTCCCCGAAAGGGGAGCCTTTTTTTGCGCGCAGGCAAGGGCGTCGTTGCGTCTCCAATCGCCTCGCCCGGGAAAAGGGTGGGTGCCGCCCGGCACCCTTTTCCAAAGGGCGGGCTTGCTCTTGGACGCAACTGCGGCCCCGCAGTTTAGGCGGCTTCGCCGCGGTTTGTTATGGCTACGGCAGAAGATGGTTAATGATATTTTTTTAAGCGCCCTTTCGGTCCGGCAACTGCACCCCCTTTCCCGCAGCGCCGCTAAGAGCCTATGCTACTTCCTTCTGCGGGGTTCGTCAAGGGGCAGGCGCTGTCCGCACGGCGGACCCCTTGACGACCACCGCGCCAGTCAGTTGACGCGACGGCAAGCGGCGCAGGAGCCGCGGGAAAGGAGGATGCGGCAAGTTGCCAGGAGGCCCGAAAGGGCCAGTTACAAAAAAATTGCGTTGCGGGCCTCGGCCCGACAAAAAAGAAAAGGAGAAAAAAGAGATGAAGATGATGTTTGAAGAGTTCGTAAAAGAGATGGCTGCAAAGGTAAAGGAGTTCCTTCCGGAAAGTTTTGGCGACGCTGATGTAAGCGTGCAGGTGGTTACGAAAAACAATGATTTGAAGCTGACGGGCATTACCGTAAAGAGCATCGCCACCAACGTTGCTCCTACGATTTACATGGAGAACTTCTTCCAGCGTTATGAGGACGGTGAGGCGCTTGATGCGCTCGCAAGGGGAGCGGCTGACGCCTGCGTAAGGGGTGCGCTTTCTAACGATTTCGACACGACGATGTTTACGGATTTTGGGAAATGCCGTGACAAAATCGTTCCGAGGCTCGTAAGCGCCGAGATGAACGGCGAGCGGCTTAAGGGGATTCCGCACGACATGGTGGCCGACCTGGCAGTGACTTACCACGTGCAGCTTGACGATTTTGAGGGTGGCAAGGCTTCCGTGACGGTCACGAACGAAATCATGGAGAGATGGGGAGTGAGTCAGGCGGAGGTTCACGCAGCGGCAATGGAAAACCTGCCCGTCGTTTCTCCCGGAAGGTGCGTCGGGATGTTGCAGGTTCTGGAGGAGCTGATGCCCGGCCTTGGAGAGTTTGACGGGGCAGGTGAGGCAGACGAGCAGATGTACGTGCTGACGAACGAGAGCAGAACGTTCGGTGCCGCCTCCATCCTTGACGAAAAGCTCATGGAGAACGTCGTGAACAGGATCGGTGACGGCTTTTACGTGCTCCCGTCGTCCGTGCACGAGCTTTTGGCCATTCCCGCAGACGGCGGCATGAATGCCGAATTTCTGGAGGGCATGGTAAGGGACGTAAACGAGACACAGGTTGCGGCCGACGAGCGCCTGAGCGACGGAGTTTACCGCTACTTCGCTGGCAAGGGACTCGTAAGGGCTTAAATAAAAGGCTGGGCCATCGGCCATACGGGCATTTTTTGAAGGGAGGCATGAAGTTGAACAATGAGAAAATAATAGAGGAAATTGCGATGACGATATACGGTGAGGATGCGGTAAGGCAAATGCTTGAACGGGGAGAAGAGATCCCGCTGCACACCGTCAAGGGATGGGCCGCAAGAGGCCCCTACCGAGTCAAGAAAGGTGAACATGGTATAGAAACAAGGCTCTGGAAAAGAAAGAAAGGAAAGAGTATTGGCGAAGAGGGTGAGGACTCGCCGGAAGATGAAACAAACAACCAGGGGTTTTACCTTTGCAAATCTTTTTTGTTTAGAGACGATCAGGTTGAGAGGTGTTAACATGTATTTATTCCACGTTCCCCTTGACTGCATGAACCCGCGTCCGTGATTTGCGCGGGAGCGGGGCAGAACCATTTTGCAGATGGATCCCGCCCCGTGGATTTGTATCACGGACGCCCCTGCCGTCAAGGGGCTTTCGCGGCATAAAACAGGAGGAAAAAGAAGTGAGCAAGGAAGAATCCATCATCGTAATCAGGGCGTATAACGCCCTGATAAAATTGAACGACCTAATGAATCAAATAACGGGGAGCGGACTTTATGGGACGAAATTCGAGGATCTATTTAGAATTGGCGACCTGCTTTACAGGCAGTGCAGTTTTTTTGATGCGGAAAGCGACGAGGCTTTCCGCAGGTTCGTAAAAATCATCGAGAGCCAAAAACTGACTCCTGAGGAAAAATATGACAGACTGATGGAGGAGTGGTAAATGATCGGGGATTTGCGTGCCGCGGCGCAAATCCCCGATTTATTTTCCTGACAGACATTTTTCAAGGGATTACAAATAAACAAACAGAGGAACATCTCCTCACAAAATATCATGGCGGTTCAGAAAAATTTTCCTAATTTTGCAATGTTTTACGGCATGAGTGTTTTTGCACAGAATGACTTTAAGGGAGGATAAGATGAAAAAGGTTAAGGTGGTACAGTACGGGATGGAGCTTGACGGGCACAAGCATCCGAAGCTGATCGAAGAAAATACTTACGATTACCTGCAGAAGGAGGAAGACTTTGATTACTTTGCCGTGACAACGATGCTTTGCAGCTGCTTTCGTCTTGCCGACAAGGCAGAGGAATATCTGTATGTTCTTGGGTTTACCGCCAAAGGTGGCCTGCTGGGAGTGTTTGAGGTTGCCCACGGAGCAGGAAGTGGCGCGAGGATCAACTTCAGGGAGATCATGCAGCGAATGCTTTTGGTGGGGGCGAGCGGGTTTATCCTGGCACATAATCATCCAAGCGGGGATCCGACGCCGTCCGGACTTGACCTTAAGGCATGCCGGGAGGCCGTGCGGGCGGGGGATTTCATGGGCCTGCCGTGTCTGGATTTTATCATTGTCGGGCGTGACATGACCGACGGAAGTTGCCTGAGCTTTTCGTTTTTTTCAAAAAACTTGCTAAAAGAAGAGGCGGGAAAGCAATGAAATGACATGGGCGGGCCAGCGGTTTTTTGTTTAAATATTTAGCAACATGGTATATAATTTTAGAAAAGATATAATATACTAGATATGTCATAACTCAACAGTTTTGACACCAAAAATTGAAAATGAGAGAAACCCCCGATTTATGGGGTTTTTCTTTGACACGGATGGTGTCAAAACTCGGTGTCATAATTAAGGATAGGAAAGGAGGCATTTTCATGGCTGCAAAGTACAAGCCAGGTGATTTGGCATACATAGTTGAGTCAAACAGGTTTATTCGTGAAGTTCAGGTCCGGAGTGCTGCAGGCGGAATGTACGTGATCCGGTTTACGGACACCGGAGGCGGAATCAAGGTCAAGGAAAGCCGCCTCTTTCCGACAAAGGCCGATGCTGAAAGGAGTCTTCATGGAAATTCGCAGGAAAAACGGAAAAAGACACCGTATGACTATATGTAAGTAAATGACTTTGCGATTTTCAGATTGCTTTTGCAGAATTATACGGCAGAAGATCCTAAAAAACGCATACAGGGCAATTTTTTGGAGGTAAATTATGGCAAGGGAGCTTACCAAGAAGGAAAAGGAAGAATATGACCGCCTGACCGCGCAGATGGAGCAAATTTCGCTCCAGATGGATCAGCTGATGAACAAGCCAACCGTGTACGGATACGCCCGCGTATCGTCAAAGGGACAGGCCAGGGACGGCAATTCCCTGGAAGTGCAGCGTAATGCGTTGGAGGCTGCAGGTGCGGAAGTGATTTTGTCTGATGCGTACACGGGCACAACAAATGATCGACCGGAGTTGGAAAAGCTCATGCAGGAGATAAAGGCAGGAGATACTTTGGTCGTAACAAAGCTGGATAGAATCGCCCGATCCGTGCAGCAAGGAATACGGTTGATAGATGATCTCGCAGAAAAAGGCGTAAAAATCAATGTACTTAACATGGGCATGATGGATAACACTCCAACAGGAAAGCTGATCCGGAATGTGATGCTTTGTTTTGCGGAATTTGAACGAGACATGATTATGCAGCGGACGCAGGAAGGAAAACAGGCATCGGGGAATCGTGGGGGCAGAAAGAAAAAGTATAATCCAGAGCAGATGCAGCACGCGATGCAGCTGCTTGATGGACCATATAGCTATGCGGATGTGGAGCGGATGACGGGTATCAGTATGAGTACGCTTAAGAGGGCAAAACGCGGTTATTGAAAATAATCAATATTATCTTCCTGCACCATAAGATATTCATAATCAGAGTCAGCTTTGGTAAGTAGTTCCAGGTGTTTTTCGGCAGACAGGTGATTTCGATTTGAAACAATCACGGATTCGATCTCGTTTGTTATTTTGTTACGCCGCAAAACACGACGCATCAAATTTTTTTGAAATAATAAAACATAATTATACTCCTTAGAATGGTGAAAAAGTGAAAAGATCAATGAAATGCAGATTGGATAAAGAATTTTTGATAAGGGACTGTCTAACATATTAGGCAGTCCCTTTTGATTTGATTTAAGTAAGCATGGCGATTTCTCGTTCGATGTGTTCTCTCCATATTCTAAAGTTGGTTTTGTTTTTGTCAAGGCGTTCAAATACGGAGATGAAGTTTTCTGGCGTGGCGTAAGTTTTTCCGTCCCTAAAAAGGTATCGGAAAATGGTTTGAAACTGTGCGATTGTAAGAGGAACGATATGGGGCTGACATTCCATATCATCATCAAAAATATAACTTTCGTTTTTGAAAGTATTATAAGTTTCTGATGCAACAAGATTTGCCATAAATACGCCACGAACATTTTTATTAGGATTTTTTCTCATGATATCGGAAACATGTCTCCTCACGGATTCGGTTTCTGCACTTTCTTGACGGGAGCCTGTAGTAAGCGTCACTTCGACAACAAATATATTATTACCGCACTCGATCAAAACATCGCAATCGCCACCTCCAGCCGTTCCGGTAGGGAAAATGCTACTGTCAACATTGAAGTGTCTCGCTTGGATAGATGTGTTCGTCATGTGGTTGATGGCGAGGAAAGATCTCCATGCAATCCATTCCAAGTATGCAGGGCGTTCATCTTGCGGGATGTATATTTCTTTGCCGTCGCACATGACGGTGGTGGAAGTTGCTTTTTGTATCAAAGATAAATATACATCTATTTCTTTTGACTGATCCGGTTGCTTGTTTGCATAAATATCTTCTTTTGACGCTAAAATGCGATCTTCCAGGTTAAATCGTGCGATGTTAATGTCATGTGCGGAGCTATTGCTTAACTGATCTATGGTTTTTTCTGGAAGAACTCGATAATTTTTTGATAAAGCAATGACCTCTGCATAATATTTTAAGGCGATGCGAGCATTATCAAGTGGCAGCGAAGGAATGTTACAAACTCTTTGCTGTATTACAAACGGATCCTGCTCCGATTCCACGAAGCCAGGGAACGCAATGAGTTCAACAAGGGCATGCTTGCCTTCTGCAATTTTTAATCCCTTGCCTGCCTTTTCAAAAAGACCTGTAATGACAAAATATCTGCGGTTGGTATTCCCGTAATCTTGGAAATTGTGATGATTCAAGTCATAATCGAGATTTTTGATATAATTTGCCTTGAATACTTTTTTTGAAGGTGCAGCGTTTTCCTCTTTCATCAAATTATAAATATTGGCAGCAACGACTTTGGGCGATATTGTAGGATCAGCCGTTTGCAGACAGGTGTCAAAACTTAACTGATCGATATATGAGCTGCCGGAAATCTTTTCAAGTTCGATTAAAACGGCTGCACCATATCTTATTGGCGAAAAGTAGAAATCTTTTCTGTATATGGATTGTTCCGTAGAAACCATCTGTGCACGGAGAAAACAGTCATATTGTGCGGAAAGAGACTTACAATTTAAGAATGCCAAGCCAGACGGGGTAAACATGTTCAAGTCGCCCAGCTCTTCTTGCAAATGATTTCCGGCAGCTTTTGGAAATATAAACCCCATTTTTTGTGCGACATATCTCCATTTTCTTGCGTGAGTACCATCATTTACTCCCTTATCGGCATCTATTATGCCAACTTCTGCAAGATAATCAGAAAACTCGATTTCTTCTGCTTTTCCAACACCTTTCCGGTTGCCAATCCTTCCTATTTTGGGGTACTTTGCATATGCGAGAAGACCTTTTTGCAGACGGTAAGGATTACGCATTCCGTTATTTCCAATTTGCCATATGTCTAATTTCATGCTATCGTCTCCCTACGAATAAGTATTCCTGTACATTATTCTTTTTGTTTATCTCTTGATTTGCAAAATTGTAACGATAATCAATGGGAACAACATCAACTTTAGTCATGTGCTTTTTCATGAGTGCAATCATCTCGTCTAATGTGGGAAGGCTGTTCGAGGAATATGAAACAACCATATATTTACCTTTGTATTTTTGAAAGATGTCATCAAAGGCTTTGTATGTCCCGTCTTTCGTGGAAAATTGACTTTTGTAAGAAGGAAATTTGTGAGTCTTGGTTTGAAAGTCGATAGATACTCCATTCCAATCTCTTGCAAGTCCTTCCAAAAAATGATAGCGACGCACATAATCATTATCACCGGAAGGATTAAAATACGGTGGATCTATATAGATCAGATCCGCATTTGCCCTTAACAATAAAGAATCACCACATACGGATCGGTTGCGTTTTCCGTTTGAAAAAACCGCAGCATTTATTTCGTTAACTGCCTTGATAAACTGATCGTAGATAGACAGTTTTAAGTCAGCACGCCCGTCATCATATCTTATTCCGGTATAGGTGAATATTCCCCTGGGGCGTTTTTTTGTACAGGCTCTTATTAACGCATACAGAGCAATCGCCTTTTCATAATCATTTTCCAGGTGAGAGATATTATGCCTTATAATGTCTATTTGAGAATTGTCATCTGCACTATAAAAGATATCATTAAAGGTAGAGGAAACAAAATTATCGGTACCATTGTTAACAATGAGGAGTTTTGCTTTGTCCTCTGGAAGTATAGTGCTATTGTTTTCTACCAGGCACTTTGCAGCAACGGTGTTCATCTGCATAAAGTCACAAGAAACTATTCTCTTTCCGTGTGCTTTATACATATATGATACCACGCCAGAGCCGGAAAATAAATCTATAACACTTTCGAAAGGAATGTCTTTTGAAACATCCCATATATTGTCAAGAAGCTTTCGTTTGCTTCCCATGTATCTTGTAAGAGGATATTTTTTTATTTGTTCGTCAGGCTGTAATAATTGCGTCTTCGCCAAATCTTTTGCCTCCGTGAGAGTTGATGTTTCGGTGTGTTTTTATAACTGTAATGTTAAAATCGCGATACAGTGATCTGATAAGTTCCGTATTGGAATTTGTTAGGCAAAAACTTATATTATTTCCGTGTGCTTGTTTTATCAATTCACAAAGTTCTGTTTGATCTTTCTCATAAAATTGATTTTTCGTATATCTCTTAAAATCGCCGTACTCTCCTACCGGATCATATGGAGGATCCAAGAAAATAAAATCTCCGGATCTTGCTTGCGTCATAACATCCTTATAATCCGAGCAGATAATACTAATATCTGCAGATTGCAGGTAAGCTGAAATTTCCAGAAGATTGGTTTTGTCATATGAAGCACGGAAGCCAACGGTTCGGTTCCACGGAGTGTTAAACTCACCGAATTTGTTAGTGCGATATAGCCCATTAAAACAATGATGATTGAGCCATAAAAAATATGCAGCGGTAGAGATGTCGTTCACATTATTTTTTATATGCTCATTATACTTATCGCGAACGGAATAATACAATTCTGCAGAGCAGTTTTGCCCGCAGTCAATGTCATCAATGATTTGCATTAAATCATGCACATTGTCCTTAATGGATAAATAGGCATTGATTAAATGAGGGTTTGCATCGCTAACAGTTGCAGTTTTCGGCATTAGATATAAAAGTACGGCACCGCCCCCGAGGAAAGGCTCGTAGTATCGAGAATAGGACGATGGAACCACTTTTTTTATGTCATCTAATAACTGCGTTTTTCCACCCGCCCATTTTACAAATGGTTTCATGCTGATATTCCTCTAATTTTTCTTTTTTGAATTACATTTTGTCTTTCTTGCATCGATGAATGTCTGTATCTCATCCAACTCTTTGGCTTTTATGCACTTTAGGGCGATTAGCTGTTGCAGGGTGGTCATAACTATCTCTACATCTGCACTTCCGGGATAAACCTCTCGCAACGCCTCCAAAAGATAATCACTTTCAGTAAAGCATACCTCGTAAGTACGCCCATATTTTTTGGTTTCGTCAGTAATCTTGATAGCACCCTTTGAGATCATGGAGTTAAGTATCAGATGTATGGATGCCGGATTCCAATTTCGCCCTGGCGTACCCTTTAAGATCTCTGCACGGGACAAAGGGCGGTTTTCAGTCCATAGTAAATTCATAATAATACGCTCATTTTGGGAAAGTTGCATGATTTTTATTCTCCTCTCTTAGTAGGGCAGCGTCGTCCAGCTTTTTGGTCTTGCAAGCATCGGAAGTGTGTCGAGGCTGTGCGGCAAGTCGGATTCTGCCACGATTTTATGTTTCTCTCCGTCCTTGATTTCCAAAATATCGCCAAAGATATTGCATGAGAAGTCCATTGTCTCCCCCGTTTTATCGGTGACTCTTATAATGCTCTCTCCTATCGGCTCCATTTTACAGCCGACAAACTGTGTTTTTAAATATCGCAAAACATCTTCTTGTCCAAATGTCATTTTTATCCTCCTTAAGATGAAAGCAATCTTTCCCTATCATGCTTTCCCTATCATCAAGATAGAGGAAATGATGTCCCATAATACGGACGGATAGTCAGGATTCTACATCGAGCAGCCCCTTATTATCCCTGACATATTTGTTAATGATCATGTTAAGGGCTGAATTATTGGAAAGTCCCTGTGCCTTATTGATTTCCGTGAATGCTTTGTAAACCTTTTCATTTACCTTTGCGGAAATCTGCTTATCTTTTTCCGGTGATTCGGAAGTGATTTTTGTTACCGCAGATACCCTCCTTCTGGGAGTGATCTCCTGTCTTTCCTGCTCTTCTACTCTATCCACAAGTCTTGTCGCCATAATGCTCTCCTTTCCATAAAGTAATACTTTTAATATAATAAATAATAATAAACATATAATAAGTAATAATAAGTAATACTTATTATATTTTCATTGCGATCTCAATGTACGATTTTGCTACATCTGTTCCCTTTTGTGCCAAAACTACGGGCTTACCATCTATGATGTTTTTATACACCGTAGATGATTTTTTAACGACACCAAGAACGGGAAGCTTCTTCTGCAGAAGTTCCAGGACATCCTGCTGATCGTTCACCATTTTCTCATACATCGTCGCCACGCAGCCGTCAAGGGTAAGATCAGGATTTAAAGAACGATCTCCGTCTCCGTGTTGGATGTCGTCTATGGTGTTCAAAAGTGCGTTAAGCCCTCTGTAGGACAAATAATCTGTTTTAACGGGAATAATTACCTCATCACATGCCGTCAATGCGTTTGTAAGAAGTTTTCCGAGTTGCGGAGGACAGTCTATAAAAATATAATCGAAGTATGACTCTAATTTCTGAACCGCTTTTCGGAGTTGCACATCTGAATTACGACTTTTAACCACCAATTCTGTCTCCGTCACGGCAAGATCCAGATTGGATGGGATGATGTATAGTGTTTCAATTCCGGAGTTTTCGACCTGGTAAGCACATTCTGCAGGATCGGTTTTGCCGTCAAAAAGGTTGCAGACATTTTTTTCGAGGAAATCTTCTGCATCTGGATTCATGCCACAGCTTATTGTAAGACTTGCCTGCGGATCCAGGTCGATCATAAGCACCCTTTTTCCGGACATTGCCTTGACGGTGGCAAGGTTATAGGTGGTGGTTGTTTTTGCAACGCCCCCCTTTTGGTTTGCAATCGCAATTTTTTTCATGCTATCGTACCGCTCTCCTTTCACAAATATAATAAGTATATATTTAGTATATAAAAAGTAATACTTATTATATAAATAATAATACTTATTATATAAAATTGCAATAGGCCACGGGGATATTTTTTGTGAAGACAGAGAACGCCAGAACTCATGAGAAACAATATGCAAAAAAATAATCATATAATAAGTATTACCTATTATTACCTAGTATTACTTATTATATGAAAACATTTTAAAGCCATATTGCTTTAAAGAAAAATATCGGGTATTATTTAAAAAGAGCAGTCACGCCAATGACTACTCTCCCATCAATCAAATATTTGCCACTGGTATGCGCCAACATGCCAATGGCTTCGGTATCTATACATACCTCTTTGGATTGCCGCCAAGCATATCCTTATGCCCTATAGGGATATTATAGCCTTTTGCAGTCGGAGTGTCAATATAGACTTGTATTAAGGTCACCCAAATGCCAAAGATGAGCCCGTGTATGGATTAGTCATGCACGGCTTTTTTATTGCAATTTTATCGGAAAGGAGGAACGGATAATGCTTTTGGCAGAGAAATATGAATTAGAACCATTGGAAGACCTGGACGAGCAGGATCAGTTCCTCTCGATCTTGTATCATGACGGCCGGGGCGGTCATGCAATTCGGATGCTCCTGGGAGATCAGGACAAGGACAAGCCCCTTGTCAGACATCATGCAAGCAAGGATTATGCAAAGATTGAGTACAGATCCATGCAGTATGATGCCTACGCGACCATAAACACGTTTAGGGCATATGAGAGAAAGTCAGAGGAAGTATATAATTTCTCCGGGATTTTCATAGATCTCGACGGCCATAATTTCAAGTCCGTGGAGGCGATGGATGCCGCCATCGAGCGCACTAAGAAGAGGCTTAAAAAGGCGTTTTCGGAAGGGGAGATCACGGCCCCCACGATGATTACTCATACGGGCCGCGGACTTGGCGTTTTTTATATTTTACGGACAAGTATCGCAAACACACCAAAGGCGAGAAAATCCATCCAGTATCTCGATCAGGTGAGAGCAGCCTTGACGGCAAAGTATAAGAGGATCCTTTCCGGCAGGGGCTATCTGGAGGTCGATCAGACCGTCAAGGATGCGGCGCGCGTATGCCGTATCCCGCTCACCTATAACAGCAGGGCGGGGCGGTGGTGTAGACTGATCCATGTGTCTCGCAACGATGACGGAGAGGTGGCGTACTGCGACCTTGCGGAACTTGCAAGGGAAAACCACCTGTTTGATCAGATCAACGAAATCCGAAAGCAAATTGCGTCCCGAAAGGTTGTTTCCCTGGATGCTTACCGCGTGCCGTTCCTGACGATCCGCCTGCAGAAGCTCCAAATGCTGCAGGAGCTGCGAGGGTATGACTGTTCGGGGTGCCGTGAGTACATGATATTTGCCTTTTACAACGCTGCAAAGCAGATCTACGGGGAAATCGGCGGGAGATCCGCCACGAGCGAATTTAACGCCAAATTCAGGGTTCCCCTGACGGATGCGGAGCTGGATCACGCCTACAAGGTGACGGATGACAACGTGGCGGCGACGGGAGACTATGAGGGCTTCTATAAGCTTCCTGACGCCTGGATTACGGATGTTTTGCAGGTGACCGCAGAAGAAAACGCAAAGATCCGTTTTGGAGCCTCCAAGAGGCAAATAGAGCGTCAGGAGACCAAAGAACGGAATGCAAAAGCAAAGCAGGATCGGAATGCTGCCATCATGAAGGAGATCCAGGAGCATCCGGAGAAGACCTACCAGAAGATAGCGGAGATTTTTGGCGTGTCCTCAAAGACCGTGCAGCGGATCGCGGCAGAGCAAGGCGTGAAAAGATACGGAAAAGCAGACGATGGCAAAGAAAAGACGGTTGTCTCTACCGATGCGGGGGATGGGACAAACGGACAAATTATGTCACAGAGTCCGTTAGATGTGCCTGCTTCGCGTGTCCGCGAGGGACAGACGGTGGCAGGGGGCATAGTGATAGAGCAGGAGAGTGGTGGGGCAGGAGTGCGGCTGGATGGTCTTATCCAGGCGTATGCGGATTTGTATGCCCAGGTAACGGAGCGTAAGAGGCGTAGGAGACAGACGGAGGGGCAGATCTCGTTCCGGTTTGACGATACGGGCCAGGTGAGGTTTTACGCCTCGTCCTAGCTGGCGTGTTTTTGGGTAGACGCACGCCTCCCTTTTTTGGGAACATGGCTTATGGTAGAGTAAAGGCATGCGAGGAGGATGTTTGTATGAGCAAGTTAAGCATCTTGGTTAAGGTTGGTGACGCAGGGTTTATCTGGGATTTTACTGCGGCAAATAGCATTATAAGCGAGTATGTTGCGGAGCGGAAGAAAGAGGGAAAGGCAACTAAGATGAAGGTTTACGAGGACCTTTCCAAAGCATGCTTTGTTGACGTTGAAGCCGTCAGAAACTGGTTTCGGGGAAAGAATGGTCCCAGTGACATGGATAAGGTCGTAGCCATCGCGGACTACTTTGGCAGGGACAAGTTTGACTTTTTGCAGCCTTCCACGGAGACAAGAATGGATGCGTTTATGGAGGAGGTTTTGGGCGAAATGAACATGATGGGAAACAGGGTGGACTATCGTACAATTTTATTTATCGAAATGCTCAACGACTTTGCGGAGGCGTCAAAAAATGGTTTTTGGCCGTTCAGCCAATATACGGAGTATGTGGAGCCGTGGAAGCGGGGCATCATATTTATTGACGAGCCGGGGAAGGATTATGGAAAGGTAGTCATGGATCTGTGCGTGGATGAGTGTCATCATGACGTCGTAGACACATATGACGAGAGCATCTGGGCTCCGACGTACCGCATCAGGGTCATGGAATACGAGGATTGTGAAGACGATGATGATGACAGGTATTATTTGCTTGTGACGGACGATTATGACGACATGTACATTACCGTTTCAAACGGACGGTGGCACAGCTGATAATTTAAACGACAAAGGAAAGGGAGGCGGACTGAAGACGCGCAGTCTTCGGAACGTCTCCCTTTCCGCGTCAGTGGGAGGAAGGGTGAATTTGCCTTAGTGGCCCGGGGCCACTTGGCAAAGAGGGAAAGCCCGCCCGGCGGGTGTCCCTTTTTAAGCCGTTCCGAGAAGGATGCAGTTGAGATAAGTTTTGTCTTTCGACAGTACCTTAAGGTGGGCTCCGTGCTGGACGACCACTTCATAGTAAAACTGTTCGTCGTTGACGTTGCCAAGATATACGGCCGCCGTCCCTTGCGGCACGTAGATTCTCAGTCGCCGTTCGCAGCGGATTTCCCTTCCCCTTACCAGGGAAGTGGAAAGAAACCCCTTTTCAAGGAGATCCGCGTTCTTCACGCCTTGGGCGTTCTCGATCATCTGCTCAAACACGTGATCGCAAACGCCGCGGTACAGTATTATGGGTCGCTTTGTCGAGTGAGCCGAAATCATTTCGGAGATTGCCAGCTCCGCTTCGTTGGGACTTTCCCCGGAGCGGTATCGCTCGTTGATTGTTTCGGCACTTGACGCGAGGCAGTATTCCGGGGAATACCTGCCAGAGGCAAGCATGCGTTGTGGCTCCGGGTTAACGTACTCGTGGGCAAATTCGACGGCGGCTTCTTCCGAAACCGCCATTCGGTCCCACTTTTCGCCGTCCCTGCGAAAGAAGTTGGCCAGCAGGTAATACAAATTGCTTTTCAATTTTGCGTCCTCCTATTTGAAGTAATACTGCTTGTCGGCCCGCAGGTACTTGCCCTGGGAATAGATCACAAGCTCGTCCCTTCCGGAGGACGGATCCTTCAGGGAGCCGAATTCCTCCGGGAAGATGATGGGCTCCCTGGCTTCTGAGACTGACCGGCCGGCGCTGTGGGAAGTCTCGTTGAGGTTGTTGGAGATCTTAAGCACCTTTTTGGTGCCGATCAGGTCGGAAGCCCACTTTCGCGTCGCAACCTCCTGAATGGAAAGAAAACAGAAGGTCGTTACGCAGTCGATCAGGGCCATGCATGCGTTTTCGGAATGGAACATTTCGGTTATGGAGGAACGGCTCTGCAGGGCGCAGACGATGCTCACGTTGCGGCTGCGCAATGTCATGAAGGCCGTGGCGACCGACTCATACTTAAGCGTCGTGAGCTGTGCAAACTCGTCAAGGATGAATGCGACGGGACGCAGCGTTCCGTTCTTTAGCCTGCCGGCGCGGGGATTGTTTTCCCTGTCGATGAAGCCGTTGAGGAAGTGCTGCACGATCATCGACAGAAGGGAAGAGTAGTTTGCAATCTCGGCCTGATCCAGCTGGACGTACACGTCCCAGCCGTCCTCCAGGTCCTGCACGGACACGTAGTCGTATCCGCCTTTGTTGTCAAGGAGGAAGAAGAGCTTTTCGCTTGCAAACTTTCGGCAGCACTGCGCCAGAAGGGAATAGCCGCCGGAAATGTTTTTCTCGTTCTCGCCCCATTTTGATGCGAGGTGCCTTTTGCTTTCCTCGGATCCGTCTGCCACGACGCGCTTCACCCAGTCCACGGCGTTGCCCGCCAAAATGGCGCGGATCACGTCGGGAAAACTTGTCCTTACGTCCTTCGCAAGAAGGTAAAGGCAGATGCCGTTCCAAAAATCAGAAGCGGTGTCGCGGAAGTAGGTGCCGTCGCTTCCGGTTGTGGCGGGAATGATGTTAAATCCGAGGTTTTCCACGAATATGCATCTGTCGTCAACCGACAGTTTTTCAACTCCCTCAAACGGATTAAAGTGACAGCTGTTTTGAGGATCCATCAGGTTAAAGCGCTTGATGTTGCGGTACTCGTGCGTGGCCTTCCAAATGTCGTTTTTGAGGTCGATGCAAAAAACGGATCCCGCCGTTTTTTTGTTTCCCTTTTCCAGCGGATGACGCATGCCCCACCGAAGACAGCTGCATATGATGGGACCTGCGGTTTTTCC
>JAEEGL012150017.1_pt1 | contig 19531 bp, 14 predicted proteins | sample 9134231 | NCBI WGS metagenome assembly JAEEGL01 (sample SAMN16246548, study PRJNA631951) | gut metagenome | biome: gut microbiome; feature: rumen; material: fiber-attached | host: Bos | place: Iran: Karaj | collected 2018-10 | reverse complement strand
GGCTTCTACGGACTCAAGGTCCACGAGGCCGCGCTCGCCAGGGGAGTCAAGCTCACCGGCGCGACGGTGCATTTCGTCAACGAGATAACCGACGGCGGCGAGATAATCGCCCAGCGCGCCGTCGAAGTGAAGCCGGGAGACACCCCGGAGTCGCTGCAGCTTCGCGTCATGCGCGAAGCAGAGTGGGTGATACTCCCGCAGTCAGCAGAGAAGGTCTGCAGGGAGATCCTTGAAAAAAACAGAACATAAGGAGGTCTCTGCCAAATGGATATCTACGGAGCAAAAAAGATAGGTGAGCTGCTCTGCGGCAACACGTATCCCGGAAGAGGGATCATCGCGGGCACTTCGGCCGACGGGAAGTATGCCGTCGCTGCGTATTTCATCATGGGCCGCAGCAGGAACAGCCGCAACCGCGTCTTCGTCAAGAAGGACGGCGGGATATTCACCGAGCCTTACGACCCGTCCGCCGTCGTCGATCCGAGTCTGATCATATATGCGGCGGTAAGACAGTACGGCAGCAGGCTGATCGTCACCAACGGAGACCAGACCGACACCGTTTACGAGGGTCTTGCCTCGGGAATGAGCTTCGAGCAGGCGCTTGAGAGCCGCTCTTTTGAGCCCGACGCCCCGAACTTCACTCCCCGCATCTGCGGACTTCTCGACTTCACGGACGGAAAATACGGCTACCGGCTTAGCATACTCAAGAGCGCCGACGCCGCGGGCTCCGCATGCGTCAGATACTCGTTCGCCTACCCGTCCGTTGCCGGACTCGGGCACTTCATCCACACATATGTCGGAGACGGTTCTCCGCTTCCGAGTTTTCAGGGCGAGCCCGAGCGCATCGTGATAGACGGCGCATGTCCGAACTGCTTCGCCGAAGAGGTCTGGGACGCGCTCGACCCCGACAACCGCATCTCGCTCTACGTCAGGTTCACCGACATATCCGGCGGGACGTACAGAGACAGGATAATAAACAGATTCAACTGATAAACAGCAGAAAGGAATGAAAGCAATGAAGGAATTCGAACTGAAATACGGGTGCAACCCCAATCAGAAGCCCGCCAGGATTTACATGAACGACGGGAGCGATCTGCCGATAGAGATTCTCTGCGGACGTCCGGGATATATCAATTTCCTCGACGCCTTCAATTCCTGGCAGCTGGTCAAAGAGCTGAAAGAGGCCACCGGACTGCCTTCGGCCGCCTCCTTCAAGCACGTGTCGCCCACTTCGGCGGCGGTCGGCCTGCCTCTGCCCGAAAAGCTGAAGAAGGCTGTGTTCGAGGACGACATAGAAGGCCTCGACGACTCGCCGCTCGGATGCGCCTACGCCAGGGCGCGCGGCACCGACAGGATGTGCTCGTTCGGCGACTGGGTAGCGCTGTCCGAGGTCTGCGACGTCACGACGGCTAAGATGATCAAGCGCGAGGTCTCCGACGGGATCATCGCCCCCGGATACGAGCCCGAAGCACTTGAGATACTGAAGTCGAAGCGCGGCGGCAAATACAATATCGTGCGCATCGACAGGGATTACATCCCCGAGCCCGAGGAGAGAAAACAGGTCTTCGGGATCACCTTCGAGCAGGGAAGGAACAACTTCAAGATCGACGCGTCGCTCCTGCGAAATATCGTCACGGCGAATAAGGAGCTTCCGCCCGAGGCCGTCACCGACCTCATCATCTCGCTCATAACGCTCAAGTACACGCAGTCGAACTCGGTCTGCTACGCATACGGCGGCCAGGCGATAGGCGTCGGAGCCGGACAGCAGTCGAGGATCCACTGCACGAGACTTGCCGGGAGCAAGGCCGACACCTGGTTCCTGCGGCAGTCCGACAAGGTCCTGGGCCTGAAGTTCAGGGAGGGGATCGGCCGTCCCGACAGGGACAACGTGATAGACGGCTACATCAACCGCAACGAGGAGGACGTCTGCGCCGACGGCGTATGGCAGAGATACTTCGCCGAGCGCCCCGAGCCCTTCACCGGCGAAGAGCAGCGCGAATACCTCGACGGCATCGACGGCGTCTCGCTCGGTTCCGACGCCTTCTTCCCGTTCAGCGACAATATCGAGCGCGCGAAGAAGAGCGGCGTCCGCTACGTCGCCGAGCCGGGCGGCTCCATCAGGGACGACGCCGTCATCTCCTGCTGCGACAGATACGGCATGGTCATGGCCTTCACCGGCATGCGCCTCTTCCACCATTGACGTACGGGAGCCGCGTAGCTCATATGAAACTTATGGTCATCGGCGGCGGCGGCCGTGAACACGCCGTGATAAAGAAACTCTCGGAAAACAGGGAAGTCGAAAAGATATACGCCCTCCCCGGCAACGGGGGGATGGAAGGACTCGCCGAGTGTGTGCCGGTTGCGGCGACCGATATCGCGTCGATCGTCTCGTTCGGCGTCTCGCACGGTATAGACTACGCGGTCGTCACGCCCGACGACCCGCTCGTGCTGGGCTGTGTCGACGCGCTGGCCGAAGCCGGCATCCCCGCTTTCGGCCCGACGGCGGCCGCCGCGCAGATCGAAGGCAGCAAGGTCTTCGCCAAGCGCATGATGAAGAAATACGGCATCCCCACGGCCGCGTTCGAGGTCTTCGATTCGGCGGATGACGCGATCGCGTACCTGCGCACCGCACCGATGCCGTCGGTCATAAAAGCCGACGGTCTGGCCCTCGGGAAGGGCGTCGTGATCGCCCGTGACTTCGAAGAGGCCGAGGCAGCCGTGAAGTCGGCGATGCTCGACAAAAAGTTCGGAAAGAGCGGCGACCGGATAGTCGTCGAGGAATTCCTCGAGGGCCCCGAGGTCTCGGTGCTCTCGTTCACCGACGGAAAGACACTGGTGCCCATGGTGTCGTCGATGGACCACAAACGCGCCTTCGACGGCGACAGGGGGCCGAACACCGGCGGAATGGGGACCGTCGCGCCGAATCCGTTCTATACGGATGAGATAGCCCGCGAGTGCATGGAGAAGATCTTCATGCCGACCGTCGCCGCGATGAACGCCGAGGGACGCAGATTCCGCGGCTGCCTGTATTTCGGACTTATGCTCACGAAGGACGGACCGAAGGTCATAGAGTACAACTGCCGGTTCGGAGACCCCGAGACCCAGGTCGTGCTGCCGCTGCTCGAGAGCGATCTGCTCACCGTCATGATGAAGACCACCGCGGGGACGCTGGAGCCGGATGACGTGAGATTCGGCGGCGGTGCCGCATGCTGCGTGATCATGGCGTCGGGCGGATATCCCGGCAGCTACGAAAAGGGTTTCGAGATCAGATGCGGCGATATGCCGGAAGGCGTCGACGTCTTTTTCGCCGGTGCGAAGCGCGACGGAGCGGGCGGGAAGCTCGTCACGTCGGGCGGACGCGTCCTGGGAGTCACCGCGACGGCGGGCACTCTCCGCGAGGCGGTAGATCGCGCTTACGGCGCCGTCCCCCGCGTCACGTTCAGCGGTGCGTTCTTCCGGCGCGACATAGGAAAGAGAGCTCTCTCCGCCCCGGAAGCCGGCAAATGACGCCTGCCCCTGCCTTACGGCCTGTCCGTTCGTGAAGGGAAAGCGGAGGCGCGTCCCCGCCGGGATACGCGTATGAGTGAGAGATGCCGCCCGGACTGACGGCGGAAATACTGCAAAAGGATTCAAGTGTATTGATATGGTCTACAGGATATATGTTGAAAAAAAGCAGGGACTCGACAGCGAGGCGCAGGGGCTCTGTTCGGAGCTGCGCGAATTTCTCGGGATCACCTCGCTCCGCAGGGTCCGCGTGTTTAACAGGTACGACGTCGGCAACATAAGCGGGAAACTCTTCCGGTACGCCGTTGAGCGTGTGTTCTCGGAGCCTCAGCTCGACGACACCTACGACATGCCCGACACCGGAGACGCCTGCGTCTTCGCCACCGAATACCTGCCGGGTCAGTTCGACCAGCGTGCCGATTCGGCTGCGCAGTGCATACAGATCATCTCGATGGGCGAGCGACCCGCAGTCAGATCGGCGAAAGTCTTCGCGCTTTACGGGGATATATCGGCTGAGGATGTCGAAAAGATCAAGAGATACGTGATAAACCCGGTCGAGGCGCGTGAGGCATCCTTCGACATACCGGAGACCCTCGAGGCCGAATACCCGCATCCGGGAGCCGTCAAGACGCTCTCCGGCTTCCGGGAGCTCGACGACCGCTCGGCTGACGCGTTCGCGAATGAATACGGTCTCGCGATGGACAGGGACGACCTGCTCTTCTGCCGCGACATGTTCAGGGAGGAGGGGCGCGACCCCACCGTCACCGAACTGCGCGTGATCGACACCTACTGGTCCGACCACTGCAGGCATACCACCTTCAACACCGTCATAGACAGCGCGAAGTTCGGCTCGGATGCCGAGAGAGAGACTTTCGAGCGCTATCTCGAAGACAAAAAGAAACTCGGCAGGGAGAAGAAGCCCGTATGCCTCATGGACATCGCGACGCAGGGCACGAGGCTTCTGCGCGCCGAGGGTAAACTGCCGAACCTCGACGAATCCGAGGAGATAAACGCCTGCACCGTCAAATTCACGCTTGACATGAAGGACGGTGAAGGCAGCGGGGAAAAGAAGGAGCCCTGGCTCCTGCTCTTCAAAAACGAGACTCACAACCATCCCACCGAGATCGAGCCCTTCGGAGGTGCCGCCACATGTATCGGCGGCGCCATACGCGACCCGCTCTCGGGCAGGGCGTACGTATACGGCGCGATGCGCGTCACCGGCGCCGCCGACCCCACGGTGCCCGTCTCCGAAACGCTTCCGGGAAAGCTCCCGCAGCGCAAGATAGTCACCGGAGCCGCCGCGGGTTATTCGTCATACGGGAACCAGATCGGCCTTGCCACCGGCACCGTCGACGAGGTGTACCACCCCGGCTACGCCGCCAAGCGCATGGAGATAGGCGCCGTCATAGCGGCCGCTCCGGCGTCATCGGTGAGACGCGAGAGGCCAGCTCCGGGCGACGTCGTGATCCTCATAGGAGGAGCGACCGGACGCGACGGGATAGGCGGAGCGACCGGTTCGTCGAAGGCCCACGACAAAAAGTCGGTCGAGACATGCGGCGCCGAGGTTCAGAAGGGCAACGCCCCCGAGGAGCGGAAGCTCCAGCGGCTGTTCCGGAATCCCGCCGCGTCGAGGCTGATCAAAAGATGCAACGACTTCGGAGCCGGTGGCGTATCGGTGGCCGTCGGCGAGCTGGCACCCGGCCTTTCGGTCGATCTCGACGCCGTCCCCCGCAAATACGAGGGCCTCGACGGCACCGAACTCGCCATATCCGAATCGCAGGAGAGGATGGCGGCCGTCGTGGCGGCGGAGGACGCCGATGCCTTCCTCGCCCTCGCCGCGGCCGAGAACCTGCAGGCGACCGTCATCGCGAAAGTCACTGAAGAGCCGCGTCTCGTCATGCACTGGAACGGACAGAAGGTCGTCGACATCAGCCGTGCCTTCCTCGACACGGCCGGCGCCGAGAAGCACATAAGCGTACAGACCGAACCGCCGCGCGATCCCGGCGAGCTTCCGCCGGAGAGCTTTGCCGGCGGGATGAAGAAGCTGTGCGGCTCGCTGAACTTCTGTTCGAAGCGCGGACTTGCCGAGAGATTCGACTCCACCATAGGAGCGGGTACTGTCGTCATGCCGTTCGGCGGCGAGAGACAGCGGTCTCCGTCCGGGGCGATGGTGCAGAAGGTGAGCCTTGAAGACGGTTCGACCGACTGCTGCTCGCTGATGTCGTGGGGCTTCGATCCCGCGGTCTCGGAGAAGAGCCCTTTCCGCGGGGCATATCTCGCGGTCGTCGAATCGGTCTCGAAGCTGATCGCCTCCGGGGCGGACACGAAGGAGATATATCTCACTCTTCAGGAATATTTCGAGAAGCCGGGGACCGACCCGAAACGCTGGGGCAAGCCGCTGTCCGCAGTGCTCGGCGCCCTTCGCGCGCAGAAGGACTTCGGATTTGCCGCCATCGGCGGCAAGGACTCGATGAGCGGCTCGTTCGAGGACCTCGACGTCCCGCCGACGCTCGTCTCGTTCGCCGTGATGCTCTCGAAGACGTCCGACATCGTGACGGGCGACATAAAAGAGCCGGGTGACAGTCTTTTCGTCATCGATCCGGAATACAGGGACGGACTTCCGGTCCCGGATTCCCAGATGAAGGTCTGGAACACCCTCTCGGAACTGTCACGCAGAGGCGCCGTGAGAGCCGCGTATACGCCGGGATACGGCGGAGCCGCGGGAGCGGTCTACCGGATGATCTGCGGCGGCGGATACGGATTCGAGTTCGACGGCTCGCAGTCACTTCCGGAACTGTTCAGCAGGCGCTGCGGCTCGATGATAGCCGAGGCCGCTCCGGGTACGGAGGATATGTTCGCTGCGGCGGGCTTCCGCAGGCTCGGACGCGTCACATGCGGAGGGCAGATGAGTTTCCGCGGGGAGACCGTCGGACGCGAAGTGCTCGACGAGATCTATGAGGACAGGCTCGAGAGCGTTTATCCCATGAAGGCGCGCGGCGCCGCGAAGACAGCCTGCGAGACGTTCACTTACTGTTTTGAGGGGAAACGCCAGGCGCCGGCCGTGAAGACGGCCCGTCCGCGCGTCCTTATCCCCGTATTCCCCGGGACCAACTGTGAATACGACAGCGCTGCGGCCGTGAGGCGCGCCGGGATGGACGCGGAAGTGTTCATCATACGCAACCTGACGCCGGCTGCGATATCCGAGTCCGCGAAGGGATTCGCAGGAGCGGTGAAGAACGCGCAGGCGATATTCGTCCCCGGCGGATTCTCCGGCGGCGACGAGCCCGACGGCAGCGGCAAGTTCATAACCGCTTTCTTCCGCAACCCCGATATCGCCTCGGCGGTCGAAGACCTGCTCGACCGGCGCGACGGCCTCGTCTGCGGCATCTGCAACGGATTCCAGGCGCTCATCAAGCTCGGCCTTCTGCCTTACGGCAGGATCACCGACACCGGCCCCGACAGCCCCACTCTCACCTTCAACACGATCGGCCGGCATCAGTCGAAGATCGTTCGCACGAGGATCGCCTCGAATATGTCCCCGTGGCTCTCGAAGGTCGTTCCGGGCGACGTGATAAGCGTCCCGATCTCCCACGGAGAGGGCAGGTTCCTCGCGTCCGCCGAATGCGTCGCCGAACTCGCACGCAGAGGCCAGATCGCGACGCAGTACTGCGACATCTCCGGAAACGTCTCCGACGACATCGAGGTGAACCCCAACGGCTCGGCCTTTTCGGTGGAGGGCATAACCTCCCCCGACGGCAGGGTGTTCGGAAAGATGGGGCACAGCGAGCGCACCGGGGCGGGCCTCTACCTCAACGTGCCGGGAAGATACGACATCGGCATGTTCGAATCTGCCGCTGAGTATTTTCGCGGATGAATATCACGCATAAAATAATTAAGCATAGAAGGACGGAAACGGAATGGCACATCTGACTGACATCGAAATAGCCCAGGCCTGCAGAATGAGGCCGATATACGAGATCGCCGCGCGCATCGGCATCCCGGAGGAGTTCGTCGAGCCTTACGGAAAATACAAGGCCAAGATACTCCCGGGAGCCGCTGAAAACGCCGGGAAGAAGCCGGGACATCTGGTGCTCGTCACGGCGATGACCCCCACACCCGCGGGCGAAGGCAAGACTACGACCACCGTCGGCCTTTCCGACGGCCTCTCGAGGATAGGGAAGAAGGTCTGCGTCGCGCTGAGGGAGCCCTCGCTCGGACCGGTGTTCGGGATCAAGGGCGGAGCCGCGGGCGGCGGATACGCGCAGGTCGTCCCGATGGAGGACATCAATCTCCATTTCACCGGCGACTTCCACGCGATAGGCGCCGCGAACAATCTGCTCGCCGCGATGCTCGACAACCACATCCAGCAGGGGAACGCGCTTCGCATCGATCCGCGCAGGATCACATGGAAGCGCTGCGTCGACATGAACGACAGGCAGCTCCGGTTCATCGTCGACGGCCTCGGAGGAAAGGTCAACGGAACGCCGCGCGAGGACGGCTTCGACATCACCGTCGCGTCCGAGATAATGGCGGTCTTCTGCCTCGCGTCGTCGCTCTCCGACCTCAAGGAGAGGCTCGGCCGGATCATCGTCGCCTATACGTACGACGGAAAGCCTGTCACCGCCTCCGATCTCAAGGCCGTCGGAGCCATGACGGCCCTGCTCAAGGACGCCCTGAAGCCGAACCTCGTTCAGACGCTCGAGGGGACCCCCGCGTTCGTGCACGGAGGCCCGTTCGCCAACATCGCGCACGGCTGCAACTCCGTCATCGCGACGAGGATGGCGATGAACGTCGCCGACTACGCGGTCACAGAGGCGGGATTCGGCGCCGATCTGGGAGCCGAGAAGTTCCTCGACATAAAATGCCGCGCCGCGGGGCTCGTTCCCGACGCCGTGGTCATCGTCGCCACGGTGCGCGCGCTCAAGCTCCACGGCGGAGTGCCGAAGACCGAACTCGCGAAAGAGGACATCGGGGCGCTGAAGCGCGGACTGCCGAACCTCCTGCGTCACGTGAGGAACATAAGCGAGGTCTACGGGCTGCCCTGCGTCGTGGCGGTCAACAGATTTCCGACCGACACCGACCGGGAGATCGACGCTGTGCGCGAGAGCTGCGCCGCGCTCGGCGTGAACGCCGTGCTCTCGACCGTCTGGGCGGACGGCGGCGCCGGCGGCGTCGAACTGGCCCGCGAAGTGGTGCGGCTGTGCGATCTTGGCGACAGCAGGAAGACCTTCAGGTATTCTTATCCCGACGAATCAGGCATAGCGCAGAAGATAGAGGCGGTCGTGACCCGCGTATACGGCGGCGACGGCGTCATCTTCACCCCGCAGGCCGAAAAGCAGATCGCGGAGCTTGAATCTCTCGGCTTCGGCAGACTGCCCGTCTGCATCGCGAAGACCCAGTATTCCTTCTCGGACGACCCGGCGAAGCTCGGCGCTCCCGAGGGGTTCAAAGTCACGGTGCGCAATGTCAAGGTCTCGGCCGGCGCCGGCTTTATCGTCGCGCTGACCGGCGACATAATGACGATGCCCGGACTGCCGAAAGTACCTTCCGCCGAAAAGATAGACGTCTCGCCCGACGGGACGATCAGCGGACTGTTCTGACGGGGCGCCGTCACGCGTCACGCACATGACGCCGACAAAGATTTACAACTGCAACTGAAAGAGGAAAACAAGGATGTCACAGAGAAGAGCCGTAGTTTTTTCATGCGACGCGATGGTATACGAGGATATCGAATATCTTCTCGGAAAGTCGAAGAGGTTCGCCGATCTCGTTTCAGGCGGCGCGATGGTCAAACGCACCCGCACGATCTACCCGACGGTCACATATCCCGCGCACACGGCGATGTCGACCGGATGCTATCCCGACAAAAACGGTGTATACAACAATTCCGAGTTCCACCCGGGCATGCTGAAAAACGTCCCCTGGAACTGGTTCGCAAAGGCCATAAAGTGCCCCGACATCTTTACGGCCGCCAAAAAGGCCGGCCTTACCACCGCCTGCGTCTTCTGGCCGGTGACCGCCGGACACGAATACATCGACTACAATTTCCCCGAATACTGGCCACAGACGCCCGAAGAGACGAACAAAGAGGCCTTCCTCAGGGCGGGGACCACCGAAAAGCTCTGGGACGAGTGCATCGAGCCTCACATCGGTGACGTGAAGATCCGCAGCCATCCCGGCACCGACGACTTCCTCGTCGAAGTCGCGTGCGACATGATAAAGCGCTACAGGCCGCATCTGCTGATGCTCCATACCGGGGATCTGGATTCGTTCAGGCACCGCAGCGGACTCTTCAACGATCTGATCAGACGCGGCTGCGACGACGCCGAGCGCTGGCTCTTCGATCTCATGGAGGCCGCGAAGGAGGCCGGAGTCTATGAGGACACCGATTTCTTCCTCACTTCCGACCACGGTCAGCTCGAGATAGTGAGGTCGGTCAAGCCGAACGTCATCCTCGCCGACAACGGGCTCATCGACGTTGGTCCCGACGGGACACTCGCCGACTGGAAGGCATACTGCCTGTCGGCCGGCATGTCGGCGCAGATCATCCTCAAGGACCCGTCTGATCGGGAGGTGTACGACAGGACGTACGCAGTGCTGAAACATATGCGCGACGAGGGCATCTACGGCATAGGCGAGGTCTATACCGCCGAGGAGGCGGAGAAGCTCGAGCATCTCGCCGGCAGGTTCTCGTTCGTCCTCGAGACCGACGGGTACTCATCGTTCGCCGAGGGCTGGACAAGACCTATCGTGCGGCCGCTCGACCTTTCCGACTACCGCTTCGGCAGAGCGACTCACGGCTACTATCCCGACAAGGGCCCGCAGCCGGTGTTCATCGGATACGGTCCCGACATAAAGCCGGGCGTCGTGCTCGAGCGCAGGCCCACCGTCGACGAAGCCCCGACATACGCGAGAGTGCTGGGCGTCGGGATGCCCTGGGCCGACGGACACGCCATCGACGAGTTCTTCGTCTGACAGACTCTCATGCCGAGGTTCTTTCTGCCTCCTTCCGACTGCCGCGGCGACGTCATCGCCATTTCCGGCGGCGACGCGTATCACGTATCCCGCTCGCTGCGGATGGCGGTCGGTGACGTTCTCACAGTCTGCGACGGCAGCGGCAGCGATATCATATGCGTCATCGATTCGTTCTCGGACGGGCAGGTGCTGCTGCGCGTGACTGAGAGGCGGCGCAGCGTCAGCGAGATGCCGTTCGCAGTCACCGTGTATCAGGCGCTCGTCAAGGGGGACCGCCTCGATACCGCCATCCGAAAATCGGTGGAATGCGGGGCGGCGGAGATCGTGCTCTTCGAAGGGGAGCGGTCGATACTGCGCGCCGATGCGCAGAACGCCGGAAAACTCGAGCGCTACCGCAGGATCGCGGCCGAGGCCGCGGGCCAGAGCGGACGCGGGATCGTCCCCGCCGTCTCGTTCTGCGGAGGGGGAGAGAAGCCCGCGGGTTTCCGCGAGGCGGCCGATTCCGCCGCGAAGTCTGAAATATCTCTCTTCTGCTACGAGGGCGAGACCGACACGCCGATAGGCCGCGCGCTCCCCGGCAGCCCGCCGTCTTCTCTCTCTTTCATCATCGGTCCCGAGGGAGGTTTTTCGCTCTCCGAAGCCGGATACGCCGCGGAGCGGGGGCTCACTGCCGTCTCGCTCGGAAAACGGATACTCCGGACCGAGAGCGCGGCCCCTTTCGTCCTTGCCTGCATTTCCTTCAAATACGAACTCTCATAAAAACCGCTTTGTTTTTCACCGTTCCGGACTTTCATCAAATTCGCGCGCCGGGCGGAAGCCGCGCGCAACGACAGGAAGTGATATAATATGAATCCAACAATGATCATCACCACGGCGCTCATCGTCGTGTTCTTCGCCGGGATGACGCTTATCGGGATCAGGTCGAGAAAACACGCCTCCGACGTGAACGGATTCGTGCTCGGCTCGAGGTCGGTCGGCCCCTGGCTCTCGGCCTTCGCCTTCGGCACCTCTTATTTCTCCGCCGTCATCTTCGTCGGCTACGCGGGACAGTTCGGCTGGAACTTCGGTATCGCATCGACCTGGATCGGCCTCGGCAACGCCTTCATCGGCTCGCTGCTGGCGTGGCTGATACTCGGCAGACGCACCAGGATCATGACACAGCATCTGTCGAGCCGCACGATGCCCGACTTCTTCGGCTCGAGATTCCTCTCGCCCGGCCTCAAGGTCGCGGCGTCGGTCATAACCTTCATCTTCCTCGTGCCTTACACCGCGTCGCTCTACAACGGCCTCTCGAGGCTCTTCTCGATGGCATACAACGGCATCGACTACTCGGTGTGCGTCATCATCATGGCCGTGCTCACGGGCACCTACGTCGTGATAGGCGGGTATATGGCGACCGCCCTCAACGACTTCATACAGGGCATGATTATGCTGGGCGGCATCGCCGCGGTCATCATCGCGGTGATAAAGGCGAACGGAGGCCTGAGCGCGGCTATGGAGAAGCTCGCGACGGGCGAGAACGGCGGATGGGAATACGCGTCGTTCCTCGGCAAGGACCCCGTCTTCCTGCTGTTCGTCGTGCTGCTGACCTCTCTCGGCACCTGGGGACTGCCCCAGATGGTGGGGAAGTTCTACGCGATAAAGAATGAGGACTCGATCAAGAAGGGGACAGTCATCTCGACCGTTTTCGCACTGATCGTAGCCGGCGGATGCTATTTTCTCGGCGGGTTCGGAAGACTTTACAGCGTGGACGTCGCCGCGGAAGGCTTCGACGCCATAATACCCCATATGCTGTCGACCCTCTCGCCCGCGATCATAGGTATAGTGATAGTGCTGGTGCTGTCGGCATCGATGTCCACCCTCTCGTCGCTGGTGCTGACGAGCGCCTCGACGATAACGCTCGACTTCATAAACCCGCTCTTCCCGAAAAAGGAAATGTCGGAGAAAAAGAAGATGATCGTCATGAGGTCCTTCATACTCGTCTTCATAGTCATCTCGGCGCTTATAGCCATCTTCCAGGCGAAGAGCAAAAACGTGTTCATCGCTCAGATGATGGGCGTCTCGTGGGGCGCTCTCGCGGGTTCTTTTCTCGCGCCTTTCCTCTACGGACTGTATATGAAGAAGACGTCGAAGGCGGCCGTCATCGCGTCGTTCGTCTGGGGCACCGGACTCGAGATATTCCAGCTGCTCGTCTCGCTCGGAGCCTTCGACGTATCGTCGGTGCCTCTGATCTCGTTCGTCTTCCGCAACTCGATCTACTCCGGAGTCTTCGCCATGGTAGGCGGTCTCGTTATCGTGCCGGTTGTCAGCCTGCTCACTCCGAAGAGCCGTCCGTCGAACGTCGCGGAAGTGTTCTCCTGCTACGACACCAGCAGGACCGTCGGCATCACCGACAACCTCGGCAGATGATCACCGGTCCGCGGGATCATATTATTGAAAAATAATTGTAAAATAATACTTTTTAGCAATTATTACCCGTAACAGGCGCCGTTTCGACAAATATCCGCTTGACAACCGCGCTCCCGTTGTGTATAATTATTGAGAACAGGAGCGGACAACGCTCACAAGACAATTTTTATCATCCACCATAGGAGGAAACAAAATGAAAAAGATCATGACAGCCGTGCTTATCCTTGCACTCGCCGTCACAATGTGCCTGCCGGCATCCGCCACATCCGCGGCGAAGGCCAGAGACATCACCGACGAGGTCAAGGTAGCCACCGTCATCGAGATGTATCAGAACAAGCTCCCGATCGTGAGAGCAGACGCCATCTTCATGGACGCCAACGACTACACCAACGATACGAAGGCAGCCGACTGGTCCGCTCCCGGAACCGGCACACGCCAGATCACCGTTGTCGGCGACACCGGATGGACGAACTTCAACAACGACCAGAACTTCTGGATCGACGCCGACAAGGAAGGCGCTCTCTTCATGTATCCCTGCATCTGGTCCAACATCTCAGGCCCCATGACTTATGACTTCGAGATCAAGGAAGACGGCCTCTACGAATTCGTGGTGGTCGGCTGCGCCCAGATCAAGGAAGAGAACGTCGGCAACGACGCCAAGGACAGAGGATTCTCGATCTCGGTCGACGGCGGAGAGAAGGTTCAGGTGAACATCTCCGACACGCTCGGCGTTTTCAGAGACTATTCCTACACCTATTCCATTGAAGAGGCGAAGGCCGCCGAGATCACTACCGCCAATGGTGTGAACTCCAAGTTCTTCCAGCTCTGCTACTACTACAACATCGTCATGGATCTCAAGAAGGGCCAGCACACCTTCGAATACTGGCACCTTGAATACAGCGGCGCCGAGGATCTCCATGCCGTCAACGGCTCGAGACTCAACTACGCCGGTGCTTTCGTACAGGCCGCTCTGACCGACGCCGAGCTTGCCTCCTACGTGTATCCCGAGGTCACCACCGAAGAGCCGACCACCAAGGCCGTAACGACCAAGGCTCCCGTAACGAGCAAGGAACCCGGGACCGAAGCTCCCACAGCCAATGCCGGCACCACCGCCGAGCCTTCCGTGACCACCGCCGCTCCGACGACCGGCAAGACCGAGGAAAAGGGCTGCGCTTCCGTCACGCTCGGAGGCATAGTCGTTGTGGCCGCCGTTCTGGGCTTCGCCTGGAAGGCACGCCGCTGACTTTAAAGGACGCATAAAAAACGGTCCCGTCCGATCTGCGGACAGGATCCGGTGACAGATATCCCCGGGACGGTCTCCGTCCCGGGGATATCTGTCAGGTCTGATATGCGTCGCGCCGGCGGGCCGGTACGGGAAGGCGGTGTGCCTGTTTTATTTGACGGGAAGATCGGAGAAGACCATACGCGCCTCGGTCCCTGTGGAGCCGTCCGCTCTTATGCTGCGGAACCAGCACGATCCGCCTTCCTCCGCGCAGAGAACTGTGAATGCGGAACCGACGGGCGCCTCGTTCTGATAGTTTACCGTCATCGACGACACGTATCTGCCGAGCATCGCGCGGGGGTCAAGGTATCCCAGGAACATCGCGGGATAAACGGTGTTGTTCATGTGCATGTTCTCGTCGCAGTCGGAATAGACGACCCTGTGCTTTCCGAGCTCAGAGAACACGGCGTCTTTCCCCGGCCTCGCGCGCAGCGGGGCGGACAGTTCGAGCGCCTCTTCGTCGGTGCCGAATCCCAGCGGCACCGTGTCGACTCTGGCGAGGCGGCGCGTGTCGGTATCGATGACGCCCCAGACCGTTTTCATGGCGGCTACTTTCTTTCCGCTTTCGTACATCACCGTGTTCCGGTCGAATACGAACCCGCCGGAGGAGGCGAGCCAGGTCCTTACGGTCAGGCGGCGCGGAGCCTCGAGAGGGACATAGACGTCGAGAGCGGCGCGCGTGAGGATGAGCGCGTGTCCTCCGCGTCTGATCTCGCCGATAGTCGGGCCGTATTTTTCGTGTTCGAGGTTCGCGGCTTCCTGAAGATACCGCATGACCGAGCTCACGGACATGTTACCGTTGAAGTCGCAGTCGTATGAGCCCGTCGTGAATTCCGCAGTCATAATCATGTTTTTTCACTCTGTCCGTCCGCTCCGCGGTACGGTGTCCTTTCTGTCACTCTTATTATACTATATTTGCCTTGTTTAATCAATCATTATCGCGTGCCGCGGCGGGTTTTTGTGCGCCGCGGGGAAACGCCGCACGCGCCGCGCAAATATCGGCCCGAAAAGACTTGACAAATATAATTGCGGGTAGTATAATACGAACGGGAGCGAAAGGTGTTTTAAGTACCGATCCGTCAATGAATCACGAAAGCGAGGATAGACCGCTTTGAGTACAAAGATCAAATTCTGCGGACTTACCAGAGCCCGCGATATAGAGGCCGCCAACCGGCTCATGCCCGAGTTCATCGGGTTCGTGTTCGTCCCCAACAGCAAGCGCTGCGTTTCACCCGATCTCGCCGACGTCTTCCGCAGGATGCTCGACCCGGGCATCAGCGCCGTGGGAGTATTCATGAACGACGAACCCTCTTTCATCGTCGAACTCGTTAAGGCCGGGATCATCGACGCGGTGCAGCTTCACGGCGGAGAGGACAGGAACTACATATCCAAACTCAAGGCAAAGATCGACAGGCCGGTCATAAAATCGTTCAGGATCAGGACGGCGGACGATATCGAGAGAGTCAAAAACTGTCCGGCGGATTACATCCTCCTCGACACCGGGGCCGACAGCGGAAAGCAGCTCGACTGGAGCATGCTGACCGATCCCGGAAGGCAGTTCATACTCGCCGGCGGACTCACTCCGGAGAACGTCGGTATCGCGATAGAGCGGATCCGGCCCTTCGGTGTCGACGTGAGCTCCGGCATCGAGACCGGCGGATACAAGGACGCCGCCAAGATGACGGACTTCGCCGAGGCGGTGAGAAACGCCGACCGGCAGGCCGAAGTCTCCGGCTGAACCAGCGAAAGACGGGTCAAACTCAATTAAAGACGGCGACTCCGGCTGCCGTCTTTTCTTTCGCCCCGGCGCGTTTTCTTGACAAATCAGAGAGTAAATAGTATAATAATCTCAAGTTTTAAATACTCAGCCCGAAAACAGAGATCGGAAAGGAATTTGGAAGAAATGTTTTCATCAATTGCCAGGCAGCGTCCCGCTCTGAAAAAGCTGGTAGCGGGGCTGCGCGAAAAATTCGCCTACGCCTCGGTGCTCGCGGTGGCCGACGACAACCGCGGCTGGAGCGTGTCGCAGAGCGGCAGATCCGTCATCACAGGCTCATCCATGGGCGGTTGCGGATACGTCGTCAGAGTGTTCGACGGCACGGGATGCGCGGAGTATTCGTTCAACGAATTCTCGGCGAAGATGATCCCTGAGATCATAAGGAAGGTCGAGGAGACGGCAGCCGCACAGGCGAAGAACTGCGGGGGCGCCGTAACGCCTCTGCCGACACCTGTCCCGGCCGACGAGCCCGCCGTGCTCCGGAAGAAGACCCGCTACAGGACCGACCCGCGCGCCCTTTCGGACAGGGAGATCCTCGACCGGCTGACCGCTATACGAGCGAAGGGCCTCGAGACAGAGGGACTGCTCGACTTCATGTGCAGAGTCTCATACCGCGCCTACAGAAAGATATTCATCTCAGAGAACCGCGATCTTGACCAGACTGTGATGTGGACGGTGGCCTCGATGGTCGCCCTGGCGTCGCGCGACGGCGAGATCAAGGACTACTACCGTTCGTTCTCGGGTCTCGGCGGGATCGAGGTCCTCGACAGGGCCGAAGCCGCCGTCGGTGATATGGCGTCGGTGGCCCTCGAGCTGCTGGACAGCCGGCCGATGGTACCGGGAGAGTACGACTGCATCTGCGACCCCGAAGTCACCGGCATGATCGTCCACGAGGCGTTCGGACACGGCGTCGAGATGGACATGTTCGTCAAGGACAGGGCGCTGGCCGCCTACTGCGTCGGCGACAGAGTCGCCTCAGACCTCGTGTCGATGCACGACGGCTCCGCGGTGAACGAGGTGGCGACGGCCTATTTCGACGACGAGGGATCTCTCACGTCTGACACCCTCATAATCGACAAAGGGATACTCAGGGGCGGCATGTGCGATTCGCTCAGCGCCGCGAGGCTCGGCACCTCCCCCACCGGAAACGGCAGGCGCGAGAGCTATGAGCGCAAGGCATACACCCGCATGACGAACACATATTTCGAGAAGGGAAGATCGACGCTGGCCGGCATGATAAAGTCGGTCAAATACGGCTTCCTGCTCGAGAATCCCTCGAGCGGCATGGAGGACCCGAAGAACTGGGGCATCCAGTGCATGGTCAACATAGCAAGAGAGATAAAGGACGGAAAGCTCACCGGAAGGATCTTCTCGCCGATAGTGCTCACCGGATATGTCCCGGATCTGCTCCGTTCGGTCTCCGCGATGGGCAGGGACGTAAGGCTCGGCGGCGGCGGATACTGCGGCAAGGGCTACAAGGAATGGGTCAAGGTCTCGGACGGCGGCCCCTGCATGAAAGCACGCATCAGGCTCGGCTGACAACGGCGGGCGCGAATAAAACAGAATTACAGCAGGAGATATAAAAATGAGCCGTATGATTTACAGGATAAAGTCTTCGCTCTCGCGTCTCGGGATAGGCGAGTGGCGCGCGGTCGATGTCGTGACCAGAAGTTCCGAGTATTTCTTCATAAAGAAGCAGCTCGATACGAGAAGATCGAAAGACACCGAAAAGTGCGAAGTGACGGTTTACGTCAGCCGGGACGGCAAGAAGGGAGCATCTTCGGTCACCGTCACTCCGGGAATGAAGCCGGCCGCGATCGACAGCCTCATTTCCGACGCAAAGACGGCTGCTGAGGCCGCGATGAACCCGGATTACGAGCAGCCAGATCCTAAGCGCGGCAGGCGTGATACCGGCAGCCGCGTCATCGGAGAAGGCGAGAGCATCATGATAAAGGCGCTCTTCGCGGCCGACAGGCTCCGCACCGCCCGGCTGAATTCGGCCGAGATGTTCTTCGAGGAGTCATCGAAGCGCGTCGTGACCTCATGGGGCACCGACGTCCGCTGGACGACCGGGACCGTCAAGGGTGAGTTCGTCGTGCAGTGCAAGCAGCCCGAGGACGTCGAGATGCATTTCAGATTCGGGTACGACGGGATCGACCCCGAATCGCTGACCGCGAGAGTCAGAGAGGCCCTTGAGTTCGTCAAGGACAGGGCAAAGGCCGGGAAGATCCTGAAAAGCGGAGAATACGACGTCGTGCTGTGCGGGAACCAGATCCCCGAGGTGCTCTCTTACTACGCCTCAAGATCGAACGCCGCTATGATATATCCGGGGTATTCGACCTGGAAGCCGGGAGACCGCGTACAGAAGGCGGCGAAGGCGAAGGACGGCGGGCTCCGCGGAGAGAACCTCACCGTGAAGCTTCTGGCTTCCGAGCCCTTCGACGCCGAAGGCATCCACATGAAGGACACGCTGATGCTGAAGGACGGCAGACTGAAGAACGTCACGGGTTCATGCAGATTCTGCCGCTATATCGGCGTGCGTCCCACCGGGAACTTCTCGAAGATCGAGTGCGTGAGCGCCGGCAGCATGTCCTTCGACGAGCTGAAGAAGCGGCCTTGTCTCGTGACCGTCGCGTTCTCTGATTTCCAGACCGACGATTTCACCGGCAACTTCGGAGGCGAGATCAGGCTCGGGTACCTCTGCGACGGGAAGAAGGTCGTCCCCGTGACCGGCGGTTCGGTCAACGGAAAGCTGGCCGACGCGCAGAACTGCCTAGTGTTCTCGACCGACAGGTACCGTACGGCCGAATATGAGGGCCCCTACGCGCTTCTCGTGAAAAACGTGAGCGTCGCAGGCACCGACGACTGACCGGCCTCTGAGCCCTGTTTACGGGGCTCTGGGGCGGCATCAAAAAAACGGCTGCGAAAACATTTCTTTTCGCAGCCGTTTAAAAAGTCCGGATCAGGCCTTCCAGAGAGAGTGGAGGTTGCAGTAGGCGTATACCGCCAGGACCTCGTCGTCCTCGCAGATGCTGAAGCATACCTTCGGCTCGTCGCCCGGCTTCAGCTCCTTGCGCTGGTTGCCGAGTTTCGTCTGGATCGACACCCATTCGATATAATGCTCGGGGAGCATCGGATGCGGGACGGCGCCGACGGTGACGAACACCTTGCCGCCTTTTACCTCAAAGACCGGAACGTGCTTCTCGAGAGAGGCGTCGACGGTCCCGGGGACGATCTCCTTCATGGGTTCTCCGCAGCAGATGACCGGCACTCCGGTCTTCTTTACGATCGCGATGATCTGGCCGCAGTGCGAGCAGCGGTAGAATTTCATTTCCATATTTTTTCTCCTTTGGATATTGACATTTTGCTGTCTTACCCGAAACCGCCCCCGCCAGCGCGTGCGCGGCAAGGGCTTGTTTCAGTACAATCAATTATAGCATAACCGGACGTAAATTGCAATATCAAATTGGACACTTTTTTGAAATAGAGTTTGAAAAACTCGGCTTTTTATGCCGCGAAAGCCGCTTTACAATGAGTGAGGCGGCGCGGTAGCCTCATTCGGCGGCAGGCGGGAGCGTAAGCTACTG
>JAEEGL011680827.1_pt1 | contig 19531 bp, 23 predicted proteins | sample 9134231 | NCBI WGS metagenome assembly JAEEGL01 (sample SAMN16246548, study PRJNA631951) | gut metagenome | biome: gut microbiome; feature: rumen; material: fiber-attached | host: Bos | place: Iran: Karaj | collected 2018-10 | reverse complement strand
GGCAAGGACGCCACTGTGTACATGGGCGGAAAACAGATCGACCTGGTTTTCAGAAACAATACCGACGAACCGATTTACATCACGGCCGAAGTGCTGACTGACCCGAGCAACACCAAACGGCTGATGACAAAGGTATGTATTTACGGTGCGGATCTCGGGAATGTCAAATACGAACTGGAGACGGAAACGGTTGAAACCTTGTGGTCCATTATGGATCCTGTATATGTGAATGACAAGGAAAGCGCGGCAAAAGCCAAGGACGGGTGCATTGTCAACAGCTACCGGGTTACTTATACCGACGGCGTGCCGACGGCGCGGGAGTTCCTGTTTACAGATACCTACAAACCGAAGCCGGAGAAGATTTACCAGCCGTCATATGAATGACAGGAACCTGATTGTCAGGGGTACTGAGAGCATGAAAAGAGCGCTGAAGCAATTGCTTCAGCGCTCCTGTGCTTTTGCGGGTCAGGCCTTTCCGTCGCATCCGAGGACGTCAACGATCTTGTGGGCAACCATGTCATGCACAGCCTGACGGGCGGGCTTGAGGTACTGCCGGGGATCAAAGTGATCCGGATGCTCGGCGAAGTACTTGCGGATAACAGCGGTCATCGCCAGACGGATGTCGGAGTCGATGTTGATCTTGCAGACCGCACTGCGGGCAGCCTGACGGAGCTGTTCTTCCGGAATGCCGATGGCACCGGGCATATTGCCGCCGTACTGATTGATGATCTTCACGAATTCCTGCGGAACAGAGGAAGAACCATGCAGCACGATCGGGAAGCCGGGCAGCTGCTTGGAGCACTCCTCAAGCACATCGAACCGGAGCTGGGGCTTGGTGCCGGGCTTGAACTTGTAGGCGCCGTGGCTGGTACCGATGGCAATGGCCAGGGAGTCGCAGCCGGTGCGGGTCGCGAATTCAACCACTTCTTCCGGATGAGTGTACATTGCCTTGTCGGCATCGACGGAAACTTCATCTTCCACGCCGGCGAGAGTGCCGAGTTCAGCTTCGACCACGACGCCGTGATCATGGGCATACTCAACGACCTGGCGGGTGAGGGCGATATTCTCTTCGAACGGCTTGGAGGAAGCGTCGATCATGACGGAGGTGAAACCGCCGTCGATACAGCTCTTGCACAGTTCAAAGGAGTCACCGTGGTCCAGGTGCAGCGCGATCGGGATCTCGGGGTTCAGCTCCACAGCAGCCTCCACGAGCTTAACCAGGTAGGTATGGTTGGCATAGGCACGGGCACCTTTGGATACCTGCAGAATGACGGGAGCCTTGAGCTCGCCGGCCGCATCGGTAATGCCCTGAATGATTTCCATGTTGTTGACGTTGAAGGCGCCGACAGCGTATCCGCCGTCGTAGGCTTTCTTAAACATTTCAGTTGTTGTAACCAGTGGCATGGGAAAGACCTCCTTTAACAATGATAAGAAATTATAGCATATCCGGCCGGAAGTGTACAGGTTTTTTATTCCCCCGTGTACAGACGGCCCAGTCCGCCGAATATGACCGTATGACAGGAATCCTTCGCACCCATTTCGGGCCGGATGCTTTCATCATGACGCACAGGTATTGTTCCGTCATAAAAACATTCAGATTTTTAACCGTATCGGAAAACCGCTGGAAGAGAACGAATTTGTTCCACGGGAAATAATCCAGTATTTACAATGCTGTTTATATGTGAAAAACAAAAGCAGGCGGAGAAATGCCCTGATTGATCCTGGCGGATTATTCCATGGATAAAACAAAAACGGGAACTGCGACGTGGGACAGAATAGTACATGGGGAAGACAGCGGATATATTGCGAAGGGTGAGGGAAAATAGTAAAATAGATTTATTCTGAAGAAAGCGGGAGGGAACCGACGTGTACCCCATTGTCCGAAAAGAAGAACTGAACGAAACAACTACCCTGATGGAAGTCGAAGCACCGCTGGTAGCCCGGAAAGCGAAACCCGGCCAGTTTATTATTTTCCGTATTGACGAAGAAGGGGAACGCGTCCCGCTGACCATTGCCGGATATGACCGTGAAAAGGGAACAGTTACTATCATTTTTCAACGGGTCGGCTATACCACTGAGAAGCTGAATACGCTGGAAGCCGGAGACGCCCTGCAGGATTTTGTCGGGCCGCTCGGCGAACCCAGTGAGACGGAAGGCATACGGCGGGCCGCAGTGATCGGCGGCGGCCTGGGCGTCGCGATCGCCTATCCGCAGGCCAAGGCACTGCATGACGCCGGCGCAGAGGTGGATTTGATTGTCGGATTCCGGAATGAGCACCTGATTATTCTGAAAGATGAACTGGAAGCCGCCTGCACCAATCTTATCATCATGACTGATGACGGCAGCAACGGAAACAAAGGTTTTGTTACCCAGGCGCTGGAAAAGCAGCTGCAGTCCGGACGGGAATACGATACCGTGATCGCGATCGGGCCTCTTCCGATGATGAAGGCTGTCAGCGAGATGACGCGGCCTCTGAAGATCAAAACCATAGTCAGTATGAATCCGATCATGATCGACGGAACAGGCATGTGCGGCGGCTGCCGGCTGACGGTAGGCGGCGAAACAAAGTTTGCCTGCGTGGACGGACCTGACTTTGACGGCCATCTGGTTGACTTTGACGAAGCAATGGCCCGCGGCCGGATGTTCCGGCCGGAAGAAGCAGCAGCCCGTGAAAAACATATCTGCAGATTAACCGGGGAGGCCAGATAATTATGCCGAACATGTCACTTGTCAAACATCCCATGCCTGAACAGAAGCCCGCCGTGCGGGCGGCCAACTTCAAGGAGGTTGCCCTCGGATATACCCGTGAGATTGCTATGGAGGAAGCGGACCGCTGCCTCCGCTGCAAGAACAGTCCCTGCGTCAGCGGTTGTCCTGTCAACGTCCCGATCCCTGATTTTATCGCGAAGATCCGCGAAGGAGACGCAGCCGGCGCTTATGCCATCATCCGCAGCCAGAATGCGCTCCCCGCGATCTGCGGCCGCGTCTGCCCGCAGGAAAGCCAGTGTGAGAGCAAGTGTGTCCGCGGAATCAAGGGTGAACCTGTTGCCATCGGCCGGCTGGAACGCTTTGCAGCTGATACCGCCATGGCCGAAGGAAACGCTCAGAACATGAAAAAGGCGCCTTGCGGAAAAAAAGCGGCCGTGATCGGCAGCGGCCCTGCGGGTCTGACCTGTGCCGGCGAACTGGCAAAGGCAGGCTGGGATGTAACGATCTATGAAGCGCTGCACACAGCCGGCGGCGTCCTGATGTACGGCATTCCGGAATTCCGTCTTCCAAAGGCCCTGGTGGGACGGGAGATCGATACACTGAAGGAGATGGGTGTCAGGATCGTAACGAACGCTGTGGCCGGAAAAGCTTTTACCGTGTATGAACTGCTTGAAGAAGGCAATGATGCGGTGTTCATCGGCAGCGGTGCGGGACTTCCCAATTTCCAGAAGATCCCAGGAGAAAACCTCTGCGGCGTTTATTCCGCCAATGAATTCCTGACGCGCCTGAACCTGATGAAAGCCTATACGTTCCCGCAGCATGATACTCCCGTGAAAATCGGGAAGCGCGTGGCGGTCATCGGCGGCGGAAATGTGGCGATGGACGCGGCCCGCTGTGCAAAACGGCTCGGTGCGGAAGTTACAATCGTTTACCGCCGGAGCGAGAAAGAAATGCCAGCCCGTGCGGAAGAAGTTCATCATGCCAAGGAAGAAGGCATCATCTTTAAAATCCTGACGGCACCTACCGAAATTGAAGGTGACGAAAACGGATTTGTGAAGAGTATGAAGTGCATTGAGATGCAGCTGGGTGAGCCGGACGAACGGGGCCGCAGACGACCGGTACCGGTTGCAGGAAGTGAATTCGACCTTCCGGTGGAAACTGTCATCGTTGCGATCGGAAACAGTCCGAATCCGCTGATCAAGAAAACAACGCCGGATCTGCCTACGGAGAAGTGGGGCGGAATCCGGGCGGATGATATGGGACGCACCGGGATGAAAAATGTATATGCCGGCGGCGATGCCGTAACGGGCGCCGCGACAGTGATCCTTGCCATGGGAGCCGGGAAAAAAGCCGCGGCAGCCATTCTGGAGGATCATCCGGACTGACAGGAGGCTCAGGAATCATGACATTCGCCTTTGATGAACGGTATGCTATGTTCGATGTCACGCCTGTGGAAAATCAGTTTATCCTGGAATACCTGGCAGGCGCAAAGGGCGACTATGTCAAGGTTTACCTGTACGGACTGCTTTGCTGCTACCATCCGAGAAAAGAGATGGATATCGCGAGCATGAGCCGGGAGCTCGAACTGACAGAAGACGTGATCCTTGCTGCATTTCGCTATTGGGAACGCAGGCATCTGGTCTGCCGGATCAGCGACAATCCGCCTGCCTGGCAGTTTGTAAATATCAAACAACTCAACCTGAACAACGGGGAAGACGGCCCGGAACAGGATTATGCACGCTTCTGCAGGGAAGTTCAAAGCGCTTTTGACGGTGAGCGGGATCTTCACGGAAGTGAACTTTCGGCATGCTATGAATGGAAGGAAGACATGGGACTGAACACGGAAGTGATCATCCTGCTTCTCAAACATATGTCGCTGACCCGCGGGAAGAATTTCAGGATCAGGGACGCTGAAAAAACAGCGATCATGCTCGCTGAAGAAAAAGCCTTTACCGGTGAAGATGCGGCAGCGGTCCTGGGACGGGACGAAGTCATGGTCTCGGGACTCCGTAAAGTACTGCGTAAACTTGGCATGCGGTTCAATCCCTCTGACGCAAACCTGAACCTGTACCGGAAGTGGAGGGAAGAGTGGAATTTTACCCAGGAGGCTGTTGAGGATGCCTGTGACCGGACCGGGACCAGTACTCCAAGCCTTGCACTGGTGGATTCCATCCTTGAGCAGACATACCGTAACAGCGGCAGCAGGAGCAGGAAACTGGACCGAACAGATCTGGAAGCTTCAGAAGAAAAGCGCAGGAACCTGAAACAGATACTGAAGGAAATCGGTCAGTACGGCACAGCCACTCCTGCTCAGCAGAAACTTTATGACAGGATGGCCGAAATGTATCCGCAGGAGATTATCCTGCTGGCCGCAGGGGAATGTGCCGCGAAACAGAAAAAATTTGACTCTGTGATAAAGCTGCTCGAAAGCTGGCAGGAACGCGGATTTACGGATGAAAAACAGATCCGGAAACATATTGAAGCTTTTCATCAGAAAGAGGAATTCATGAAAAAACTGCGGCAGAAATGGGCCGGACAGGATACGGATATCGGACAAAAGACGCTGCAGCTGCTTGAAAAATGGGAAAACAATATGGGATTCAGCCGCGAGATGATCTCGCTGGCCGCGGACGCTGCTTTTGAAGCCAAAAAACCGATCACGTATATGGACCGTCTGCTGACAAACTGGGCTGAAAAAGGTATACGGACGCCGGAAGCCGCAAAACAGGAGCAAAAAAACACGGGTGACGGAGAACTGCAAAAGGCAGTGAAACCCAACAGAAAAACTATACCGGCGCAGCAGTATACCCAGCGCGATTACGAAGGAGAGCAGGAAGATGCCATGCGCCGTATGCTCTCCGGCGTCAGGAACGGAGGAGAGAATCATGCGTGAAGACCTTCTGAACGAACTGACCGCAGAGTATGAAGAACAGCGGGCGAGGAACGACAGGGAGGAAAATGCAAGACGGGACAGAATCCGCCGGGAGTTTCCTGACATCGAAAAGCTCGTGCTTGAACGGGAAGGACTTGTGTTCGGGACCATCCGGAAGATTCTGGACGGAAGCGCTGGCGCGGAGAACCTGACAGATAAAATGCAGGCGCTTAATACTGAAATTGGAAAGATGCTGCGGGAAAAAGGACTTCCGGAAGATTATCTCAGCCCTGTATATAAATGCATCAAATGCAAGGATACGGGATATACCGGGAATCCGGTCCGGGAACCCTGCGAATGCCTGAAACGGGCATACCAGCAAAAGCTGCGTGATCTGATCGGCCTGGGCAGGAATGCGGAAGAAACGTTTGAAACCTATAATGCCGGGATTATACCGGAGGTTCCTGTGGGTAATTCAGGGATTACCCAGCGGGAACTGTCGCAAATTGCCAGAACACGCTGCGAAAAATGGGCAGACAGTTATCCTGACACACAGAACAGGGATATGCTGCTGACAGGCCCAAGCGGACTTGGGAAATCCTTCCTGATGCATGCGATGGCTGCAAGGCTTATTGAACGAGGTACCAATGTCCTGATGATCAGCGCATATTCGTTCCTGCAGATGGCCCGGAAAAGCTATTTTGAAGCAGAAGACGGCGTTAAGGAACTGATGGAGGTTCCGGTGCTGATGCTGGATGATCTCGGAAGCGAACCGCTGATGCAGAACATTACGGTGGAGCAGCTTTTCCACCTGATCAATGAACGTCAGCGCCGCGGACTGTCTACGGTGATCAGCACGAATCTGACCCTGGCCGAACTTAAGGACCGCTATACAGAACGTATTGTTTCCCGCCTGAACGATCCGAAAAACTGCCAGATTATCGTTCTGGAAGGACGTGACCTGCGGAAAGCGGCAAGGTAAACTCCGAAAGGAGAGGCATCCATGAACATTCAGATCTATTCCGGAAAAAAGAACTTTGATACGCAGAAGGCGGAACGGTATTTCAAGGAACGGCGGATTTCGTTTCAGAGCATGGATCTTAAGAAACACCGGCTCGGGGAACGGGAGATCCGTCTCATGATGAATGCGATCGGACCGGAAGCGCTGATCGACCGCGAAGACAAAAAAGTGAAAGAACATCCGGCCTGCTACTATAATCAGAAGGAGATGCTTGTCCAGGCGATCCTTGAAGATCCATGGCTGTTAAAAACCCCCATCGTTCGAAACGGAAACAGGATTACCTGCGGGTATCACCCGGAAATATGGGACACGTGGGAATAAACGGTTTGTTGTATTTTAGGGAAACAGGTGGTATAATTGCCACTCAAACAGGGAAGGAGATGCAGGAACATGCGGAGCATGACAGGATGCGGGGTCGGACTTGTTCAGCGCAACAGCTGGGAAGTGACGGCTGAACTGAAGACTGTGAACCACCGCTTCCTGGATCTGAGCATGCGTCTTCCGAGGAATATCGCATTTCTGGAACCAACGGTGCGGGAAGAAACGGCAAAGGGCCTGAAACGCGGGCATGTGGATGTTTTTCTGACTGTGAGGAACACGGAAGCATCCCCTGTACAGATTCAGGTGGATGAAGAACTTGCATGCCAGTATCGGGATGCAGGAACGGCGCTTGCTGAAGCATGCGGAGCCGAGAATGATCTGAGCGTAAGCAGGCTGCTGGCGATGGAAGGCGTTGTTATCCTGGCTGAAAAGGAAATGGACCGCGAAACAGTGACTGCACTGTGCTCTGAAGCAATGGCGATGGCAGTAGCCCAGGTAAACATTATGCGTGAACGGGAGGGGGCACATCTCAGGGAGGATCTTCGGACCCACCTGGAGAATGCTTCCGCATTGCGTGAGAAGATTCTGACGCGTGCACCGCATGTCGTAACGGAATACAGGGAAAAACTTGAGAACCGGTTGAAAACAATGATCTCAGACGGACCCGATCCGCAGCGGCTTGCGCAGGAAGTTGCAATCATGGCAGATCGATGTGCAATCGATGAAGAGCTGGCCCGGCTCGACAGCCATCTGCATCAGATGGGAATGTATCTGGAAGCGGAAGGCGAAATCGGCAAAAAAATGGATTTTCTGATTCAGGAGATGAATCGGGAAGCGAATACAATCGGTTCAAAAGCGCAGGACAGCGAAATCGCACAATGGGTCGTCGATCTGAAGAGCGAAATTGAAAAACTTCGTGAACAGATTCAGAATGTGGAGTGATCGTCAATGAAGTTCATCAATGTTGGCTACGGGAATATGGCTGCGGCGCACCGGCTGATCGCCGTGGTTTCCCCTGAAGCGGCTCCGGTCCGGCGGCTGGTGCAGGACGCCAGGGATGCAGGACACGTAATCGATGCAACCTGCGGGCATAAGACGAGAGCGGTACTGGTGACAGATTCCGAGCATGTGATCCTTTCTCCGCTGATGCCGGAGACCATTGCTGCAAGGATTGAGGGAAAAACGGAGGAGAAAGAGTCATGAAAGAGATCCGGAAGGGAATGCTGCTCGTCATTTCCGGACCTTCCGGCGCCGGAAAAGGTACGCTGGTCTCAAAACTTCTGGACAAAGATCCGTCTTTTGCCTTTTCCGTGAGCGTTACAACAAGGGATCGCAGGGAAAACGAGATCGAAGATGTGCATTACCACTTTATTTCTGAAGAAGAATATGATAAACTGCTCAGCGAGGACGCGTTCATCGAGCATGCAAGTGTTCACGGTCACCGTTACGGAACGTTGAAGAGTGAGGTTTATGACCGGATGGAACGTGGACAGAATGTGCTTCTTGATATAGATCCGCAAGGAGCACGGGCTGTAATGGAAAAGGAGAAAGACTGTGTCAGCGTGTTCATTCTCCCGCCCAGTTATCACGACCTGAAAGTTCGGCTTCATACCCGGAACACAGAACGCGAGGAAGAGATTCAGCGACGGCTGAATAATGCCAGAGGCGAGATCGAACAGATGCACCGGTACCGTTATCTGATCGTGAACGATGATCTGGAGCTGGCTTTTGATCAGCTGGTTGCTGTTGTACGGGCTGAGAAGCAGAATTCCGTACGTTACTTCCCGAAGATTGAAGAATAAAGGCAGGAGGAAACAAGAGAAATGTCCATTGTAGATCCGAGCGTACTTGAACTGCTGAATCATGCGGAAAGCCGTTATACACTGGTGGTTGAAGCCAGCAAACGGGGCCGTGAGATTGTGAACGGGGCCATGCCCATGATCGACGCTGAAGGCATGAAACCCCTGAAGACCGCCGTCGAGGAGATCAACCGCGGGCTGCTGACATATGACAAGCCGGCGGAACCGGAGGAGCAGGAGTAAAATGAATCTGACCGGCAGGAATATTGTGCTGGGCGTTACGGGAGGCATCGCGGCGTACAAAAGCGCCGAGGTTGTCTCCCGTTTGCGTCATCTTGGAGCAAATGTGCATGTGATCATGACAAAAAATGCAACAGAATTTATTGCGCCGCTCACGTTTCAGACGCTGAGTGCCAATCCTGTTGTTACAGATACATTCGCAGCGCCGGATGAATGGAATGTGGAGCATGTTGCGCTGGCGAAACTGGCTGATCTTTTTGTGATCGTGCCGGCAACTGCCAATATCCTTGCAAAAATGGCATGCGGAATCGCTGACGATATGCTGAGCACAACTGTTCTTGCCACGAAAGCAACCATACTTGTTGCACCTGCCATGAACACAGGGATGTGGACAGCGGACGCAACCCGGCGGAATGTTGAAATCCTGAAAGAACGGGGCGTGGAGTTTGTCGGACCGGAAAGCGGTATCCTGGCCTGCGGGGACGAAGGCGCAGGTCGGATGAGTGAACCGCAGGAGATCGTTCGGCGGATCAGTGAACTGATCTGCCGGAAACAGGATCTGGAAGGACTGAAAGTCCTTATCACAGCCGGAGCCACGAGGGAAAGGCTGGATCCTGTGAGATTTCTCACAAACGATTCAAGCGGTAAGATGGGCTTTGCGATCGCCGAAGCGGCAAGGGAACGCGGCGCAGAGGTAACGGTGGTTAAGGCCTGTACAACAGCGCGGATTCCCGAAAATGTCCGGATTATACCTGTCGAATCTGCAATGGATCTTCTGAAAGTGATGAGGAAAGAAGCACCGGCCCAGGATGTTCTGATACAGGCTGCCGCTGTGGCGGACTACCGTCCTGCAACGGTTTCAAAAAACAAGATCAAAAAGAAAGCCGGAGAATCGCTGGTATTGGTTCTGGAAGAGAATCCTGATATTGCAAAGACCATCGGGCAAAGTAAGAAACCAAAACAGACCTTTATCGGATTTGCGGCCGAAACGGATCACGTTGCTTCACATGCCAGGGCAAAACTGAAATCAAAGAGCCTGGATATGATTGTTGCCAACGATGTTACAAAACCCGGGGCGGGATTCAATACAGATACGAACATTGCCTCCCTGATCACCAGCGATGAGATAAAGGAACTGCCGCTGATGAGCAAACGGCAGCTGGCAGATGTAATTCTGGATAAAGTGGTGGAAATGCGGGGAAACTCCACTGACCACACGACACAGTTTCCGGATCAGTCCGGTATTGTCTGATCAAAAGGCAGGTCAAGCGCGTTGGAACCGTCGTTCCACAGACGGTCAAGACCATAATATGCCCGCTCCTCCCTGTGAAAGAGATGTACCATGATGCTCCCATAGTCCAGAACAGCCCAGCGGCCTTCACGCTGGCCTTCCGTACGGCGAAGTGCCACGGCATTTTTCGCCATATATTCATCAGAGAGATCGGCCAGGGCTGATACCTGGGCGGCGGTTCTGCCGCTGGCAATCACAAGATAATCGCAGAGAACAGTAAGATGCGAAACATGCAGGACCACAATATCCTGCGCTTTTTTTTCGTACAGAAAGGACGCCAGCTGAAGAACCAGTTCCTGATCCTGCATGATTAACCTCCTCATGATTCATTCTTAATATTTTTGCCGGAAGGCTCCGCCGCGAACTGTACGGCGGAAAGGGATCTGAGCCATTCTATCGCTCCGAGTGTGCGCGGATGAAGTTGTTTTCCTCCGGACTGAACATGGGCTGCAACGCATTCAAGCGAAAGCAGGAGCGCCTTTTCAAGGGAGACTTCGGATAAACGCCGGACTTCTTCCAGCCCCGGAAACAACTCACGGTTCGGTTCAATAAAGTCCGCCAGGCAAACACACATGGCAAGGGGGGACATTCCCGCACAGCCTGTGTTGTGATACATAATTGCCTCAAGGACTTCAGGATCTTCCATGCCGTATTCCCTGCGCGCTGTCCAGGCTCCGACAATGGAATGGAGCAGGGATGCGGATGAAAGGAAATCCTGGTCATCCGTGAGATGATGCTTCCGGGAAATCTTCTGCATTTCAGACAACGAAAAACATTTTGCGCAGTCATGCAGGAGTCCCGCTTCTTCAGCTCGGACGGCGTCCAGTCCAAACCGAAACGCAAGCTGTGCCGAAGTGAGGGCCACTGAAAGTGAATGAGCGAAACGATGCGGATTCAGGGCTTCAAAGAGCTGATCGATCCATAAACCGGCATGATCGAATCTGGGAACCTTATCGTAAAGGCCTTTGAGTTCACAGTATTCACTGACAGAAGGGGGAAGCGTGTCAGTGACATCGGCGGAAAGCAATACAAAACGATCTTCAGGATTTTTTTTTCGGAAAAATTCAAGAATATCCCCTGCGCCGGAAAGAGAATGATTCGGCGGCGGCAAATCAGGAATGAGAAGTTTGCTACCGGAACAGGCCGCTGTGAGCATCTGCCATCGGTCTTCAGCCGGTGCAAGGCACGAAGAAGGATCGCCTGACAGAATGAGGATTACCCGGTCTGCTGATCCATCAGCCAGTGCGGAACGGCATACTTCAAGATGTCCTGAAGAGACAGGATCAAAAGAATCTATCAAAAGGCCGGTATGAATGGGACAAACCTCCAAATATTCAATCTCATTAATCCTTTATATTATAATCCAAATGCAGATTAATTGGAAGGGAGAATGAAAGAAGCAGGGTGTATTTGATTTGTATTTGCTCTGAAATATATGATAATATCTTTTTGAATACCGAAGGAGAGAAGCAGGAATGATACGTGAAATCATACATGATCCCATATTTCTTCGGCAGAAATCCAGGGAAGCTACACCCGAGGACCTTTCTGTTGCCGCTGACCTCCGGGAAACACTTTTTGCCTGCCGGGACCGCTGCGCAGGTATGGCTGCGAATATGATCGGGGAGAAGATACGGATTATTGCCTTCTGCAACGGACCGCTGATTGCTGTAATGATGAATCCGAAGATCATCAGCAAAAGCGGGGAATATTTTGCGGAGGAAGGGTGTCTTTCATTGTCAGGTGTCCGTCAGACGAGAAGGTACAGGAAGATCACTGTAGTATGGCAGGACATGGAAATGAAACACAGGATGATTAAAATGGAAGGCTTTGCGGCACAGATCGTCCAGCATGAGATTGATCATTGCGACGGCATTTTGATCTGACGGAGAACATATAAAGATTTCTTTCGTGAAAAGGGTTGCATTTTCAGACCAAACATGATATTATGCCATGCGATGGTTTTTTAAGGATCCTAAGGGGAGGTGAACCGAGTTGCCGAATATCCAGTCCGCGAAAAAGCGCGTGAAGGTCAGCGAAAAGAAAAACCTGCGGAATCGTATCGTAAAGAGCGGTATGCGCACTTCCATCCGCAAGTTTGATGCCGCAGTCGCCGCCGACCCGTCCAACGCCAATGAGCAGTTGTCCGCGACGTCCGCCGTGATCGACAAGGCCGCAGCCAAGGGTGTGATTCATAAGAATGCCGCCAATCGCAAGAAGGCCCGTCTGGCCAAGCAGCTGAACAAGGCCGCAGCCGTCTGAGCGTGACACATCGCGTGTGATAAACTCCTTTTGAAGAAAAGGGGTTTTTCTTTTTGCCGGAAGATGAAAAAGGCTCTTGCAGGAATCACGGAAATGCGTGTAAAATACAAATAATGAAGACATTGAAAGGATACTGCTGCCATGAAGCACAGACAGATACGTTTTGCTGCACTGTTCATCACGGCGGTTCTGTTTTTGTGCTGCGTTTTTACGGACATAGCTGCTGCCGAGAAGACCGGAAAGGTTCACGGAGGATGGCTGAATCTGCGAAGTGAGCCTTCCTATAAAGGAAAAAAGATATCAAGTTATCCGAACGGAACGGTGGTTACAATCACGGGACAGAGCGGAAACTGGTACGCTGTCAAAGCTCCGGACGGACTGACGGGGTATATGCTTGGCAGCTATCTGACAATAAGCGGTGATGATCCTGTCCCCGGTTCAGCCGCATGGGTTACCAGCAGCAACGGACTGAATGTCAGGCTGCGAAGCGGCCCCGGCACACAATACGGTGCCATCGCTTCCTATCCTCCGGGAACGAAATGTACCGTGATTTCCCAAAGGGGAGATTTTACAGAGATTAAAATCGGATCTTTGCAGGGATACATGATGACCCGGTTTCTTACGGCAACGGATCCGGGGACGGGCGGCGGTACTGTCCTGTACGATGTTTATGTGGTCAGTGCAAACGGCGGCGGAGTCCACCTGCGTTCCGGTCCTTCAAAACGATACAATTCGATCGGATTTTATGACGTGGGTACCAAGGGCGGTATGATTGAGCCGGGAACAGTATGGAGCCGGATCAGCGTTGATGGGCGGGAAGGATACATGATGACCCAGTTCCTGAGCACAACAGCTCCTTCACCGGTTGTGCTGACAGGGAGCTTCGTATACAGCCACAACGGAAAAAACGTCAATCTCCGGACGGGCCCTGGCAAAAACTATGCAGTGATTGCTTCTTTTGCTCCGGGCACACCTGTCACGATCCTCGAAACCGGGACAGCCTGGCATCGTGTTAAAATCAACGGAAAATATGGATACATGATGATACAGTTTATCATTACGAAATAAACAGATTCCGGCGGGGTTCATAATTGTTTCAGAATTATGAAAGCAATATGAAAACCGCCTTTATTTTTTATATTATTTCGTGTATAATATTATAATGAAATAAAAAAGGGAGGTGAGCAGATGACCGATATCATGACAACATTCCGGAACATGATATGGAATCTGACTCACCGGATCAGAATCATCGATATTCTTGATATTCTGATTGTGGCAGTGATTGTTTACGAGCTGCTGCTGCTGACAAGACATACACGCGGCAGCGCTTTGCTGAAAGGCTTGTTTCTGTTGCTGATCATTGCGCTGATGAGCAACCTTTTCGGGTTTATCAGTCTGAACTGGCTGCTGCGGGCCATCCTTCAGAACGGGGCTGTCGTGCTGGTGGTTTTGTTCCAGCCGGAATTCAGGAAAGCGCTTGAGCGCATGGGACGAACCCGTCTGTTCCAGAAAAACGGCCGGAAGTCCATGAACGAAGAATGCGATCTGATCATTTCAGAGATTATTCAGTCCATTATGGATCTGAGCAAACGCCGCGTTGGCGCACTGATCGTTTTCGAACAGCAGACAGGTCTTCAGGATGTGATTGAGACAGGTACACGCCTGAACGCCGAGATCTCTGCACCGCTTCTTGAAAACATTTTTGAACCGAAAACTCCTCTGCATGACGGCGCCGTTGTGATCCGTGACAGCGAAATCATGGCTGCGGCCTGTATACTGCCGCTGGCTGAAGCCAGCGGTGTAAGCCGTGAACTTGGTACACGTCACCGGGCTGCGGTGGGGATCACGGAAAACACGGATGCGATCGTTCTGGTTGTCTCTGAGGAAACGGGAATTGTCAGCATGGCAAAAGACGGACAGCTGACCCGTCCGCTGACGGTAAAAACACTCGAAGAAGTTTTGAACGGGATCTTTACAACAAAAGAATCCAAGGTATTCTCTTTCCTGAAATCCCTGAAAGAAGAAGCGGAGGGCGAAGACAATGAGTAAAACGTCCTTTTCCGCAAGGACCCGCGGTATCGGAAAACAGATCCTTACGATCATGCGGCATGTTCTGTTTCATAACGGATGGGTTAAGCTGATCGCAATCCTGATCTCTCTGGTACTATGGGCCGGCCTGATTTCCCAGGACGAATCTCTGACCAGGGAAAAGACCTGGCAGAATGTGAATGTTTCCATCACCGGAGAAGACACACTGAAAAGAAACGGATATATTATTGTCAACGATCTGGAGGAACTGCTTTCCAATATATCTGTAACGGCTGCTGTTCCGCAGAAACAATATGACGCGGCTGATGTTTCAATATACAACCTGCGCCTGGAGCTTTCACGCCTTATGGGAACCGGAACACAGGAGCTGAAACTTCAGAGCACGGCCAGTTCTGTATACGGGAGGGTGATCAATACCATACCGGCGACGGTGAGCGTTCAGATCGAAGAGTACAGTGTTCGTCAGAGGGTTCCTGTTTCTGCCAAGATTGACATGCCTTACCAGAACGGATGGTATAAGGAGTGGTATATGCCTAATCCTGCTGTGGATCCGACGCTGATCACCGTGAGCGGGCCGCGGGATCTGGTAAAAGATATTTCCATTGCGAGAGTTCTGATAGATCCGGAAAGCCTGGAATGGTCGGAAGGAACATTGGTAACCACCGGTGAAATACAGCTATATGACCGGGCCGGAAAACCGGTAGAAAGTCCCTTGCTGGACATCAGTACTGAAGGGACTGCGATTGATACGGTTCTGATCGAGGGCAGTGTTTTGCCGACAAAGTCTTTCAGCATCAGCGATCAGGTTGAAATCCAGGGCGGAGCAAAGGAAGGATACAGAATTGTTTCCACAAAAATCAGCCCGGAAACCATCACTGTTGCCGCGAGGAATGAAGTGCTCGAGCAGATGAATGAAATCGCTTTTGACCGGGTTATCACACTCGATGAACTGGATGAGACCACTGTGTTTCAGATCAAGGTGCAGAAACCGTCTGAAGACGCAGTTCTGTCCAACGACACCGTTACGGTAACGGTTGAAGTCGAGCGGGATCAGGATTAAAAGGAGTCCGGAATGGGAAGCTTTGCGAATACTGTTTTCAGCCTGCTGCTGGGTTGGCTGAGAGGTCTGATCTCCCTGATCTGGTCTGCACTGACCGCTGAAGGAGAAGAGACTTTTTTCACTTTCATTGAACACAACTGGATAATGATCGTGTTAATCCTTTGTGTGCTTGGACTGGCAGCAGATTTTGCCGTTTATTTTTTCAGATGGCAGCCGTTTAAGGTCTGGCAGACTTTCCTGCGTAACATAAAAGGAAAACAGGGAGACACCGCTCCGGAAGGAGACACAGAAATGTCTTTGCAATATTCCGGAAAGGTTCTGCCGGAAACGTTCGTTTCAGAGTCTGGATATGAACGCCAGCGGAATGTCGGGGATTACGAAACAGGAACAGCGGGCAGGGAGGACGATCTGAACAGATGGAGAAGCAGAGAAGCAGAATCGGGTGAATCTTCTGCTCCGTCTGAAATCACGAAGGCAGGATACACAGTTCCCGCAGACAGTTCATACAGAAGACCGGCGGAAAACCGAAGAAGACGCCGGCTTCGTGTCAGCCTGCTTGGAGAGACGGAAGATGATGGAGAAGTTCATTATTTCGCGCCAAGACCGATCATTGATCAGAAGGAAGCCTATCATGCCCCGGTATATCCGGAAAAATGGACAGGAAGCAGGGAGCAGGATTCATGAAGGAGATCTTTGGGAAAACCCGGTTTCTTGTTATTACCGGAAACTATGGCAGCGGAAAGACGGAGATCTCCCTGAATCTTGCACTGAAAGCTTCTGCTGAAGGGAAAACGACCCTGGTCGACCTGGATATTGTAAATCCGTACTTCCGTTCGGGCGAAAAAGCAATTGAAATGGAAAAGGCAGGTATCCGTGTGCTGATGCCGACCTATGCCATGACTACGGTAGATATCCCGGCTCTGCCGGCAGAAATTCAGAGTGTGTTTGAAGTACCGTCAGACCGGGTAATCTTTGATGTCGGAGGCGACGATACAGGCGCAGCAGCACTGGGAAGGTATTATCCGTCATTTATGAAGAACAGGGAAAATACACTGATGGCGCTGGTTGTAAATTGTATGCGTCCGCTCACTATGAGAGATGATGATATTCTTGACATGGCTGAACGGATCCGGAACCGCGGAAGACTTGAAATCGATCTTCTGATCAACAACACAAACCTGGCAGATGAAACAACGCCCATGATGATTGAAGACGGCGAAAAGACTGTGCTGCGATGTGCCGAAAAGATGGGCGTGAAGCGCGTGATCACCGCGGGGAAAACGGATATTCTGAACAGGTGCAGGCTTCAGACACCGCTTCTTGCTATCGAAAGGTATATGGTTCCGGAATGGATGGTATTTCAGGAATGATTGATCTCCCGGTGGATTTTATTCAACGGATGAGCCGACAGCTGGGAAATGAGCTGCCGGAATTTTTGCGTGCGATGGAAGAACCTCCTGTTCGGGGGATACGCATGAATCCGTTCAAAACATTTGATGGAATGAATGGATATACTTCAGGGGATCCTGTCCCATGGACGGAAAACGGATACTATCTTCCTGCACGCAGCACTGCCGGATCGACTGTTTTTCATGAGGCCGGAGCGTTTTACCTTCAGGAACCGGCAGCGATGATGCCTGCGGAAGTACTGGATCCGAAGCCGGGTGAGCTGATTCTTGATCTTTGCGCCGCGCCAGGGGGAAAATCGACACAGATCGGCCTGAAAATGGGCGGAAAGGGTCTGCTGGTCAGTAATGAACCGGTGATGAAAAGAGCCCAGATCCTGAGCCGGAATATGGAAAGAATGGGAATCCCGAACAGTGTGATCACCTGTTTGTATCCCGCCGGGATTCCGCATTCCTGGGACGAAATGTTTGACGGAGTATTGGTGGATGCACCTTGCTCCGGAGAAGGTATGTTTCGTCGGGATCCGCAGACAAGGACGGAGTGGAGTCGTGAAATGTCTGCCGGGTGCGCAAAACGACAGCGGGAAATTCTCGAGGAAGCCTCCCGGCTGGTTCGTCCCGGAGGACGTTTGGTGTATTCGACCTGTACATATAATCCGGAGGAGAATGAGGAAACAGTCCGGAGATTCCTGGACACTCACCCGGATTTTTCCGTGGAAGACTTCCATCTGAACGGCGCGAACGGAGAAAACGGGTATATGCTGTGCACGCCGCATCGGATAAAGGGGGAAGGACAGTTCACTTTCCTGATGAGAAAAAAAGGAGAACGAGAAGGTTTGCCGGAAACAAAAATCCCTTTCAGCGCTGCCGGAAGGGAAGAAAAAGAATTGCTGAAAAAAACGATCCCGGGATTGCCGGAACCGAATGCCAGATTTGGTAATATTCTGATCCGCGTTCCGGCATGCCCCGATCTGACAGGAGTCCGGGTGATTCGCGCCGGATTGCAGATTGCAGAGGTCCGGGGGAAAAACATTTTTCCGGATCATGCTTCTGCAATGAATATCCTTCGGCAAAGTATGATACAGCTTACTGCATTGGATGCGCGGAACGCTGCAAGATATATTGCGGGGGAAGAAGTCCCGGGTGACGCAAAGGGATGGACACTGCTGTCATACAAAGGACTGGTTCTCGGCTGGGGCAAGGGAAGCGGCGGGACTATTAAAAACCACTATCCGAAAGGACTCAGGAAGGAACATATCCTTACCGAAACGGAAGAGATGAGATGAAACGGCAATCTTCTTATAATATCGTCCTGAAATCCTTGTTATTTCAAAGTTTTTCTTGACTTGACTTTTCTTTTGCAGTATTATCTTCTTTGGCATCAAAAGCTCCGCTAGCCCCGGTAGCTCTTGACACTGATTTCCTGCATGCGACCATCATGAAGGAAACGACCATTTTACTGGGAGGAAATTCCGTTGAAGACTTTTATTCCGAAGACTGCAGACATCGACCGTAAATGGTATGTCGTAGATGCAGAGGGAATGGTTCTTGGCCGGCTGGCAAGCCAGGTCGCGAACATTCTGCGCGGCAAAAATAAGCCCATCTACACCCCCAATATGGATACCGGTGACTACGTGATCATCGTCAACGCGTCCAAAGCCGTGCTGACCGGTAAGAAGCTGGATCAGAAGATCTACTATCATCACAGCGGATACGCCGGAGGACTGAAGGAAACCAAATATCGCAAGCTGATGGCCGAAAAGCCTGAGTTTGCCGTAAGGCACGCCGTTGTAGGCATGCTGCCCAAGGGTCCTCTGGGTCGCCAGATGGCTAAGAAGCTGAAAGTATACGCCGGAGCCGAGCATGATCAGGCCGCTCAGAAGCCTGAAGTGCTGGACCTGAAGTAAGACGCGGAAAGGAGTTAATACAGAATGGCTAAGGGAGAATACAGTGCTGTTGGCCGTCGCAAGAAAGCCGTTGCCCGCGTACGTCTGGTATCCGGCGATGGCAAAATTGTGATCAACAAGCGTGATATTGACAATTATTTCGGACTTGAAACCCTGAAGATGACGGTTCGTCAGCCTCTGAATCTGACCAATGTCGGAAATTTCGACGTGATGGTCAATGTGCGGGGCGGCGGTCTGACCGGTCAGGCCGGTGCGATCCGTCACGGTATCAGCAGGGCCCTGTGCAAGGCTGATCCGGAACTGCGCAATACACTGAAGAAGGCTGGTCTGCTGACCCGCGATCCCAGAATGAAGGAACGCAAAAAGTACGGTCTCAAGGCTGCACGCCGCGCTCCTCAGTTCAGCAAGCGCTAAACACGAACGTGGAAGATACAAAGCCCTGGAATCACAAGGATTCCAGGGTTTTCTGATACAGCTGGATTTTATGACTGAAAAAAGAAAACGGGCGACAGATTGATCCTGTCCAGGATATGAGCACGGGATTTCACGATTTAATACCATATATCAATTATGGGGAAAAATGCAGCCTTT
>JAEEGL010676033.1_pt1 | contig 19532 bp, 15 predicted proteins | sample 9134231 | NCBI WGS metagenome assembly JAEEGL01 (sample SAMN16246548, study PRJNA631951) | gut metagenome | biome: gut microbiome; feature: rumen; material: fiber-attached | host: Bos | place: Iran: Karaj | collected 2018-10 | reverse complement strand
ATAGATTGAAATGAAGAAGAGAATGATAGCATTGTTGAGCGTGAGCGCGCTCGTTGCCGCAATGGCCGTTGCGGCACCTGCTTTGTCCGGTACCCGGATTTGCCTGTTGAACCTCTACCAATGGAATGAGGGCGGCGCTGTGATGAGTGTCAGTCCCGCCGATCCCACGGTGTCGGGGGGCTGGACAACGACGCTGGTTGATGAGGGCGTTGCCGGTTACTTGACGTTGCGAGGAGGCCTGTCGCAGTATCCCATCGATCAGCCGATGCGCGTAGATCTTGCTGCAGGCACTGTGACGCTTGAGGTGAGCAACGAGCCCATCGGCAGCACGTCGGGCACCCGCTCGGTGACCACCGGTCCGATTACTGTGACTGTCGACAGCACCCGCACCTACTATTTCATGAACGAGGATTGGCTGCTGAACAATGGCCCGCTGGCCGATGTTCAGGGCACTATTGATAGTGACGGCTCAATCGATATAGAGGCCGGTTTTGGCTATTATATTGTAACCGCCCGTACCACGACCACGCGCAGCGGCAGCCGTGTTACCACGGTTAGCGACACTACTCGCACGTTCTCGCCCCTGATGCGCAACACCCGCTTGCAGGTGCCCAATGGTCGCCACGAGTACACCGACGAGAAGGACGGCACTCCTTACTCTGCCGAGGTGTATATCCGTCAGTCGGGCGACACGGTGTATGTGACTAACCTGTACGGTTTCGGCTGGCGTGACAATGTTATGCTGATTGAAGCCGACGGCGTGTTGAACTTCCCCGGTCAGGCGATCCGCGACATCAGCGATGCCAATTATCCCGATGGTGACGGTGTGTGGTACAATACCACGCTCAACGGCGATGATGCCGTGATGGGCAACATCGGCACGGCCAGTAAGGACGAGCTGTTGTGGGGCCTGACGGTGCCCAGTGACGGTGACGGCCTGTGGTGGGGTTATGATGACAACATGCTATACTACACCGATGGCAACAAGTTTGTTGTTCCGAGCGGCTTTTTGCGTGGTGACGTGAATGACGACGGCAATGTCAATATCGAGGATGTGACCGCCCTCATCGATTACCTGCTGAGCAGCGATGCCTCGGCAGTCAATCTTGCTGCATCGGACTGCGACCTGAGTGGCAGCGTCAACATCGAGGATGTGACCGCCCTCATCGACTACCTGTTGAGCGGCGAGTGGCCCCAACTGATCGCGTAAGGATAACTAAGGACTACGGGGACGGTTCTCGTGGCCGAAAAAGAAATATTTTTCGGACTCGGGAACCGTCCCCATTGTTGTGCCTTGCTGCTTTTTGTGCTGGTGCGGCGACATTCAATGCTTTACCTTTGCAGTGATTTTGTTATCTAAATAGGAATACCATGAAAAAGAACACATTGAGAGAGCTCCGGGTCATACCCCGGGGCCTGAAGCCGCATGCCAATGGCGAAGCGGCCCTTCCTGGTGAAGCCAGGATGGTAAAGAACCTGCGTGAGCAAGAACAGTCGTTACAGGTGACTGGCAACCCTGTGCCTGTTGCCACTATAGGCACGGGCGAGCGCCTGTTGACGATGCACGGCGGTCACACGGTGACCTGCCGCAGCGATGGCGCTGTCATCATCGACGGCCAAGTCGTCACCATGGTGGAAAGCCCGATTGTCGGGGCTCACGCGATTGGCGAGATGATGGTTATTGTCGCCCGTGACGGATTGACCTACCTTGTACCTGCTGGCGAGGGGTGGATGGCGCTCGATCCCGCCGATGCTGTGCCACAGCTGACTTTTGGCGAGAACACGTCGACCAGTCAAGCCAGCATCAGCGCGGTGACTTTTGCCGAGCCCTACAGCCAGTGGCATGCTCCGCTGTCTGATGCCGACTGCATGACCTTTGAGGGGTTGCTGCGTGCGGCATGGAATGTGCTGGAGAGTGACGCACGTGCCCTGGGCCGCCACACCTCGCCGATGCTGGTGCGGTGGGCTGTTCGCCTGCATGACGACAGCTACCTGTGGGTGAGCGATGCTGTGCGGGTGGGCGACCTGACGCTGACCAATGCCGACCGCATCAGCGCCCAAGTGGACAGCAACAATAGCGGCTTTACCGGAACCCAAGCGACGACGTTGGCGATGAAGCACTATAGCCTGGCCATCGACATGACACGAGCCATAGCGCCGCAGTGGCAACCGCTGGTCAAGAGCATTGACGTGCTGGCTACCAACGAGGCGCAACTGCTGAGTGCGAGCCGACAATTGGATTACCGCTGCCTGACGCGCACGACCGGAGGGCGAGAATACGTGCTGGAGATGGGCTTGGCGCGCCGCAGTGCCGATGCCATCGCCTGGGAACTTGCGGCTTCGTCGTGGCGACTGATTGCCACTGCCGAGGCTACTTCCCAGCCAGGCAACGCCACATTTGTCGCCCCCGTCGAAACCCTCAAGCTCACCGCTGCCCAATGTGCCACGCTAGCCACGCCGATGACCGTTACCGATGTGGTGTGCTCGACAGCAGCAGGCGGACGACTCTATTGCTGCACCGCCGACGGCGATGTCGTCGTCAGTTCGCCGGGCAATGCCTTGACCGAGGCACACCGTCGCAGCGTGCTGGGCGCTGTGCCGTTGGCGATGGCTGTGGTAACCCGGCCGCTGTATTCCGGCGGTTTCGGGCGTTATCCTGTGTACATCTTTACCGACGATGGCATTTATGCCATACCGCAACGTGCCGCCGACACTTTGGGCGAGGCCAGGCTGGTGGACCGCACCGTCATTGCGCCCGATGTGGCTCCTGTTGAGGCAGGTGGCGACATCTGGCTGCTGTCACGTCATGGGCACCTGTGCTGCCTGAGCGGGTCTAGTCTCACCGTAGCCTACCGCGATGTGGACTGCCGCGGCTTGGCGTGGTGCAATGCTTTTCGTGAGCTGTGGCTGTTGCCCACAGTGGGCCATCCTGTGGTGGTCATGGCCAGCGGTGCCATGAGTGAGCGCGCAGTGAGTGCTGCCCAACTCTATAGCGATGCGCGTCATGCTCTCGCCGTCACCACGGACGGCGAAGTGCTGGATTTAGAGCAGGAACAAGCGGGGAAAATGGCTGTGGGTTGGCACAGCTACCCGATTGCACTGCACCCGCTCATGGGAAGCACGGTCAAGCGTGTAGTGTGGCATGTGGTGAGCGATGATGCCGACTTGACACTGCGGGTGACCGGCCAACGCGGCATCATGTCCCGTGACTGGATTGTGAGTCACATGACTGTGCAGGGTGCCATAGATCACCCCTTGGCATCGCCCACCATGGCGGTCCATGCGCGCACTCTGGCTCTTGCGCTGGAAGGCCAGGCCCTGACAGGAACAATGATTCTGCCTACTCTCATTTATCACACCCAAGGCATGAAAGGCCGCTAAAACCATCATCATGAAGAACACATTATTTAATAAAGACATACTGGCCGAGAACGAGAAGCGCAAAGCTGCACTCGCCAGCGACGTCTATGACCCGCTCACTGGCGTGGGATGCTGGGGCGATAGGGTGGAGGCGGCCGGCTGTATGGTACCGCGAGCGGTGTTGGCACGTTGCCCCGATTATTTGTCACTGCCCCAGCTTGAGCAGGACAGACAGCGCATACAGGAAGACTTCGAGTTCTGGTGCGCCCGCTGCGTCACGATCAAGGACAAGATAAACAGCTGCAATGTGCGGTTTGTGCTCAACCGGCCTCAACGGCGGTTGTTGGCCGTGATGGAGGCGCAGCGTGTGGCGGGTCGTCCCGTACGCGTCATTTTGCTCAAGGCGCGCCAGTGGGGCGGCTCGACGCTGGTGCAGATGTACATGGCGTGGATGCAACTGGTTCGGCATACTGGTTGGAACAGCCTGATTTGTGGCCACTTGCAAGGGGCGAGCAAGAACATCAAGCGGATGTATAACCTGCTGTTGAGGCATTATCCCCGTGAATTGCTTGATGAGGATGTAGTGGCTCGTTTCACCAAGCTGGAGGGCCATCCTAACGTGCAACAACTCGAAGGTCGCGACTGCCTGGTGATTATAGGCAGCTCGCGCAGTGAGGACGCCGTGCGCGGTTATGATATCTCGATGGCTCACTTGAGCGAAGTGGCCTATTGGCAAGAGAGTGCGATGTACAGCCCCGATGATGTGGTGCGCAGCGTGTGCGGCAGCATCGCGTTGAAGCCCGAGACGGTCATCGTGCTTGAGTCGACGGCCAACGGAGTGGGCGACTACTTTCATGACGAGTGGCTGCGGGCAATGCTGGATCGAAGCGACAAGGAAGCGGTCTTTGTGCCATGGTACGAGATCGAGATCTACGCGATGCGACTGGATGATCCCGCGGCGTTGTGGCAGGAAATGGACGAGTATGAACACGACTTGTGGGACGACGGGTGCACACTGGAACAGATCAATTGGTATCACCAGAAACGACTTGAATACCGCACTCACGAGTTGATGATGTCGGAGTACCCGAGTAATGCCAGCGAGGCCTTCTCGACAAGTGGTCATTGCCCGTTCTCGCGCGAACACCTGGACCGACTAGAACAGGGCTGCGATGTGCCGCCCGTGCTGGTGGGCGACATCATGGCCGACGGGCAGTCGGGTTTGAGTGCCGAGCGCAACATTCGGCTGGTGAAGGAAGCGGGAGGGTTGCTCAAGGTGTGGGCGATGCCGGAACCCGGCGGTGCTGTCAAGACGCAGTATCTTGTCGTCGTGGATGTGGGAGGCCGGTCTGATGGGAGCGACTACTCGGTGATTGCGGTCATGCGTTTACCGCGTGGTGAGCAGCAGGCGGCCATCGTTGCGCAGTGGCGTGGCCATATCGACCATGATGAACTGGCATGGAAGGCGATGCAACTGGCCAAACTATATAACGATGCCTGTCTGGTTATCGAGAGCAACACGCTGACCAACGAGGCGGCAAGGGCAGGAGAGAGTGAGTATATCCTTGATGCAGTGAATAGTGTCTATGGCAAGGTTTATCGGCGCGAAACAGGCAGCTTGGGTTTCCACACCAATGTCAAGACCAAGCGTAAAGCGGTAGCGGCGCTCATTGCCGCTTTGCGCGACGGCAAATATGTTGAGCGTGATATCGAGGCGGTGAACGAGATGCGCAACTATCAGGATCACAATGGCCGCTATGAGGCCCGTTCGGGCAAGCACGACGACATCCTGATGACGCGCGCCATCGCGTTACTCCTCTTGGAACAGCGCAAGGTTACGGGTCAAGCTCCCGCGCCCTTGACGAGCCTCGCCGTTGACAACTGGCTTACCAGCCCAGCCTGATAGGTCGGGACCGGGCTGCAGGCCAGATGACATGGGGGTATAGAAAAAGCCGCAGGCCCGAAGGCTCGCGGCTTTTATTGTGACGAAATTTGTAATTCTAAATTACTTGATCACCTTGCAGGTGCTGGTGGTGCCATCGTTGTAGGTGGTCACCTGGATGTTGATGCCCTCGAAGGGAACATTGCTCTCCATACCGGCAACGTTGAAGTACTTCACGCTGTTAACGGTCTTCTGAGCGAGGTTCTCAACAACATTGCTGCTGCCCCACATCTCGGCGCGGTTGAACATCATGTAGCGGTTCTCAACGTCCTTACCACCGGTGCCATAGAAGAAGATCTCGGGGGTCTCCTTCAGGGTGAGGAGCATATTGCCAAGGATCATGTCGCCATTGATGCGGCCTTCTACCTGATCCTGGTTCTTGTTCTGAACGTAGATACCAAAGAGGGTAGCGTCTTTCTTGAGGGCGCCATTGCGCTCGTACAGAGTAGCGTTCTTTGCAGACAGGTGGGTGCCAACGGCCTTGTCGTTGTAGCATACGAAGGTGTAAACGTCATAAGCAACACCGTCGATGAACTTGGTCTGGCCTTCCTTCTTGCTCCAGCTCAGGGTGCTGGTGCCGGGGAGACGATCGCCCTGTTTGTAGTAAACTTCCTCACCGCTCTCATCGTCGATCATAACCATGATCTCAACGCTCTGGGGCATGTAGATGTCGAACTGGAATGAGTTGTAAGTAATCTCCTTGTAGGGGTTACCAGCCTTGTAGTCCTGGGGAACCAGGTTCTGGATGTCCTCATTCAGATAGATCTCGTCATCGTTCAAGTGGATCCAAACGAGTTGGGGAGTACCACCCTTGAACGAAACGGTGTTGTCATAAGCCTGAGCATTGCCCATGTCATCATAGGTACCACGAACAAAGAAGTGGTCCTGGGTGGGCGTACCAGTCTTGAAATCTACATACTCACCGTTGGTCTGCTCCTGAGCGAATGCAGACAGACCCAGCGATGCGGCTGCAGCGAAGAGAAGTAAATTTTTAATCTTCATAGTCAAATGAGTTAAAATTGTTAGTAATAATGTTAATTAATATTTTTTGTTTTATTTGTCAATTTGTATTTGCCAAAACACCCAAGTTTTCCTTTAGGAAAAAGGAATACATTTGGTGCATAAAAGGCTGAAAAACAGTAAATTGCACAAAGAATGCGCGTTATTTTCCGCTTTTCAGAGTACAATATTACGAACTTTTTTTGAACTGGCAAAGATTTTTTTGAAAAATCACTCAAAAAAACTATTAACAGGACAACTTGTCACGTCGGTCATGTGAAAACCGATGCCACTCGGCATGGGCCGTGCAGGCATCGACATTTCATCCCCCTGCAAGTGCAGAAAGGTCACTTCACCTTGAAGGATTTGTTGGCCATAGCGGCCAGCTGGCGGAAACGCTTGTACCATCCGGGCTGCGAGGCCGGGCGGAACTTGGGAGCGCGCGCACTGGGGCGGTTGATGCTGAAAGGTTGCTTGATCATTGCTGGGGTGCTGATTGAGAGCCCTGGCGGTGCAAGGGCAGGGTGTAGGAGATGGTTATCGAGAGGCCAAGTGAGCCGTTGCGCGGGCCGTAACCGGGTATGAACCAGGGCCGTGAGTGCTCGCTCTTGCCATAGTTGAAAATGCCGTGATAACGCAGCATCCATCCCATCGCCAGTGGGCCGGACAGCTTGACGCACAGCCCCACGCACGCCTCGCCCCACAGGGCGTGTGAGTGTTCGCCGTTGATGTCGCCCGTTATTCCTTCCTGCCAGTAGCTGTTGATGTAATGAACATCTTTCACGTCATAGCCGAAGGTGCTGTAGCCTAGCCTGAGGCCTAGAAGCGCTTGATAATCAGGGCTGTTTTTGAACATGAAGTTATAGTTGGCACCCACCTTGATGTAGGGCGAAGGCTTGGCCCGATAGGTGAAGTTCTTGTCATCGGGCGAGGACTTGGCCCAACCCATTCCCAACTCGATGGTGGGCTGCAGCCGGTTCCACATATTCAGGGTGGCGTTGACGTCGGCGCTGGCATAGCTTTGTCCAAAAGCCATGAACAAGGGCTCGGCGAAATTCACGCCGATGGCCAGGTCGGTCAACAGCGGGTAGCGCTTGTAGGCCCGTCGCAGCGAGTCCCGACGGGCCTCGTTGATGGCTTCGGTGCTATCGCCGCTGATGTATTGTCTGATGATTTTCTCGTCGGTGCCCTTGGGCGGCGGCTTCACCTGATTGGTCTCGGGCTTGACGGGGGTGACGTGCCGCTTGTCGGGCTCTTGGGCGACGGCCCCCAACGCGACAACGGCAATCATCGCCATGGCGATAATGCCACGGCATGACGAACGCCAGATATCGGAAAAACGTCTCATTGGGTGAAGTCGGTGAAGTGGATGCGCAGCGAGGGCATTCGCGAGTTGGTAATCAATGAGTTGAGCAGCACAACCGAGTCAATGCCGTGGGTGGTGCAGCTCAGGCCGTGGATGTTGAAATTGTACATCGCGCCGCACTCCTCAGAGTGGAAGAAGATGATGGGCTCATAGCTCAGCGTGAGCGTGTCGTGCAGCTGCTGCGCCATCGGGGTTCCTGCTCCGACCCATCGCGAGATGACATAGCTGGTGTTGCCCACGCTGGCGCGCAGCGGCAGATAGACCTCGTCAAGAGCGTCGGAGTCGGCAATCAGGCTGTCGCCGGGTGCTCCAATGCCCATGATGGTCAGTCCCGTAACGGTCTGCTGGCTGCGGCCCACATAGCACGTGGCCAGCGGCAGACTGCTGCCGTTGTCATAACAGCTGTTGTCGCCGCATGCTGCCAGTTGCAGCAATGCTGCCAAGGCGATAGCTATGGGCAGTAAGCGCTTCATCTCACAGAGTGTCGACGGTGATTTTCTCGGGGGTCGGCTTGGGTATGGTCGTCAATTCATCGTTGTGACGCGGTGCCTGGATGGCGGGAGCGTCATCCATGATTTCCTCGCCGATCTCGTAGTGGTTGCGGTCGTTGCTGTGGCGGATGATGAGTTCGCCCAGGAAGCCCGTGAGGAACAGTTGCGTACCCAGCAGCATCGACGTCAGCGACAGATAGAAGTAGGGGGATTCGGTGACCAAACGGTAACTGTTGCCGCTGTGCATGTTGTAGAGCTTGAGGGCGCCCACGACGATGACGGCGATGAAACCGAGCAGGAACATCAGGCTGCCCAGCAGGCCGAAGAAGTGCATCGGCTTGACACCGAATTTGGCTTGGAACCACAGCGTGAGCAAATCCAGGTAGCCGTTGACGAAACGGTCGAGCCCGAACTTGGTCGTGCCATACTTGCGTGCGCGGTGATGAACCTCCTTTTCCCCGATGCGGGTAAAGCCTGCGTTCTTGGCAAGATAGGGCACGTAGCGGTGCATGTCGCCATAGACTTCGATGTGCTTGACAACCTCGTTGCGGTAAGCCTTGAGGCCGCAGTTGAAGTCGTGCAGGTTGTGTATGCCGCTCACGCGACGTGCCGTGGCATTGAACAGCTTGGTGGGCAAGGTCTTGCTTAACGGGTCGTAGCGTTTCTTCTTCCATCCGCTCACCAGGTCGTATCCGTCTTTGGTGATCATGCGGTAGAGTTCGGGAATCTCGTCGGGGCTGTCCTGCAAGTCGGCATCCATGGTGATGATGACATTGCCGCGAGCACGGTCAAATCCCGTGTTCAAAGCCGGCGACTTGCCGTAGTTGCGGCGGAAGGCGACGCCTTTGAGGCGCGGGTTGCGCGCGTGCAAGTCCTTGATGACCTGCCAAGAATTGTCGGTGCTGCCGTCGTTGATAAACAGCACCTCGTAGGAGAAGCCGTTCTCGTCCATGACTCGCTCGATCCACTCGGCGAGTTCGGGAAGTGACTCAGCCTCGTTATATAGCGGTACAATAACAGAAATGTCCATATCTCTCGTTTAAATATCCTCGTTGTTGTGTTACACTTTTTTAATGACGCAACTTGCGCTTGTCGGGAAGTGGCCGTTGGGCAAACAGAGCGGTCAGGGCGCTCACCAGCGATCCGCCGAAAGTCACGAACCAGAAGACGCTCATCACCATCTCGATGGGTGTGGGCAGCGCCCTCTCGTCGATGGCCCGCTGCAACACGTCCAGTATCGCCTTGTCCTGCATCTGCGGCATGGCGTTGTAGAGATCTACCGCCGCTTGTGTCTGCTCATAGATGAAGTTGGGGCGCCCGAATTGCAGCACCATAAACACGATGAAACTGCACAGGACGGTGCCAAAGATGAAGAGCATGATGCCCAGCATCCACAGACCCGAATACTCGGTGAAACCGTCATCCTCGATGAACTTGCGGCGCTGGAAGTAGTAGGTCACCGCCGGTATTCCCAGCAAGAGCACCAGAAACAGTAATTGCAGCGGCATGAACCAGTCGGCAAAGATCGATGCCATGGCGGCGCATGCCAGGTACAGGCCGAATGGCACTCCCCATTCGCCCGCCCGTTGATAGATGCTCTTCTTGGTTGTCGTCATAACAAATTGCAAAATTACGCATTTTCGACGATAATGGGCCAAGTCTCTCCGTTTTTTTTATAAGTAGCCATGAGAAATCAAAAAATGTTGTATTTTTGCAACATTAAACCCGATAACTATCAAAAGCAGCTGTAAAGATATGGGTCTCCAATGCTCGTGTGAGAGAGGACGACACATCATTACGATTTGTTGTGCCGTCTTGGCTGTGCTGATTGCCCTGCTGATGCCGTCATGCCGTCATCAACAAGGCTGCAAGCACGGCGATGATGCGCATTATGCCCAGTTGGACAGTATGCTCAAGAATGTGAGAAATATCGATTCGCTGGCGGCATGGGTACAATACTATCGCGAACGGGAGGACCGCGTGGGAGAATTCCTTGCGATGAGGTATTACGGCCGTGAACTCAGGCACCAGTCGCGATTTGATGAGGCCATCACTGTTCATGAGCAGGGCTTGGAGAATGCCATTGCTGCCTGCGACACGCTGGAAATCCTCATCATGTTGAACAACCTGGGTGCCGATTATCGCCACCAGGGCAATCTGAGCAAGGCCAACGGATTATATTATAAGGCGTTGCAAATCGGGTCCAATTTTAGCGAACTCGATTGCGATGAATGTTTCCACGAGCGGATTATGGCGCTCAACGGCATTGGCAATATCGAGTTGGAACTGCGGCATTATGCCCAGGCCGACAGCCTGTTCCACGTGTCGCTGCGCGGGGCCCAGGCCTTGGGTAGCCATAAGGGCATGGCCGTCAACTGTGCCAGTCTTGGAAATGTGAAACGTGCGCTATGCGATACCGATTCGTCATGGTCGTATCAGAACGAGGCGCTGAAGTACAACCAGTTGATAGGGGACAAAAATGGCGAGGCAAAATGCCATCTGAACTTTGGAGATCTCTATGTCGATGAGCGCAATTACTCGCATGCGCAGGTCGAGTTCAAGCAGGCTTATGATGAATTCAAAGAGCAGGGTGACACGTATTATTGGTTGGAGGCCTGTCTGTCGCTCGCCGCTTTGGATATCATAACTAATGAGACCGATGAGGCCCGTCGTTATCTGCAGGAGGCCGAAGCCGAGGCCGTGCGCATCCGCAGCATGGAGCATCAAGCCAAGGTGTACTATATGTATTTTGAATTGGCCCAGAAAGAGGGCGATGTGAAGCGGGCGTTGGACTACCACCTCAAGAGCGACGAGATGTACGATAGCATTTACGGTCTGGAAAAGAACAACGAGATGCGTCACCAGATTGCTGAATATGAGGCGAATATCAAACAGGGCGAGATGAGCGTGCTCAACAATGATATCAAACGCCTGCACCGCACCCGCAACATGATGGGCCTGTTCACCGCCCTTTTGGTCGTCATGGCGGGAGCCATCATCGCATCGTTGCTCTATGCGACGCGCGTGCGCATGCGCACCCAAAAGCTCATGCGTCAGGTCGAGGAGACGCGTTCGATGTTCTTCTCCAATGTGGTACACCAGTTGCGCACCCCCCTGACAGCCATCATGGGCGCAACCGATGCCATCGTTGCCCAAGCGACGGCTGACGCCCCGTCGGCCAAGAACGAGAACGTGGAAATCATTGAGCGTGAAGGACATCACCTGCTGCTTCTCGTGGACCGCATCCTGGAGGTGGGTAGCGTGCGCAGCGCCATCAAGGGTCCCGACTGGAGGACTGGCGACGTCGTGGGCTACATACGCATGATTGTAGAGAGCTATCGCGAGGCATGCCTTGCCCGGCAGATAGAGCTCACCTATGCCCCCAGCGAGCGAGAGGTAGAAGTCGATGTCGTGCCCGAGTACTTGAATACCATTTTGGGCAGTCTTATCGAGAACGCCATCAGCTATAGCGGTGATTACGGCAAGATTACCGTGACCTCTCAAGTGGATGGCGATGAACTCATCATCAAGGTGGCCGATAACGGTATGGGTATTAGCGAGGAGGATTTGCCTCATGTGTTTAATGCCTTCTATCGTGCCGCTGCTGCCGAGCAGATGTGTGAAGGCGTGGGCATCGGTCTGACGGTGGTGCGCGACATGGCCACCGTAATGGGTGGCTCGGTCAATGTCGAGAGTAAGCTGGGCGCCGGTTCGGTGTTCACCGTGACCCTGCCTTGCCGCAGCTCGGAATCAGGGGATAAACTGCGCCTGGAGATGGTGGTGTCTCCCGTAGCAGCCTTGGCGCGCAAGCAGGCCGAGGCACCCCAAGACACCCAGCAGGAGGGAAACCACGATCGGCCTGTTGTGCTGGTGGTAGAGGACCACAACGACGTGGCGCGCATCATCGGCGCCGCATTGCAGCCTGGCTGTGAGGTCCACTATGCCACCAATGGTGAGCACGGACTGGCCCGAGCCAAGGAACTGGTCCCCGATATCATTATTACCGACGTGAAGATGCCCTACATGGACGGCTTGGAGCTGTGCCGTCGTGTGCGGGCCTCCAGCAAGCTGTGCCACGTGCCTGTAATCATCCTCAGTGCTCGCACGAGTCCCCAAGACCGCATCCGCGGCATCGAGGCAGGAGCCGACTTGTATATGGTCAAGCCCTTTGCTGCCGAAGAGATGAGAGTGTGTGTGAGCAAACTGGTGGATAACAGGAAGATGCTTAGGCACATCTATAGTAATACTCCAATAAATACTGCGGTCGCCGCCACAGACAACCGCTATGGGTCCTCGATGTCGGACGACGAGTTCCTCGAAGCCTTTGCCTGGCAGCTCGACAGGATAGCCGAGGACGGTGCCGGTAGGGTGGATGTGGACAAGATAGCCACGCGCATGAAGGTGGGCGAGAGCTATATGCGCAACAGGATCATGAAATTGACGGGCATGAAGGTGAGCGCCTATATTACCCAGTTGCGCATGCACAAGGCCATGGACCTGTTGAGCAGTCATCCCGACCTGCGTGTCAACGAGGTAGCCGAGCAGTGCGGATATAGTGATGTGGCTTATTTCTCGCGCGTCTTTCGCCAGTATTTCAAGATGTCGCCGACTGCGGCACGCAAGCAGCAGTCACAGGACTCGGATTCCAACGCTTAGCGGGTGGTCAAGGGCGGATCAAAGGCGTCGGGGTAAAACCGGATTTCAAAATCTTGCGGCGTTCCCACGATAATCATCACGTCAAACTGGACGCTCATGTGCAGCTGGTAGTGCTCAATATAGCCGTTGGCGGCATTGACCATGTTGCGTATCTTGGCCCTGGTGATGGCCTCCATGGGGTCAAAATCCACGTCATTGTCGCGGGTCTTTACCTCGATGATGTGCAAGCAGTCGGTTCCCGGTTCCTGGGCCACTATATCGATTTCGAGATGCCCCAGACGCCAGTTTGTTTCGCGCACAACATACCCGTGAGAAATGAGGTAGTCACGGGATGCATTTTCTCCAATTTTGCCAAACTTATTATGCTTTGCCATAGCTGTGTTGGCGCATCGACTTTAAAGTGATACTTTAATCTTGTTCAGGCCCATGACTGGCATTGCTGCCCCATCGCGCCTGTTGCCGTGCCGACATCTGGTTTTCGGCTGGGTTGTCTTGGGGTTTCCACAGTTGCGGATGGTTGAGTTCTTCGGGCATGTACTGCTGGTTGACGAAGTGTCCGGGGTAGTCATGGGCATACATGTAGTCCTTGCCGTAGCCCAATTGTTTCATCAGTCCAGTGGGCGCGTTGCGCAAGTGCAGCGGAACAGGTGCGTTGCCCGTCTCGTTCACCAGTGCGATGGCATCGTCGATGGCGAGATAGGCGCTGTTGCTCTTGGCGCTGGTGGCCAGGTAGATGGCACATTCGCTCAGGGGGATGCGTCCCTCGGGCCATCCGATCTTGTTGATGATATCAAATGTGGCGTTGGCCAGCAGCAGGGCATTGGGATTGGCCAGGCCGATGTCCTCGGCGGCCAGGATGCACAAGCGGCGTGCGATGAACTTGGGGTCCTCTCCGCCGGCGATGAGTCTTGCCAGCCAATAGACCGCCGCATCGGGGTCGCTGCCGCGAATGCTCTTGATGAATGCGCTGATGATGTCGTAGTGCATCTCTCCGCCCTTGTCAAAGGCGAGTGGGTTTTGCTGCAAGCGGCTGGTGACGATGTCGTCGTTGATGACCAGCGGCTCACCGTCGTGTAACGATTGCAGAATCAAGTCCAGGATGTTGAGCAGCTTGCGTGCGTCGCCTGCGGCAAAACGTAGCAGGGCTTCGGTCTGCTCGACACGCACCTCACGGTTCTGGAACATCTTGTCGGTCTTGAGGGCATGATCCAGCAGCTGCAGCAGGTCGTCGCGGTCCAGCGGGTTGAGCACATAGACTTGGGCTCGCGAGAGCAACGGGCGGATGACTTCAAACGAGGGATTCTCGGTCGTGGCGCCGATGAGTGTCACCGTGCCACGCTCCACAGCGCCCAGCAGTGAGTCCTGCTGCGACTTGTTGAAGCGGTGGATCTCGTCGATGAACAGGATGGGGCGTCCCTTGGAGAAGACGCTGCGTGCATCGGCCTTGCAACGGTCCAGCACCTCGCGCACGTCTTTCACGCCCGAGGTAACGGCGCTCAACGTGTAGAAGGGCACCTGGGTCTGCTCGGCGATGATGCGAGCCAGGGTAGTCTTGCCCACGCCTGGCGGTCCCCACAGGATGAATGAAGAGATGTTGCCGCTCTCGATCATGCGACGGATAACGGCACCCTCACCCACGAGGTGCCGTTGCCCGATGTAGTCATCAAGTGAGCGAGGGCGCAGCCGTTCTGCTAGTGGTTCGTAGCTCATACTAGACGTGCTGAATTAACTGGATTGTCTGGGCAATAAGACGTGGTGCGAGATGACTTGTGCGATTTCCTGCAGCCATTGGGCGTCCACTTCGTCGAAGGTGGCCAGGTCCTTGCTGTCGATGTCGAGCACGCCGACGACATCGCCGTCGGGGTTGTGCAGCGGTACGACAATCTCGCTGCGCGACAGGCTGCTGCAGGCGATGTGCCCCTGAAACAGCTCCACGTCGGGAACGACGATGGTGCGGTCCTGGTCCCAAGCGGTGCCACACACGCCGCGTCCGCGCTTGATGCTATAACATGCTACCGGTCCCTGGAATGGTCCCAGTTGCAACTCGTTGTCGTGGATCATGTAAAACCCAGTCCACCACCATCCCATTGTCTCGTGGAGGATGGCGGCGACGTTGGCCAGCTGTCCCACGGCATTGTTCTCGCCCTCTATCAGGCTCTCGACCTGCTTGACGAGCATCCTGTAAGTCTCGATCTTGTCCATACCACAAAGTTACATCATTTGATGCAATCCTGCAAGCGCCGACCATAAAAAAAGTGGAGACGCGATTGCGTCTCCACTCTAAAGCTTGAAGCTAAGAATCGTGATTACTTCACAACCTTAACAGCGCTGGTGGTGCCGTCGGTGTAGGTGGTCACCTTGATGGTCATGCCATTGGGCTGTGCCATCTCCTGACCAGCTACGTTGAAGTAGCGTACGTTAGCAACGGTCTTGGCAGCGTTCATCTCGTTTACACTGCTGGGAACCTCATACAGCCAGATAACGTCAGAAGCGTTGACAATACCATCAACGGTGTAGATTGCCTGGATACCGATGTTACCATACATGTTGTTCTCAACGTCGCGAACGAACAGAGGATTGTCGTTCTCGTTGGTGCGATACATGTAAATGTAGTAGTCGTGGAAGTCAACAGCGCTGCTGTAGAGCTCGTAGGGAACCTCATCGATGTCCTCAACCAGGTCGAAGGTGTAATCCTCAGCGGGGAAGGTGAATACCTCAGCGTTGTTACCGTCGAAGTCAACCCAAACCTTATAGCTCAGGCACTCCTTCTCGAGCATGTTGCCATCAACGTCGAAGGTGGGCAGGGTGAAGTAGAACTTGCTGAAGCCAGACTCATCACCGCAGTCATACCAATCATCGGCACTGGGATTAGCGGGAACTGCAGGAACAGCGGGCAACTTCTCGAAACCAGCAGGATCCTCGTTCTCACCGTTAGCGAACTCAATAGCTACAAAGCTCAGGTCATCGCTGTAGTTAACATAAAGACCACCGGTAAATGCCCAGTCGGGGAATTCAGCGTCAATGTCACCATAGCTGCCAACCAGATAGATCTTGCCGTCCTGGATCAAGTACTGGATCTCGGTAGCGCGCTCGTCGAGCTCAGAGCCAAGGTACCAGTCGTCCTCGCCGTCACCATCATCGTCACCCTCGGTGTAAGCATAGGTCTCACCCCAGTTAAGAACCAGACCATACTGATAATCATCACTCCAGCTCAGGTACTGGCCGGTGGGAATGGTGATCATACCGGTCTCGGGCTCATAGGTACCCTTTACCCATGAGTCATAGCTGTCGGTCCACCAAACGGGGTTCTGGATGTAAGCGTCGTTGGTCTCGGGATCGATAGCTACGGTGAAGTAGTCGCTGGTGTGACCAGCAGAAATGCCGAAGAAGCTGTTAGCGATGTAGCCAGTGTTGCGGTTGTAAACGGTTACGTTGCAGCCCTCGGGAATCTCAGTGATTACAGTGGGCGCCTCGGGCTCGGGCTCAGCCTCAAATTCACCAAGGGTGATGTCATCGACGTTCAGACGGAACATGTCGGTCACGTTGTGGTGAACGATGGCAATGCTACCCTCCAGACCCTCATACTCGCTCAGGTCAAACTCGTAAGCCTTCATTCTGCCGGTAGCAGTGATGTCCTCACCAAGCTGTACCCACTCAGAGTTAGCGCTGGTGTAGATGTAAACACCGAATACCTCAGCAGCATAGTTGGCATCCTGACCGCAAGCATAGAAACCAAACTTGCCGTGCAGGGGCAGCCAAGGCATAACGAGCCAGTTGTCGGGGAACAACGGAGTGTAGGAGGGATTGTCATAGCTGGCCGATGAAACGATACCAGTACCACTGTGAGCGGTCATGCCTTCCTCGTTGATGTATTCCCAGTTGAAGCCGTCACCGTCCTCATCGAGAACTACCCAGTCATTCATCTGATCCTCATCCTCAAAGTCCCAAACATAGGTGTCACCATCCTTCAAGGCGTGATTGTTAGTGCGGAAAGCCTCGAAAGCATTGAGCTGCATGCTAGGAATAACCTTTGCATCGCCCTTCTTGAACATCATAGCCTGACGGTCCATGGCCTTGGCCTGCGTAACGCTGACCTTTGCCTTCTCGGTGTTAACGAGCTTCTGCTTAGCAGGAACACCAGCAGCTGCGCTGAGAGCAACAACAGCAGCAACCAAAAGTACAGATAGTTTCTTCATAAATAATACAAAATTTAAGTTAAGAATGTTAGTAAAACACTATTTAGAATAGTTAGGTTCTTGAGTCTTTTGTTGTCTATCAAAGGACAGGCAGTCTTGTTGTTAGCCAACTCATCAATTCTGCAGATTGATAGGGTTAGTCGTTATGCACATTTCTAAGACCAGTTCCTTAAAAAGAATAAGGCCTTTTTGAATTCACAAAGATATAATTTATCTTTTTGACCGACAAGAAAAAGTTAATAGATTTTGAAAATACTACTGTTTTCGGTAGTATTTAAGAAAAAAAGAGAGACGCACCCTGAAGTGCGCCTCTGATTTTATTGGTTGCACGAGCAAAGCGAGTGCAAGGAGTTGCTTACTTGACAACCTTCACGGCGCTGGTGGTGCCGTCGGTGTAGGTGGTCACCTTGATGGTCATGCCATTGGGCTGTGCCATCTCCTGACCAGCAACGTTGAAGTAGCGTACGTTGGCAACGGTCTTGCCAGCGTTCATCTCGTTTACACTGCTGGGAATATCATACAGCCAGTCAACGTCAGATGCGTTGGCAATGCCGTCAACGGTGTAGATGGCCTGGATACCGATGTTACCATACATGCCGTTCTCAACGTCGCGAACGAACAGAGGATTGTCGTTCTCGTTGGTGCGATACATGTAGACGAAATAGTCGTAGAAGTCAATAGCGTCGCTGTAGAGTGAGTAGGGCACCTCGTCGATGTCCTCGGTCAGGTCGTAGGTGTAAACCTCGGCGGGGAAGGTGTAAACCTCAGCGCTGTTACCGTCGAAGTCAACCCAAACCTTATAGCTCAGGTGCTCGGGATCAATCATGTTGCCATCAATGTCGGTTTTGGGCAGGGTGAAGTAGAGCCTGGTGTGGCCATTCTCATTACCGAAGTCGTACCACTCATCGGCAGTGGGGTTAGCGGGAATTGCAGGTACCGGGTTAACGGAGTAGCCCAAGCGCTCGCCATTGTTGGCGAACTCGATACAGGTTATGCTCAGGTCATCGTTGAAATAGGTCATCATACCGGTGGCATTGCCCCACAGGGGATATTCGGCATTGGCGTCACCATCGCTGCCAATCAGATAGATGCCGTCCTCAGCGAGCTGTAACTGGATTTCGGTTGCGCGCTCGTCGAGCTCATATTCCAGGTAGTAGTCATCCTCACCATCGCCATCTTGGTCACCTTCGGTGGTGTAGTAGGAGCTGCCCCAGCCCAGGACGATACCATACTCATAATCATCGTTCCATAACAGGTACTGGCCAGTGGGAATGCTAATGATGTTGGTCTCGGGATCGAGGGTGCCCTTAACCCAAGTGCCAAAGTCTCTATGCCACCAAGAGGGGCTCTGAACATATGCGTCGTTGTTAGTGGGATCGATAGCAACGATGATCTTGCCGTCGGTCATACCGTGTGAAACGTTAAAGATGTTGCTGGCGATGTAACCAGAGCTGCGGTAGTAGGTGAGCATCTCGCAACCCTCGGGAATCTCGGTGATGACAGTCGGGGCCACAAAGGGCTCGCACTCGGTGAGAACGGTGTTCCACTCCAGGAAACCGGTCCAGCTGTCGTCATCATCCCAGTAAGCGGTCAGGCCAGTGCCGTGATAGCTTGCATCAACGGTGTCGTCACCACTGGTGGAACCCTCAGAGTACAGCAGAGTGATGGTCTCGCCGTCGATTACATAGACAGCCTCCTCGGCGCGCTCGTCGCGAATGAAGTAGATGTTACCTTCCTCGTCGATGCCACCCTCACCCCAAGCGAGGATAATCGAAGCCTGATAGATGCCGTTGTAGTAGAGCTCTTGACCAAGGGGAACGTGGATTTCGTTACCCTCGATAGTGCCCTCTACCCAGTAGCTGCCAAACCTGTAGGCGATACCGCAGAGGATGTTCTTCAAGTAAACCTTACCGTCCTCGGCATAGACGATATCCATGCGATTACCGTCCTGTTGTCCGAAATAGAGGAAGCCGTTGTTGTTGTATTCATACTGGCCAGAGCGGTTGTAGCTCTTGAACTCACCCTCGGGCTGAGTGGTGATGGCGCGGAAATCGGCCTTAGCCTTGAGCTGCTTGTCATTAACTTTTACCATCTCCTTGTTCACCATCTTGTTGGTGTTCAGGGAGCGTGACAATTTGTGTTGAACACCTGCAGAAGCGCTGATAGCGACTGCAGCTGCAACCAAAAAAACAGATAATTTTTTCATGTAAAATAATGAATAAAAACGGTTAATTAATAGATGATAAAACACTATGTGTAGTTGCATCTTTAAATAAAATATGCTAATTAAGCAAAAAGTTGGGTTTTTCAAATCAAAGCCCGTGGTTTTCGGTTGCAAATTTAAGGACAATTTTTGGCTTGTGATATATTTTTGCAGTTTCTTACAAATCCGTAAATACAATTATTATAATAAGCCTTTCACAAGGCCTTGAGTGGCGTTAGCGACGCGCATGAGTGTGCTGGCGTTGTCCATCGCCAGTTCGCTGGGTAGGCCTTCGCTCACGGCTATGGCAGCCCGCAGT
>JAEEGL015391173.1_pt1 | contig 19533 bp, 20 predicted proteins | sample 9134231 | NCBI WGS metagenome assembly JAEEGL01 (sample SAMN16246548, study PRJNA631951) | gut metagenome | biome: gut microbiome; feature: rumen; material: fiber-attached | host: Bos | place: Iran: Karaj | collected 2018-10 | reverse complement strand
TTCCAGGGTCTTGATCCTGGCAGCCTTGCCTGTACGCTCTCTCATGTAATTGAGCTTTGCTCTTCTTACGTCGCCCTTGCGTACGAGCTCGATCTTTTCTATCCTCGGAGAATGGAGCGGGAAAGTCTTTTCCACACCTACGCCGGAGGAGAGCTTTCTGACTGTGAATGTCTCGGAGATGCCGCCGTTCTGTCTCTTAAGCACGAAGCCTTCGAAGACCTGGATCCTCTCCTTGTTTCCTTCCCTTACTTTGATGGAGACCCTTACGGTGTCGCCGACGCTGAATTCAGGAATGTCAGTCTTTTTGTACTCTTCAGTGATAGATTGTATAAGATCCATTTTCGTATCCTCCTTTTTAAGACCTGACGTTCTTAACAGCCTGCACCGGAAACCGTACGTTTCCGGCCTCTGCCAGAGGACCGCCCGAAATACGACTTTGGTATTATATTATAGAGATCCTGTCTTTGCAAGCGTTTTTTAAGGATTTTTTACACCAGCGTCAACATGGCTGATCTTAACGTTTACGCCCTCGGGAAAGCCTTGTCGTAGACGTCGATTATCCTGTTCTTGGTAAGGCTTAGGTATATCCTGGTAGCTGTGATGTCCTCGTGACCGAGTATGTCCTGAAGAGACTTTATGTCGGCTCCGTTCTGGACCATGTGAGCAGCGAAGGAATTGCGCAGTATCTGCGGGCTGAGTCTGTCGACAAGACCTGCCTCGTCGCCTCTCTGCTTGAGGATCTTCCATACACCCTGTCTGGTGAGCCTTTCGCCTATGTAACTGAGGAAGAGCGCACCTGTATCCTGCTTTTTCTTGAGGAGCTCGGGACGCGCGTTCTGAAGGTAATCTTTAAGAGCTGCCCTTGCAGGCCTTCCTATGGGCACCATGCGGGGCTTGCCGCCTGATCTTACGGATATGAATCCTATGCGCAGGTCTATGTCGGAGACGTTGGCAGCGCAGGCTTCCGAAGCTCTGATGCCTGTAGCGTACATAAGCTCCAGCATCGCCCTGTCCCTTTTTCCAGCCGCAGTATCGTCCTTGATGTCCAGAAGCTGTTCCACTTCCTCAACCGAAAGATACTCAAGCTCCTTGCGTGCGACCTTGGCGCTCTTGATGCCGGTCGTAGGATTGGTGTTAACGGCCCTTATGGTAACAAGGTAACTATAGAAAGCCCTGAGCGAAGCAAGGCGTCTGTTAACGGTAGCATGGCTCTTTCCTGCATCGGAAAGCCCCATTACATAAGCCGCAACGTCTGCATTTGCAGCGTCTTCCGGCTCTTTGCCTCTTCCCTTAAGGAAATCGGTAAAGTCCCAGATGTCCGCAACGTAAGCGCTGAGGGTGCTCTTTGAGCTGCCCTTTTCTTTTTCCATGTAAGCTTCAAATTTATCTACGAAATTCATGGCGGCCTCGAAATAACATCATAAAGTCTTATGTAAATTATTATAGATTATAGGCTCCGTCAAGTTCAATACCAAAATTGCCTGCGGACACTCTTTTTTGTTCAACAGTCTATTGCTCATTTAAACTTTTAAATGATTTTTGAAAAATATTTATTGAAATGCTATTTTTCCTCTGTTATTATGTCTTTGGTAACATCACCCCTGATGGTTACTAAATCTCTAATCCCAATACCCCTTTTGAGCAAAACAGGCTGCATTCGCGGCTTGTTTTGTTTTTTGACTTTTTAATGTATAATTGTACTGCCATGAGATACAACACTTACACAAAAGGACTTAAATGCAAGGTCTTCGACATAGAGACCACCGGACTTTATCCGGGACGGGACAGGATCATCTCTGCCAGTTTCATCGATCCCGACGGCAGCGGACTTAACCAGTACTTCAGCGAAAGTTCCGCGGCCGAAGATCTTACGATTGCGTCCATTCTTTCCGAATTTGCGGACAGCGACGTCATCATCACCTATAACGGTCAGAGTTTCGACGTTCCCTTCGTTCTGTCCAGAGCAAAGAAGTTCGGACTTGCGGAGGAACTGCCGGCTTTCTACAACGTGGACGTCTACAGATGGCTTAAGAACTACTGGCCTCTTGCGGAAACTGCGCCCAGTCTTTCGCAGAAGTCCGTTGAGAAGATACTGGGCCTGGATGATTCCAGAACGGACCTAATCGGCGGCGAGGAATGCATACGCCTCTATTCCGAATACATAAACCTGGATAACGAAAACGCAAAGGACCTGATTCTGCTCCACAACGGAGATGACGTAAGGCAGCTTGCAAAGATAACGCAGGCGCTTTCCTTCCTGCCATACGACAGGATATCTTTCGACAAGGGGTTCATGATCAAACTGGATTCATTCAGCCTGTTCGGAGAAATGACACACAAGATCATAACCACTGGCTTAAGACTCAGCGACAATTGCCTTTCGCTAGGCGCAAAGTCCTATCCAGCATGCCCTCCGTGCGCTTTCTACGAGGATGAGATGGAACTTCAGTGCTCAGGAGCCGGAGAGATATCGCTTAAAGTTAACGTAAAGAACAGCGGCGCGCTTAGGTTCGCCGATCTTAAAGGCCTTAAGGTCCCTGAAGACGAGCTGACCTGCAGACGTCACGTAAAAAGCGGATACCTTATCCTTCAGACCGAAGACGGCATAAACTACGATGCCTGCTGCGAACTTGCAAAAACACTGCTTGGGAGACTTGTTTAGATGGATATCAGAATAATAGCTTTGGATCTGGACGGCACTCTCCTGACGACGGATAAGAGGCTGACGGAAGAAAACCGCCGGGCTCTTGAAAGAGCAGCGGAAAACGGAATCGAGATAGTCCCCAGCACAGGAAGGTTCTATAAAGGCATCCCGGACGTCATAAGAGATCTCGATTTCATACATTACGCAATAACCATAAACGGCGCGGAAGTGCTTGACCTGCGTAAAGGAACCGTCATCTACGGATCGGACATACCGCTGAAGACTGCTCTTTTCCTGAACGACAGATTCGACGCGCTCGGAGTAGCTCATGACGTCTACGTCCAAAGCGTCGGCTACATGGAGCGGCGCTTTCTGGACAACATAGAGGAATATCTGCCGGATCCCATATACTGCAAGACCCTCAGGGATACCCGTGTACCGTTGGATGACGTCAGAGCATTCATGATTAAGACAGGCAAGAACGTTCAGAAGGTCCAGATATTCAGCAAAAGCCTGGACGTTCTGCTGAAGACCGGCGAATACGTTAAACAGAACTTTCCGGAGCTTATAGCAACTTCTTCGCTTAAGAACAATCTGGAGATAAACAACTCGGAAGCAAACAAAGGAATTGCCCTTCATCATCTTACGGAATATCTGGGACTGAAGACCGAAAACACGATGGCCTTCGGCGACGGCGGCAATGACCTCCCGATGCTGCGCGCAGCCGGAGTGTCGGTAGCCATGGGAAACTCCCTGCAGGTACTTAAGGACAAGGCAGACTATACCACCCTCACCCACGACCAAAGCGGCGTAGCATACATCATAAATAAACTGATGGACGGCGAATTGTAGAACAGCCTCAGGATGAACAATTTTGTCCTTTACTTTTTAATATGCTTGATATATAATCTTTCGCGTGCCGAAACGCACATGCGCTAGTAGCTCAATGGATAGAGTGCCTGACTACGAATCAGTAGGTTGTGGGTTCGAGTCCCGCCTGGCGCACCAAAACAGAAGGACGGGCAAAGCCCGTTCTTTTGTTTTGCATATGATAAGTGGGACTCGGACCCACGTGTCATATCCACAATTTCTTTAGATCCTGTGCTTCGCTCCTGGCCAAATACTCCTTAAGATATATCTGGCAGCATTCCTCCCAGCTGACGTTCCCCTCGTTGTTCTCGACCATAACGGAGATCACCCTGCCGGGAACAATGATATCCTTGCCTTTGGCAATGCTTTTTTGCAGCCATGCCATGGCAGAGACTGTCTCGTGTATGTCAGCGTCCTTGAATATCTTTGTAAAGAACTCCGCCTCTGTTTTTATGCGTTTATCATATGATCTGTTATGCACGACGCGCAGCACCGTGGCGATAAGAAGAGTAAGCGGTATTATTACAACTATAAGCAGCCAGATGGGAAACCTTTCAATGAATCCGTAAAAATCGTTCCATCCTCCGCGCTCTTCCCCTATCACGGCGACCATCATTATATACAGGAAAGAATAGATCAAAACAGGTATCATCGCCAGAAGTGAAGAAAGGAAGAGCAGTTTCTGCTCGCTCATGAAGAAACAGAACGAAACGATCGCCAGTATCGGGCACAGGCCGTGCAGGAAGAACCGAGAACCGGTAAATATAAGCACGAAACCCTTTACCGGAGCCAGAATGAACAGAGAAACCAGGAAAGTGAGCGCAACTGATGTAACGCCTGCGTAAACTATTACCGAGGCCCATTTCGGAACGTGGAAGTTATGTTTTCTGAGTCCGTCGACACAATAGGAGATCAGAAGGGACATGCCGATAGCGCACAGTATGTTGGAATTCACTGTAAACATGCAGAACGTCCTGAGCCCCATGTGGTCGAAGTTCTCATCATAGAGAGTCGTAAGATTCATCGTTACGCCTATGCAGACGCAGATCAGAACTATAAGAGCACAGGCAAGCGTTAACATACAGTTTCGTCTTGCTATTCTAACACCTTTATCCATATGTCCTCCTTCAGGCCTTTCGGGCCGCAAAAAACATGTACTGCTGCATTACTCCGGCAAACCCTTCGTATCTATCCATGGGGAAACCATCCGGATAATGTTCCTTAAGCACCCTGTCTATCCATACGTCTATCGGGAAGGCGCCTGTTCGGTAGAAACCGAATAGGCTGACGCAATTTGCCACCTTCGGACCCACGCCCCTTAATGCTGTAAGAGCCGCAAAAAGCTCCGCGTCAGGCATCTTCTCCATGGCTGAAAGATCCACTTCACCGCTGCCGACCCCTTGCGCGGCAAGATACACGTACTCCGCGCGGTAGCCAAGGGAACACCCGGAGAGTTCGCAGATGGATGCGCAGGCAAGTTCCTCTGGCGTCGGGAAAGCGTAAAGTCCGTCCCCGATCGGTCTTCCCCATCTTCTGCAAAGTGCCTCCACACAGGTCTTGATCGACGGTATGCTCCTGCGCTGCGAGATGATGAAAGTAATAAGCATCTCCCACGGGTTCTGCTTAAGTATCCTTATGCCCCTGCCGAATTCCGCGGCGGCAGTAAGGTAAACATCGTCCGGATCTATGGAATCGATCAGAGCTTCGTAGTCAGTCTCCATATCGAAGTAATTCTTCCAGAACGCATCGTTTTCAGGACAGTCTTCTTCAGGACGGTACCAGATCTTCCCGCCTCCTGCGAAGCAGACCTTGTCTGCGGCTATGCACCTGTATATGTCGTGACAGGCTTTTAGTCTAAGATCCGGAACCGGCGCCATGCGGAAGGTCTGGCCGGAATCCGCTATCTTCTTTATGTCTAATGAACATGCATCGTACTCGAACATTTAATTACCATCCGTGGTTTTTCTGTATAAATAAAGTATAATTACTTGCTCTTTTATCTTCAAGAAGATAAAATAAGAAAATATTATATCTAAAGGAGGTTTGCCATGAAAACTTATCAGAGCATGAACAGGCAGGAACTTGCCGATGCCAAGTCCGAACTTATGAAGAGATATCAGAAGTACAAAGACATGGACCTGGCTCTTAACATCGCAAGAGGCAATCCTTCCACGCAGCAGCTGGACATGATAATGCCCATGATGGACATGATCAACTCCGGTACGGACTGCCGCGACATCTACGGTACAGACGCCAGAAACTACGGCGCCCTTCTGGGACTTCGCGAAGCCAGAGAATACTTCGGAGCGCTTCTTGGCACGACAGTCGAGGAGACCATAGTAGTAGGAGCGTCTTCCATAAACTTCATGTACGACTGCCTTGCCCGCGCCATGCTTAAAGGAGTCCTGGGTTCCGAGAAGCCCTGGGGCAAGTACGACAAGATAAAGTTCATCTGCCCCGTTCCCGGATACGACAGGCATTTCGGCATGTGCGAGTTCTTCGGGATAGAGATGATCCAGGTCCTAACTAACGAAGAAGGTCCTGACATGGATGCCATTAGGAAATACGTAGAGAACGATCCGACCGTAAAAGGCATGTGGTGCATACCCAAGTTCTCCAATCCTCTGGGAATAACCTATTCCGACAGAGTAGTAAAAGAACTTGCCGCCCTCAAGCCGGCCGCAAAAGACTTCCGCATATTCTGGGACAACTCCTACATGGTACACGCCATCTACGAGGACGTTCCCCTTCTCAACATACTGGACGAATGCAAGAAAGCCGGAAACCCGGACATGGTCTACATGTTCGGATCCACCTCCAAGATCACCATGGCAGGATCAGGGATAGGATTCTTCGGTGCGTCCAAAGCAAACATAGACTTTACCGAGAGCCAGGTAAAATACGAGACGATAAGCTGGGACAAGATGAACATGCTCCGCCACGTGCGCTTCCTTAAGAGCCAGGGCGGCGTTCCCAACGTAATGAAGAAGCACGCCGAGATCTTAAAGCCCAAATTCGACGCCGTTTTCGACACTCTTTCCAAAGAACTGGAAGGTAAAGGCGCAGGAACCTGGACCAAGCCCAAAGGCGGATACTTCATAACTTTCATAGCAAACGACGGTACAGCCACAAGGATCAACGAACTGGTCAAGGCATGCGGAGTTACAATGACAGGCCCCGGAGCCACCCACCCTTATCACAACGACCCGGACGATAGATACCTTCGTATCGCGCCCTCTTTCCCGCCAGTCGAAGAACTTGTACCGGCGATGGAAGTGTTCGCGGTATGTGCGCAGATAGCCACCATAGAACAGCTGGAGAGCAGAATATGAGCAGCATCATAATACCGGAAGGTTACAGAGCAAAACTGGATTCCTACGACCTTCAGAAAGCGATCAGCAAGATACATCACATATTCGAGAGCAAGCTTTCCGAGGCGCTCAACCTCAGCAGAGTATCCGCGCCGCTCTTCCTGGAAGCAGGCACCGGTCTCAACGACGACCTTAACGGCGTGGAACGCAAAGTGGAATTCGACATTAAAGAAGACGGACGCGTATGCCAGGTGGTCCAGTCCCTTGCCAAGTGGAAGAGACAGGCTCTTAAGGATTATCATTTCTACGAAGGCCGCGGCCTCTACACGGACATGAACGCCATAAGGCGCGACGAAGATCTGGACAACATCCACTCCGTCTACGTGGACCAGTGGGACTGGGAAAAAGTGATAAACATCGCGGACAGGAACCTGGACTTCCTTAAGGACACCGTACGCCGCATAGTATACGCCATCTGCGATACCGAGCTTTTGCTCCGCAAGGACTACCCCGCCCTTTACGAACTTTCCTATAAGGACCGCAACGTAAGTTTCATCGATTCTCAGGAACTGGAAGACATCTATCCTGAACTTCCTTCCAAGGAACGCGAGAACGCTTATCTGAAGGATCATCACACTACGTGCATACTTCGCATAGGCGGAGCGCTTAAGAGCGGAAAGCCGCACGACCTGAGGGCCCCGGACTACGACGACTGGGAACTCAACGCCGACATACTGTTCTGGAACGAAGTGCTCGGTCAGGCCCTTGAGATATCAAGCATGGGAATAAGAGTATCACCGGAAAGCCTTGCAAGGCAGCTGGAAGTTTCCGGATGTACGGACAGAAAGGAACTGCCATACCACAAAGCGCTCCTTGCGGGTCAGCTTCCTTACACCATCGGAGGAGGCATAGGACAGAGCAGGCTCTGCATGCTTCTTCTTGGCTCGGCCCACATCGGAGAAGTACAATCTGCAGTCTGGGATGATGAAACAAAGACAAAATGCCGTGAAAATGGTATAATGATCTTGTAATGAAAGAAAAGAAGACCAGAAAAAAACCGGGCTTAAACGCCTTCGTATTAAGAATAATAGCATTTTTAGCAATGACCGTGGGCTGCGCACAGGTGTTTACGAAAGATCACACGGTAGACTGGAAGACATACCTGTTCTATTTTTCGTATACCATATTCGTATTCCTGATGGTGGAAGGCATAAAGCACAGCCAGGACCGCTGGGCCTATCTTAGAAGACTGGTAGTGTTTGCCGTCATATCCGAGGTCCCCGGAGACTTGCTTTTCTGCGGCAAGGTATGGGACACGTCCCAGCAGAGCATCATGCTTACGCTGCTTATCGCCTTCATAATAATGAATGCGATAGATTTCATACGCACCCGCGTCAACAACATGATAATCACATTCGCGGCTCTTGTTCTGCTGTGCTGGGCCGGCACGTTAGCCTGCAGATATCTTAACTGCGAACTTGCGGATTTCGGCATCATAATTGCAGGCATACTCTACCTGTGCAGCAACGTAACATACACCAGAACGCTGCAGCTCATATGCTTTGCTGTAATAGTGATCTATGTTACTGCAGACAATTACCTTAACATCCTTGTGGATGACTTTTACTACAGTGTTCCGGACAAATTCTTTGCACTGCTGGCTGTGATCCTTACCTGGTTCTATAACGGAGAGAGAGGCCCCAACAAGCTTGCGATAAAGGTAGCGTACTACGCGTATTTCCCGCTGATGCTTCTTATTCTCTACCTTATAAAAACTTACGCTTTGGCATAAAATAATGCTTTACAAGGCAAAATGCCTGTGCTAAAATTACTGCGTTGCCTGCGGTATTGGCGGAATTGGCAGACGCGTACGGTTGAGGGCCGTATGGGTAACACCGTGATGGTTCAAGTCCATTATACCGCACCAAAAAAGCTCAGAGATGTTCTCTGAGCTTTTTCTTTATTCGTTTGCTTACTCTTAGTTCAGTCCTGTTTAGAACCGCAGACGATGCAGTATCTGCTGCCTGACGTGATGCGGCATCCGCAATTTTTGCAGACCGAAGTACTCATCCTGTCTTCAACGGAACTTCTGCAGACCGGACAGACCTTGTCATCAGCCTTCAGATCGTGTCCGCATACGAAGCATTGATAATTGACCTTTCTGCCGATGCCAGCTGTCTTGACCAAGTTCCCGGTCTTTTCCTTAATGCCGGAAAACAGATTGGAAAAGAACTTGCTTCCGGAAGATCCTGATCCGCTCATGCTCATCATGCTTCCTCTTCGGCAGGAACAGGCTGAGCAGCATCAGGGATCGAAGCTGCTTCGGCAGGCTGATCCTGTACTGCGGCAACAGGCTGGACAGGCGCAGAAACTGCAGCGGCAGCCTGCTGTGCATTCAGAGCAGCGACAAGAGATGTTCTGGCCTGTTCAAGCGCAGCCACTTTGTTGTTAAGCTCCGCAACAGCAGCCTGAGCATCGTACTTTTCCGTCTGGAGCTGCTGATTTATGATCTGAAGCTTGGAATACTTTTCCGTAAGCTCTGTAAGCTCCCTGGTCTTTGCATCCAGAAGAACACTGCTGTCCCTGAGCTTAGCTTCGTACTCGGCAGCCTTGGATGCAGCTTCCGCCTTGGCTTTAGCGACAGCGTCCTCCAGATCCTTCATGCCTGATACGTAGGTCGCGAGCATCTTATCGGTGAGTTCTCTGAGACTAACGGCCGTAGTCTCTATCTCGCTCTTGACGGCAGCCACCTTTTCCACGGTGACTGCGGGAGCCTCTATCTTAGCGCCGCATTCTCTGCAGAATCTTGCGCCTTCTATAAGTTCGGCTCCGCATTTAGCGCATTTAGCCATTGTTTTATCCTTTCGTATTCGATCGATTATTTTGCGGCCTTAAGAAGATCCCTGATCTCGGCAAGCAGCTCTTCCTGAGTCGGCGGAGCGGGTTCTTCTGCAGCAGCGGCAGCGGCGGCAGCGGCTTCTTCTTCGGCCTTCTTCTTTGCCTCGGCCTTGGATCTTGCCTTGTTGAACGCTTTAACGATCAGGAATACAACGAGAGCCACAAGTATGAAGTCTATGATTGCTGTTACGAAGGTACCGAATCCGATGACTATCGCTTCCTTAACTACTGTTTCACCCTCTACTACTTCCGGCCTGACAACGATGTTCAGAGCGGTCATGTCTCTGGCGCCGAATATCCAGCTGATGAACGGCATGAACACATCCTTAACGAGGGACGTGGTGATCTTGCCGAAAGCTGTGGCGATAATTACGCCTACGGCCATGTCCAGCACGTTGCCGCGCATTATGAACTCTTTAAATTCTTTCACAAATCCTTTCTTCTCTTCCATGTTCTTACTCCTTAGATATTTAAAATCTCTTTAAAAAACAATGATATCCGGACTTTCGGGCCCGTACGTCTTCACCTTATAATTTTAGTATTTTGAAAAGACTATGTCAAATGAACATGATACGCCGCGCCAAGAACTCCGGCGTCGTTAAGGAACCTGGCAGGCACTATGTCGTAGGGTATCCTGTGAAAATTCTTCCGCGCCACCAGCTTGTTAAGCGGAACGTAGAGCGCGTCTCCCGCGGCGCTGAACCCTCCGCCCAAAGCTATCCTCTCAGGGTCGAAAGTGCAGCACAGCGCGGCGATCGCGGTAGAAAGGTCGTCCAGGTAGGAATCCATGATCTTTTTTGCAGTAGGATCTCCGCTGTTGCTAAGATCCAGAACAGCTTTGGCATCCGCGTATTCCTCGCCCAGAAGTTCCCTGCCGTCCCTGGCAATGCGTGTAGCCGAAAGGTAGACGTCCATGCATCCGCTCTGACCGCAGTTACACTGTATTCCGCCGACCCTGAACGTCATGTGGCCCAGCTCGCAGCCTCGCCCCTGCCCTCCGTTGAACACTTTTCCGTCCAGTATCACTCCGGAGCCCAGTCCGGTTCCTATGGTAAGAAGCAGTGCGTTACGGCAGCCCTTAAGCGAACCTGCATGTAGTTCCGCGAACGCAGCGGCGTTGGCATCGTTTGCCATGGAGATCTTTTTTCCGGGGAACAGTTTCTGAAGCTCGGCCCTGATAGGCACATTATGATAACCCAGGTTATAGGAATGCAGTATGCTTTCGCCATCCCTGTCTATGCTTCCCGGAACGCTGAGTCCGACACCTGAGATATCACCTATCCTAATGCCTGCATCTGCAGCCATTTTTTCCGAGTGTTCCTTAATTGCCCTGCAAAGTTCTTCGCACGGCTTGCGCCCGAAAAGGAAAGCAGACCTGGCAATGATGGCGGGATCATCTCCGCTGAGATCCACAAGCCCCATCTTGACATTGGTACCGCCTATGTCTACGCCTATGTACTTCATGTATTTCTCCTTATGTCCGCGGAAGATGCATTCATCCATCTGCACCGCTGCGGACCAATTACTATTTGTATTTTATCATTGCTGTGGTTTAATATAAATAAAAAGAAACAAGAACGGAGAATAAAATGAAGAATGTTCTGCTTATAGTAAACCCCGTTGCCGGCAAGCTGCGCATGCGCAGCGAACTGTTCGACGTAATAGAAGTATTCTGCAACAACGAATGCATGGTCACGACCGCCATCACTCAGTACAGAGGACACGGCAAGGAGCTGGCTGCAAACGCGTTCAGGAACGGCTACGATCTTGTGGTATGCTGCGGAGGCGACGGAACGCTGAACGAAGTCATCTCGGGGCTTCTTACATCTGAAATGAGCGCCAAGGTGCCTCTCGGATACATTCCATGCGGTTCCACCAACGATTTCGCGGATACTCTCGGAATTCCCTCATCTCCCACAGGCGCTGCCGTAAACATCTGCAAATCCGTCCGCATGGGCATAGACGTAGGAAAGTTCGGCGATGACCGCAATTTCAGCTACATCGCCACGTTCGGGGCCTTCTCGGCCGCTTCTTACAGCGCTCCCCAGGAACTTAAGAACTCCATAGGACACATGGCCTATCTGATAGTCGGAATAAAAGAGCTTGGGAACATGCGCAGGTACAAGGCTAAGATCACTGCTGACGGGAAAGTATACGAAGACGAATACATCTATTGCTCCGTATCCAACACCCGTTCCGTTGCAGGTCTGGTAAAACTCTCCGAGAACATAGTGGATCTGCACGACGGACTGTTCGAAGTGATACTCGTAAAGTACCCGAACAACCTGGTCGAGACCAACAGGATAGTTACCGGCGTTCTTTCCAACGACTTTTCCGGAGACATGTTCGAATTCTTCAAGGCAAAGGACATTACATTCGAGACCGAAGAAGACATAGACTGGTCTTTGGACGGAGAAAAGGCCGAAGGCGGAAAACTCGTAAACATAAGGAATCTGCATTCTGCCATCGAGATGTACATCTGACGTTCTGACGGACGGCCACGGATCGATTGCACAGTAAAAGCGGCACCCTTACGGATGCCGCTTTATTTTTCTTTAGACTATCCGGTCTGCTGCGTAACTATTACAGTCCGAGCTCCTTCTTAAGTCTGTCAAGCTCTTCGTCTACGGAAGCGGTAACGCCTGCCTTATACTTGTCTTCGAGAGCTATTGCTTCGTCGACAGCGCTGGCTTCGAGCTCAGCGGCAGCGTTAGCTACGTCGAGCATCTTGTTGGCCTTGTCTTCCATGTCTGCGATCTTGCCCATTACTTCGTCGAACTTCTCGCCCTTGTTGGAGTAAGCGTTGACCTTCTGCTGGGTCTTGGCGATGGAGACCTTAGCCTCTATGCCAGCCTTGCGGGCCTCAAGCTGAGCGATGTCGGAAGCAAGCTTATCATAGAGCTGACGCATCTTGATGGCATTCTCGTGAGCTGCAGCATATGCAGTCTGGAGAGAAGCGCCGGTGTTCTCGAGCTCCTGCTTCTTAGCGATGAAGACCTTTGCGTCTCCCTCGTTGCCCTGGGTAAGAGCCTTCTTTGCGAGCTCGGCATACCTTGCTACCTCAGCCGCATTCTGGTTTACCTTGCGCAGTGCTCTGGTCTCTTCGGCCATGACCTCGGTGGTCTCCTTCTTGACCTCAGCAAGGTCCTCTCTTGCGTCGAGAAGATACTTGTTGATCATCTTTACAGGATCCTCGGCCTTGTCCAGCAGAGAATTGATGTTAGCGCTGATGATGTCTGTGAATCTTGATAAAATTCCCATTGTTTTCCTCCTAATACATTAACTATATATTATTTGTTATCATATTTAGACGCAAGCTCGCTTGCTTCGTCTTCGTACTTTTCGGAGAGGTTCTCCGCTTCGTCCTTCCAGCCCGGATCTTCGATGTTGGCGTTCAGGAGCTCAGCCGCAGCCTCCTGTTTCTTGATCTTCATTACGTTCTTGTAATCGATCACGTTCATGATGATCAGTACTGCTATTACAGCGATCAGCCAGAACAGCGAGGCTTTCCATCCGGTGTCGGACTGTTTCATTATCTTCTCCGCGGATTCCTCGAACACCTTGGCGAAGTACTGGTTGTCGTCGTAGTCCGATGTGTAATACCTGTTGAAGTACGAGTAGATGTCGTCTATTGCATCTTCGTCTATTACTCCGTTTGCAGGAGTTCCGGCAAACATCCAGGCGTAGTCGTCCTGAGTTCCGGCTACTTGATACCAGACTACCAGCAGGTGCGTTCCGTCGTCCTTGAACAGCTCTTTGTACTTAGCCCAGCCCCAGGTCTGTGCCTGAGTCTCGTTGGTGGCTCCGCCGATGTTGCTGGTTATGATAAGGTAAGGCATTACACCGGTCTTATCGTAGAACAACTTCATGGCGGACTCTACCGTAGACTTCTTATCCAGCCAGCCGAGCTGATCGTCTATGTAGCCTATGTTTACCGTAGGCTTTACGTCCAGCTTAGTGCGGTTCTTAGCGTCCTTAGAAGCGTTTATGCCGTTGATCATGATCACCGCAAGGATTATCGCGACGATTATGAGTATTACGGACAGGCATCCTACAGCCGTTGTCTTCTTTTCCGGCTTCTTGGGCTGCGGGTTCTTTTCCGGTCCTTTGTTGCCGTTATTATTGTTATTGTTGTTATTGTTGTTATTGTTGTTCCTGCCGGAGTTGTTTCCCCAGATCCACCACCAGAGCGGTGGGAACAAGCCGTTGCCGCTGGAATGATATCCGTAGCTGCGGTATCCTCCGCCGTAGCTGTGGCCGCCGCTGTAACTGTGGCTGCTGCCTCCCCAGCTGCTTCCTCCGCTGCTGTGGCTGCTTCCGCCCCAGCTGCTTCCGCCGCTGTGACTGCTGCCGCCGACATGGCCTCCGCCGAAACTACCTCCGCCGATGTGACCGCCTCCGCCGCCGAAGCTTCCTCCGCCTCCGCCGCTGAAGCCGCCGCCTCCGCCGCCGCCTCTGCCCATATCTTTCTCCTTTCACGCGGGGGGCTTCCCCTCCGCCTTTCGTGATTATAATAGCATACTTTTAAAGGGGTATGTATAATTTATGTGAATAAAAGCCTTAAATATTTGATGGCTATGCCCTGTTCTGTGAACTTTTCTTCATATTCCGTAAGGATGTTGGAAGCGTTGTACGGACTGTTGTGAAGATCGTATTCCACCACCTCAGGTACCATGCCAAGATAGGCCAGTTCATCCAGTGTAAACTGGAAAAGCTCATCGTTGTCCGTCTTGAACTCAAGGGCGGAACCGGGTCTGCAGATGTGCCTGTATCCTTCTATTTTATCCCTGTATGTGAGCCTGCGGTTGTTGTATCTCTTTTTTCCCCAGGGATCGCTGAAATTAAGATAAATGCCGGAGATCTCGTCATCCCCGAAAAACTCCCGCGGATCGGTAATGTAATTCGGTAGTACCAGCAGATTCCGCACGTTAAGAGACGCTGCCTTCTGAGGTATCCTTGGGTAAACGTTGTAAGCGCCCTCGCAGGCAATGAAATTAACGTCCCTGTCCCTTAAACAGATGCCTGTAATGAAAGCGCCCTTGCCGCTTCCTATCTCCAGCTTTACCGGGCGGTCATTGCCGAAAAGCTCTGCCCAGCGTCCTTTTGCGGCACGGGGATCGTCCACTATGTAACTGCCGAAATCATCTATCAGCTGCTGTCTGTTCCTGATGTGATGCTGTCTCATCTATTCGCAGGCCAGAGCCGTAATGGCGTCGGCTATCATCTTTGCATTCATTATCAGCTGGTCTATGGACATGAATTCGTCCGCTACGTGGCAGGATGCCTCGCACATGTACCCTTCAGGGCCGAAACTCACGGCATTGGGAAGCTCTCTGGAATAAGTTCCTCCTCCTATCCTCTTGGGCTTTGCTTCAGTATCTCCGGTCCTGTCCATGTAAACTTTCAGAAGCTTTTTTACTATCTCCGAATCCTCCGGAATGCTGTAGCCTGGCTTATAGTTCCAGTAAACGATCTTTCCGCCTGTACCGGCAAGGGCAAGCTCTATTCTTTCCCTAATATAACATTCAGGCAGGCTGACAGGGCATCTGAGGTCCAGAGTAAGCTCGAAACCTTCGCTGTTCCAATGCATTACTCCTACATTTAATGTTAGGCGGCCGGACTCGTCTTCCTTATCTAATCCCAGGGACTGACCGTAGAACTCATCCTTGAATGCGTCGCAGAGCGTATCCACACTAACTCTGTCCATTCCACGAAGGTCTTCTTCCTTTAACCTAAGAAGAAGAGCCTGCAGAGCGTTCTTTCCTTCCCAGGGAAGAGACGCGTGGGCGATCTTGCCTTTGGATTCTATGGTCTTTGTTCCGCTGAAGCCTTCCAGCGTACAGGAAGCCTGTCCGGGAACTACGTTAGGAGCTTCGCCCACGTTCATGCTGATGTGAGAATTGAACTTTGCCTTGTAGGTGCAGTGAAGGATGCTCTTTTCCGAATTGGTAAGCGGATATTCGCCGTCAGGAGAGAACGACAGCTCGGGTATGCGGGCGTTTGCAAGGTAGTGCTTTATGCAGCCCATGCCTGTCTCCTCGTTGCATCCGAGAATAATACGTACCTTGCGCTTAAATTCAAGCCCGGATGCTTTTACTGCAGCAAGAGCGAATATGCTTGCGACAGCGGGTCCTTTGTCGTCCAATGTGCCCCTGCCGTATATCTTTCCGTCTGCAAGCTCTGCACCGTAAGGATCGTAATGCCAGCCTGTGCCTTCGGGAACAACGTCCAGATGCGCCAGAATTCCAAGCATCTCATCGCCTTCTCCGGCGTCTACGGTACCGCAGTAACCGTCCATGTCCTGCGTGTCCAGACCAAGTTCGGAAGCAATATCCAGAGTCTTTTCCAGACATGCCTTTACCTCAGGTCCGAACGGAGCCCCGTCCTGCGCTTCAGCTTCCGGAGTCCTGAAACGAACTATGGATCTGAGCGATTCCACGATCTGATCCTTTCTCTCATCTATCCAGTTATCAGTATAAATGCTCAATTCTGCCTCCTGTTTGAATTAGTCAAAATAATAATTATGTTAAGTTCTTTAAGTTGCATCCGATTAGTTCTGCGATCTCCTGTTTTATCCTGTTTACCGGGAACCCTATGATATTCTCCACATCGCCTTCGTAGCGGTCCACCAGAGCTATCCCTCCGAGCTGGATGCCGTAGCCCCCGGCTTTATCGTAAGGCTCATTAGTGTCGCAGTATGCCTGTATGCGCGCTTCCTGTGCTTCGTCCAAAGGATTGAAGTACACCAGACTTTCTTCCGTAAAGGTCCTTACCTGAGTCCCGCCGGCAGCAGCGTTGCAGCATCCCGCGCAGCAGGCTTTTTCGCAGCTGAGGCTTGCTTTTTTACCGCAGTTATATATAAGAGTTACTCCTGTAATTACCCGCTGAGGTTCCACGGACTGTGCCCTTAGCATGCGGACGGCGTCATCCCTGTCTTTAGGCTTTCCGAGGATCTCGTTCTGCAGGCAGACTACAGTATCCGCGCCGATAATAAGCGCGTCCTTGGGTCGTTCCATCCTGTCGAACACATCGAAAGCCTTGGCCCTCGACAGCGCCCGCACCGTAAGACCTGCAAGTTCGGCTTCGCAGCTGTACCCGCCTTGCTTTACAACTTTCTCCTCCACTGCCTGCTCGTCTACGGAAGAGGCCGCGCATTCGAAAGTGTCCGTTATCTTTTTTATAAGCTCCCGTCTCCTCGGAGACGTGCTTGCAAGAATGATCCTCATGCGATAGATTATATCACAATACGTACAATTAATTTGTTATTAGACCCAAAAAAGTAGTAAAATCAATATATGAGTACACTTACACTTCAAAACGGCGAACTGCGCCTGGATGTCGATACCATAGGCGCATGCATTAAAACTCTCAGCTTCCGCGGAACTGAAGTCGGCAGAGACGGAATTACCGTCGGACGCTACGCCAACAGGATAGCCGGAGCGAAACTGCCATTATTCTTCGGGGAATTCGACCTGGACGCCAACGAGAACGGAAACACTCTCCATGGCGGAACCGAAGGTTTCGATAAGAAAGAATGGACGGTTACAGATCACAGCCCGGACCATGTCTGCTTGGAACTCATATCCGAAGACGGAGATCAGGGATTCCCGGGAACGCTTAACGTTAAAGCCGAATACAGTATCGTTGGCGGCGCGCTTAAGATCACCTATACGGCCGAGTCCGACGCTCCCACAGTCGTAAATCTAACCAACCATCTGTATTTCAACCTGAACGGCAAAGGACCATCTGAGGAACATCTGCTTAAGATCAGCGCAGACAAAGTTCTGGAAGTCGACGGACAGCTTATACCTACCGGAAAACTGCTGGATGTACGCGGCACGAGGTTCGATCACAAACGGCAGAAGTTATTCCGTCCGGACTTCGACTGCTGCTACGTCCTTAAAGGCAAAGGTCTTCGATCCGTCGCCGTACTTAAAGGATGCGGAAGCGGAATAAGCATGGAAGTCGAAACAGACCAGCCCGGCCTTCAGCTTTATAACACAGACACACATATCTGCCTGGAGACCCAGCATTTTCCGGACAGTCCCCATCATCCGGAATTCCCGGATACTACGCTGCTGCGCGGGCAGATATTCGAGACATCTACTATATACTCTTTCAAGCAGGAGGAGAAATAACCATGACTTACAGAGCACCGGGCCGCACAGAGCTCGGCGGAAACCACACCGATCACCAGCACGGCAAGGTCCTTGCCGCCGGGATCGATCTGTACATTACCGCAGAAGCAAAGCCTAACGGAACAAACATAGTAAGGATCAGTTCCGAAGGATATCCGGACATAGAGGTCGATCTTGGCGTCTTAGAGCCTTCGGAAGCAGAATACGGCACTTCCCTTGCGCTTGTACGCGGAGTCGCAGCAGGAATAAAGGATGCCGGCTTTACGGTAGGTGGATTCGATGCAAGGCTCAAATCTGATGTACTTTCTGGTTCCGGACTCTCCTCTTCCGCTGCTTACGAAGTGCTTATAGGACGGATATTCAACGACCTTTACTGCGGCGGCAAGCTCAGCGACGTTAAGATAGCCCAGATAGGACAGCATGCAGAAAACGTCTATTTTGGCAAGCCATGCGGGCTTATGGACCAGATGGCATGCTCGGTGGGCAATATCATCGCCATAGACTTTAAAGACCCTTCAGAGCCCGTAATAGAGCGCATAGACTGCCTTTTCGAGGACTACGGATACGCTCTTTGCATCATAGATACCCATACTGAACACGCGGACCTTACTGCGGATTACGCCGCCATTCCTGCGGACATGAAGAAGATCGCCGCGCATTTCGGAAAAGAAGTCCTGAGGGACGTAGATCCGCAGGACTTCGATGATAACAAAACAAAGCTTAAAGTCCTGTACGGAGATCTGGCAGTAAAAAGAGCAGAACATTTCTTTGCTGAAAACGAACGGGCCGGACTCCTGGCAGACGCGCTTAAGTCCGGAGACTTCAGCGGTTATCTTAAACTTGTCAATGAGTCTGCAAGATCCTCCGAGGAGCTGCTTCAGAACACAGTCCCGCAGTCCGATCCGACAGCAACGCACTACAGAGACTGCATAGAACTTGCAAGAAAAGTGCTCTGCGGCCGCGGTGCCGCGCGTGTCCACGGAGGCGGATTCGCGGGCACCATACAGGCCTACGTACCGCTGGAGGAAAAAGAGACCTTCCGCAAAGAGATGGAAAAGGTCCTTGGAGCAGGCTCCTGCCATTATCTTTCGGTAAGCAGATAAAATCAAGGACTGATCAGGATCCGCCCTGCTGAAACACGCGATCGGATCGTTTTCATAATAGTTTTTACGCAACAAAAAGCGGGACCTTTACGGCCCCGCTTTTGATCTTAACAGATGCTAGAATATCAACGAGCAGATAAGTGTGGATATAAGCGTTATTACAAGCGGGATTATAGTATCCAGCCAGAATACATGCTTGTACGCGATCTTGTGGTTGAGTCCGAAGAACGACAGCATCAGGAAGCAGCCTGTAGCGTGCGGCAGAGAGTCGAACGTTACGGATGCGTTAGCGATAAGTCTATGGAGTATCGCAAGGTTTGCACCGGATCCCACGAAGTATTCACCGAGGTACTGCATTACAAGCTTAGCACCGGAAGAAGCGGAACCGCAAACACCTGCAAGTACTGCGGTGGCGATGACGGCCTTCCAGTAAACCGGGATCTGGATGCCCATTACCCATGCAACGACCTTGGCAAATGCCGGGGTGTTGGAAACTACTGTTCCGAAACCTACTACAGCGCCGAGTACCAGTGCGGAACCGGCAGCGCCTACAGCGCTCTTTGCGAGCA
>JAEEGL017254663.1_pt1 | contig 19534 bp, 9 predicted proteins | sample 9134231 | NCBI WGS metagenome assembly JAEEGL01 (sample SAMN16246548, study PRJNA631951) | gut metagenome | biome: gut microbiome; feature: rumen; material: fiber-attached | host: Bos | place: Iran: Karaj | collected 2018-10 | reverse complement strand
CTAAAACCTTCATATCCTTCATTGCTGTAATAAAAGGCTTAATTGTTGCAGCATCAAATAATGCTTTTCCATTATTAAATTCCTTAGTTAATTCAGCGATACTATCAACTGTAATGCCCATACCTTCTAATAATGTCATTAATTGCTCTACTGTCATATCTAATGCACCATCAACTAAAGTAGTTAATAGAGTAGTTGTACCTTCGCCAATTAAAATATCAACATTTTGACCTATAGTCTTATTTAATAAATTATCATATAAAGTAAGTAGCTTTTCCATATTGAATGTTAATGTAACTTCAGTATCAGTTGCTTCAACGTCAAATAATATTGGAAGAGCCTTTTCTAAAACCATATTTCCAAGATCAGTTGGAATAAGCTCAGTTACTGCATAAACAGTCTTTTTAACTTTATTTAGATCAAAATTCATACTAGCTGTAGAAATACTATATCCAGTTTCACTAATGCTATATGCAAGACCATTATTCATATCAACTATAGAAATCATTTCTTCGTCAGTTTCTTGGTTAATAGCCTTAGAAATCATATAAATATTACCATCTTCAGTAAGCTTAATTTGTGAATTTGCCATAGCAACGTTTGCTAACTGCTCTAAGCCTTCAACTGAAGTGAAATAATCATCTTCAAATAAACTATTAATTAAGTTTTGAATTCTATTGTCAGCTGGTCTAGGCTTCTTAGGAATTATTACACGCATAGTAGCGTCACAATTTCTACAAGCATATTCTGTATAACCTTCTGCATCATATGTTGGAGCTAATGAATGCTCAGGGTCGATATCAAAATCATGATCAATCATTGGAGTTAATTCATTTTCAACATGTCCGCATCTAGTACATGCATACATAATTTGGCCATATTCTGTACATGAAGCTTCCTTTGCTTCTACGAATACCATATTATGAAGACCCATCTTTTCACATAATTCTTCTGGAGTTAATTTAACAACAACATACTTAGAGAAATGTGAAGTTTCAAATGTAACAAATCCATCTGAATAGATTGCATCTATTTGATCATATGAACCATCATCAGCTAAATACCAAATAGCGATTCTATTTGGATCTTCACCCTCTGATAATGTATAAGGAACTGTAACCTTAACTGTACCAAAACCAAAATCAGATACTAAATTATCACCAACTTGGCAAGTGAAATCAAATACAGTATTATCACCTATTCTTTCAGCTATTTCATCATCTAATTCTAATGTAGTTGTATCTACTGTATCTGCCTTTAAAGTAATATCTTGAGTTGTACCTAAAACTTCCTTAGCACTATTATCGAATGCGATAGTTGCATTCTTAAGCTCGATTTCAGTAGCTTCTTGGATAATAGCATTATCAATCTTCTTTTCAACTAAATCCTTAGCTGAGAAAGTAGACTTAGTAGAATTACACTTTGAACAAGTATGAATTGTAATACCAGTAGCAGGATCTGGAGTTCCAGCTACCCAAGTATGTGCTTCTTTATTAATTGGAGCTGCAACAGTATATGTATCATTATCATGTGCGCAAGTATAAGTTATTACACCAGGTGTTGTACAAGTAGCTGGAGTAGTAATTGCAGCTTTATGATCATGAACATAAATATAATTAGTTGATAAAACTATATCCTTCTTACAAGTTTGACATGTACAAGTTGTAACAACCTTATATTTACAAGTTTCACCTTCAACTAATGTAGTAGTTTCTACTTGCTCACCACTTAATTGGTGTTGAAGCTTTGGACTACCAGTTACATCATAGTGATCTCCACAGTTTTCACAAGTATATGTAATTGTTTCTGCATGCTCACAAGTAGCTGGATTTGTATGATCGTGATATAGATGTCCAGTAGCATCAGTTGTATGATGCTTTCTTTCTATTAGTGTTTGACAAACTGTACAATAAACACATTCATCATAAGATCCATCAACTGTACAAGTTGCAGCACTTACATTTTCTTGCTTAGCTTGTCCTGGAGTGTGTGCCTTCTTTTGAATCGCTCTTGTTTCTGTCTTTGTAGAATCATTTTTAGCGGTTCTAGTTTCTACACCCTCTTCTGTACAAGTGGCAGCCTTAGTAACTACCCACTCGCCCCATTCAGGATCTTGGTTACCACCCGATGACTTGTTGTCACATGCAGTAACCACAAAAATTAATAAAATAAATAATAAACTAAAAAGTGATATTTTCCATTTTCTGCTCATAATGAACCTCCTTTTTCAAAAATATCATAGTAAAAAAATATAAACATGTGTAGTGAATAGAATATATACACAAATAGTATAATCTTAATTTTCGTAATTTGTCAAACGAATTTAGGCCTTAAAAGAAAAATAGTTTAACTTAAACGTTATAGGGCTCAAATTTGAAGGTATAAAGAAAAAAGGTTGATGATTTAAATCAACAACCAATTTCCCTATATAATAAACCTTTCTTAATATATTATATACCTCTAAAATATTTAACTGATACACGCAAGTCTTCAGATTTTTTAACCTCTAAATTAACCCATGTTTCATTCTTAGGATCTGTACTTATAATATAGCTATCATTTTCTAAGCATAGATTTTTTCTATCCTTCTTATCCATAGTTCCTAAGCCTAAGGCCAAATGGCATTTCTCAGGTATTCCATCATGAAAATGGAATTCATAAAAATAAAGATTATATTTATTAATCCAGTCATTTAATTTGGCAGGACTAACATTATCGTGTCCACAGTCATAACAGAATTTAAAGCCTTCTTTTGCTTCAAGCTCATATGTCTTTTCCATATAAGGTACTAATCCTTCTGTATTTTCAATAACTAGGATAATACCATATTTATTACATATAGCTTCTGCCTTCTTTAAATTATCAATTAATCTTTTACTATATTCATCAAATTCCTTTAAATAAATATAATTTTTTACACCAGAAATTGTAACAACAGGACCAGGAATATTATGAATATTTATACTTCTAATATAATCCTTACCTAATTTAGCATATCTTTCTAAATGAATTAAATATGCATCAACAACCTCCTGGTATGTACCAAAATCAGCCTCATCATAGAAATGAAGAGTAGCTAACATATTATATTTATCAAGCAAAGCCTTTAAATTGCCACCTTCCATTTCCTTACGGCAATATGAAAAATTTAAATTTAATTCAATGAAATCTAAATTTAATTCCTTAGCTAGCTTTAAATTATCTTCAATTGTATCAAATTCATATAATTGTGGCATTCCAAGCTTCATCTTAAATCACTCTAACCCTTAACACTCCATCTATTTTAGCTAAGGCTTCTACATCTACCTCGCCATCTACGTCTAATACTGTATATGCATAATCATTTTTAGATTTATTAACTAAATTTGTGATATTTCCACCCTTATTACTAATTACAGTAGAGAAACTAGCAATAACACCTGGAATATTCTTATGATTAATGCATACTCTCTTTTCCTCCTGCTTAGCACCTGGATTTAAATCTGGATAATTTACAGAATGTAGGATTGTACCATTTTCGATAAAATCCTTTAATTCATTTACAGCCATAACTGCACAATTATCCTCTGCTTCATCTGTTGAAGCACCTAAATGTGGTAAAGCAATTGTATTAGGTAATTTTACAACATTAGCATTTGCAAAATCTGTAACAAATTTCTTAACCTGACCATTAGCTAATGCTTCAGCTAAATCTTTTTCATTTACTAATGTATCACGTGCAAAATCAAGTAAAACAACGCCCTTTGATGCTGCATAAAGCACATCCTTATTAATCATACCCTTAGTAGATTCCATTGCAGGAACATGTACTGTAATGAAATCAGCATCTCTAACGGCATCATTTAGATTCTTTTCATAAGAAACCTTCTTGCTTAGCTTTAAGGCATTATCAATTGATAAATATGGATCATATCCAACAACCTTCATACCTAAATCAACGCAAGCATTAGCAACCAAAATACCAATAGCACCTAAGCCTAATACAGCAATCTTCTTACCATATATTTCATTGCCAGCAAAAGCCTTTTTAGCTTTTTCAGCATCCTTACCCACATTTTCGTTATTAGTATTTTCTTTAATCCAGTTATTTCCACCAATAATATCTCTTGATGCAAGTAGCATACCAGCTAAAACTAATTCCTTTACAGCATTTGCATTAGCTCCTGGTGTATTAAATACAACCACACCAGCCTCTGCATATTTATCAAGAGGAATATTATTAACACCAGCACCAGCTCTTGCAACAGCTAAAATGTTTTTATTTAAATCCATTTCATGCATATCAGCTGAACGTACTAAAATTGAATCTGCGTCATTAATATCTTCAACAATAACATCTGGAGCCTTTAATCCTGCTAAGGCCACCTTTGAAATATTATTTAAACAATAAGCCTTCATTATAAATTCTCCTTTTCAAACTTTTCCATAAAGTCTACTAGAGCCTGTACACCTTCAATTGGCATAGCATTATAAATAGATGCTCTCATACCACCAACAAGTCTATGACCCTTAATAGTAACTATATTATGATCCTTAGCTTCAGCTACGAATTTAGCATCTAGCTCTTCATTACCTGTTCTAAATACTACATTCATAATTGAACGAGAATCCTTCTCTACATCATTAATAAATAATTTTGATTTTTCTAAATAATCATATAAGATTTTAGCCTTGGCTTCATTTTTCTTCTTCATAGCCTCAAGGCCACCTTGCTTCTTAATCCACTTAAATACTTTTCCACAAATATAAATAGCCCAAGAATTTGGTGTATTATATAAACTCTTTGCGTCTACCTGTGTTTTCCATTTTAGCATTGTTGGAGTTGGGAATTCTAATTCATCTTTCACTAAATCCTCCCTTATGATAACAATAGCTAAACCAGCTGGCCCTACGTTCTTTTGAACACCAGCATAAATAACACCATATTTAGTAACATCTACAGGCTCTGATAAGAAGCATGAAGATTGATCTGATATTAGCGGTTTACCTTTAGTATTTGGTAATGTTTTAAACTTAGTACCAAAAATTGTATTATTTTCACAAATATAAACATAATCATCATCTTCTTGAATGTCTAAATCACTACAATCAGGAATATATGTATAATTCTTATCCTTTGATGAAGCAACTACTCTAGCATCACCAAAAATTTTTGCTTCTTGATATGCTTTTTTAGAGAAGTTACCTGTTTCAATATAAGCAGCCTTTCTATTCTTAGTCATTAAATTCATAGGAACTGCCGCAAATTGAGTTGTCGCACCACCTTGAACAAAAATAACCTTATAATTGTCAGGAATATTCATTACTTCTCTTAAGTCAGCCTCTGCCTCTTGAATAACCTTATCAAATGTTTTTGTTCTATGGCTCATCTCCATAATGGACATTCCAGAACCATCATAATCTAACATTTCTGCTGCAGCTTCTTTTAATACTTCCTCTGGTAGAACTGCTGGACCTGCACTAAAATTAAATACTCTTGCCATAATTTTTTCTCTCCTTATATAAAAAGCTTAAATTTTGATAAAAATAAAATCCCTCTTGTATTAACTACAAAAGGGACGAAATATCATTTTTCCGCGGTACCACCCAAATTAGGATAAACCTCAACTTTAAATCTTGTAACGTAAGATATACGGAATGGATTAGATTCACCAAAGGAGTAGATAAGAAGATTTAATTATAGGCTTTCACCAAACGCCTACTCTCTTTTAAATTAAATTGCCTTCTATTAGTTCCTTTATAGGCTGTTTATCAAAATTTCTTTTATTATACAATTAAAAAAATATAAATGCAAGAAAATTCGAATATTTTTTTAAAAATTAAAATTTCAAAATAGATTTTAATTCAATTTTCTAATATTATTCAATTATATTATTATTTTTTGAAAATAATTACGAAAATATAGCAAAAATAATAGGCTATTCGAATAAATAGCCCAATTTTATTAACATCTATAATTTTTAGCTAAACCACCAACACTAGTTTCTCTATATCTAGTAGGAAGGTCCTTACCAGTTTCAAGCATTGTCTCAACAACAGTATCAAATGAAACCTTAGCATCTAGTGTATCTAAATATACAGTTAGTCCAAATGCATCTAAAGCTCTTAATGCCGCAACAGCATTTCTTTCAATACATGGAATCTGTACATATCCACTTACAGGATCACAAGTTAAGCCAAGGTGATGCTCAAGTGCAATTTCAGCCGCACTTGATATTTTATCAAACGAAGCCTTAGCAAGCTCTGCTTGGAAGGCTGCCGCCATAGCGCATGCTGAGCCTATTTCAGCCTGACATCCAGCCTCAGCTCCAGAAATTGAAGCATTAGTCTTAATTAGATTACCAATTAATCCTGCAGTCTTTAAAGCATTTAAAACATCCTGATGTGTTATGTTATATCCTCTTTTTTTAGCAAAAGGTATTACATCTACCGCTGTTCTTAAAACTGCTGGTAAAACTCCTGCCGCACCACAGGTAGGCGCTGTAACTATTTCATCACCTGATGCATTTTCTTCAGCTACTGCGTAAGCATAGGCTACAGTTTTTCTTCTAAAATCTGCCGTTAAGTCTAAATCTGAATTTGTTTGATAATAAAGATAATGTGCCTTCTTTTTAATTTGTAAAGGACCAGGAAGCATACCTTCTCCCTCTAAGCCTCTAGTTACACAATCCATCATGGTTTGATAAACTTCTTCAATAAAAGAGTTAATTTCAGGTCCTTCACATTGATCAACGTATTGCCATAATCTAATATTGTTATTTTCACAATATTTAATTATATATCTAAGCTTAGAAAGTGGATAAACCTCTGGTAAGTCATTATCCTCTCCTGCAATTTCTATTGCGCCACCACCAACAGAATAAAATCTCATCTTATATTCTTCTTTATTCTTATAGCCTACAATATCCATTGTATTAGGATGTTCAGTTTCTGTTTTCTTATCAAATTTAACATCAACCTTATAATCCTTTAAAACACTCTTAACTATTTTATCTGTTGAGTGACCTTCTCCTGTTAAAGCAAGTGATCCATATAATGTTACAACAATATTTGTAACATCACTATATCTTTCTATAAACTTTAAACAAGCATTCTTAGGACCAATTGTATGGCTTGATGATGGTCCATTACCTATTCTAAATAATTCTTTAATCGATTTCATATAAAAACCTCACATTATAATTCATATAATCTAACTAAATTAATTTCTTCTTCATTTTTTAAGCATACGCTTATTACATAGTCTTCATAATCTATAGATTTTATAAATAAATTATTATCACTTACCGGTATTTCCTTCATTTTATTTGAAACACCTTTTCCATTATATTTAATAATGCTTTCCTTTTTAGTCCAATTAAGATAAAAATCATAAGCATTATCAACCTTAAAATCAAAAACATAATCAGCCAGCTTAGAATCGAAATCTCTAACTTGCTCTATATCAACACCTACATTTTGTTTAGCTACACCTATTATTACATAATCATATGAATGAGAAGCATTAAAATAAATTCCGTTATCCTTATACGGCTTACCATATTCATTATATTTTAATATTCCCTCACCACTAAATTTATCAATTAAATAAGAGGCAATAATTGATCTTTTTTGATCATTATCACAAACATATTTAGAAGCTTTAATTTTCTTTTCCTTAGATAATTTTAAATATAGCTCCGCCATATTTTTAATATCATTTATATTAACAATATATAAATCCATTTAATATTCCTTCTTAATGGTATCAGTAATACCATATGTCTTTTTAAATTCTTCTAAATCTTTATTTGATGTTATTAACATAATTTCGATAAATTTATTAGTTCTTTTATCCTTAAACCCCGCAACTTGTTCACCTGTACAAATTGAAGCATGAATAATAGGTATCATATTTTCTTTATCATATTCTATAATTTTATGTTTCATAATCGATAGCCTCTCTTTATATTATAAAACAAAATAAAAAAATATAAAGCTATGATTTAGCACCATAGCTTTAAATTCTTTAATATCTATTAATATATCTTTTAATTTCCCATTCAGAAACGTGTCTTCTATATTCGTTCCATTCAACCTTCTTAGCTTCAGTAAGCTTATTAGTTACATGCTCACCCATAGCTTCTTTTATAATATCATCCTTTAGGAAGGTTCCAATAGCTTCATTTAAATCAGCAGGAAGTGAATCAACACCAAGCTTAGCTCTACCCTTATCATCCATTCTATATAAATCCTCATAGATTGGATCAAAATTAGGACAATTTCCAGCAACACCGTCTAAACCAGCTGCAAGTATTGCCGCAATTGCTAAATATGGGTTTGCCGCAACATCTACTGATCTAACCTCAGTTCTAGTTTTATTTCCTCTAGCAGCAGGAATACGAATCATAGTTGTTCTATTTGAATCTGACCAAGAAATATAACATGGAGCTTCAAATCCTGGAACAATTCTCTTATATGAATTTACAATAGGATTTGTTACTAAACAAAAGCCTTTTGCGTGAGATAGGATACCTGAAATCCATTTAGTTGCTACTTCACTTAATTGATTCTTTGTGTTTTCATCATAAAATGCATTCTTACCATCATTAGTTAATAGTGAACAATTTACATGCATACCAGAACCATTTATACCTTCAACTGGCTTTGGCATAAATGTTGCGTGTAAACCATGACGTCTTGCGACATTTTTAACAACTAGCTTAAATGTTTGAACATTATCACAAGCTTCTACTGCTGAATCAAATTTAAAATTAATTTCGTGTTGTCCAGGAGAAACCTCATGGTGAGCTGCCTCAATAACAAAACCAATGTTTTGTAATTCTAAAACTATATCACGTCTACAATCCTCAGCTGAATCTACTGGAGCTAAATCGAAATAACCACCATTATCATTAAATTTTAAAGTTGGATTTCCATCTTGATCCATCTTAAATAAGAAGAATTCTGGTTCTACACCGCAATTAAATGCCTTATAGCCCATAGCCTTCATCTTTTCTAAATTTCTCTTTAATATTCCTCTTGGGTCTCCCTCAAATGGAATATGCTTACCATTTTTACCTGGCTTATAAACATCACAAATAAATCTAGCAACCTTACCATATAATGTATTTTCCCAGCTTAGAATTAAGAATGTATCTAGATCTGGATGTAAGAACATATCAGCCTCATAAACTCTAACGAAGCCTTCAATTGATGAACCATCAAACATAACTTGATTATCAAGTGCGTCTTCTAATCTTGAAACTGGTATTTCAACATTCTTTAAATTACCCATTATATCTGTAAACATCATACGAATATAATGAATGTTTTCCTCTGCTACAATTTTTCTAATGTCTTCTTTTGTGTATCCCATAATATCCCTCTTATATAAATTTAAGCAAAAATAAAAGTCGCAAAAATAAATTTTGTTATTTTGCGACTTTGCAATTTCAATATTTATATTATATTCAAGCGCCTTTGCTCAAGAAATATAATACTAAAAATATAGTTAATTGTCAATAAAACTATTCAGATTTATCTTCAATACCCTTAGAAATTTCAGCTTGGTCATCAGCGAATGCTCTAGCTTGCTTTTCTTGGCTCTTTGTAATTTTAACCTCTTCAGTTTCTCTATTAGAAAGTGTAACCTGTGGGAATGGAATGTTAATATTATTCTTATTGAATAAAACATAGAATTCTCTATTTAAATCTCTTTGAACCTGATAAATATCTTGCTCACTACATTTTGCCATAAATAATAAATCTACAGATGAACCACCTAATTCTGTAACACCCTTATAGAATGGTCCTTCAACAATTTCTGGAATATGCTTTTTAATTTCTTCTAGATTATCTCTAATTACTAATTCTACTCTTTCAAGCGACTCACCATAATCGATAGACATTACGCATCTTGCTACTGATAATTCTGCTGTTTGGTTAACAATTGAAGAAATCTTTGAGTTATTGATAATCTTAACGTTACCACCAGCATCAGTAACCTTAGTAGTTCTAATACCAATTTCTAATACTGAACCTCTCCAGCCATCAATAACAACGATATCTCCAACCTGGAAATCACCTTCAAATACGATAAATACACCAGCGATAATATCAGCAATTAGGCTTTGAGCACCAAGGCCAATAACTAAAGCCATAATACCTGCAGAAGCAATTAAAGCTGTAGTATTAACACCCCAAGCACTTAAGATTAATAGACCTGCCACAATTATAACAGCCCATCTTAAGAAGCTTATAAATAATTTAACAATTGTAATTTGCTTATTAGAACCCTTAAATGTATGAGTCATAATAATCTTGATTAATTGGAAAATTATAACTGTTATTACTACAATTTGGAATGTAGAAATAACGGCAGGTATTTTTTGATAGCATTGGTTAACAAAATCATTTTTTGTTATAGCCTTATTAAATACTGATTCGGCTCCAAATATTTGTTGCCAAAATACAAACACCATTACTACTGCTACAAATAGCACACTTAGAATTACAATATTTCTTATTTGTTTATTAGTTTTTTTCTTATCCATTTTCTTTCCCCTTATATTTCACAATCCTCTTTAATTAGAGTGATTGTTTTTTCTTGTTCTTCTTCCTTTGATACACATGAAATTTCTAAAACTGCATGTGTTCCTAATAATTCACTTCCGTTACCATCATAATTTACAATTGGAATCTTTTGTTCCTTGTGTAAATCTTCTGTAAATTCACAGTAGCTCACATTACCAAAATCATCAGTAAGTGAAGCTGTAAAGCTTGACCAATAATTAAAGTCATCATCAAATGACATTAAGAAATATAAATAGCCATCAACTGCGCATCTACATTCCCAGGCAACCTCATAGAATTCTGTAACTCTTATTGGTGCTAATGTTTTAACCGTATTCTTATACGCTACCGCATCAGATATTAAACCCTTATAGGTTATTGCAAAGGTATAATTCATATTTTCGATAAGGTCTTTTACCTCACCCTTATTATTACCATTCTCTAAAGGAACAGTGTAAGTGTAGAAATCATTATATACACTTAATACAAGTGGTTCATTACAGCTAGCATCGATATCGTAGGATAAGGATGTATCTAGAACCTGAATTGAATTAACATTTAAATTTACATCTGCTGTATTAATTAAATCAGCATTGAAGAAGGCAATTGCTCCAACTATCGCAGCTACTGCTGTTGCGGCAGCTGTTGCAACACCTGCTACTGCACTTGAAGATGCTCCAGCAAGCCTTGTTACATTTGATAAATCAGCATTTTCTTCACCTTCTTTAAGATTATTAACTACATCATTATCATTTTGCTCACCAAGTAATACTTCTTCAGGAACATTTGTATTATTCAAATTAAAACTATTTAATTCTGAATTAACTCCATTACCATTAAGCTCATTACTATTGATAATCTCATTAACCCGTCTATTCATTTCATCATTCATTCTTATCCACCTCCTTATCACAAGATTTATTGAATCTTACAATAAGGTATACGATTGCTGCGATACCTATAATATTTAAAATTATTAAAGTAACTAAATATCCAACAAAGCCTGTAGGAAGTATTGTTAAAAGTCCTAAAGCCTTCTTAGATTTAAATGGTTTAGTTAATTTAATTAAATAAACTACAATAAATACTTCAACAACAAATGTAAGAAGTAATAATATTAATAGCCAGCCTAAATCAACAATCTTATTACCAATTACTGCATAATTAGAGAAGTGAGTAGTCTTAAATACTAAGAATTCACCTTCAACATAAGTATCTAATACCTCTAATGTACCATCAGCATTGATAAATACAACAACTGGATTATTAACATTCTTTAAATCATTATCTAGAGGAATCTTAACAGTATAAATACCATCAAAGTCATCAACAACCTCGTCCTTAGCAACAATAGAAATATCCATTACTCTAAGAACTTCTTTATTTGATACTAATTCTTCTAATTCCTCATCTGTCTTATTGATGCTTGAAATAATACCATTATTTTTAGCATTAATAATATCTGTTGAAGTAATATTCTTATTTACTTCAACCTTAACTACCGCATCCTTATTAATACCTGTTGAAGAAGAAATAATAACCTCATCTGATACGATATTGGCAACACCAACATCATACAGTGCGTATATAGCAGTTTCTGCCATATTAGCCATCTGATAAATTAATTCAACTTCCTCTTCTTCAGTTTGACACATTTCTAATTCATTAATGCTTACAATATAATCATCTAAAATATCCTTTAATTTAATTAATTCTAATTCATTATAAGTGTGCTCATTAATTAAATTATTGTAGATATCAGTAACTGAATTAATAGATCTAGATTGAGCAATTTGATGCTGTAATTGAATTTGATATAAGACTCTTTGTCTATAAACTTCTTCTTTAAAGTTTTCTAGATAATTATTTCTTTCATCATCATCTGTTTGAATAATATATTCTTGAGCCTTTAATTCTTCCTTTTGATGCTCCATTACTGATAATACTGAAACCTTATCATGTGTTCTAATAGTCTTTTGAACTGAATCTAATGCTTCAGATTTTTCTTTTTCAATAATAGATGCATTAATTAAGTCTTCAACAAAGCTTGCGAATTTAGAATAGCCTAAATCACTAACTAATAAATCTAAAACTGCCTTAATATCATTAGTTAATACTTCATCTGTTAATAAATCTTCTTCTAAAACAGAATTAATTGTTGATGTATATTTATTATCTATTACATAATTTTCTAAATCATTATAAAGCTCAAGTATTGCATTTAAGCCATCATAATTTGTTTCATCAATATCTTTAATAGATGTAATATAACCACCAATTGATAAAAGCTTATTAGCTAAAATAGTAGGCATAGTAGCTAAATATAGGCTCTTAATGCCATCAGCAGTAGCTAGCTTACCAATGTTTGTAGCAAGATTTGCTGCAACACCATCAGCTAAATAGCTATCTAATGATTTAACTACTCTAGCTCTATAATCCTTAAATGGTTTATCAGGATCAAAGATTTCAAATTCTTTAACAATCTCACCTTCAGCAATGAAATTATTTTTAACCTTGATAGTCGCTGTTGCTGTACCTATCTCAATGTTATTTTCAAGTGTTAAATCATAATCCTCAACTCTTATTTCTCTACCATTATAAGAAATATTAATTGCAGGAGTTATAGCTTGGCCTGTATAGGCTTGTTTAGATATTTCAACTACTACATCCTCTAAATTAATTTCAAATGGTAAAATAGTCCAGCTATATTCACCTTCTGTAATTAATCCTTCCTCATCAAAGCTAAAGCCATCCTTTAAAACGATATAGCATTTATATGTTCCAGCATATCTTGCTGAATAATCACCATTTTTGATTTTTTCAATTGCTTGATCTAAGCCATTTTGTTTTAAGACATCCATCATGTAGATGACTTTACCAGTGTATGAAGTCTCACTTTCATACATTGTCTTAGCTAATATTTTAAATTCATAGCTAATTTCATCATCATTTCTATAATTATTAATAAAATTAAATGTTATAGTACCCATTCCAGGTAATATATTATCTGAATAGCTAATTTCAAAATCATCACTATCCAATTCAAAATTACCATAATATAAGCTAAATTCAGGCTTAATTTCATTACCAGTGGCATAATATGTAGGAATTTGTGCATCAGCCATATTGAAATTAATATATAAATCTTCCTTTGTTAATAATCTTGGAATAATTTTAAAGGTTGTAATACCTGTTGTTAAATATGAGCCATCCTGATATATTGCATAGCCCTTATTCAAATATACATTCGCATGGTATGTACCAACGTTTATAGCCTCTTCCTCAACAACGCTAGATTGACCATAATCAACAATATCATTTGCTTCCATAACATCATTAAAGCTAATATCATTGTTATTAAATTCAATTTCTAAATCATCAAGCAAGATCGCTGTAGTCTTGACATCTATAGTTTGGCTACCTAAGAAATCACCATTACCATTTATTGTAATCGTATATATGCCTGGATTTGTAATATCATAATCTTCGATTTGGCACATCGCTTCATAACCAATTTCATTAAATGTTATTGTTGAAACAGTAATCTCAGGATTTGTTCCATCAAATCGATAAATATAAACTCCATCAATAATATCATCAAATCCATTAATATCTAGGATTGCATCCTCAAAATTATTATAGATACCAAATTCAAATATAATATCTTCTTCATTTGAATAATTATTTAATAAGCTTATTGCTATTTGACCTTTTCCAGCATAAATATTATTTGAATAAGTTGCTTCAAAATCAGTACCTAAAGCTAATTCAACATTACCATATTTTAATACAAATTCAGGAGTTAATTCTTCGCCTGTTGTATAATATGAATCTTCAAGTTCAATTGTTAAATCATCCTTAGTTAATTTTTTAGCTATTACTTCAAATGTTGTTGTACCTTCAGTTAAATAATTATTATCGTCATCTAATAATGCATAACCCTTATTTAATTTCATTGAAACATTATATGTACCAACATTTTTAGCTTCATCAATTGAAACTAAAGTAGCCGCATCTTCTAAATAATTAGCCTCTAATAATTCATCAAATGTAATATTTGAATTTGTATATTCAATTTTTAAATTTTTAATTTGAAGATAAATAGTTTCACAATCTATTTCTTGCTCACCATAAAAATTATTAATACCTTGTAATGTTAATGTATGGCTTCCTGGCTTTGAAATATCATATGTTAAAATACTACAAGAATTTTCATATTCAACACCTTTATATGTAACTTTTGCAGTTATTGTTGGATTTGTTCCATCAAATTCATAAACATAAGTATTTTCAGTATAATTATCAAAGCCTTCTAATGTAATTTCTGCTTCTTCAAAATCATAATAAATATTAAATTCATATTTAATATCTTCATCATTTGAATAATTATTTAATAATGTGATAGTAATTAATCCTTTACCAGCATTAATATTATTAGAATAATTAACTTCATAATCACTATCTAATACTAATTCTAGCTCGCCATATTTTAAGTTAAATTCAGGGTTAATTTCTTCACCTGTTGCTAAATAATAATCATCAAGATTAATTGTTAAATCATCTTTAGTTAATTCTTTAGCATAAACCTCAAATGTTGTTGAGCCTGTAGTTACATATTCTTCATCAATAAATAATGCATAGCCCTTATTTAATTCAAATGAAATATTATATGTTCCAGCATTCTTTGCCTCATCAATTGAAGTAACAACACCACAATCACTTAACGAATTAACATCTAATAATTCTTCAGATGTAATAATAGAATCTTTATATTCTATTTTTAAATCCTTAACTAATGTAACCTTAGTTTCGCAAGCTACAGTTGTCTGGCCGTAGAATGCTCCAACACCTTTAATTGTTAATGTATATGCCTTAGGTGTTTTTATATTATATTCAACTATTTCAGCACCCTCTTCAAATACTAGACCATCATATGTGATTGTTGAAATAGAAATTTCAGGATTTTGTCCATCAAAATAATAAATATATGTACCATCAATTATTTCATCAAATCCATCAAAAACAATTTCAGCCTCATTAATATCATAATTAATAAGTGAGAATTCAAATTTAATATCATCTTCATTTGAATAATTATTAATTAATGTAATAGTAATTAGTCCATCACCTGCAGTAATATTATTTGAATATTCTACCTCGTAATCAGTATCTAATACTAATGCTAAATCGCCATATTTTAAACTAAATTCAGGCTCTACTGCCTCACCTGTAGTTAAATAATATTCATCAAGGTCAATAGTTAAATTATCCTTTGTTAGCTTTTTGGCTATTACTTCAAATGTAACAATAGCCTCTGTTAAATATGCTTCTTCAGTTTCATCAAATATTGCATATCCTTTATTTAATTCAAAAGAAATATTATATGTACCTACATTTTTAGCTTCATCAATAGATGTAACTGTACCACAATCAGCAAGCGAATTTGCAGTTAACAATTCTTCAGATGTAATAATTGAATTTGTATATTCAATTTTTAAATTTTTTACCAATTTTGCTTCTGTCTTACAGCTTATAGTTTTTTCACCGTAGAATTCACCAACACCATATAATCTTAATGTATATGTTCCTGGATCAGAAATATCAAATTCAACTATTTCAATGCCTTCTTCAAATGTTAGGCCATTATAAGTAATTGTTTCGATATATAAATCTGGGTTTTCTCCATTAAATTGATAAATATAAACACCATCTTCAAAGCTATCGAAGCCTCTGATTTCAAATTCAGCATCATTAATATCATAATTTAAAATCGTAAATTCAGTTTCTATTGATCCAATAAAATCATTTTTACCTTCGATTCCAATAACACCACTAGATAATACATTATCACCATAAATGATATTATAGTTGCTAGAATCTATTTCTTCTTCATTATATAAAACCTTAATAGTTGGCTTTAATTGCTCGCCTGTTGAAATATATGTTGGATCATCATAATCTTCTAATTTATCAACAAATTCAATTGTTGTATTACTAGAAAGTAAGATATTTTCTCTTATGATGAAGCTAATTTCTAATTCTCCACCATATTCACCTAAGCCTCTAATATAGATAGTTCCTAATTCTTCTAAATTATCATCATAATCAACTTCATAATCAGTATCTAATGTTAAACCATCTACAGTAACTATAGGCTGTATAGATGAACCAGTATATAAGAAATAATAATTATCCTCATCTTGATAATCAAAATCAATATTATTAGCTGATATATAATCTGAAATATCCTTACCCTTTATTTCAAATTCTAAATCTAGAGTTTCAATTTCAGCTAAACTAATATTTGAAGTTAATATATTAACATGAATCTTACCTGTTCCAGCTGCAGTATTATCTTCATAAGAAGCTATTTTGAAATCAGTTCCTTTTGTTAAAGTAATATCTACACCTTCACCCTTGAAATTAATTTCAGAGATTAATGGTTCAACCGCACTTCCATCTGATTTTAAACCATATGAAGCCTTATCATATGTTGGAGTAACTTCAATTTCTAATTCTGAGTTTGGATAGATAAATGCGTTAACTGTAATTTCTTTTGTTGCTGAAGTAACATATTCATCATTAACTTTAAATCCATAGCCTGGATTTGCATTTATAAGCATATCATATGTTCCAGCATTTAATACATCTCTCTCGCAAGAAATTGATTTAATTGATGAGCTTGTATAAGTAGTAACATCAATATTTTTACCATTATAATCAAAGCTAACATCAGATAAATCTATCTCATCCATATTAATATGAGCATATAGATTTACAATTCCATGATAATTACCCTTACCAGTAATAAAGATATTCATCGGTTTAGCCTCAACCGAATGACCATTATAGGTTCCTGGATTAACATTATTATAAGCTACTACCTCATAATCTGTTCCTTCTACTAAGGTAGCTCCTTCATGTCTTATAGTTAAGGTTGGTGTTATTTCTTCACCAGTAAATTTATATTTAATTACAGATAAATCTGAATTATATTCTGCCACCAAAGGATCATCTTCAAGACTAATATCGTTTGAAGTTAAAGTAACTAAATCTTCATTTTCTTCAGCAAGCGTAATATCAAATTCTTTTACGCCACTGACAAAACCAAAGCCTTGAATTTGAAGCTTTATCTGATCAGCATTTGGAATTACATATATTCCGTAATATTGATTATCATCATTTAATAACTCAAATCCATTAGCAATAATCTTAACATCATTTGTTGATGGTGCTTGATCAAATGGATATTTATCACTATATAAAATTGTTAAATCTTCAATTTTATATTTAGAAATATAGAATCCTATTTCATTAGAACCAGCATAATTACCAATACCTTTTACTATTACATATTTTTTATGTGGATCAATATTAACATAATTAGTATCCGAATCTTCTATAATCTCATAATCAGTATCTTTTACTAATGTTTTTGTTACACCATTATGAGATAAAGTAAATGTATCAAATGTTGGTATAATCTTTTCGCCTGTATAAATATATGTTGGGGCATCTTCATATGAGCTATGATTACCACTAAATGTGAAATCAGCTGTTTCAATTGATGGGCATAAATTAATTTCGTGTGTTACAGTTCCTGTGTATCCACCACTAAATGTAAAAATAAATTGAACCCTATATACATCAAAATTACAATCATCTCCAATAATACCAGGAGTATTACTAGCATCATAATAATGTTCTTGATTATCAGAATCTAATACCTTAATTTCCCGTGAATAGTTAACATCAGCTTCTAAAGTAAGATTATTATATGAAACATTGCCAGAAAAGTCATATATAATTTCTCTTCCTTCGTTTAAAACATATTCTAAATCTTGGGTAGGTAACCCTTCAATAACTAATTTATCACCTAAATCAGAATCTTTAATTTCAGCAAAAATGTAATATTGAACATAATTTGTTCCACCATAATCGCCAATACCTTTTAGGTGAATCTCATAAACATACTCTGATACATTAGTATAGGTAGATGCAGAATCGGGAGCAAATTCGAAATCTTGATCTAACACTAATTCTTTTCTTGTATCACCATTTACGAAGACAACCTTATCAAATGATGGATATAAGGTTTCACCTGTATATGCGTAAACAGGTTTACCATCATATGTTGAAGTGTTATTCTTAAATGTGATTTCTAAATGGTCTTGAATATCTGGACATAGCTTTTGTTCTAAGCTAAATTTACCAAAATATTCTCCATTAGCAAATTCAAAATTATAGACAATTCTATATACATCACCATTAGCCATATCTGCAGTTAAGCCAAATGTATCTGAATCATACCTACATTCATTACCATCAGCATCTAATAAACTTATCTCGCATGAATAATCTGGTTCTGTTATTGCTTCACCATTATATTCTACTGTTATATAGCTTGCTACAGTTTGGGCATCATATGGTGTTGCAACACCAATTGTATAATTATCATTATTGGTAATATCAACACCACCAATAATTAATTTAGTTCCAACATCACTCTTTTTAATTTCCTTTTTAATATAGAAATTTGCATAATATGAGCCTGCATAATTACCTATACCAATTATATAAAACATCTTAGACATATCAGATGCATCTATATAATTTTGGTCATCAGATAATTGAATTTCATAATCAACATCCTTAGTTAATTCAATCCACTGGCCATTAACTTGAAGCTTAACAGATGTAATATCAGGTATAACTTGTTCACCTGTATATGCATATGTAGGAAATTCTGCTGGGTCAGTTTGACCTTCTAGCATAATAGTTGCGCCTTCAATTGATGGACATAATTTTCTTTCATATGTTATCTCACCTGAATAAGCACCCTTAAATGTAAATGTGTATAAAACTGTATATACAGTACCATTTTCATCATATACTGAAAGACCAGGTCTTCCTCCACTAAGCTCATAAACATTTCCATCATCATCTAATACTTTAAGACTATAATCAAAATCAGTACCAT
>JAEEGL014367304.1_pt1 | contig 19534 bp, 16 predicted proteins | sample 9134231 | NCBI WGS metagenome assembly JAEEGL01 (sample SAMN16246548, study PRJNA631951) | gut metagenome | biome: gut microbiome; feature: rumen; material: fiber-attached | host: Bos | place: Iran: Karaj | collected 2018-10 | reverse complement strand
TATGTTTGCCCTTAAATTCAAGCATTGGGGATGGAAAGGCAACGAAGTGAAATACATCTTCGTTGGTCTTTCAATAATCATCCTCTCTATAATGGGTATACTCGAAGGCTGGTGGATGGTTATAACCCTTTACCTTCTCATATCGCTGGGACTATATCTTAAAAACAAGAAATAAAAAACTCACCACTTTTGTGGTGAGTTTTGTTTTATCTTCGTTCCTGAAAGAATTTTTGCATGAGTGTTCTACACTCTTCTTCCAATACGCCTCGTGTGATTTCGCATTTCGGATGCATCGCATGAGGCGCATATTTTTCATAGCCTCGCTTCTCATCCGAAGCACCATACACCACACGACTCATCTGCGACCAGCCCAAGGCACCTGCACACATAACGCAAGGTTCCACGGTAACATAAAGCGTGCAGTCCTTTAGGTATTTCCCACCAAGCTGATTGGCTGCAGCTGTAATAGCCTGCATCTCGGCATGAGCCGTAACGTCATTAAGGGTCTCAGTAAGGTTGTGAGCCCTACTGATAACTCTGTCCCTACACACTATAACGGCACCAATAGGTATTTCGCCCTCTTCGTAAGCAAGTTCTGCCTCTTGCAGAGCCTTACGCATATATAATTCGTCTTTATTTTCTTCCATAATGCAAAAATACAATTTTTTGTTGGGATGTGTTGCAGAAAAATAGTACTTTTGTAGAAATCAAATTTCTCTAAACAACAAAATGGCTGCTCATAACGATTTAGGAAAATGGGGAGAAGAAGTTGCCGCAGAATTTCTTGTCAGCAAAGGATACACTATTCTTGAGCGCGACTGGAAATTTGGACACCGCGATATAGATATCATAGCACGAACTCCTGATGAAACGATTGTCTTTGTTGAAGTAAAGACTCGCACATCAGATGTCATCACCAAACCTGAAGACGCCATAACAACTCAAAAGATAAAAAACATAGGAAAAGCAGCCAACGCCTATGTCAAGGCCTATCAGCTTTGGAACGACCTGCGATTTGATGTCATCTCTATTATTGGAGACAGAAAAGAAACTGCTCAACTCAATCATATTGCTGACGCCTTTAACCCACTACTCGTTTAATATAATCCAATAGACAAATATGAAGCTTTTTAGTTTTAAAAAGAAAAAGGAAGAAGATAAGTCAATAAAGATCATTCATCTTGATTCTGTTGACTCAACAAACGACTACCTTCGCAAATACACTCCTGAAGAGGGAGAAAAAATAACTATTGTCATAGCCGACTATCAAACGGCAGGACGAGGACAGGGAACAAACACATGGGAAAGTGAAGCTGGAAAGAACTTGCTTTTCAGTATTCTGGTTCACCCTACGATGGTGCCTATCCGCCAACAGTTCCTATTGTCTATGGCTGGAGCAATAGCGCTGAAAATGGCTCTTTCAACCTATACCGATGACATTTCCTTGAAATGGCCTAACGATGTTTATTGGAAAGACAAGAAGATAAGCGGAACACTCATAGAGAACAGCATCGCGGCTGGACATATTCAGAATTGCATCTTTGGTGTAGGCATAAACGTTAACCAACAGGATTTTCACAGCGATGCTCCTAATCCTGTATCACTATATCAGATTCTTGGTCACGAGGTAGATATAGAGGAACTGACAAAGGTTATCATTAAATGTTTCCAGAAATGCTATTCACTAATAGAGAATGGCGACTACATTGATATTGATGCACTCTATCACGATAGCTTGTATCGCAAGCACGGCTTCTTTAAATACCGCGACAGCGAGGGAGAATTTGAAGCTGCTATCGTAGAAGTACAAGACAACGGACATATTATTCTTCGTAATCACGAAGGTGTGATAAGCGAATATGCTTTCAAAGAAATAGAATTTATAATTTAACTAAAGTTTTCGCAAGCTCCGCTTGCTCCGTAGTTAGAGGGAGTTAGAAGGAGATAGATGAAGATAAAAGACATTAGTTTTATGGTATTGTCCTCTATCTCCGCCGCAGAAAGCGGCATAACTCCATTTAACTTCCTATATCTACTCTACATACGAAACTTCAGTAATTTAAACGAATATATGGCAAGATTTAAACGTATTCTTCTCAAGCTCTCAGGCGAGAGTCTTATGGGAAAGCAAGGCTATGGCATCGACCCTGAACGTCTGACAGACTACGCTCGTCAGATTAAAGAAATTCACGACATGGGCGTGGAAATTGGTATCGTTATCGGTGGCGGAAATATCTTCCGTGGACTTAGCGGTAGCCAGAAGGGATTCGACCGCGTGAAAGGCGACCAGATGGGTATGTGTGCAACAGTTATCAACTCACTTGCTCTCAGCTCTGCCCTTGGCGCTATCGGTGCAAAGAACAAGGTCATGACAGCCATTCGCATGGAACCAATCGGTGAGTTCTACAACAAATGGAAAGCCATTGAATACATGGAGGCTGGCAATATCTGCATCTTCTCTGCAGGAACAGGAAGTCCTTATTTCACAACCGACACAGGTTCAAGTCTCCGTGGAATAGAAATCGAAGCTGACGTTATGCTCAAGGGTACACGTGTTGACGGCATCTATACTGCTGATCCTGAGAAAGACCCAACAGCTAAGAAGTTTGATTCTATCACCTACAAGGAAGTATTGGAACGTGGCTTGAAGGTTATGGATCTTACAGCCATCTGTATGTGTCAGGACAACGACCTGCCTATCTATGTTTTCAACATGGACGTTGTAGGCAACCTGAAAAAGGTACTCGATGGCGAGGAAATCGGTACATTAGTACATAACTAATTCCCTACCCTTCTCTACTACCTCCCCTTATGAAGGGGAGGCAGGGTGGAGTTGGGAAAGAAATTACCGAGAATAAACACAAATTATTCAAAAATTATTCTTTATTCTGATCTACGATAAATTCGCCAAGCTCACATCTACTACTATCTAAATATTCTTCTAAATCCTTCTAAAATTTAGAAGAATCACGGGCAAAAACGGCAAATTCTTCTAAATTTCTTGAGACTTTAGAAGAATTTAGGCCAAACGGGTTGCTAATTTCATTACGAGACGAAAAAATATTGCGCTATATTTTTTTACTATTTGTTAAAAGTTTTTATGATTTTATTTGCTTATTTTATAAATCTGTTGTACTTTTGCAAAAACAAACGAAGAGTGCGAAAAATATTATTGAACTAAATAACACTTAATTTACAATTATGAGAAAAACAGCTAAAAACGTAATTACAGCATTGGTATTTCCTATGCTCTTAACTTCATGTGCAACAATTTGCTCTGGTGGAAGCCCAAGTATCACCATCAATGGTGAAGTATCTGAACCAGTAACCATCACAACAGAAAAGAAAACATATGATAACGTAACCCTTCCTGCTGTTGTAAAGGTAAAACGTCACCACTTAGATGGTCAGCGCATTAAAATCACTTCTGAGAACTATAAGTTCAACGACATCGTTCTAACAAAGACCGTCAACGGCATGGCTTTCGGTAACATTCTTATTGGTGGTTTGATTGGTTGGGGTATTGACCTTAGCACAAACTGTGTAAGCAAGCCTGAAAAAACAGAATTCACAATTAACCCTCTTCCTAAAGAAGAAAAATAATAAATTCAAGTTTAGCAAGCTTTGCCTGCTTAGTAGATAAAAGAAGGTAGAAGACAAATGTTTATTAGTTGCAAGTTTATAAGTTCTAACTCATAAACCCATAAAACTCATAAACTAAAATGTATTTAAAAAGCAGCAATTCTTTTTGAATTGCTGTTTTTTTTACAAATACCACTAATTTCATTCTGAAGGCATTTCGGAACCATCTCGAAACCATCTCGAAGGCATATACAAGAGTAGTATAATTGAAGAAACATTACAATATTTCGTTTTGCTATAAAAAGCCTAAAAAGAGAAATTTTAAGTTTCTGGGCAGGCAAAAAAATTTTCCTGGGCAGGAAATAAAAATTGGCTAACTAAACAAGAAAGATCGACAATCGGAAAATAATTTACTCTTGGTTTTCCACTCGAAATAATTTAATTTACTCGATTTTTCGTATCAAAATAAAAAAAAGAAAAAAGAGTATTGTATTTATTCAAAAATAAACTATCTTTGTATCATCTTTACCTCTACTTTGCCTTAAAGCCTTTGGGATAATACAAATGGTCAACGGATAAAAGTTAACAAAAGGTTGAAGATAATATATTAAGAAAAGCGTCATCGATGCTTTGTCATTGGCTTTCTTGAAACGTAGGAAATTTCAAATTGCTAGTCCAAAGACAATGTTAGAAGTGACTGCTACGGGTATGCAATAATTCAATCCCGGGGTGTGCTGCGAGGATACAGAATATCCTCACGCACACTTTAGATGGATATATGCAAAATACCGACGTGGGCAGACACTCTACTCGTTCACTAGCAAGGTTTCCTACGACCTCAAGAAAGCGGACAGTAGAGATGGAAGCCCACGTTTTTAATATTAACTATTTTCTCTTAAAGGGTTTCAAAGAGAACTATTTACTACTATGGAAATTAGTATCGCATTGGAAATCATTGATGATATTAAGAAAGAAATATCACAATTTGATTCACACTATTTTATTAGAGAATTTATAAAGAAGTATCCAGTTATGTATGGGGAACTACTAATCAAACATAAATCTGTAAAAACAGCCCATAGTGAAATTAGCAGATTTCTAAGTAACAATGCAGCATCTCTAAAGATTGAAAGAATTGGAAACATAGAATCAAGAACAATTCTTGATACAATTGAAGAGTGCGCCAATTGGAAAATTATATAATATATTTCACATACTATAATAGTATACAAATCATACAAACGCATTGACATTGTCTAACTATTAAATTAATTGATTATGAGAACATTTACTACATTATTTCTATTATTTGTAGGCTTGATTTCATCAAGCGCACAATTCTACACCCACAAATCAGAAGAAGAGATATGGGAAGAGGAACAAAATGCAAAAAACAATTACGATGAGTATCTAACAAAACACGCATATGTATATGATGAAGAGGAAGGTAGAGATCTTGCTGCAAAAAAGAAAGAAACGCTAAAAAAAGCTTTAGAATTTTATGATTCACAAATTTCTATTGTAGAACGATGGATAGAAAAAAGAAAGGTAACGGCAAATAAGTTTAATGCTGAAATTCCATTGAATTATGAAACAATGAAGAATGTGATTCTTCTAAAAATGCTTATATTAAACAAATATGAGAAGAATCTTTCTGAAAAAACTCTTGAATTATTAAACAATAAAGAACTATGTAACAAAATAAAAGAAAAGGGAAAAGCCAACAAAGATTTTTTGCCTGTTTTAGAAAGCTACATAATTAGAATGAATAAAGAAAAACAAAGTATTGAGCAGATTCTAAATGAAACAACTGATAGTACTATAATAAAATTTGACGCTTCAACAAAGTCTATGCTTGGACTATTATATTTAGACATCAATGATATTTATTGTACCCATATAGCTTATAATAGATTTAAAGTTCTTAACGAAATTGACGTTTTGCCACAGAAATGGGGCACAATACAGTATAAAAATCCAAATTATAATCCTGCAGAAGGAGAATGGGCATGGATACATGCAAAAGAATGGGATAATGTAAGATCAACTTATCCAATCGAAGAAGAATACAGGAGATATAAAGATAAGCCAGATTACAAAGTAAAAGATATAGAAGACAGACTTGTTGCATTAAAAGAAGACAGCTGCGAATATATAGAAAAAAAAGAGAAGGATAATTATTATGAACTAAGAAGTCAAATATGTATAGATGACTATAAAAACAACAAGTATAACATAAAAGCATCTTCGCCTTCTATCCTTAGCAAAATAGACGAAATGCTTGTAGAAGGACACGATCGTAAATTTTACGTCGTTGCTGAATTAACTTATAATATGGCGAAAAAAGCTTACGAGATGATTGAAGAAGCAGGAAAGACTTCATCACTACATGGAATGCTTTTAGCAAGAGCGGGGCTTGCTGTTCCTAGAGCTTCAGAAAAAGAAAAGGAAGAATTTAAACAGAAAATGAAAGAGTTAGCATATTGCTGCAACAAAGTAGAAGAAATTGACTCCAATCCTGAATATAAAACTGCAGAAAAATATATCAATCAGTTGATGGCAGATAGAGAAAATATATCTTTTACTTCCAAAAGGAAAGATGGACTTTCTTATATTTATACATCCTCAGATGGAAAATACAAAATTTTGATGACTATGAAATTTAACGGAAAAAGTATATCAGAAAGCTATAGTCTAATAAACAAATAACAAAAGGACTCATCTTTCTATAGAAAAACAAAAAAAACTGAGAATTATGTTTGAAGCATAATCCTCAGTTTTTATTTATAGACTTAAGTTTCGCGCATAAAAATCCTTCTAAAATTTAGAAGAATCAGGGATAAAAACGGCAAATTCTTCTAAATCCTTCTAAAATTTAGAAGAATCAGGGGTAAAAGCGGCGAATTCTTCTAAATTTTATTTGAACTTTGAAGAATTTATAATATTTTTGCCTCCAAATATATTGCTTATGGAAAAAGTACCAGCTATAAATCAAGAAATGCTTATCAAAGCTTTCGAACTGTACTCCAACGAAGAAATAAAAAAGGCTGCCGAAAAGATTAATGATGAATACTTATATTGGTCTGACGCAAAATATAAGCCATTACCCCAAAATCTTTCGGCAGAAGAAATGTGGGCAGTCGTAAAGCTTTCACGTACACTTCAAAAAATACTTGACTTACCCAAATATGGCATATCTGTAACAGTAACAAACCAAATGCAGAGAATATGCCATGAACTTGATATGAACTTTGGCGGTTCATTAACCACAGAGTCTGTCCTTCCTACAAAAGACAGAGAAAGATACTTAGTATCATCCTTGATGGAAGAAGCCATCTCGTCGAGTCAAATGGAAGGTGCTGCTACCACCAGAAAAATAGCAAAAGAAATGCTTAGAAAAAAGCAGTCGCCTCGTGATCGTTCGCAACAAATGATAGTTAACAACTATCAATCTATACGTTACCTTATAGAACACAAAGACAAGCCTTTGACCAAGGAACTGATTATGCACATTCACGAGATGATGACAACCAACACACTCAAGAATGCAGAAGACGAAGGCAAATTCCGTACAACTAATGATATTGTAGTTGCAAACGAAATAACAAATGAAATAGTACATCAGCCACCAACATACGAAGAAATACCAGAATTTATAGAATGGTTATGCAAGTTTGTAAACGAACCAGAACAAGGAGCATTTATTCATCCTATAATTAGGGCTATAATAGTACACTTCATGGTTGCATACATGCACCCATTTGTTGATGGAAATGGTAGAACAGCCCGTGCCCTATTCTATTGGTACATGCTGAAACAAGGATATTGGTTAATGGAATATCTATCTATTTCGCGCATCATATACAGAAGTAAAACAAGTTACGAGAATGCGTACCTTTATACAGAATCAGACGATAACGACATGGGCTATTTCATTCATTATCACCTAAAGGTACTACTTAACTCGTTTAAAGAACTAAAAGCATACATACAACATAAGAGTAAGGAACAAACAGAAAGTCTGAAGATAATGAAGGAAGAAAACATTAGCGAACGTCAGGCTGAGATACTTACTCTATATAAAAACAAACCAGACACAGCATTAACTGTAAAAGAAGTGCAAAGCAGATTTGCAGTTAGCGACCCTACAGCTCGTAACGACCTTATGGTTCTTGTAAGCAGAGGATATCTGGAAGAAATACATGTAAATAAAGTCAAAGTTAAATACGTCATTAAACGATAAACTAATGGTTTTATCAAGTAAAAAAGAGGATGTGTATGCATCCTCTTTTTTTACAAATACCACTAATTTCATTCTGAAGGCATTTCGAAACCATCTCGAAACCATCTCGAAGGCATATACAAGAGTAGTATAATTGAAGAAACATTACAATATTTCGTTTTGCTATAAAAAGCCTAAAAAGTGAAATTTTAAGTTTCTGGGCAGGTAGAAAATTTTTCCTGGGCAGGAAATAAAAATTGGCTAACTGGACAAGAAAGGACGGTAATTAGAAAATTATTTACTCTTGGTTTTCCACTCGAAATAATATTTTTACTCGATTTTGAGACGAATAAAAAAGTTTTTTCAAAGACTGTCACATTACAGACTAAAACGCTGATAAACAAAGCATTACAACACTTTAGACTGTCACCAGACTGTCACGGGCTATCACCATTATTTTTTTGATTATCATTCAATATCGTGATGGTATGGTGACAGTCTGGTGACAGTCTTTTAGGACTTATCTCTTTGATATACAGCGTGTTAGCATGCTTAGTGACAGTCTTTTTGAAATTTATTTCAAAAAACATAAACTGCATTATCCTCTATAATGCTTCTATATTCCGTCTATATCAAACATAAGTAAGAAAAATAAAAAAACTGAGAATTACGCTTGAGGCATAATTCTCAGTTTTAATTTATAGACTTAACAGACTATTTACTTAACCTGAATAACCAGATACTTAGAAGTGCTCCAGAAGAGATCAGGATTTGTGATGTTCAAAACATACTGCTTGCTTGCATCACGTGTGAGTGTGTAGCTGCTTGATGGATGCATAGTGAGCAGACGAGCAGACTTAGAATAGAGCTTCACTTCCTTAGTGTTACGGATATCGATCTTTGTGAAATAACTCTTATTGAAGTTTGCCTGAAGAACCTTTCCATCCTGAATGATGCGCTGGTCTTTCAACTCTTTCTTTGTACCAAATACATACCAAGCTGTGTGCAGCTGCTTGTCCTGAGCGCTGATAGTCTGGCTCTTCTGAGTGCTCTCTGTTGTAAGGTTGCTCACATTTGTATTCAGATTGTTGATTGTTTCATCAAGTTCTGAGATGTGAATATCCTTAGCATCGAGTTCAGCACGCATCTGCTGAAGCTGCTGGTCTTTCTCGTCAAGCTGCTTAATAAGATTATCGATAGTAGCCTTGAGCTGCGTGCCCTTGAGGGTGCTCTTGCCGAGCTGCTCCTGCAGTTTAGCAATAAGCTCACGGTTTTTCTTCATCGTCTTAGCGATGAACTGAATATTTTCACGAATCTGCTGAGACTTGTTTGCACCTTCACCGTCTTTAACGATGCTGACACGATTCTCAGCTTCATTAATCTTCTGGAATCCCTCTTGAATTTCGTTCATGATACCCATCATATCATTAATCTCGTTGTCTTTCTGAGAAATGATATTCTGCAATGAGTCGTTCTGTGTCATTCCAGCGATATCAGACTGTGCCTTTTCATTCTTACATGCAGTGAATGTAATGGCAAATAAACCTAAACCAAATACTAATAGTTTTTTCATAATCTTATGGTTTTATGAGTTAATTTTTCGTTAATAGTTCTCTCTTATTATTTCACGCAAATGATTTATTAAATATGGTATAGGAAATAATTCCTCCACCATAATGTTTCTGTTAAGTTATTCTTTGTTTTTAGTATTTCTTCGCTGTTCTTTCCTTTCCTGTTTCTCCAATAGTTTTATCTCTTTGGCGTCAGCACCAGCAAGAATAATAACTATCTCGCCACGAGGTTCGGTCTGCTCGAAATGAGCAATAACCTCAGCTAAGGTTCCACGCACATGGTCTTCGTGCAGTTTGGAAATCTCACGAGCCACACTCACCCTACGCTCTGGACCGAAGACTTCAGCAAACTGCTGAAGAGTTTTAAGCAAGCGATGTGGTGACTCATAGAACACCATAGTACGAGTTTCACGTACTAACGACATGAGATGAGTCTGACGACCTTTCTTCTGTGGAAGGAAACCTTCGAAACAGAAACGGTCGCAAGGCAAACCCGATGACACCAAAGCAGGAATACATGCCGTAGGTCCAGGAAGGGTTTGAACGGTAATGCCAGCATTGGCAGCTTCGCGGGCAAGGAAGAAGCCCGGATCGCTAATTCCAGGTGTGCCTGCATCGCTAACCAGAGCTATTGTCTGCCCAGCTTTCAGGCGTTCAACCACTCCTGCCGTTGTTCCATGCTCATTAAACTTATGGTGAGCCATAAGATGATTCTTAATGTCAAAATGCTTTAAAAGAATTCCCGATGTACGAGTATCCTCAGCCAACACCATATCGGCTTCCTTAAGAATTCGGATAGCGCGAAGTGTCATATCTTCCATGTTTCCTACAGGAGTAGGTACTATATATAATATGCCCATATTCGAAAAACAAAGATATAGAAATAATCATCTTCGGCAAAATTATTCACAAATTCTTTGCAAAATTTAAGTTAGATACATTTATTTTCTGCTTTGTTTTTTTTTGTTTTTTCATCCCTTTAGCTTATCTTTGCAGTATGACAGAAAACATTTCAGGCGAAACACGCCAACAAGGAAGAATAGAAGTAGTTTGCGGTTCGATGTTCTCAGGCAAGACAGAAGAACTCATCCGCCGTATCAAACGAGCAGTATTTGCCCGTCAGAACGTTCAGATATTCAAGCCCGCTATTGACAAACGCTATTCTAATGCAGATGTCGTTAGCCATGATCATAATACCATTAAATCAATTCCCGTTGATTCATCAGCCGACATACTAACTAAGGCTGCCGAGTTTGACGTGATAGGAATTGACGAGGCACAGTTCTTTGATAAAGAAATTGTTGACGTATGCAATAAATTGGCAAATAGCGGTAAGCGAGTGATTGTTGCCGGACTTGATATGGATTATCTCGGACAACCCTTCGGACCTATTCCAGCCTTGCTCTCAATAGCAGACGAGGTGACAAAGGTGCATGCCATCTGTGTGAAATGCGGTTCACTTGCCTATGCCAGCCACAGACTGGTAAGCGGAAAACGTAGGGTTATGTTAGGTGAAAAAGACAAATATGAGCCATTGTGCAGGGATTGCTTCCAGAAGGCTTTGGAACAAGACCGGATAGAAGAACAATGGCCAAACATACCTTTTCCAAAAAAATAAAACATGAGACAGGAGATTACCTTTGACAAATTTATTCGTTGGGCAGGAATAGCTCTTTTGGTTTTTGCCGTACTCTACATGGTGAACTATCTGAGTGCCGTGCTGCTACCGTTCTTTGTAGCATGGTTCCTTGCTTATCTAACCTATCCACTGGTTAAGTTCATACAATACAAGCTACACGTAAAAGTGCGAGCGCTTGCCATTGTGATAGCGATGCTATTTGTCATAGGTATAATAGCCGGAGTGTTCATGCTTGTTATTCCACCTATGTTTGAGCAGTTCGACAAACTGCAGCAAGTGCTCATTCATTGGGTGAAACACACCACTCACACCAATAGCCTCACGGCCCTTATCTCTAACTGGATAGCCGAAAACCAGTCAGAGATAGAGCGATTCTTCCATAGCACAGACTTTTCTGATGCCGTGAAGAATTTCACACCAAAGCTATTCAACATTGTTGGACAGGCTGCAGGAGTAGTTGTTAGCATCATAGCCTCTATGATCACCTTATTATATATGTTCTTCATACTACAGGATTATGAATACCTTACCGACAACTGGATACGCATCTTCCCAAAGAAGAACCGACCCTTCTGGAGAGTACTTTCGAGCGATGTTGCCCGCGAGCTAAACAACTACATACGAGGTCAGGGAACAGTAGCACTCATCATGGGAATAATGTTCTGCATAGGATTCACCATAATGGATTTCCCTATGGCCATAGGCTTAGGAATAATGATAGGACTTATGGACCTCATCCCCTATCTGCATACCTTTGCACTCATACCGACAGCCTTTCTCGCCATGCTTAAATCAACCGAGACAGGACAAAACTTCTGGATGGTATTCGGACTTGCCGTAGGTCTGTTTGCTGTGGTTCAGATTATTACAGATATGATAGTAACACCAAAGGTCATGGGAAAGGCAATGGGACTAAACCCAGCCATTCTTCTCTTGAGTCTTTCTATATGGGGAGCCTTACTTGGCTTTATCGGATTAATCATAGCTCTGCCTCTCACAACACTTATCATTGCCTATTGGCAACGCTATGTAACCCGAGAAACACCAATTGAAGATAATAATAAAGAAAAACATGACAAATAATTTGGTGGTCTCAAAAAAACTCATTACCTTTGCACCCGCTTATGATAAGTAAGTTGGTACTGGTTCGCTAGCTCAGCTGGTAGAGCATCACACTTTTAATGTGAGGGTCATGGGTTCGAGCCCCATGCGAGCCACCGAAAAAAGGAAAACGATTTATTTCGTTTTCCTTTTTTTGTTTTTTATTTTGTACTTTTCATACTTAATAGTATCTTTGCAAGCAAAATTATTACAAAAAACACGATATAAGTACGAAAATGGAAGAAAAAAAGAGAGAGGCAATAGAGTTGCCAGAGAACGCCTTTAGAGAACTCAAGGAAGGCGAAGAATATGAACCTGTGATGAAACCATCACAAGTATATCCAGAAGTAAATAGCTGGTCGGTTACATGGGGACTTCTTATGGTTGTCCTTTTCTCGGCAGCAGCAGCTTATCTTGGACTTAAGGTAGGACAGGTTTTTGAAGCAGCCATTCCTATAGCCATCATAGCTATTGGCTTGTCATCGGCAACCAAACGCAATAATGCTATGGGCGAGAATGTTATTATTCAGTCTATAGGTGCTTGCTCTGGGGCTGTTGTAGCAGGAGCAATCTTTGTGTTGCCAGCAATATACATGCTCGACCTTGAAGCTTCTTTCTTTAAGGTGTTCCTTGCCTCTGCCTTAGGCGGTATCTTAGGAATATTGTTCCTTATTCCATTCCGCAAATACTTTGTGAAAGACATGCATGGTAAATATCCTTTCCCTGAAGCAACAGCAACCACTCAGGTACTTGTTTCTGGCGAAAAGGGAGGCAGTCAGGCTAAACCACTTCTTTTTGCAGGTCTTATAGGTGGTCTATACGATTTTGTTGTATCAACCTTTGGCTTATGGAACGAGAATTTCACAAGCCGCGTATGCGGATGGGGTCAACAGTTAGCCGATAATGCTAAACTGGTGTTCAAGGTAAACACAGGTTCTGCCGTATTTGGTTTAGGCTATATCATCGGTTTGAAATATGCAACTATCATCACTCTTGGCTCGTTGGCTGTATGGTGGCTCATAGTACCAGGAATGGCTCTCATCTTTCCTGATACCGTTCTCAACCAATGGAATCCTGATATTACAACAGCCGTTGGTTCTATGAGTGCCGAAGAGATTTTTACTAACTATGCTCGTAGCATTGGTATTGGTGGTATTGCCATGGCGGGTATTATTGGTATTGTAAAAAGCTGGGGAATAATAAAGAGTGCTGTTGGTCTTGCTGCCCGTGAGATGAAAGGCACAGGCGCAGCCGATAAAGATGTTATCCGTACACAACGCGATATCTCTTTCAAGATTATAGCTATTGGCAGTATTCTTGTATTACTCATCACCTATGGATTCTTCTTTGCAGGTGTGATGAACTTCAACCTCTTGCATGCAACCGTAGCCATCTTACTTGTAGCCATAATAGCATTCCTTTTCACAACTGTTGCAGCCAACGCTATTGCTATTGTAGGAAGCAACCCTGTCAGTGGTATGACTCTTATGACCTTGATTTTGGCAAGTGTTGTTATGGTTGCTGTTGGTTTGAAGGGAACAGCAGGTATGCTTGCAGCTTTGCTCATGGGTGCTGTAGTATGTACAGCCTTGAGTATGGCAGGCAGCTTCATTACCGACCTAAAGATTGGTTATTGGCTTGGTACAACACCAAAGAAACAGGAAACATGGAAATTCCTTGGTACTATTGTTTCGGCAGCAACTGTTGCAGGTGTAATGATTCTGCTCAATAAGACATACGGTTTCAAGAGCGACGCCTTAGCTGCTCCACAGGCACATGCTATGGCTGCAGTTATTGATCCTTTGATGAATGGTCAGGGAGCACCATGGCTTCTCTATGGTATAGGAGCCGTTCTTGCACTTGTTCTCGACCGCTGCAAGATTCCAGCCTTGGCATTTGCTTTAGGTATGTTCATTCCTATTCAGCTTAATGTGCCTCTCGTTATCGGCGGAGCTGTAAACTGGTTTGTTACCACACGTTCTAAAGACGAGAATGTGAACAAGGCACGTGGCGAAAAGGGAACCTTACTTGCAAGTGGATTTATTGCCGGAGGTGCCTTGATGGGTGTAGTAAGCGCATTACTTAAATTTGGAGGTTTCGAATTCAACTACGAATCATGGTGGCAAAACAACCTTAGCGAGTTGCTGTCGTTGGCTGCTTACCTGTTGTTGATAACCTACTTCATCCTTGCAACCCGTCCTTCAAAGAACGAACTTCAAAACGATTAAGTAATGGACGCATAAAACGCGTTATATTTCTTTCCTGAGGCTGATTGTGATAGTCCATCCGTATGGTTGACTGCATCACAATCAGCCTTTTCTTTGCTCGTGTCATAGCAACATAAAACTTTCGGGCGTCTTCAGCCACCATCTGTGGATTGTTCTGACTGAAATAATTAGGATAACGTCCTTCTATAGCATCAAAGATAATCACATTATCAAACTCAAGTCCCTTGGCTTTATGAACAGTAGTAACGAAAATCTTATCATCAATAGCTGAACTATTACACAAGTCGGCCTCTTTTAATGTGTTCATCTCCATAAAATGATGCTGCAACTGTGTGATGAGTGCATGTTCTTTTTGCTCATCAATAAGTTCAGAACCAAGATAGCCTGTTATATAATGCAACAGAGGTATGTGTTCGATAATGTCTTCCTCAACTAATTTGCTATACACCTCTTGCAGTTCTGATACAACAGAAGAACCTAAGGTGTATAACTGAACAGAAGAACGATCGTATATCTCCTGATAGTTTCTCCGTAAAGCCTCAACACGGGTTGTAACCCTTTTCTGCTGCATAAACTCCTGCTGCTGCGGAATAAACTCTTTTGCTTTCTGATAACAATAGTTCACCACAGAACGGGTAGCATTTACATCGGCATCGGCAAGATGACTGTTTTCACCTTCAAGATTAAAATACTCAAGAAGGTATTTAAGCTTATATTGTCGAAGTGAAGGTTCAAGTCGCCTTACGAGACGGAGAGAATCAAAATACTTGTTCTCACGTAAGGAAGGAGTAAGACTTTTGTTTATTGTTTCTGGAAGATACCTCTTGAGATTGTTCTTTAGAATATTAATATCATAATCGGCATTATGTCCTAAGAGAACATCATTTCCCGCATAAGAAAGGAAAGCCTTCAAAGCCTCTTCGTGAGTCATAAGCTGCTGATGCTTGCGCTCTTCAATTATTGGGTTTACGATATCACCAAGCATAGCAGGAATCTCCTTGTCGGTTTCTATATACAGCGAGAGTTCGCTTCCTGGTACTACCTCTCCCCTACGAATCTTTACAGCAGCTATCTGCAGAATATCATCTTCGAAGACATCAAGTCCTGTTGTCTCGGTATCAAAGATAACTATCTCTTCGTTTTCATAAGCCTCGGCAAAGGCTTCTATATAAGTAGAATCCTTAAACTGTAGGAAATCAAGAGGAAGCATAGCCCTGTTCATGCACGAGCGCACGAAATTTCTACTTGCAGTATTTGTTTCAAACACATGCAAGCCCTTCAGAAGTCGTGACCATGCAATAAAATTATTCTCGTTATCAAGAATGGCAAGATGCGAAAAAAGAACCTTCACACCTGGTGAAGAAAACAAATCTTCGCCCGACACCTTGAAATGAGAAATGCCCTTTGCCGTAAGTTCCTTACTTACAAAATCGGCATCTTTATTTGAGTTGACAATAATGGCTGTTGTATCGTCTGGATAGCTTTTTTCCAGATGTTGAGCTATCTGGGCTGCATCGTAGAACTCTGTCTCAACAGTTGTTGATTGAGCTATAACAAGTTCATTACCCATTGTCGTAGGCTCATAGGTTGTTGAAGGAAGCAAAGTCTTGTCAATCTTCAACACCTCGGCAGCATAATGATTAAAAATATCAAGAAGATATTTTGGTGAACGATGGTTTGTTGAAAGCTGATGAACACATCCCTCGCAACGCTTTTTTAAGAAATCGAGTGTTGAGAGTTTTGCACCCATAAACGAGAATATTGCCTGATGCTCGTCGCCTAAATACAGAATAACAGATTTATCGCTCTTCGTTTCCCTATAATCCGCATATATTCCGTCTATAATGGCAAGCTGCATAGGATTTAAATCCTGAACCTCGTCAATCTGTATCCACGGATAGCGCTTTATCTCTACTTCATCAGCCACACCATGATAGTTTCCTTTAAGAGCATCGTATGTAAAAAGAAGCAAATCCTCGAAATCAATAAGATGATTCTCCTTTTTATAATCTTCAAACTTATGAGCAAATCGCATTTTTCTCAGCAACTCACGAATAATCTTCTGCGAGCCTACATCATAAGCGTCGCTATGCGAAATATCCATATACAAATCATAATGATCATATATGTCAACCATAGCCCGTGCATCAAAGGCCATTCGCTGAATCTGACAAATAGTCTTCATAGCCTTTATGTCATCACTATTTATGCAGTCAGCATGCAGGCGCAATTCCTTTGGATGCGCATAACGAATCTGATACATAAAATGTGATAGGAAAATATACTCCATATACTCTTGCTTCTTTTTATAATTAGAAGCAACCATATACTCATCCTCCTCGGTATAGCGCGAAAGAATACTTATTGCATCTTCTTCATCTATAATAGAGGTCTCTGCAGGAATGAGGCCTGCATCAAAAAGAAACTTACTACAGAACCTATGCACATTTCCAACGAACACATTTCCTACATCCTCGTCGTCAATATTCTCATGAATACGTTCCTGCATACCACGGGCAGCACGATTAGTAAAGGTCAAGCAAAGCATGTCTTCATAAGGCACACCCTGCTTGTGAGCCTTACGAATACGTTCGGTCAGAATCTGAGTCTTGCCACATCCCGGAGGAGCCAGCACAAGATGATAACCTTCATTAATATCAATTACCTCTTGTTGAGAGGCATCAGGAGTAAAAGTATCTTTCATAACACACAAAGATATATTTTTTCTGACACAATTGCAATATTTACGCAATTTTTTATCCTAAACTCATCCAAAGCGCATCCAAAAGGCATCCAAAAGGAAAACAATAAGAAAAGAGAAAGCCTCTCAGAAATCACAAATTTTTACGTTAATATAATCAAACAAAACTATCACTAATACAAAAATCATTAAAAAACAGCTTGAACACTTGACACGCATAAATATTATTGTTATGTTTGTTGTCCCACTCTATTTTGAGGAGGGGTATAAAAATCTATCATATATAAACCTTTAACCGCGAAAAAATGAATTTAAGTAAGACAAGAACCCAAAGCATCTACAAGGAGTATATCACTCCTAAAAAAGGTGACGAAGACGTACAGATACTCGGAGGCGAGTACTGGTACAATTGATGTTGAAAGATATGCGAAGCCTTTTTCCAAATAAAAGACTTCTACTACGAGATGAGGCAGCTACAAAAGGCTGCTTTTTTTGTATCTCAACAAGAAAATATTCAAGCTGTTTTTTCGTTTATATAATATAAACAGAGATAAAATGATTAGAAAACTACTTTTTGCCATCGTTCTCTTAGCATCAATAACTGCAAGAGCAACAGACTACACCATTTGTTCGCCAGACAGCCGTTTGATTGTAACCATCTCAGATGAAGGAGGAAAAGCCTCATACAAAGCCTCTTTCGACGGTTACGACGTTATAACTCCATCACTTCTGGGAATAAATGCCAACTATGCCGATTTTACACAAGGACTGAAAATCGTTAAGGCTACTGAAAGCAAAATCAACAAGAGTTATGATATGACCCGCATCAAGACAAGTCATATCAACTATCAAGCCAACCAGATAAAACTTGAACTTGTAAACGAAAAGAATCTGCCTTTACAGATTGTCTTCAACGTAAGCAACAACAATATTGCCTATCGTTACCTGTTACCTCGTCCTGAAGCAAACAACCCAAAGGTGGCAGTAGTAAACTACGAAACAAGTAGTTTTCAGTTTCCTTCTGCAACAACCACCTTCCTAACCCCTCAGATTACCCCTATGACAGGTTGGGAGCGTACCAAGCCATCTTATGAAGAAGACTATAAAGCCGACAAGCCACTTTCTACCCCATCGCAGTTTGGCGTTGGCTACACCTTCCCATGTCTTTTCAAGATTCCTTCAGAGAAAGAAACACTATGGGCTTTGGTAAGCGAAACAGGCGTAACAAGCGCCTATTGCGGTAGTAGATTAAGTGACTGGGATGCAGAAAAAGGCTATACCGTTACCTATCCACAGGAAGGCGAAGCTAATGGTTGGGGAAGCAATACGGTAGCCATTCCTCTTCCAGGCGAAACACCATGGCGCACCATCACCATTGGCAATTCCCTAAAACCAATTGTAGAGACAACTATACCATACGACGTAGTAGAACCGCTATACGAACCTAAATACACCTATAAGCCAGGACGCTACACATGGAGCTGGCTCATTTGGCAGGACAACAGCATAAACTACAACGATCAGAAAGAGTATATAGACCTTGCTGCCAAGATGGGTTACGAATATGTGTTAGTAGATAACTTCTGGGACACACAGATTGGATACGACAAGATAGAGGAACTATCTAAATATGCACAAAACAAGGGCGTTCATCTTATGCTGTGGTATTCAAGTAATGGTGTTGAAAACGACGCCCCACAAGGTCCGCGAAACATTATGAACAACTCCATAGCTCGCAAGAAAGAAATGAAATGGATGCAAAAGATTGGAGTTAAAGGCATAAAAGTTGATTTCTTTGGTGGCGACAAGCAACACACCATGCAACTATACGAAGACATTCTAAGCGATGCCAACGAATACGGCCTGCAAGTAGTATTCCATGGTTGCACCCTACCAAGAGGATGGGAACGCATGTATCCAAACTTCGTGGCTTCAGAAGCATGCTTGGCAAGCGAGAACGTGTATTTCAGCGACTATCACGCCAAACAAGAAGGCTTTGAAATGACCATGCATCCCTTTGCACGCAACACCGTAGCAAGTTTCGACTGGGGAGGCGTCATCATGAACCGTTACATGAGTAAAGACAATAAGAGTCGTCATCAAAGAGTAACAAGCGATGTGTTTGAAATGGCAACAGCCATAACAAACCAAACAAGCATAAACTGTGTAGAAGTAACCCCAAACGGCATAGAAACACTCAAAGACTTTGAGCTTGATTGGCTTCGTCAGATACCTACCACTTGGGACGAAACCAGATTTATCGACGGTTATCCAACAAAATATGCCGTTATTGCCCGTAGAACAGGCGAAAAATGGTATGTAGGAGGAATTAACGGAACAGACAAGCCAATAACCCTCACTCTCGATCTCGATATGCTGGCAGGCAAAAAGGTAAAATACCTCTTCGACCAAAAGAAAAACAAAAACGCTCTATGGTCAGAACCTGCCGCAAAAGAAATAACTATCAACAAGAATGGAAAGATAACCGTA
>JAEEGL011476086.1_pt1 | contig 19534 bp, 14 predicted proteins | sample 9134231 | NCBI WGS metagenome assembly JAEEGL01 (sample SAMN16246548, study PRJNA631951) | gut metagenome | biome: gut microbiome; feature: rumen; material: fiber-attached | host: Bos | place: Iran: Karaj | collected 2018-10 | reverse complement strand
CAGAACTGGAATGAAGGCAAGACACAGGAGTTTAAGAATCGTAAGCTTTATGATATCGCAGGTTCTGTATGCCGTCGCGCAGGCGAACAGTACAAGGAGCGCGTAGCAAAGGAGATGCCTGAGGTTAATCTTGAAATTGTTTCAGAAGAGCCGGAGACAGGCGTTAAGTATCTCTTCACTACAAAGACATGCCCTAACTGTGCACGTGCAAAGGAAATCCTTGAGGACGAGGAGTACATCCTTGTAGATGCAGAGGAGCAGCAGGATCTTACTAAGAAATATGGCGTTATGCAGGCTCCTACACTTGTAGTAGTTAATGGGGATGACGTTAAAAGATATGCTAATGCCAGCAACATTCAGAAGTATGTTGATGAAAATTAGTCAATAAAATCGAAAAAATACATAGGAGATGTGGCTATTATGCTACATCTCCTTATTTTTATGCTTCCATTTGTATAAAATGCATGGCATTAAAAACTGATTTTTGGCAAGAAAGTCGGATTGACCGGCTTTGACAATCATGATAAATTATCATTTGTGATAAATTTGTGAAAAAAGTATGAAGGCTATATGAAAAGTCTTGTCAACGTACTTCTTCAAATTGTCATAAGTATTGAGAAAGGGAAATGTAATTTTGAAAAGGCAACACAAAATCGCCACGTTAAGACGGCTAGTGGCGTTGACGATGCTTTCGGCATTGTTATTTAGTAACACCGCCGTATACGCCGATTCGGTGAGTGAAGGCGAACCTTCACAAAAACAAGAAGTAGTAAGCGAAACAGGTAATTCAAACAGTTTAAGTAGTACAACATCAAGTAATTCTAGCAATAATCTTAATGATACCGTTTCTGGTACAGACATCACAGAAGACAACAACAGCAATACTACAACAGAAGAAAATGGTAATGAATCAGAGAGAACAGTTTCTTTATCTGTTACTCCAAATGATGCAGAAGCTTCTTTTGATTTAGCTTCTATGCTTAGCGAAAGCAAGCACCAGACAAAGAAGCAGAACAATAATCAGCCAAAGCCAGATGATCAGTCAAATCCAGATGATCATCAGCATGATTTCAAAGAGTTCAAGGAAATCGTTTACACACCAGAGTGTGGTGAGTGGACACACGCAAATGTTTATGCATGCGAGTGTGGAGAAACTACTAATGTAGGTTTTAACTGCTCAAAAGAAGAAACTTATGTACAGGCTGAGAATGGAAAGCACATTGTAAAGACAAGCTGTAAGTGGTGCAAGCATGAAGAAGAAAGCGAGCCAGTAGCTTGCGATTACGAAATCGTAGGTTATGAAGAGCTTGGCGATGATCAGCACATCATTTACAAGAGATGTAAGCTTTGTGGTAACACAACAGAAGTTACAGAGAAGTGTGATCCACAGTTCACACACTATACATCATGTAATGATGGTGTACATCATCTTGAGCATTACAAATGTGTATGCGGTCGTATATCTCAGGAATCTAAAGAGTGTAAGGCAGGGGCTGAGTACGAATATCGTAAGTATCAGTCACCAACAGGTAGTGATGAGAATGGCCACTATCACACACTTCTTGCAGAGTGCGAGAAGTGTAATCAGACCCTTTCAAAGAAGGAATACTGCAAATATGACTATTGGGCATTTGGATTAGAGTCATGTTCAGTATGTCATGATTACAGAGATACTAGAAGTGCAGATATCCTTATGAATGCAAAGGTTACTACTGTAGATGGAAAGGCTATCACAGCTACTACATATACAGATAAGTTTGGTAATGAGCATGCTACATATGACTCACAGATTAAGATTAGCGTTGACGTAAACTGCGAGACCTTCAACTATAAGAAGACTGCAGATGATTGGAACAAGTATATGCATCTTTATGTATATTACAACACTCCAGACGAAGGAAGAGCAGCCTTTGAATTAGATAGAGAATCAGTAGATGGTTCAGGCAAGGCTACTTATACATGGGTTTCACCAGAGCTTAAGGATAAGGCTATTACAATCTCTGGTATCTACGCTAAGTATGAGTTCAGCGAGCACATTTATGAGATTTTATGTCCTAAGAAAAATGATGCATTATATGAGCTTTCATATGTATTAATGCCAAAGAACCCTGCTGAGCACATGATTTTCAGCCAGAAGGGTGATGTTGCAAACAAGGACAATACTTGGAAGAAGAACTGCAATACTACAGAGAATTGGTATTCAAAGTCAGCTAACAAGAATCAGAACCTTACAGTTTCATTTGCAGCAAAGTCTCCTAACAAGCTTACTGATAGCTCAGTTAGCCTCAAGGAGAACAAGGGAACTACAAACGAGATTAAGCAGAACATTGTATCAAATGATATCTCTAGACCAGGTAACTACACTCAGTGGTTTAAGAAGGACGTAATCATTGAATATGATAATACAATCGTTTACGAGCTTTCTTCAGGAGCAGGAGAGATTACAGATGGTGAGCATGAGTATGTTTTAAATGGTTCAAACCTTCAGGACACAGTAACAGTTCTCATCGATAACACAGCTCCTACAGTTGAGAAGATTAACTATTCAAAGCCTACAGGTGAAACTGGAAGATACTACAACAAAAATGTAGATATTTCAGTATTAGTTAAAGATGCAAATCTTAGCAAGGATTCAAGCATTAATACTAAGGTAGATAATAATGTATCAGAGGATAAGAAAGTAAAATTATCTGAGATTAAGAATAATTCTTCTACTCTTAAGTATGTAGCGGAATCAGAAGGAAAGCATGTATTAATTGGTACAATCAAGGATTTAGCAGGTAACTGCACTACTATTGAAGATGAAAAGAACACATTCATCATTGATAAGACAGCTCCAACATTTGATACTCCAGTTTATACATCAAAGGCCGAGAGATTAAATGGCAAGTACTACAACAAGGATGTAGAGGTTTCAGTTAAGGTTAAGGATTTATACCTCAGCCAGAAGTCATACATCGAGGTATCTGGAAACAAGTCATCATTAGATGCTAAGGCAGATACAATAAAGCTTAACGTTGCAGGCGAAGGTGAGCACGTTGTTACTGGTGAAATCTACGATTTAGCAGGTAACTGCACAAAGATTAAGGACCAGGAAGAGTTCATCATCGATAAGACTTCTCCAAAGCTTAAGATTTCTTTCGATAATCACAGCTTTAAGAACGAGAAGTACTACAACGCAGACAGAACAGCTACATTTGTTCTTACTGATAAGTATATTGATGGCAAGGAAGCCAGCATGAAGTTCGTCACAGTTAACGCTAAAGAGGGCTCAGCCACAGTTAACGAGATGACAGGTTCTAATGGTAAGTACACAGGTACTATCCAGTTCAACAAGGATGGTTTCTACTCAATTGGCGATATCAAGTTTGTTGATAAAGCTGGTAACCCATTTGAGTTTACTGAGGATAGCGAAAAGGCTTACAACTCAGAATTCGTAATCGATAAGACAGCACCTACATTAAAGGTGACATTCGATAATCATGATGTAAAGCATGAGAAGTACTATAAGGCTGATAGAAAAGCTACATTTGCATTCGAAGATAGAAATATCGACGGCAAGGAAGCTACTATGAGCAAGGTTATCGTTAACTCAAAGGAAGGCAAAGCTACAGTTAACGAAATGTCTGGTTCAAACGGTAAATTCACAGGTAATGTCGTATTCGACAAGGATGGTATTTACTCAATTGGCGACCTTTCATTTGAGGATAAGGCAGGTAACAAGTTCGTATTCGCAGAGGGTTCTGAGAAGGATTACAACGCAGAGTTCGTAATCGATAAGACTCTTCCAACTGTTGAAGTTAAGTATGATAACAACAGCGCAGAAAACGGCAACTACTATAAGGAAGCTCGTACTGCTGAGGTTACATTCACAGAGAAGAACTTCACGGCTGACCAGGTAACATACGAGAGAATTAACAGTGACTTAAGCGTTCTTCCAGCTCTTAAGAGCTACTCAAACAAGGAGCTTAAGAACATCACACATATCGACTTTAATAAGGACGGTCGTTATGGATATACACTTGTTTGCGAGGATTTAGCTGGAAATATTTCAGAGAAGTTCGTTTCAGACGAGTTCATCATTGATATGACTCTTCCAGAGATTGAGATTTCTGGTGTTGAGGATATGTCAGCTAACAATGGTAAGGTTGCTCCTGTTGTAGTTTCTAAGGATACAAACCTTACAGATGCTTGTACAGAGATTTCCCTTGTTGGTTCTAACAATGGAAAGGTTACACCAAGCATTTCAAAGTCAAATGGTACAGAGACATTTACATACTCATTTGCTGATATGGCACATGAGAAGGAGAACGACGATCTCTACACATTAACAGTTAAGCTTACAGACCTTGCTGGTAATACAGTTGAGAAGTCAGTTAAGTACTCACTTAACAGATTTGGTTCAGTTTTCGTTCTCAGCGATGCAACAAAGGCTATGGTTGATGGTTATTACGTAACAAAGCCACAGGATGTTGTTATCACAGAGATCAACGTAGATGCAGTAACAAAGAAGGAAGTTTCAGTAGATTTCGATGGAAGCGTTAAGGAGCTTAGAGAGGGCGCTTCTTTCTCAACAAGTGATAAGACAAACTCTAACGGATGGCATTCAATCAGCTACAACGTTGGCAAGTCAAACTTCAACAAGGATGGTATCTACTCAGTAACAGTATTCTCAGAGGACAGAGCTACTAACAAGCAGAGTAACCAGTCTAAAGATGCTGAGGTTGAGTTCCTTCTTGATAAGACAGCACCAAGTGTTATCGTTTCAGGTCTTGAGGATGGTGGTATCTACGAAGAGGAGAGCCACGACTTCTCAGTTAACGTAACAGATACAATCGGTGTTACCGACATGAAGGTTTACTTAAACGACGAGAAGCTTGCTAGCTTCACAGCAGCTGAGCTTAACGAGAATGGTGGTACAGAAGTACTTACAATTCCTACAAAGGATGATTACCAGAAGGTAACAATCCAGAGTACAGACGTTGCTGGTAACGTTACAAAGGTTGAATATAACAACCTTCTTGTATCAGTTAAGGCTGAGGAGTTATTACTTGAGGACAACCTCACACCTACAGCTAAGCTTGATGCAGGTATCCCAGCAGTTGCAGCTGCACTTAGCTCAACAAAGACTCTTGCAGTAGTAGGAGTTATTGCTGTAGCAGCACTTGTTCTTGCAGGTGCATTTGCTTTCAAGAAGAGAAAGCACTAATTAGTTTTATATGTTACTATTCACAGTCCTTGTGACTGTGAATGGTGACTATATTATTAATGATTTGAACCAATAGCTGAGCATTCAGTTATTAGCTGAGATTATTAATTAAACATATAAAGGAAAGAAGAATAGGAGAAAAAAATGAAAGCATTAAAGAGACTTTGCACACTTATCGTTGCAGTGGGAATTGCCCTTGCTCCAGTTACACCAGTAGCTGCTGTAGACAACGTTGTTGACGCTGAGACAGCTAAGCAGGGTGTTGTGCAGGTAAACACAGTTATCGTAGACGATATGTCAGAGAAGCGTCTTGTTATTGGTGGCGCCGGTTTTATCATCGGTAATCCAGAAGGTACTGAGTATGTTATTACAAGCAAAGATATTGTTAATCCTGACCAGGAAACATTAGCAGCAGCTTGTGAGTACTATGGATTAATTAATGGTGATGAAGAGACATCTATTGATCTTCGAATTGCTACAGAGGTAGTAGTTGAAGGTGATGTAGTATTAAATGCTACAGTTCTTACATCCAGCAGCGAGCTCGATATGGTAGTTCTTCAGCTTCCACAGCCAATCTACACAAGAACTCCACTTAAGCTTCTTACAAATAAGAAATATGATGTAAACAACCTTCCATATGAGGTTAACGATGCTGTTTATGCATTAGGTCTTCCACAGATGGTTTCATTTGAGTCAGAGACAAAATATTACTCTGACCAGCAGGTTCAGATGTCATTTGGTGAGATTACAAGCCTTGGTATGTACGAGGGTGTTCAGGTAATCGAGAACAATGCTGAGACAGATTACAACAACTATGGTGGTCCACTTGTAAATGAGAATGGATACATCATTGGTATGAACTTACCAAAGCACAATGGCGAGGACAGCTGCGCTTTGGATTCTACAAAGATTGCAAAGATTTTAGATGGACTTGGAGTTACATATTCACAGGTAAACAGCACTCCTAAGGCAGAGGCTGAGGAAGAAGTGGAAGATACAGAAGAAGTTCCACAGAACACTAAGCCAGTTGTTGAGCCAAAGACAAAGAAGGGTATGTCAGAGACTATGATTATCGTAATCAGTCTCGTAGCTGTATTCGTTGTTGTTTGCGGTGTTGCAGGACTTATCCTCTTCTTAATCAACAATGATAAGAAGGATACACCAAAGGCTTCTAAGGCTAAGAAAGAGAAGAAGGTATACAACGGTCCAGTATTCGACATGGACACTACACCTAAGAGCTCTGTAAAGATGACAGCAGCTAAGACTCCACAGAAGAGCATCATGGCTATGGCTCAGCCTAAGGCACCAGCAAGCGATGAGACTACAGTATTAAGTGCTATTCCAACAAACGATGGAGAGACATCATTACTTAGCGAGGATCTTAATGCACCTCAGAATCTTGGAACTCTTGTTAGAAAGAGAACATCTGAGAAGATTTCTTTAAATAAGTCAAACTTTGTTATTGGTAAGGATTCATTACATTCTGATTACTGCATCGAGAAGAACAGCTCAATCAGTAGAAAGCATGCAATGATTACAAGCGGAAGAAACGGAGCATATATTCAGGACTGCAACTCAACAAACGGTACATTCATCAACGGTACTAAGATTGAGAGCGAGCGTGCAGTACTTTTGAACAGCGGAGATATCATCAAGCTTTCAAACGAAGAGTTTGAGTATCTTGCATAGGAATAATTTTATGGGTTTTAAAGTAGATGCCTATTCAGATATGGGCACCAAAAAAAATGTTAATCAAGATGCTTTGTTAATAAAGCAGGCAAAAGCCGCAGGCTATGGGAATATCTGCATGGGTATTCTCTGTGACGGCATGGGTGGTTTGTCTTGCGGAGAAGTAGCAAGTTCAGCCTTTGTTAACAGGATGGATACTTGGTTCAAGACAGAGCTTCCACAGATTCTTTTGGATAAAAATATAACCGAACCATTAGAAGGAACAGCTGATGCCAGTTCTACAAGCCAGCTCCTTAGAATAATAGCGGGCCAGTGGAAAAGAGTTGTCACAGAAATGAATGACAAGCTTAAGGCATACGGAAACGAGAATGGCATTCGCCTGGGAACAACTGTTGTAGCTATCATCATAGTAGGAGAAGAATACTTGACTATGAATGTTGGAGATTCCAGAGCATACAGATTCAATAAGAAGCAGCTTGCGCAGGTATCCCATGATCACAGCTATGTTCAGCAGCAGATGGAGCTTGGCAGAATGACGGCAGAAGAAGCACTTGTAAGCGATAAGAAAAGCATGCTTTTACAGTGCATAGGTGCTTCTGAAAGAGTTACTCCAGATTTCTTCACAGGAAAAATAGAGCGCAACATGAATTTCCTGTTATGCTCTGATGGTCTTTGGAGAAAGCTGGAAGACAAAGAAATTATGGGGATTGCCCCACAGCGTAACGGTATTAAGAAGTTGGCCGAAATGGTTATGAATAGAGGAGAGTCAGACAATGTTTCAGGTCTGATTATCTCGATTTAAGAGTTTTATGTTAGAAATTGGATCAGTAATTGATAAGAAATACAAAATATTAAATAAGATTGGCCAGGGTGGAATGAGCGTTGTTTATTTGGCGATGAACGAAAGAGCCAATAAGCAGTGGGCTATCAAAGAGATTCGTAAGGATGCAGCAGCTGCATCAGAAATCAATATGGCCAGCATCAAGACAGAGACAGAAATGCTTAAGAATCTTTCCCACCCAAACCTTCCTAGCATCGTAGATATCATCGACCATGAGGATTCCATCCTTATCGTTATGGACTACGTGGAAGGTAACACTCTTAGCAAGGCGGTTAATGAGTTAGGGCCTCAGCCACAGGAATATGTTATTGAGTGGGCTAAGCAGCTTTGTGATGTGCTTGGATATCTTCATTCGCAGAATCCACCTATCATCTACAGAGATTTGAAGCCAGGCAATATCATGTTAAAGCCAGACGGCACTATTGTCCTTATCGACTTTGGTACAGCAAGACAGTACAAAGAGGAGAATCTTGAGGATACTACATGTCTTGGTACAAGAGGCTATGCTGCACCAGAGCAGTTTGGTGGTCACGGACAGACAGATGCCAGAACAGATATCTATTGCCTTGGCACTACTATCTATCACCTTGTTACAGGAAAGAATCCTAGTGAGCCACCTTACGAGATTAGAAACATCCGCTATTGGAATGAATCACTTTCAAAGGGATTAGAGCAGATTGTTGCTAAATGTACACAGCTTGACCCTGAAAAGCGTTATCAGAGCTGTAACGAAGTGCTTTATGCACTTGAGCATTATGATGAGCTGGATGAGACATATCGCCGCAAGGAAAAGGTAAAGCTTGGTGTTTTCCTTACTACAGCATTACTTACACTTGCAGCAGCTATAGGTTCATTCTCATGCTACAGCTATGCTAAGCATGTGCAGCAGGTAAATCACGATATGCTTCTTGAGGTTGCCAGCCGTGGCATCACAGAAGCAGATTCCAAGGAAGCACTTATTAATTCCATCGCTGTATTTCCATCGCAGGTGGATTCATATATTAACTTGATTGATAATGTGTATCTTGCAGATGAGAACTTTTCAGCAGATGAGGCAGCAGAGCTTCGCGAGATTCTTATTAGAACAAGTGGAAAGAACACTTACGAGCAGATACTGGCACAGGATGCTGATAGCTACAGTCTTTTTGCGTATAGACTTGGTCTTGCTTATTACTACAGCTACGAGGGCGAGGGTAACAAGCAGCAGTCAGCTTATTGGTTTAAGAAGGCTGCAGAGGGAAATCTTAACCCTAACCAGATGGAAAGAGCAAAACGCCTTGGAGCCATTGCTGAATACTATGTTAACCTTGGAGCCGTTGATAAAACAGGCGACAGCGAGGTTACATATAAGAACTACTGGGACGACTTAGTAGCCCTTTGTAAAGGAAATATCACTGAGTCTGATAATGCCAATACAGCCCTTGCAATCTACAAGGAGATGGCATCTCAGATTTGTGTAAGTGCTAATCAGTTTAAGAAGGCTGGTGTGTCTACATCAGATATGCAGCTTCAGCTTATGAACATAGAAAAGCACGTTAAGGAAGATATTGATACCGCTTCTGATAAATCAGAGCGAGTTGTTGAATTGGAGCAGGAGCTTGCCACAAACGTAGAAAAGGCAAAGCAGACTATTTCAATGTTAGAGTAGGTAGATTTATGGATTTACAAACAAACGTAGAAACAATTACAGAACAGACACAGCTATTCCAAAGCATAGCAGTTATTTTGCTTGCATTAGCAATAGTGTTTCTAATAGCATCGATTGTTATATTTATAGTCTTTAAGATTCCACATTCCTTCAGAGTGCTGACTGGAATGGGTATGAATAAAGAGATGAGTCGTGCCGCTGCCGGAGACAGAAAGCGCGAGAAGGCTACACTTAACTGGAACACATCTGGTTCTCTTAATAAAAAAGTAGAGTTTGAGACAACAATACTTACTGAGGAAGAGACAATGATTCTGGCTGAGGGAGATGCCACTGCAGTGTTGGGCAGTGAAGAGACAACAGTTCTTGGCACTGATGAAACTACAGTTTTAGCCAGTGATGAGACTACTCTTCTTGGCACAGAAGAGACCACACTGTTATCTGATTATGAAGCACAGAATTCTCTATTTGAGATGGAGGATGATATCAAGATAACAGGAACTAACAAGCAGATATAATACTGCGATTTAATAGCCACAAAAATGCCAATTTAGCATTATGTGATATAGATACCAAGGAACATAGGAGGAATTGAAAAATGTCATTAACAGGTATGAACATTGAAGAAGTTGAGCAGTTACTTGCACAGCTTCACACAGGTGCAGATAATCTTGATGCACTTACATTACAGGTAAACAACTTACAGGGACCACTTACAGATGCGTGGGAAGGTGTAGAAGCTACAGCCGCTGTAGATTACCTTAACAGACTTTCTACAAAGATGAAGGATATGTCACAGGAGTTGATGAAGATTCATCAGTGGGTAGAACAGACAAAGACAAATTACGAGGATGTAGCTGCTCAGGGAGCAAGCGCATACAACGCATAGAAAGGTAAGGTATAGAAAATGGGAGCAATTAAAGGTACCGTTGCAGATATAGCAAGAAGTGGACAGCAGCTTGTAACATTTAGCGAGGATTTATCAGCAGAGCTCGCATCTATCAAGAGCACAGTTGATGAGATCTCAGAGATGACATTTGGTTCAGCAAGCGACAAGCTTTTAGATGTTTACTACAGCTTAAATGAGGATTTACAGAAGTATGTTGTTGAGCTTAACACACTTGGTACAAACGTACAGACATCAGCTAGCAACTTAGAGACAATCGACTCAGAAGCTTCAGCAAACTTAAGCTACGAAGGCTAATTATAGTCCAGGTTTATATGTGGCAGCTCACGCTGCCACAATAATTTTAAAGGAGTAAAAACATGTCAGATATTGAAGCAGCTCGTGCTGCGGCGGCAGAAAGAGCTCGTCGCGAGGCCGAGGAAGCAGAAAGAAGACGTCAGGCAAGAATAAGAGAACTTAGAAGCCAGTTATCTGGTGTTGAAAGTAGAATATCTCATTTTGAAGGTGTTCTTAAGCACCTTACTGATGCAAGAACATCTATGAACAACTTGAAAAACAGACTTAATGCAGATGTTGATACACCTGTAATTTCATATGATCTTCACGGCGCATCCGACTGGGAAGGCACAAATGCCTTAAATGGAGTTGTTGCTCTTGCAAATATTAAGAATAGCAGATCCGCATATGATTCTGATGTAGATAAGCTTATCTCAGATATCGGAAGAGGTGTAGATAAAGCAAATTCGATTTTACAGGACTTATATAGACAGCGTAATAACATTTTAGGTGAGCTTAGATCGCTCGGCGCATAATTTGGGAGACTAATAATGGCAATTGTAAAGACCGCATTAGACACTATTGAATACGAAAGAGTAGTAAGGGAAATCAAAACAGAAAATGATGAGATTCTTAATGGTTTTTCAGCACTTTCTGAAGCTGACCCAGCTATCAAAAATAACAGCATAATACCTCAGTTTATAAAGGCAGACAGCGATGTTATAAACATGCTTACAAAGCTTAAGCAGCAGATAGGTGTTGTGATAAATACAATGGAGACTTTCGAGTCTAAGATTGTGGAAGCTAATCAGGATGCAACTGATTCAGGAAATCAATTAGTTTAGTTTATTATTGTTTATCCTAGTGACAACGTTTAATTGTCACTTTTTGTAATATAAAGGAAATTCGAAAATGGGAAATATTGAATGGAATACCAGTAAAGTAAAGGAGTATTTTGAGGCATGCCGAGTGCACTACGAGAGATTTCTTTCTATGTCAGACTCTCTTATGAAGGCATTCGAGGCTTTTGTAAATGATGATACTCATACTGGTGAAGAAGCGGACAATTCTAAGGGATTTGTCAGAGAAAGACAGATACCTTTATTTATAGATATAACAGATGATATTCAGCAGTTGGAGGCACTTCAGGACGAGATTTTATCGGCCTTTTTTTCTGAAGTAGATACTTCCCCATCTGCAATCATAAAGACAGAGTACCTTGATAAGGTTACTCTTGATTTTGGTAAATACGAGGACACTTTAAAGGGTATCGGTGATCAGATTGAAAATCTTGCAGCTGATTTAAATGCTACCTGCTCAGAGGTAGGAAGCTATCAGGTGCCAGATTACAGAAATTATTTCACCACAATGGAGACTCTTGCCAGCAATGATGGTATGAGTGGTATTGCACCTGATACTAAAAAGAAGTTTGAGACTTTTGATTCTACTCATGCAAACGATGTAAGCATGAGTGTTTATCAGACACTTTACGATACCATCATGTCCAATATCGAGTCATTCATTAACGGTGTAGGTAATGGCACAAGCTACGATATCAGAACCTATAACAGTGATAAGTTTGACCTTAAATGGGACAGCCCACTAAGCCATCTTTCTGGAGCAGCCCTTTCAGAGTACCTTCAGTACGTGGAGGATATGCATGCATACCTTAAGGGTAAAAAGGAAAGATGCGAGGTCTATAAATACGACCCTGTAAACATGTGTAACGGTAACTACATCAATGAGCATACAGACATTACTCTTGGTGGAAGATACGAGCTTGAATTCAAGAGATTCTATAACTCTATTGCAAATGAGCTTAAGGACCTTGGATGGGGCTGGACTCATAACTTCGAGGTTCGTATATACGATATTCAGGGAGCTGACAAAATCCGTATCGCATATGCGGATGGTAGTGAGGGTACCTTCAAAAAAGAGAAAAACTTCTACGTGGAAGAGCACGGTGAGCCAGGTATTCTTGAAAAGCTTGAGGATGGTATGGGATATATCATCAGACAGGATGACGGAAGCTATGAGAAGTTCGATGGTTCAGGTCTTCTTGTTGCCCTTGGTGATATTGATGGAGACCACACTGTAGTTCATTACGAACTTCTTGAGGACAGAGGCAGAAGACTTAAGAGCGTAGAGACAAAGAACGGCAACTCTCTTACATTCACATACTATGATGAAGGTGATAATGCCGGTCTTATCAGCAAAGTGACCGACCATACAGGCAGGTCTGTAGCTTATGCTTATGATGAAAAAATGCAGCTTACAGAAATCACTGAGCTTGATGGAGCTGTAAGAAAGTTCACTTATACAGAAGATGGAAAGATTAAGGATGTAATCAATCCAAAGGGAATCGTTGCCATTACAAATGAGTATGATAAGCAGCATCGTACAGTAAAGCAGAGCTTCCCTGATAACTCTGTAATGACTTACGAGTACGACGACATCAATAAGACTACTACAGCCACAGAGCAGAACGGTAATAAGGTAGTCTATACTCATGATGATCTGGAGCGTCATACAGCTACAGAGTACTATGACGGAACTGAGTATTATACTTATAATACAAGAAACCAGAAGACTAGCTTCACAGATAAGCGTGGTAACACAACACGTTTTGCCTATGATAACAAAGGACATCTTACAAAGATTGTGGATGCCCTTGGCAATAAGACCTTTGTCACCTATAGAGCCGACGGCAAGCCTATGGCTGTAAAGGGTCCTAAGGGTGAGGAATATAAGTATAGCTATAATCTTGAGGGTAAGCTTTTTGAGCTTAGAAACCCACTTGATGAGACTAACAGATTCTACTATAAGGATGGAAATCTTTATAAGACCAGAAATGCAAATGGTGGTGTGACTCTTTTTGATTATGATGAAAAGGGTAACGTAAATACAATAACTGATCCAGACGGAGTGGTTACAGAGTATGCTTATGATGAGCTTAACCGTGTAGTGGAGACTACCACAGCTGACGGAGCAGTTACTACATATGAATACGATAAAGCTGATAGAATCATAAAGACTACAGACGCTCTTGGTAACACAAGAGAGTATACCTATGATGAAATGGGTAAGGTGACATCTGTAAAGGAAGCTGACGGCACAGTAAAGAACTTTGAAATGAATGTCATGGGACGTGTTTCAAAGGTAGTTGATGAGGCTGGCTTTGTAACAGAAATCACTTATAACGTAATGGGTAAGCAGGAAAAGGTATGCTTGCCTAATGGTGGAACCATTCTTTATGAGTATGACCCACTTATGCGTCTTACTAAGGTTACAGACCCAGAGGGAAGAACAAGTGGATATGAGTATGATAAGAATGGAAATGTAACAGCTGAGTATCTTGGTGATATCAGAGTAAGAAGTCTTGAGTATGACGAGCTTAACAGAGTTGTTAAGGAAACAGATGCATTAGGCCACACTAAGACTTATGAGTACGATGAGAATGGCCAGGTGATTTGTGCTACTGATACTTTAGGCAACAGATACACAAGAGACTACGATTTACTTGGAAGAGTAGTAAAAGAGACAGATGCTCTTGGAAATGAGACATCATATACATATACAAAGCTTGGTGATATTGAAACTGTAACTGATCCAGCTGGAAGAGTTCGTAAATACGAATACACAGATGGTGGAAAGCTTAAGGCTATTTACTTCTGCGGAAGAATAGAGCAGAGCCTTGATTATGATACAGTCGGAAGAATTGTAAAGAGAAGCTTTGCTGATGGCTATGAGATTTCTTACAGCTATGATGTCTTAAGCCGTGTAGCAAAAGTAGAAGGCTCTGATGGCCGTACAGTATCTTATGAGTATGATGCCATGGGGCGTGCCACAAAGGTCGCAGACGGCAGAAGCACAACACTTTATACTTACACAGCTACAGGACGATTAAAGAGTGTAGTGGATGCTCTTGGAAACGAGACAGCATACACATATGATGCTCTTGATAATCTAAGAAGCGTTCACAGGGCAGAAGGCAGAGTTGAAGATGACAAGATGCCTGTAGTAGGCCAGGATGGTCATGTAACACTCTATTCATACGACCTTTCAGGACAGCTTACAAAGATAACAGACGCCCTCGGTCAGGAAGAGACTTATGAGTACGACCAGTATGGACGCCTTAAGACTAAAACTGACAGGGATAATTTTGCCACAAGCTACAGCTACAATAACCTTGGTGCAGTGACTAAGGTAGGCTATGGTGATGGCAGAAGCGTAGAGTTTGCTTATAACGAGTTAAACCAGCTTAAAGAGATAAATGACTGGCTTGGTAAAACTACACTTGAAAACGATATTTTAGGTCGTCTCACAAAGGTAACAGATTATCAGAACAGAACTGTAGGCTACGAGTATAACTCAATCGGCGAAAAGACAAAGCTTGTTTATCCAGATGGAAGAGCAGCTGTATACAGCTATGATGAGGAAGGCAGCCTTTCAGGCATTACAGGAAATGGCGAAGAGACTACTTACTCTTATGATGAGCTTGGAAGACTCTCACTTAAGCTTCTTCCAAATGGTGTATCTACAGAGTACTCATACCTTCCAGGTGGAAACCTTGAGAGCATGACAAGCTACGACAGCAAGGGCGAGCTTGATAAGTATTTCTATTCTTATGACAATGCAGGTCTTATCTCTGGAATCAACAGAAGTAGACGTAATCTCGAAAAGGTTTCTGGGCAGTATAAGTATCAGTACGATGCGATAGGACGTCTCACTCAGTCTAGTCATGATGGACAGGTGAAAGCCACTTATGAGTACGATGCATTTGGAAACAGAACATTACTTGCTGAGAACGAGACCAGAACATCATACACATATGATGTATTAGACAGACTTGTTCAGGCTAAGAAACTTAATAACAGCCAGGCTATCGTAAAATCTTACGAATACGATAAGCGCGGTAACCAGACAAAAGAATTTGTAGATGGTCTTTTACAAAAGACCTTTACTTTTGATGCAACAAATATGCTTTCAAAAGTGGTAGACTCAAATAAGGGAGAGGTAGAGAACCAGTATAACGGTCTTGGCTTTAGAGTAGCATCTACCCGCCCAGAAGAGAAAATTGAATACTTATGTGACCTTTCAAGAGATTACTATAACCTGTTGGAAAGAACTGTAAATGGTGAGACAGAAAGCTTTATATATGACAATAATGTAGTAAGCATGAGCAAATCAGGCAATAACTACTACTATCTCCAGGATGAGCTTGGATCTCCAATGTACATGACTGGCACAGACGGTGTGGCAGTATCATCATATGCTTTCGATGACTTTGGAAGAAATGTAGATCCATTCACAGGCAAAATCAAAGACCATAAGCACGGCTACACAACAGATGGCAATATCATCCAGCCATTTGCATTCACAGGCTACCAGGAGGATGAGGTTTCAGGCCTAAAGTTTGCACAGGCAAGATTCTATGATGCAAATACAGGCAGATTCCAGAGTGAGGATAATGTAAAAGGATTTATTGATAGCCCGTTTACAATGAACCATTATGGCTACTGCTGGGGCAATCCTGTTGGATTAGTTGATAGGGATGGTAATTTACCTAAGTGGATGACTGATGCGGCAAATGCAGTTAACAATGGTGTTAATGCTGTGGCAAGTGGAGTGAAAAATGCGGTAAATGCTACTGGTGATCTTATAAATAATAATAAAGAAATTGTTGGTGGAATAACTGTTGGCTTAGGTGTAGTAGCAGGAGTTGTTTTGTCAGCAACGGTATCACCTGCTTTAGGAGGAGCAGTTGGAGGAGCACTTGTGGATTTGGGTACTCAAGTAGCTCAAAATGGAACAAATGTTGATTGGATTGAAGTTGGTATAGCAGGAGCAGGCGGTGCGTTAAGTGGTCTTGCAGGAAACGCAACATATATAAGCGAAGGTGTTAAAGCTGCAAAGGTTTTAAATCCATTGTTACATGTTGCCGGTGGAACACTTGCTGACACTGCTACGGATGCAGCTATTGATCTACGACAAGGAGATTTTTCAGTTACTAGTACAGTTGATAATGCAATTTATAATTTAAAGGCTAATGGAATTGCTGAGACCGCTTCGGTAGTCACAGAGCTTTACGGAAAGCTTGTAAAGAAACGTATTGCCAAAAAACCAAAGTATGCAGATAAACTGGATGATGTAGAAAACGCAAAGCGTAATTTGGATAGGGCTAGGGCAAAAGGGAAAAATAAGACTCGAATACGAAGACTTCAATGCGAATATAATCATAAAATTAATCAATTAAGTAAAATAAAGGAAGATTTCTTTAAGCCGTATAAGGTGGGAAGTAAATTTTTCACAGATTATATGGTAAATGGTTACATAGAAAGTAAGAATGCAATTAATGATTTTTGCGAGGGTTAAGTGAATGAGTAAGAAAACATATACAAACGAATTTGTTGTAAAACTGAATTGGGTTGGTGTTTTTGAAATGATAACATTATTTGTGGGAATACTATTGTCATTTGTTTTATTTGGTTTTTTGTGGCAACAGATAAATAATACAACTGAGAAGGGTATGAAAGCTGCAATAGTTTTGAGTATACCAGTATTGATGTTATTGTTTTGCGTTTGGTTAATAATACCTATGCTATTTAACAAGATTGAGGTAAAAGGTGATAATATAATAATTCATAAAGCCTTTGGAAAAATAACAACTGTAAATGCTTCTGAAATAGTTAGTTATTCAAACAAAGAGTCTTTTCAAAAGGGACATAGGTATTATCACTCGTTAATAGTATATGGCGAAAAAGATTCGATAGAGATTAGAAATGATATTTATAAGAATTATGATTTGTTAATGTATTATCTTAGTAAAAAGTGCATAGGTAAGTAAAATAGTTTTATAAGGAACTCGTATGAAAAGAACGTTTAAACCTTTTTTTAGAAAAAGAGTTATCGGATTTTTATCGGCAGTAATACCATTAGCATTCGTTTTTATGAGTAGGGTTATGCATTACAACTATGTTAGTAACTATATAGATAGTAAAAAAATGGTGCTATCAATGTCGATAACGATATTAGTTTTGTTCGTATTAATCATTTTATTAGGAGCAAAAAAAATTATAGTTTCAGATGAAAATATTCAAGAAAGAAGTTTCTTTCACAAGCGCATTTTTAGATATAGAGAGATAGACAATTGTATTTATGATAGTTCACAAAAAAAAATAATGATGTTTATAAATGGAAAAGTAAGAATAATAAAAATAGTTAATTATGATTATGAATCTGTTCTTAAAGAACTAAGACAACATATTGCTATTGAATCATTTTATTCAGAGGTATCTTAACATTGAAAAAATTTAATTGGATATGCAAATCTATAATCTATATATAATCTATAATCTAAGTGCCTGACCCCAATGTGGTCAAGGTAGGCTATGGAGATGGTATAAGCGTAGAGTTTGCTTATAACGAGCTTAATCAGCTTAATGAGATAAATGACTGGCTTGGTAAGACTACCCTTGAAAACGATATTTTAGGACGTCTTACAAAGGTAACAGATTACCAGAACAGAACTGTAGGTTACGAATACAATGCCATCGGAGAAAAAACAAAGCTTGTTTATCCAGACGGAAGGGTAGCTGCTTATACATATGATACAGAAGGAAAGCTTTCAGGAATTTCTGGAAATGGTGAGGAGACTACATACTCTTATGATGAGCTTGGAAGACTCTCCCTTAAGCTTCTTCCAAATGGTGTTTCTACAGAGTATTCATACCTTCCAGGCGGAAATTTAGAGAGCATGACAAGCTACGACAGCAAGGGCGAGCTTGATAAGTACTTCTATACATATGATAATGCTGGACTTATTTCTGGAATCAACAGAAGTAGACGTGATCTCGAGAAAGTTTCAGGACAGTATAAGTACAGCTATGATGCAATAGGACGACTTACACAGACCACACATGATGGAATGGTTAAGTCTGCTTATGAGTATGATGCATTTGGCAACAGAACATTACTTGCTGAAAATGAAACAAGAACTTCATACACATATGATGTCCTTGACAGACTTGTAGAGGCAAAAGAATTAAACAATAGCCAGGCTGTCGTAAAGACTAGGGTTAAAATGCAGCCAAGGAAAGCTGCATTTTAATTTTGCTAAAGCAAAACATAGATTTCTGAAAGGAGTTTCAGAAATCTATGCCATATACGGATTGAACTAATCTGATGATTAGTCCAATCCTACGATAAGCGTGGTAACCAGACAAAAGAGTTTGTAGATGGTCTCTTACAGAAGACCTTTACTTTTGATGCAACAAACATGCTTTCAAAAGTGGTAGACTCAAATAAAGGGGAAGTGGAGAATGAGTATAACGGATTAGGCTTCCGTGTTGCATCCACAAGACCAGAAGAGAAAATTGAATATTTATGTGACCTTTCAAGAGACTACTATAACCTTCTTGAGCGCACAGTTAACGGTGAGACAGAAAGCTTCATCTATGATAACAATGTAGTAAGCATGAGCAAATCAGGTAATAATTACTACTATCTCCAGGATGAACTTGGTTCTCCAATGTACATGACTGGAACAGATGGAGTGGCTGTGAGTTCATACGCTTTCGATGACTTTGGTAGAAATGTAGATCCATTCACAGGCAAGATTAAAGAGCATAAGCACGGCTACACCACTGAGGGCAACATCATCCAGCCATTTGCTTTCACTGGCTATCAGGAGGATGAGGTATCGGGCCTTAAGTTTGCCCAGGCGAGATTCTACAGCGCAGAGAATGGAAGATTTGTTGGCGAAGATCAGGTAAAGGGATTAGTAAGTGTTCCTGAATCACAAAATCATTATGTGTACTGTGTTAATGCGCCAACTTACTTGATTGATGGTAATGGTAAATGGGTACAATTTGCTATAGGTGCAGCTGTCGGATTGGTAACTGGAGTTGCCACTGAAGTTATTTCTGCAAAACTATCTGGACAGGAAATCAAAGCATCAGCAGTTTT
>JAEEGL011591541.1_pt1 | contig 19536 bp, 25 predicted proteins | sample 9134231 | NCBI WGS metagenome assembly JAEEGL01 (sample SAMN16246548, study PRJNA631951) | gut metagenome | biome: gut microbiome; feature: rumen; material: fiber-attached | host: Bos | place: Iran: Karaj | collected 2018-10 | reverse complement strand
GCACGAACTGAAACATAAACTTTCGGTGAGTTAACAGCCGTCACTGGCATGATTCGGCACCTCCAGTTTGAGCAGAAAATTACTTCGCGCGTTGATTGGCGGCTCAACAAGTTTATAACCCTTCCATTTCATGACACGAAACTTGAAATCAAGTAATTCAATCGGTACATACAGAGCCGCAGAAGCTGAAAAGAAAGTGTTGTCTGCATTCAGTGTTTCTAGTACTTCTTCGTCGCTTAAAAGCAATTCAGCCGCAAACAGATTGGCATCTTTTTCATAGACCGTACTTTCGTCAAACAGACCGACATCATGGAACGCGTGAACTCCACTCCTTTTATGCAGAATTGCATGGCCCAATTCATGCGCGGCAATGATCCGCTGAATGACTTCCGGCAGATCGGAGTTGATCGTAATACACTTGATTCGGTTTTGTTCAAGGAAAAAGCCTTTGATGGAGTTCTCTTTTTCTCCAAGCGGCATTTTATTTATATAAATACCAAGTAGAGTGCAAAGGCGGAAAGGGTCCGTCTCAGAATACTTTTTCTGCAGTTTTTCTACTGCTTGACAAATTTCGGCATAGGTCAATGAAACGTCCCTCCTGTCATTATAGTAATCTTAATCACATTATACATGAATCATCAGAAATAAGATAATCAAAAAGGGGACTTAGCTTTTCCGCTGCCCAAATTTCGTCTTTGCCTCTTCTTTGCAGGTTACATAGGCCGTCATTACGGCCTGGAAAAAGGCATCTTTCTGTTCCTGAGACAGTTCACCACCAGCAAAAAGAGCAGCGTTGGCGGCAAGAAGGCCATCCACATCACGTTCACCCGAGGCACCATATTTTCCCCGTGCATCCTCAAGATAGGCGTCTTTCTCGATATCTGCCTGCGGGTCGTCACAGGTTTCATCGATTAGATACCGCGTGGATACGCCGAGCTCTCTTGCGAGTGCATACAGCATCTTTTTCCGCGGCATTTTTCCCTGTTTTTCATAAGAAGTAATCGTCCTGATCGTCACACCGATCCTGTTCCCAAGTTCGGTCTGCGAAAGCTGCTTCTGCAGCCTGGCTTCTCTGACTTTTTCTGCGAATGATTTCATAACCACAGTCCTTTCGTTATCTGCCGGTTTTGAAACTTCCATTGGAAGTTTCAAGAAAACTTCTTGACAACCGACTGATTTCGTGATAAATTTAGCTCGCAATCGGAAGTTGTATTGGAAGTTACAAACAAATCTTATCAGGCAAACTGCATTTTGTCAAGTGCTTTTTGCAAAACTTCCAATCGAAAGGACGGAAAAATGACAGAAAGAGCAATCCTGCATTCCGATCTCAACAGTTTTTACGCTTCGGTCGAGATGATGCTTGATCCGAGTCTTCGAGGAAAAGCCGTAGCGGTGTGCGGCGCGACCGAAGATCGGCATGGTATAGTACTCGCCAAATCGGAAAAGGCAAAACGTGCCGGCGTAAAGACCGGGATGGTCAACTGGGAAGCAAAAGGGTTATGCCGAGATCTGATCATGGTACCTCCGCATTATGACCAGTATCTAAAGTATTCCAAACTCACCAGGGCAATTTACCAGCGATATTCTGACCTGGTCGAACCATTTGGTATGGATGAATGCTGGATCGACATTTCCGGGTGCAGATATCTCGGCACACCCATGCAGATTGCAGAAGAAATCCGCAAAGCCACGCGAGAGGAACTGGGACTGACCGTCAGCATCGGCGTCTCTTTCAATAAAATCTTTGCTAAACTTGGCAGCGATATGAAAAAGCCGGATGCAATCACAGAAATCACCCGTGATGGCTTCAAAGAAAAGATCTGGCCGCTGAACTGCTCCGAAATGATTTACTGCGGACCGGCAACAACCAGAAAGCTTGCAAAATATGGAATTATTACAATCGGTGACGTTGCAGCGACTGATCCAAGCTTTTTAAAAATGATTCTTGGTATCAACGGACTTGCGCTATGGAAATACGCAAACGGCGCAGACCAATCCCGCGTCATGCATCGGGATTTCGTCTCACCAATTAAGTCTGTTGGTCATGGAATTACATGCATCGCTGATCTTGAAACTGAAGAAGAGGTTTTCCGCGTGATGCTTGAACTGTCACAGGACGTCGGTCATCGGCTGCGAGTCCATGGCCTTTCCGCAACCGGTGTCCAAGTGTATATTCGTGAAAACGACCTTTACGGATCTCAGTACCAGTGCAAACTACCAGTAAAGACACAGCTTCCGAGTGAAATCGCGGCTGCCGGTTATGAGGTGTTCCGTCAACGTCATGTCTGGCGAAGTCATGTACGCGCTGTCTGTATTAGAGCGATTGATCTCGTTCCCCAAAATGACGCACTTCAATTATCCCTTTTTGATGATTATCAAAGAAGGATACGACGGGAATGCATACAAGACGCAGTTGAGGAAATCAGGGGAAGGTTTGGCAAAAAGGCGGTTACTTATGCCTGTCTTTTGGAAGATCTAAAAATGCCAACAGATGGCAGAGATAAAGTTAAAATGCCTGGTTTAATGTATCAATAATACAAGAACCCTCATTGAAGAAACATTATTAAAATAGGAGATGATTACAGATGACTACTACACAAAGGAAATATGTACCATGCATCTATCAGGATGTTTTAGGAGTTAGTGGCTTTTCCGGAAGAACCACAACTATGTTTTGTCTTATTGCAGACAATGGGAACCATTTTATTATGGATGGTATTGTAAAAAACAGCCTACTCTTCGTTGACCGAGCCAAACCATATTCAAGAAACGCACTGAATGTCTTTCAGAACACAAAAGAAACCCCTTCATCCTATGTTCTTTCAAAAGACTTCCTTGCGTGCACCGTTTACTGTGGCCGTGTCGTGGCTTCAATTAACCAGTATGAAGATACAGATATACCGGAAGTTTATGATGTCAATCAGCCACTTTCAGAAGCAACGACCTGCTAAACCAAGGTGATAAGATAAATGAAACAGTTTTCAAGAGCAGATATTGAAGCAATCGCAAAGCGTATACTAAAGATCTACAGCTCCTTGCCGGAACTAAGCGACAGACCCATTCGTAAAATAGACCCGGAACGCCTTGCTACCCAAGTGCTTCAATTGAAACTGGATTATGCACATCTCTCCTTGGATGGCACAACCCTTGGGCTGACCAGTTTTGATGAAGTGGGTATTGAGGTATTTGACCAAGCTGATGAGGCTGTCTTTTTTCTCATGGATGGTCATACCATTCTCATTGAGGAAGCCTTAAACCGAGACTGTTCCTGTGTCGGGCGACGTAACTTCACAATTGCGCATGAAGCAGCACATCAGATTTTTAAGATGCTTTATCCTAATGCATATGGAATGCAAAACAAGTCTAAAAAACCGATTCATTTCTATCGCCCCACATCAGAAGCCCATTCATTCACAAGAATAAGAGATTGGGAAGAGTGGCAAGCCAATACATTAGCATCCGCTTTGCTGATGCCTGAGAGAATCGTGAAAGAAGGAATGTTTCTCTTTGGTTTAGGCGAAAAGATTAATATATTAAATCCCCTGTACCGAAAGGAAGTCTTTTCAAGGTTCCGCTGCCTGGCGGAGTTCCTTGGCGTTTCTCAACAGGCATTGTCAATTCGTATGAAACATCTGGGACTGCTGGATAGAGAATATCTTTCACATCCAACTGCTTTTCTGGATATTTACAAGGAGTGAAATGCTATGAATCGAGAAATCCGGGTCATCAAACGATGTCCCGTTTGTCAATGGAGAATATTAGACACGGTCTCGCCAACATCTGGCGTCATTGAACTAAAGTGCCCAAAGTGCAACCACATTGTAAAAATTGACCTTTCCTACAGAAAGGCAGTTATCCACTATCGCCACGTTACACATCGTTATTACTAATATTGGAACAACAGAATAAAGAAATCGTTTGCACGTACCGAGCAACGGGTCCTTGAACTGAAAGCAGCTTCATGAGTCACCAAATGGCCGGACATGTATAACCCCAAGGGAGTAATCTGCCCTGAAGGTTAACATGTCCGGTTTTTTCATTGCTGTTGCTCCCTCGAGGAGGAAGCATCATGCCGACATTTTGGTGGCTGCCATATATTTCCGCATATCCGTAATCTCCGTTTCTTTTGAAATAACTCAAGAATCAATTATTAAAAAGGAGATTATGATCATGAATAATATATCAAAAAAAGAAGCGCACCCGATTCAGCCCAAAGAATTCATTGTAATTGATATGAAAAAAGAGTACGGCAAAGAATACGTAGGCCCTCCATGGATGATTGCAACCTCATTATCAAAGGATGTCCTTCTTAAAAAGTATCCGAAACTCCGCCAGGACCATCCGGGGTTTGAGCTTATCCCCTACGAGGTTGGAGAGGTGATTCAAAACGGCACCCGTGAAATGGATCGCCTGATCAAAAGAGATGCCCGTTATGAAACGCTATCGTACGAAGCGTGTACAGAATACGAATTCTTTTTGTCTCTTTACGATTTGTACAATATCAAAAAAGCAAAGAACGAGAAGATACAAAAACAAATAAATGTACTTAAAAGCGCAATCAAACAACTATATCCGGCTCAAAGAAGACGATTTGAAATGCGGTATTGGGACAACCTGTCCGTCAGAGAGATTGCGAAAATAGAGGGTGTAAGTCCAGCCTGCGTAAGTCACTCAATTTCTGCCGCTCATAAAAGATTGCATAAAATACTACAAACATCGACAAAACAGGTTAATTCATAATCCAGTTTGATCCATAAAAGAAAGATTTTACCAAACCATCAAAAAAGCATTTAAAAGGAGTATAAAAATGACAAATTATCAACATGTAAAACGAGGAGAAATCTACCTGTATGACTTCGGTGAAAACGAAGGCTCCATTCAAAGCGGTTATAGACCGGTGCTTGTTATTCAGTCAGATTTGTTCAACGAGTTCAGTTCAACAACTGTTGTCGCAGCAATTACGACTGCCGTCAAGAAAACATATCTCCCCTCTCATATTTATTTGGGCATCGAATGTGGTCTCATAAAACCATCCATGGTGCTGCTGGAACAAATCAGAACCATCAATCAAAAAGACCTTGGGGATTATCTTGGTTTCGTAGATAGCATACAATTACAAAAGGAGATTAATGCAGGCATAAAAAAGACATTTGCACTCTGGAACTATGCACCCAAAAAGAACAGCAGCATCCAGTGCTTATGCCCTCGTTGTATGAGTACGTTGAGAGAAGATCCGGATTTAATAATTAAACGGTTAAATCCATTTCAAAGAATCAAGGAGCCGTGTGATATTTGCAAACGCTATGGCTACGATTATGTGGTTTCCAGGCAAACGGGAAACGGAGGACTTCATCATGCATGATTCCCGGCCTGTAAAAACAACCTACTCGATACCGGAGCTTCAGCAGATGCTGTCCATATGTGATGTGGCGGCGTATCGACTTGTCAAACAAAATCAATTCAAAAGTGTTAAAGTTGGCCGCACCATAAGAGTGATTAAAGCCAGTTTTGATGCATGGCTCGATGGTGCAAAACCCGACAAAACAGCAAAATCGCACATTTAACAAAAAACAAATCCTGTTCTATCATTGTATTGCAGATTTAAGGAGAAAGGAGAATTCTGTATGTCTGAAGCAGGAATCAAGCAACTGCATACTCATCTGGAATCATCGCCGTCGGAGCTTGAAAAACGCGTATATACCGTTGATGAGATCCAGGATATCCTCTCTATCGGGAGAAACGCCGCATATGAACTCGTGAAATCAGGACAATTCCACACAGTGAGAATCGGCGGAAGCATTCGTATTTCCAAAAAAAGCTTTGACACTTGGCTGGATCAGCTTTCCGGCTAAGCCGCAAAATCGCACATTTAACAAAAAGCAGGATTTCGGCTAAGATATACCCATCACGAATATATCTTAGCCGAACAAGGGGGTTCGTTTTCATGGAAGAATTACAAAGGCCAAATCAACGAAAAAAAACAAGCATGTCCGTAAAAGAAATGGGTCAAATGCTGGGCCTAAAAAAAGTTGAGTCGTACTGGCTGGTACAAAAAGGATATTTCAAAACCATAACTGCCGGTAAGGTCATGCGCGTTATGATTGACAGCTTTGAGGATTGGTATTCAAAACAGTTTCACTATAGAAAAGTAAACGGAGAACCTCCCGGTCAATACTACTCCGCTTTCATGTCCGTCACTGATATTGCAATTGAACTTGGCATCGATCAGGCGCAGGCATATAACCTTGTCACATGTAATGACTCATTTCACCGCAAAAAAATTGGTGGGATGCTTGTTATAACAAAAAGAAGCTTTGAAACATGGTACCGCAATCAACTTCGCTATACAAAGACGAATGGTGCTCCACCGGGCGAAGTATATGAAGGCACCATGTCAGCACGGGAAATGAGTGAAATGCTGGGAATCCCCTTGCGAAATACCGGATACTATCTCATAGACAAAGGCTGCTTTCGGTCATCCTTGATCAATGGGCAGCGCCGCATAAATATCGCCAGTTTTGAAAAATGGTATAGCAAACAATCTCGATACAAAAAAGTACAGGAGGAATCACACAATGGCAACATTATTCAAGAGAAAGAATAAGTATTGCGTCGTTTATTGGTATATAGACGAACACGGAAAAAAGCATCAAAAATGGGAATCCTTTGACTACAGCGACGAAGCAAAACGACGAAAGCATGAGATTGAATACCAACAGGATACAAACACCTTCGTTGTTCCACAGGCAAAAACAGTTGAAGACCTGTTAAATGATTATGTTTCAATTTATGGCGTTAATAAATGGGCCATGTCTACATATCAACACAATCTCAGTCTGATCAGAAACTATATTAAGCCCCTCATCGGCGACATGAAGCTCACAGACGTTACTACACGAGTGATTGAAAAATACTATCAAACCCTGAAAAAGACAAAGGCAGCTTCAACGAAAACTCATAAGCCCAAAAATGAATATGTTACCCCATCAACAATAAAAACCATTCACAAGCTGCTGCACTCCGTCTTCCATCAGGCAGTAAAATGGGAATTGATACAAAAGAACCCTTGTGAATACGCCACCATTCCCAAAGTTACGTATAACAGGCGTGAAATATGGGACGCCGAAACACTGTTTAAGGCGATAGAACTATGTGATGATGATATTATCAAACTGGCGCTGAATCTTGCCTTTTGCTGCTCGCTTCGTATCGGGGAAATGCTTGGTTTAACTTGGGATTGTGTTTATATAGATGACGAAAGCATTGAATCAGGTAAAGCCATGATATATGTCAACAAAGAACTGCAGCGTGTCAATAAAGATGCAATGAAAGACCTGGAAGGGAAGGATATTATATATAAGTTCCCGGCAGTCTTTTGCAGAAAAACAACCGCCTTGGTTCTGAAAACACCGAAAACAGCCACCAGTATAAGAAAGATATATGTTCCCAAAACGGTTGCGCTTATGTTGAAAGAACGGTACAATGCGATTCAAGAACTAATGACCCTGTTCGGAGAAGAATACACAAACTATAATCTGGTTTTCTGTCACGCTGACGGTCGGCCCATAGAGGGGCAGGTAATCTCAAATGGCCTTCAGAAGCTGATTCGTGAACATGATTTACCGCCAGTTGTTTTTCACAGTTTAAGACACTCCAGCATCACATATAAACTGAAGCTCAACGGTGGTGACATAAAGTCCGTTCAGGGTGATTCCGGTCATTCACAAGTGAACATGGTGACGGAAATATACTCCCACATCCTCGACGAAGATCGCCGGATGAACGCACAACGATTTGAGGAACAGTTCTATTCCGGAAAGGCAAAGTCAAATAGTGAATCCTCGAAAAATGAGACTTCTCAGGCTGAATCTGATCTCGCACTGTTAAAGAAACTTCTCCAAAAACCGGAACTGATGTCCCTATTCAACTCTTTGACTGAAAACCACTAATATAATCACAGATAGCAACGCAGCGAATTATTGGCGACACATTCCACTCTTTTGTATGCAAAGCACGTTCAAAGAGGAATCGTTGAAATTTTCAACGATTCCTCTTTTTGGTTCTATTTCCGGTGGTGCTCACTCATCTCCATCGTCATCAGAAAAATACTCCTCTGATTCATCGGTGTGTTTTAATAATGCATTATCCGGTTGTATGGAAGACATAGATGAATCCCTGATATATTCCTGACTGAACAAACCTAAATCTTCATCATCTTCATTTTCTTCACCCTCAATTGTCTGCAACAAGGAGTTTTCCCGTGCATATAACTTGTTCATCGATAGTCTTTTGTCACCTGTTCTCTTTTTCTTTCCATTGTAAGTGATCACCATTGCTTCCGCAAAGCCCATAGATCCTTCTCGCCTGTCTTTTGCCAACCGTGTGAGTGCCTTAATAGAGATCGCGCCAACTCTTTCTTTGAAAAAGCCTTCATCCAATGAATCCCCATAAACCACAATTAGCTTTGCGAGCGCACTCATAATATTCGAAGAAAACGAATTGGGATCACCTTCCCAGGTGCCAATACAGATGCGCAGCATTCGATCAAGAACGTGATATCCGTATTTTTGGTAAACCTTTTCCAAGGTTGCAACCGCACGAATCGTTCCGCACGCAGGTTTGTTGCCAATTGAAAGGCCATATGACTCCACAAGATCATTGATAATCAGCTGTTCATCATTTCCCGCTTCCAGGTTTGCCTTGAACATATCATAAGGAACAAGTGCCTTGACAAATTTTTGCTGGTTTGCAAAGATATCCGCTTCGTGTTGATAACTCAGGTTGTCATAAACCATACACCAGACCGGTGTTTCCCGCGATCCGGACGCAAGAGCCACAATTTCAATCGTATGTTGTCCGTTAAACACATAATTGATCCCGTCTCTGCGGCTGACTTTAACCGGATTTATCTGAAATGGATCAAAGTTCATCGCAGCACGTCTAATGTGCTTTTGTGAAAGACTTCTTTGGTATTCTTGGTTGGATACAAGGTTTTTAATTGGGATTTTCTCAAATGTTACATCCGGAACATAAATACTAAAGTCGTCCAACGCTATTCCTCCATTATTGCAGTAAGCAGCTTTTTGATTGTTGATTGTAATTCTAACGCGGCTTTCTGAACCTCATGTTTTGTTTTTCCCGAAACCAGGGCAAAATTTGATTTTTTATATGCACGCTCAATAGAGCTGATCCATGATGGGATCGTCAAGGCGACAGAGTTCAGTTCCGCATCCGGGTCAAATTCAGGCATATCTTTTACAGATGGAACTTGAGATCCAGTTTCCCCATCCGTTTTCTGCAGAAAGGATCGCCGGATTGCCTCTCGTGAGCTCTTATATGGTGTGCTCTTGGTACTCTCGTCATCCAGCTTTTTCATTATTTTTCTGATTTGATCCTCACTTAATTCACTAAGCTCCTCAAGATTCCTATGTGAAAAGCGGTACTTGCCGGATAGAATTAAAGGGGGTAATTCAGGGACCTTCTCACCAATTCGTTTAATCAAATTTGCATATCTTCCATATTTATATACTGTGCTCCAATTAACGTTATTCTCTTTACCAATTTTTTGTGCTGTCATATGACCGGTGGGATAAACTGCTGATGAAGAATGAATCTCTCTTTGCTCCGTTGACGCACTTCTTTCCGCTGTGTGTTGATTCTTTCCCTCTGTGTTCTTTCTTTCATTTGACCTTTTCTCGCTTTCGTATTGAACGCCAATTAGAAACTTTCGGGTTTCTTCAGAGATATTTCTTCTTCCAAGCTGATTCGCGCAAATCCAAGCCAGAACGTCATCCCGATTTTCAAAGCTCTTCTTGACGACATGGAACGGAATATTGTGCTTTGTACAGATTCGATATCTGTTGTGGCCATCAATAATGATATCTTCCCAGGTGACAATTGGATCTCTGCATCCATCGGTAAGAATGTTATTCTCTAGCTGCACAAACTCTTTCCTTGTCAGTGGGCTAATCAAACTCTTAAACTCACTGTCTATTCGTAATTTATATATCCCTTTTTCAGTCAACTCAATCCCTCAACTTTCTAATGGGACAATCTCCTTCAGAGAGAATAGTATCATTCTCTCCTCCGGAAGAACCCTGCCGGCAATACGATAGGAGTGTCCATCAGATACGTCGTTGACCACCGAAGCAAGTTTTGTCACAAACGCTTTACTGTACAGTTCAACATAATTATCCGACTTCATGTTTGCCTCGCTCAATTTGTGTGTCTGATTACCAATGGAGCGGCAAGTATCTGATTTCACTGCGACCGCCATGCTTTGCGGGTTTACCAACAATTGAACATAGGCAGGACTTCCTATTTGATCCAACGCTGGTTTGAAAATACGAATTCGATACTTTTTTAAATCAACAACCATGTTGGTGTTTAAGTCCGCAGTATTAAACAAGAGAAGCACCTCCTTGATCTGTGTGCGGGTCGCCCGCATTCATTTCGCTTTTATTGTCAGTAAGTGGCGGTGCTATCAGATCTTTGGCAGCTTTCTCCCTCTCTTGAATCGCAAAGATTGCATAACCATCGAAGATGTTTATTTGCATTTCTTGTTGATGATCCTTGTACGGCAAGCCAAATTGGTTTTGCCATTCCGCCGGGAACACTGGTATACGAGATGTGCGTTGCTTTTGTCCTTCTGTAAGTGTCCTTTGATAGATTTCGGTTGCCGTTAAATCAAAGACAAGTAAATACTCTCCGTTCGCGTGTACAATACGTCCAAGAAGCTTGTATTTGTATTCAGGATTCCAACCCATAAGAGAAACAATTTTGGCAAAGAACAATTTGCAGGTGATGGCGCGTGGCTTCCTTTTGCCCCTTGATGTTATGCACCAGAGGTAAGCATCTCTTGCGTTCTCATCACAAGGCCGCAATGCGAGAATCCTTTTTTCTTGATTGACGAGAACCTGCACATAGTCAGTTTGGGGGAACTTCTTTATACATGCGACATTGACAGAAAACTTGCAGTTGTTAAATGTAGCGGAAGGTTCTTTCAGGTGCGCAAAGAATTCCCTGCGAACAACTTGAAAGCCATCAAAATCGAATTCATTTCCCAAGTCGATAATGTCTTCGCTTTCAACCGAGATAGCTTTGTCAAGCAAGTCGATATTATCCTTTTCTGCTTTTGAGCTATCTTGAACAATCGACGTCTGATTATACAATTCCAATTTGTTCTGTACTTCGTTCATTTTGCACCTCCTGAACATCAATGCCGTTTAGTTCTTTTTGGATATACTGCCGCAGTTCTTCAAAAGCAGTTACCTTCAGTTTTTTACCAGTTTCAAACAGCTGCCCGTCCAGACGCAGTTTCCAGTCTCTTTCACTTTGACTTTCAAGAACAGAAAGCGGCTGTTCATGGATATAGAATTGCTTGCCGAATGATTCCGTCCATTCTTTTGGAATAGCCCGAATATGCTTCCCGGAGGGCGTTAATGGCTGCAACGTTGATGGGGCGTCTTCCGTGCCGGAAACTCTGGGAATCATATACGATTTAAAGAATGCCTCCGCGTTCTCAACGTCAAATATATATACCATGCAGCCATCTTGTTCCAAAAAGCACCCCGTCGTTCGATACTTGTAATCCGTGTTCCAACCGAACAGGGAAAACAGTGTATCACTGAAAGCAGCGGTAGCTATGCTCTTTGGCACGTACTTTCCATCCTGCAATTTGGAAATGATTATGCCGTTACGATTATTGTCATCAGTTGGTCGGATTGCAATCTTTCTTGTAATCGGATTAATGAGTAATTCGACCTTATTCTTCGGCCCAAACTTGTAAGTGCATTCACTGGAAAACTTCATTTTCTTGTTTTCAAAAATCACCCATGGACGTCGGAACGTATCAAAAAACTCACTTCGTGCAATTTCAAAACCCCTCAAATCAAATGCGCCTGGTTCTGCTTCTATCTGAACAGTCTGATCATTTGCCTCTTCATCCACGTCCACGGATACACTTTTTGACGCCTGGTAGTATTCGGCTTCTTTAAAACCGCTCCAACGAGGATTAACTACAACAAACCCTTTGAAAAAACCACTTCCAATGACCCGGAGTTCCGGAAGGAACGATTTGTTTCCATATTTTGCATTTGCTATCATCCGCTGGACTGCTATGAAATCATCCCGAGTCACAATACCCTCATGATGCCCATAATAAATGCTTTGCGGACGTTCACCACGGTTTTTAAGCTGCCGGTGTGTCCTATAGTTTTCAGAAAACGTTTTCCTTGTAATCACATCCCCACAATGACGTTCGTTCTTTAGAATCTGAACGACTCCATTTGCTGTCCATTTTATATTTCCCAAATATGATCGCCTGCCTAAAGCAATCAGCGCATCAGCGATTTGTTGTGAAGAATACCCATAGAGATACATATAGAATGCCAGCTTAACTGTTGGCGCTTCTTCCGGATTCACTATTAAATTACCATCCGCATCGTGCGTATAGCCCAGTAGTTTTGGCGTAAGCGGCACACCATTATCGAGCCGCATCCGAAGAGATGCTTCCATGCTGCGGCTTCTGGTATGGGATTCCTCTTCCGCCATCGTCGCAACAAATGAAAGCGCTAATTGAGAATCATCGTTCAAGGAGAAAATACATTCAGATTCAAAAAAAACTCCCACTGGAGGATGAAGTTCAGCAAGGCTTCGCACCATGCCTATGGTTATCATGACATTTCGCGCAAAACGAGAAACACTTTTCGTGATAATGAGATCAATTTTTCCGTTTTTTGCATCGGCTATCATTTGGTTGAATGCGTCCCGATGCGCTAAACTTGTACCACTAATACCTTCGTCAGCATATATCTTCACAAGTGTCCAATTGGGATGCTGCTTTACAAAACTCTCATAATAATTCTTCTGCAGCTCGTAAGAAGTAGTCTGCCGAATATTATCGGTTGAGACACGCACATAGATTCCAACACGCTGTGCGGCATCGTTATCATAATAATCAACCTGCTTTTTGGCTGGGATGTATTCGTACTTGTCCGGATCTAACCGCCCACGCATTCTTTGACGAACACGTTCTTTGGCTTCCCTCTTTTGCTGTCTCTTTGTTTCATCAATCATATGTTATACATCCTTATCGTCAAAAGAATCTTCTAAGTCGAATATGTCTTCTATATCCATAAAAGGCAGAAAAGACATTTCCTTCTCTTCTGTACAGAAATCTTTCGCTTCTCGAAAACCTTCAGCTGATAACTTGTTGTAGGTTGATAAAGAGAACGTATCATCTAAATCTTCTCGATAATATGTCGCCGTCGTAAATAGATCTTCTGAGATAAAATAAATCCCAACTGGATGCGGCAAAGCAGCTAGAATTCGAGAAAGAAAGATGATTTCATGCATTTTCTTGGTTACATTTGAAATCTTTTGCGTAATGATAAGATCAACTTTCCCATCAAAACAATCTTGAATCAATCGACTCCATTCCGGCGCATTCTCCATATTGGGCGCATTAGAGCCCGTATCTATATAGAACCCAACGAACTCCCAATTAGGACAAAGAGCCATCGTATCTGAAAACTGTTTCTTATGATAGTAAAGATAGTTATCATATTTGGTTTGATTGAAGTATCTAATGTAGATACCAACCTTGTAATGCTTCGCCGTACTTGGCACCTCGTGGCGGATGGATCTAAGCCAAGCACGGTGTTCTGCTATTTTTTGTGCTCTTTCGTTGTCCTCGAACAATAAATCCAATTGCGGAGATTCAACGATCTGATTCATTTTGTTGAAGATTTCAACCTCATCCATAGCGAACCCTCCCGTTAAAGAGACAAATACAGTATAAGGTCTTCCTTCCGAAAAAAGAATAAACCACGGGTCATGCTTGTGACTCGTGGTTTATATTCTATAAATAACTTGAACTCTTGTTGGGAAAACAGAGTAATCCAAACCCAATTATTCCGATTACTTCCGTTGCCTGTTCATTCATGCGCAGTGAAAACGTTTTTACATTTCCCGTCTTGCGCTTTCATTTTCAACTGCTTAAATTTTGTAAGCAGTTGATCTGCACCCTCGGATTTCAGTCTTTTTTTAAAACCACCCAATAAGTGCTAGTCGCGTGGTTCAAAAGAGCTTTAGCGGTGCGACAGTCAAAAAACTCCTGCTGTGGTATATGGTATTTCTCCGTGGTGGACGTGCTCGGTGCATTGCCCGATCAGCCGACACAACGAAGCGCCAATAACTATTGGGCAAAGTTGAAACGACGGCTCAAAGAGGAAGGTGCAGATGAGTTGCTGACAAATTGCCAGCAACTGAAATTAAAGTCGCCGAAAGACGGAAAAAGCTACCTGACCGACGTTGCCGATAGTAGAACTATAAGCAAGCTTTCAAAAAGATACTTTAACACACAGCTACTTGCATCAAAGAAGGACACCGTTGTCTGAACGATGTCCCTAGCAAATATTATTACTCGACTGTATTTTGATGAAACACAATAATCATCTCGCTGATGATTCTTTCAATTGATTCCAATTCCTTCACGGAACAATTCATCAATAATTCTTCAATTCTAGTTTTTTGCATCTGTTTAACTTCCGGTACATCAGGACAGAGTAAAGAGTCCGCAGAAACTTGAAGAGCCTCCGCGATATGATAGAATGTTGCTACTTGCATTTTTGCTTTTCCCCACTCTATCTCGCTAATCTGTGCAGGTGAGATATGGGCTAATTCTGACAATGTCGCTTGACTCAGGCCTTGTTTTAGGCGTGCAGACCGAATGCGTTTCCCAACCTCCTGATAAAACGCTTTTGTCTTGTCATCCATCCAATATCACCTCACACATTCTACTCTAATATTTAATTTTAGCAGGTCTCCGCCTTTAAAAGAATATCCCTTAGACGATAACCATAGTCTATAGGCTATAATATAATCAACATTTTTTAGGAGGTTATATTATGGCACTCAATTTTCTAACCCTTGGCAAGCGAGTTAAAACAGTACGCAAACACAGAGGCTTATCTCAACAAGATTTAGCCGAACAAATCAATTGTGCTCCTTCTTACATTAGCTACATCGAAACTGGTGTACGGTGTATGAGCTTGCCGTTCTTTATTGATCTGGCGAATGAGCTCAATGTATCCGCGGACGAGTTGCTTCAGGACAGTCTTCACAACACAATTGTGGTATCAAATCATGACTTTTCAAAGCTACTTAATGATTGCAGTGAATACGAGCGCAGAATTCTTTTGGATATTGCGGTCAGCGCAAAAGATGCACTCCGAAATAATCGAGCTTACTTGGCGTTCCCGCGAAAATGATTATATGACGGTCTTGGATTCACTGCAACCCACGCTGAGTCAGGTTAAAAACGATCTGTTTAATTCTGCTAAGAATTAGCAGTGTGCTTTTTATAATTACCCGCTTTCTTTTTACAATTACTCAAAAAATAACAAAACCCCCATTATTTCATTATAATGAAATGGGGTTAGTGTATTATACCCTTTTACTGTCGGTATCTTGACCGGCAGAAGGACAAGGGGGACCGATGATGTGCAGACGATTCGCTCAATTGCACAAAGCAGACCGGATTGGAAAATGATTTCAGCTGATCGCTTTATCTTCCGGCATAATCTTTCCAAAGATTTCCAAAACTATGCGAAGGGAGGTGAAGCGATCGGTGAAAATTGACTATGTGGAAGAGCCGCTGCGACAGGTTCGCATCTGGCTGACGCGTGCAGAGGGCAAGGATCAGGCACTCCTGGATTCCCTCAAACCGCGCTACAAGGAGTGGAAAGCGCAAGGCTATTTGCCGGTGGTGTTTGAATCCGGCGAAAGCAAGCTGGAGGACGATATGTATATGCTGCTCAAGCATAACTACGAGCTGATCAAGCAACAGCGCCCAAATGAGCGCAAGGCGTCGAGATGACGCAGCCGAACAACATTTCAACAGGAATTGACATCCCTGTTTACATTTGATAAAGGAGATGAACGAATCATTATGGTCTTTATAACCGGTGACATTCACGGCAATCCCTGGCCCATCTATAAGTTTTGTCAAAAAAAGGATCTCACAGAGAACGATATTATCATTCTTCTTGGCGACGTCGGTGCAAACTATGATAATGGCGCTCATGACAAAGGCGTCAAAAAGATTCTCTCTTCTCTTGCTCCCACGATTCTCTGCATTCATGGCAACCACGAGCAGCGCCCCTGGAACATTCCCGGATATGAAATAGAATCCTGGAAGGGCGGAAAGGTGTGGGTGCAAAAGGAGTATCCCAACCTAAAATTTGCAAAAGACGGCGAGATCTTTTTGATGAACGGCCTGCGCTGTATTGTAATTGGCGGTGCGTACAGTGTAGATAAAGAGTATCGTCTGCTGCGCGGTGCCGGATGGTGGGAAGATGAGCAGCCCTCTCAAGAAATCAAAAAGTTTGTGGAAGAACAGCTTCGTGAAAATCAGATTGACGTGATACTTTCACACACTTGCCCGTTCAAGTATGAACCCGTAGAGATGTTTTTGACCGGTGTGGACCAGCGTTTTGTTGATGACAGCACGGAGCGGTGGCTGGATAAGATCGAGGAAAGCACTGACTACAAAGCCTGGTTCTGCGGCCATTGGCACACAGATAAACGAATTGATAGAGTGCACTTTTTGTTTAAGACATTTGAAACCACCGAGTATCTTACGAAAGGATAAATAATGATAGAAAAAGAAGAATATGAGAGGTTTTGTAGACTTAGAAACAAGTTGGCAACCGTTTTGAACAGGTATGACAAAGCGCATCACCATGAGAACGACGGCATTTTTAAGATCTCTATAGCTTTCCCAAGCATTTATCACGACTTGTGCGAAAAAGCAGTGCTCACTGAATATGAGATTTCATTGATGCTGTATTTGGATGACGATGATCCACACGCCAGGTGGTGGGGACACTCATTGAATGAAGCTCTCTTAAAATGCGAAGAAGATATTGAACGATTGATTGATTCTTTGAAAAGAGAGGCAAACCGTAATGTATAGAAAAGTACAAAACACGGCTGATATGCAGCACTACACATCTGAAGAGTTCGGGAAACACATGGAGGAGATTCTGGATCGCGTCGATAAAGAAAATATCGGCGTCATCATTGATCACAATAACCGATCCTACGTTATCTGCCCGTTCGAGTGGGTTGCCCCTGCGTATAAGCTGATCGACCGGATGATCCTGCGAAATGTTCAGGGCGCTGTCGGAAGGTCGCAGGAATATGTCGATCTGATTGTGGAGGAAATACACGGTTTTGCTGAATGGTTAACGCCCTCTGCAATCGACAGGATTATAGAAGAGATCGCCGGAATGCTGGATACCCGATTCAAAATGCCATGTGAAGACACGTGGAGGAGCCTTGTGCTTTTTCTTGAACAGCATAAAAACGAAACTATCGACATATCGAAGGACGATAACCATGATATATGTAATGTCTGATATTCACGGCAACCAGCGCAGATTTGAGTCTGTTATGAAACAAATCGATCTCCAGCCGGAAGATACGCTCTATGTTCTGGGCGACGTTATCGACCGGCATTCCGACGGTATCCGCATTCTCCGGAAGCTGATGAATATGCCGAACGTCAAAATGCTGATTGGCAATCATGAACTGATGATGCTTGATGTGTTGTGTTCAGACGCAAACGAAAACAGTCTGGCGGCATGGTTCCCTATTTCCCGCTGGTACAGCAACGGCGGAGGCGTTACGCATAATTATTTAAAGCATATCCGTAAGAGCATCCGAATCGAGATCATCGAATTCCTGAAAACACTTCCATTGAGTTATGATATTGAAGTGAACGACCAGCAGTATAAACTCGTTCACGCCGCACCTCCCGAATTGTACTTACAGTACCATTACCAGTTTTCCGACGCTCGTATGTTTGCAGTGTGGAAACGCTGGAAAGAAAACGAAATTCTAACAACAGACTATATCATGGTGTTCGGGCACACGCCCACCAAATACTATCAGGACTGCAATCCGTTGCGTATTTGGCATGGAAACAACGCGATTGGGATCGACTGCGGCAGCGGTTTCCCGGACGCAACTGAATATGGCGGCTGTTTGGCGTGCCTGCGGCTGGATGATATGAAAGTATACTACTCTGATGAATGAAAGGATGATGGACATGAAAGCACCGCAAATCGATCATATGATGCGATTTCTGCGCGGCGGCGAGATGTGTCTTGACGACAACAGCCTGCAGCTGGTTTCCGCGATCTATCAGGAAATTGATCGGCTTTCGCCGTGTGGAGACGACCACAGGCATGAGCTTTGGCTGGAGGCAGAACGAGGTCAGATCGGAGATTTTGGAGACTTTGAAGACTGGCATGCGGATGACGAGTCTCTGACAAAGGCGGAATTCCGTGCTGAATGGGAAAGATCTTATCCCGCCGACACAAAGTATTTTTACAAACTGACAACAGTTGAACATCTGGAATATCGGACGCTTTTTATGAACGGACATCTGATCATTGCGGTCGAGCCGGATCGGGACGGATGTCGGTTCGATATATCGGAGTTTCTAACCTGGATTCTGGAAAGTGTCAGGAACGTTGTGCAAATGGTCAAAGCCGGCACATATACTTCGTATCTCGAAGAAAATCTTCCTTACCGCTACAGAACAGGAGTGATGCCTCTGCAAGAGTACTGGAACCTGTATCCAGAGGAAAAAGCATATCACTTCCGCCGCATTTCCGAAAAAGACTGTCTGGAGTTTGACCGGCTGATTTCAGGACCAGATGGCGTGCCAAAGGACCGAATCGAAAAAATGACTGTCAACAAATACCTTGATTTCTGTATGCTAGGATATCAGGCAAACAGGATGGAAGGCTGTAATGAAAAAACGCCGGCAGAAATGTACAAGCGGTATGCCGATGACAGAGACGGCGGACCTCTAATGATGGACCGCGATTCTGCAGAAGCCTTTGACAGGTGGTACGGGCTGTCAGACACGGAAAAGTGGAAAATAGAAAATCCGAGCCATACATGGGAAGTCATCCAGGGCGGTTCACTGACAAGGATGTATATGTTTGTCTGCAAGGATGAACGCGGCTACTACCTGTCTCTCTCTGCAAATGAATACTGCTGCCCCGAATATGCCGTATGGTTTTATCTTAAGCTCACGAAAAACGGGATACCTATTGAGTTCCCCGGCGGTCGAAAAATCGCAGATTATCTCTGCGGCAGATGCAAGGTTGCCTTTATCCCTGTGTTTTATAACGGGCCTGATTTCTACTACGGCGGCATGGATGACCCTGAAATCATGCAGTTTGTAAATCTGCCGGAGGAGAAGACAGAGGAAGCCATTAAGGAAGCGGAATGGTATCCCTTGATGGATCTGAAACTGAAAACTAAAGACCATCACATTGAACACATTGACTTTTCATGAGCAATACTTGCCATAAAAAAGAATGCGACGGGATCGCTCCCGCCGCAATTCTAGTTGCATTTTCTTGGGTTTATGATTCATTAATTATTAATACTTCGCGCCGAAAATTGCTGCAAAGATCCGGTGGAAGAAGCCAACAATCATTTGGAAGAACCCTT
>JAEEGL016703722.1_pt1 | contig 19537 bp, 12 predicted proteins | sample 9134231 | NCBI WGS metagenome assembly JAEEGL01 (sample SAMN16246548, study PRJNA631951) | gut metagenome | biome: gut microbiome; feature: rumen; material: fiber-attached | host: Bos | place: Iran: Karaj | collected 2018-10 | reverse complement strand
TCGTTTGCTTCACTGCTTTTAGCTTATAGCTTATGGCTTATAGTGCTCTTTAGCCAACCACAAGCGATAAGCCACAAGCTATAAGCCTGAACTTCCAGACGTCAGGGGCGAAAGCTATATCCACACTGGTTAAACATAGCCTAATTTTTTAGTCCCATGTTTAGCTTAAAATATGCGTATATGCCAAAGCGCGGGGGGCGGTAGGGGGCCGCGGTGGCACGTCCACTGCCCGACAGCGGCGCGTAGCCGCACTACAGATGGTTCTTACGGCAAAAGCCGTCAAAAAATGATAGGCTGAATAGTAACTATCCCATCTTTCGAAGGTGCAGTTTCATGTGGCCGGCCTGAATGCCTTCGGTCGAAAGCGCCCACAATGCCCCCAGATTCTGGGCCAGACCAACGCCGGCCAATACGCTGCACAGCGAGTGATAACTGTGAATTTCCGCCAGTTTAAGCGCAGCCTGGTACGGTGCGCCTAATTTGGTACCGCCAACAAATCCGGCAACAATCGGAAGCCTTAGCGTACCCTTCAGCGACGCTTGACCGATGGTCCATCTGGCAAGCGGCTGATGACCATGGCGGCAGGCATAATCCGTCGCCGCAATCCCGAGCGCTCGCGTATCTTCTCCAAACGCCAGTGCTGCAGCCATTATCCCATTCAAAATACCCTTGTTGTGGGTTATCGCCCGTTCGGAACTTCGGCTGGCAAACGCAGAACTGCGCGCAATCAGATGCGAAAAATGCTCGCCGTCTATGCCGCAAATCCCCTCTATACATTCAAATGGGATGCTAACCGATGCCGTCACCATGCGTCCCGGGCTCGCATTCGTCAAAATCGCCATCCCCGGTTCAATTGACGAAAACCTGCTGTCTGCATGATATTCCCGAACCATCTCCCCCATCACCGCTTCGGCCATGGTATTCACAATATTTGCCCCCATGGCATCCAGCGTATGAACGTGAAGCCTCGTCACGACAAACGTTTCGGCCCATTCGTCATCGCCCGGCAATATCGCCGAATCAAGATCAAATGCGCCTCCCCCAAGCGATATCAGCTTTTCATCGCATCGATTCGCCACATCCAGCCACCGGCCTTTGTCCGACATAATGCGGTCGCAAAGCATCTGCGCACACGCGCTGCAAATCACCAGCATGATTTGTGCAGTTGTCACCGGCTTCATCACTTCTGCCTGAATACCGCCTGCGGCATTTATCAGTCTGGCAGTCCGGTTCACGGCCGCAACAACACTGGGTTCTTCGGTCGCCATCGGGACGACATGCGCAATCCCGTTCACAATCAGGCCAGTCAGAATCCCCATGGGAAGACGCAACGCGCCCACGACGTTTTCGCTCATCCGCTCGAGCCGATTGGTTTCATCACAAACGGCCCCCGCAAGCGCCATCATATCGGACTCGCCAAAATCGGTTTGCATCAGCTGCTGGCGACGCTGCACAATCGATAATTTATAAAATCCAGGAATCATGCCGATTTACTGAGCTATGGACGCGACCGTCATGAGTGGTAAAAGCCCCGGAAAGGAAAAATATATGTCTCCCAGGCGCATGGATGATTCTTCCTGTGTGGGGGCAACGCCCCCTACGGCGCTATTTGCAAGCAAATACGCGCCTACCCCCTTTGCGGGGCAAGCCCCGCAACGCTCCGGTCTCCAGCATTCATCCAGACTTCAGACCACCTGAATCAGAACTTTATCACGCGCTGTTCTGCACCAAACGCGTCAAATGTCGCCGTCACATTGATGAGCTTATAGACAACCGTGTTGCCGTCGCCTGCCTGATACATCTTCTGGAGGCTGGGATAGGCATCCAGCATGTGTTTCTGTGCCTCAATCCGATCATCTGCGACAGCGGTTGCGGCCAGTCGAAGCCATCGTTCTCCGTCAAAAGTACACAGTTCGATCTTTCCGTTCGCTTCGATTTGATGCGAAACTTTCTTTTTGCGCCCGGTCTGTATGTACAAATTGCCTTCAAACAGCTCAATGGTGCCAAATGGGCGCACGCGCGGCTGATCATTCTCAACCGTAGCAATATAGTACGTTTTCTGTTTCTTGATGAAATCAAATACTTCCTTTTGGCCTTCGAGATCCCGTTCTGCAGCCGGTATCTCTGCAACAGCAGGTTTTGCATTATCTGCCGCCGGTGCCGGTTCTGCGGTGTCTTTGATATCCGCAGCTGCGACTGGACAATCACAGGCTGGACACGCCTGTGGAGCCTCGTTTTTGCAGTTTTCCTGGTTACAGCCAGTAAATGTTGCGATACTCATCATCACCAATAACCATGTACGAATGTGTGTCATAAATGTATTTTCCCTCTTACGACGCCTGTTCAACGTCAGAATCCAGCGTTGTTTCTGCAGGTTCTGTTGCCGGCGGCAATGCTTTGCTTTCATTTTTAAAATGCGGAAGACGCATTTTATGGCCGACACAAACAATTTCAGCGGGCAACAGAATGATAGAAACAATCAAAGCTGCAAAAATCGTTGTGACCGTCAGCGCGCCAACGCGTCGAACCGGATCAAACGTCGATCCGAGCAACACCGCCAATCCGGCGCAGAGCAACACATTCGACTGCATAATTGCTCGTCCGGAGCTCTTCATTGCCATGCGCAACGCTTCGGGAACCGAACGTTCCCCTCGATATTCCTGGCGAAAACGCTGAATAATGTGAATGGAGTTGTCAACCGCTAACCCGATGCTGATGGTAAATACAAGCACCGTCGTCGTGTTCATGTTAAAACCGTAAAGCGGCAAAAAAGCAAGCGTCATGCTAATGGGCAGCAAATTCGGCAATATGGCTACAGCACCCGACCAGAATGATCTAAAGCTGATAAACAAAAGCGCAAAGATAATGACAAACGCCGTCAGAAGCGACGTAAACAAATCGGTCATAAAGTGATCGAGACCGAGCGTCGAATTATACCCAATGCCGGTAAGCCGGAACTGAATTGCCGTATTCTCAAAAGCTTTGGTTGCGGTCGCCCGAATATCGGCGATGATCGTTTTGGCATGCTCATAGCCATTATCGGGAATGCGCAGCATGATGTGGACATTGTTGCCTTTTTCGGTCATCTGGCTGGCGAATCGATCCGGCTGAAGCCTGCGTATTCCAATTAGCGCACCACTATACCGGCGCTGATCCGGAGTATCGGTTTGCCAGTCAACCCCAGCTTCGGTAGCCATATTGCACAATGATATCGCCGAAATGATATCGTCATGCCTGAGCAATTCGTCCTGCAACTTGCATACACGATGCATGTTATCGACTTCTCGGAAGAAATTGTCATCTTCGGCCCAGATATCAAGCTCGACAGGCAGCATACCGCCGAGTTCTTTTTCGATAAGCACATTGGTTTGGGCAATCGGATGGGAATCTTCAAAAACATCATTTACTTTGCTGTTAAAGCGAATTTGTGAAGCAACGCCCAGACAAATGCACAGTGCACCAATCGACAGACCAATCACCAGACGGTGGTGATTAATGGAGAAATCAGCCAGACAACCGACAAACCGCTCAATCCGCCCATCGCGAGCCTCATCGGAAGCTTTATCTTTTCTGGCATCAAGCGGGAAAAGTGAAGCAACCTGCGGCATCAAAAAGATAATCGCGACATAAATCAGCATCACGGCGAGCGCAGTGATACCACCGAAGCCGTTCAGGATCTTGGTTTTCGCAATGAGCAGCGATCCAAAGCCAATGCTCGTCGTCAAAGTCGTTAAAAATGTTGCGAGTGAAACGCGATATACGCCATCGCGAATGGCAATCGTTTTTTCTTTGCCCTTTCGGCGTTCGTCCAGCATGCGCATCAGGACGTAAATGCCGTTCGTGACGCCAATAACCAGAATCAGCAACGGCAATGTGTTGTTGATCATCGTCACAGGCATATCGACCAGGACCATAATAGCAATGGCCCACACGATAACACAGGCGATGCACAAAAGCGGCATAACGGCCTGCCAAATCGACCGAAAAACAAAGAATAGCGCGATGATATAGAGTATGCCAACGACAGGCCACAGAATAAACTGTTCGCGTTTCATCGTGTAGACAGTCATGGCGCGGATATAAGGCAAACCGCCATACGAAATGTTATACGCGCTGTGATTATCCTGTGATTGCCAGGTCTTTATGATTCCGTCGAGGTTTTCGTAAACCGGATAGAAATCGGCAGGTTCTGAAACCTTTTGGGAAACAGTCACGATGATAAGCGCATGACGCCCATTTTCGGAGATAAGATTACCCTGCAGCAAATCCGATTGCGCAACTCGCAGTTTGAGCGCTTCGGCTGTTTCTGCGGCAATTTCACCTTCGGGCACCATGGGATCAAGCTTGGCTGTAAACAGTGCAGATGCGCCGGCTTTGCTGTTATCGGGCACTTCGGTAAGGCTATAGACGGAATCGACGTATTCAGCATCTTTCAGAATATGCGTTAAATCGCGCAAATCACCAAGCGCATTGGGCGTATACAGAGGCTGTTCATCCGAAAAAACGACCAGAAACTGATTGGGGTTGGTGGCGAATTTTTCGTTAAAATTGTGCTGATAATCGATTTCTTCCTGACTGAATTCAAGCATGGCTTCGGGGCTGAAATCGAATCGCAGCTTATATACCTGCGTCGCAGCCAAAGCCGTGATCAGAATGAAAAATCCCAGCACGACCCATCGGTGCGCAAGGTTGAATTGAATCAGGGATTTAAACGTCATCATCTTGATAAACACGAATCAATGGGAAAGTCTTTGAACGACAGGGACCGCATTTTGACTTAGACCAGATATTGCTAACACCATGCAAACCCACCAAAACTGTATCGTTTAGCGAAATGGGGGAGGACCTAAGGCCGTCGCATTCTAAAATTGCTTAACATTATCGTACTTTCAAAAAACAGATGGATGCTTGAGATGACAGCCCTGAAAGGGCGACAGTGTACAGCCGGGGGTGCAGCGTTAGCGGAACCCCCGGAACAAAGATTTCCAAGGATTTTAGCCCTGAAAGGGCGACAGAAAAGAACATGTTAAATAGAATGCTTTGCAGAACCTTGCAGATGGTATGTAAGTGGTAGAATTCAAGCGATAATGCGGGTTCCAAGGGTCTCAGGCCCTTGGCGGGGTCTGGGGCAGAGCCCCAGAATCAATGTGGTGGCCCTGTTTAAACGAGTTTCCCCAACAAAAACCAAGCCGCAGGTTTAACGCAATTTGACGCCATTTATTCACCCAATCCGAATGCAATAATAAACGATGTGCCATGCGGCTCGACGGCATGCCAGGTGATTGAAGCCTTGTGTTCATCGACAATTTTTTTCACGATGGCCAATCCAAGTCCCGTACCGCCCTTTTTTCCGCTGGTAACAAAAGGATTAAACAGCGTCTCGGCGATTGATGCGGGTATACCCGGGCCGTTATCTGTGATTGCCAGATAGGCTTTATCTGCAATTCCATAGGTTGAAACCGTAATCGAGCCATTGCTGTCGATAGCTTCCATGGCATTGCGCACCAGGTTCACGATCAAACGCTGGATCTTTACCTCGTCACAATAAATCGAACCTTTAAACTTGGTGTCGACGATGAGCTCGATTTTTCGCCGTGCAGCTTCGGATTTGAGCAGTTCTACGGCTTGCGGAATCACGTCATCCAGGCTGATTTTCTTGAGTATGACAGCGGATTCGCCGCGTGCGAACTGAAGAATTTCAGTGCTCATATTTTTGAGCGTTTCGATTTGCCGATCGACGACTTCGGCATAAGATGCCCGTTTTGCCTGGTCGTTCTGCATGGACATCAGCTCGACATAGCCGGAAATATTGGCCAATGGCGTCTTCATATCGTGCAGCAGAGACGAAATCATCTGGCCAATAGCGGACAAACGCTGCTTTTTCTCGTTCGCTTCGCGATCAAATTGCGCAGCAAGTGGCGGTGCAATATGCAAAGCCAGCAACGAAGCCAGTTTGGCGTCGGATGGCGAAAACGGATTGGGCAAAATCTTTTGCGTCCCAATGATGAGCGCCCCAAAGCCAAGATCTTCGTGATACAGCGGCGCAATCAGCAAAGCATTCAGAGCGACGCCAAAACTGCGTTCCGTCTGTTCCGGAAGCGTTTCAATCTCTCGCAGAGACAGGCTGACGCAGTCATGTTTTTTGATCACCGCACTTAAAAATGCCGGTGCTTTGGGCATCAAGCGGGGAATGAATTCCGGCGGACTGCCGGCTGCCTTTTGTTTTGCCGCATAAAGCCTGTGTTCTGACGATACGTGCATATAAATGGCCGCATATTTGACCCTGAACGCCTGCACAGATCGAGATAGCATGCTTTCGGCCAGCTTCTTGAGATTGGGTGCAACGGCGGCTTCACGCTCAAGCATATACAGCATATCCAGCTCATCTGTCCGCTGCTGCAGCTTTTCGTGTGCTTCGGAAAGCTCACTGTTTTTGTGCAGCATGGACATATAAAAGCGATGCTGCGAAAGCGAAACCCCGATTTGTGAACAGATCGAAGCCAGCATTTCTTCGTCACTGAGCGTAAAATAGCCGTTTGTTTTGTTGATGACTTCGACAACACCAAGCAAATCCTTTTGAATATTGAGAATCGGCATGCACAGACAAGAGACCATGGCGACATCGCTGACTTTATCGACGGACGAATCGTAAATCCGGCATTTGGATACATCTTTGATATTCAGCGTCTGGCGTTGACGGGCAACCGTCCCTACAATCCCCTCACCAAACTGGATTTTAACGGCATCCGTATGTTCCGAAATGACCGAGTGAAGCACCGGTTGATGATAACCATCATTCTCGACCAGAAACAGTGCGGTATTCTCGGCACGCATCAATTGGGTAGTCTTGGTGCAGATCATGCGTAAAACGGCTTCGATGCTGGCGTCTGAACCAACCATCAGCGCGATCTGCTGGAATGCTTCGAGCTGTTCCATTGTGCGAGCCAGACGTTCACTGTTTTCCTGCAGTTCCCGCGCAACCGCATAGGCATATTCTTCGGAATTTACCGTATTCAAATGCATCTCGGAATCTGACATAGTGCTGTCCTCCATGGGCATGAACGAACTCAAGCATACAGCAAACCCAAAAGATCAACACGTCTTTTCGCCATGGGTTGAAAAAGTAGGCTGTTTTGAACCACCGTGGAAATGGCCGACATAAAAATGCCTGTTGCTAAAAGCTTAGAGCTTAGAGCTTAGAGCTTTGAGTAGTCTCAGGAACGCTCTAAGCTCCAAGCTCTGAGCTCTAAGCTGGCAGGGATCAACGCGTCCCCTCTTCTTTTTCCCAACTTTTTCCAGCCATTTGGGCTGGAAAAAGTTGGGTAGAGGGAATATGGGAATTTGCCTAACCCCCGGTAGCTAACGCAACCGGGGGCTATTGATATAAAAGCCCTACGGGCTTGGGAAGGACTCCGGCTTTGCGCGAACTGCGGGCACTCGGGCATAAAAGCCCTACGGGCTTGGGAAGGACTCCGGCTCTGCGCGAACTGCGGGCACTCGGGCATAAAAGCCCTACGGGCTTAGGAAGGGCGATAATATGAAACTCCTTGCCATTAACGCTGCAATTATCGAACAATCCGGCATACTGGAAACGAACGCAAAGCTTGCGGAAACCAACGATTTCGCTGGCTTTGATGGTTTCGAATTATCGGATGAATCGGCTTCGGATACACCTAAAGTCTTCGAAACTGAAGGCTCAATCGGCGGCTTCGAACGCGTTGTGGTTGAAGGTTTGTCGGCAAATTCACAGCTCGACAGACTTAAATCATGCCGTTCAAATGCGCCGGTAATGGCACTGGCGCTGGATGGTCGTCAGTTTCATGGACAGCATGGACGCCCATGGATCAGCGGCCTGGGCAACTTATACCTCAGTCTGTATCTGCCAAATGCAACGTTAAAAAGCATCGGCCTGGATCGCCTGGATGACGGGTTTCAGGCCGAAGACCTGCTCGGGACTTGTCTCTCCGAAATACAGACAAACAGATTATTTAACATGCAGCAAACGCAGATGCGGCTTATGATGATGCCATGCAGAGCTGTTTTTGAGACGTTGCAGGGTCTTGGTCTGGCACCTGCGCTGCGTTATCCGAACGACATCGTCATGTCTATCGGCGACCAGCCGCACAAAATCGCAGGCTGTCTCACAGAACTGACGGTATGCCGGGATGAGATTGAATCCGCCCGATTTGGCATTGGGCTAAACGTCAAATGCGCACCCCGGATCTCCGATACAGGGCTGCCGGCATGTTGTATTCACGATTTTATTTCTGCCATAAGCGTGGGGCAGTGCTGCTGTATGGTGTGTGAAAAAATAGGCCGCGCGTATTGCCGCAGGCAATAGCAGCGGCAGCGAGCTGTAGTGGCGGCCCCATGCGGCCGCCACAAAGCGAGTAGAGACGTGTCGTGACACGTCACATCGTGTCGTGACACGTCTTTGGCAACGCGTATTGCCGCAGGCAATAGCGTTGCATCCAATAAGAAAAAAACAGTAAAATAACGGGAATAAAATCCGGGCAAATGGCCGTTTTGCTCGGGGGGATGATTTAAGGAAGGTTTTGTGGAAGAGAATAAAAAAACAAAATTTTGCCATGGATGTCAGGCAGAACTTCCCATCGAAGCGCGTGAATGTCCATATTGTCACAGCCGTCAACTCACGCGAGGTGAGATTGTCATCGACCGTTTGATCCACGCGATCGTGCCGAGTCACCATCCGGCGACGACATGCCTGCTCATTGGCATTGCGGTTTATTTCATCATTATTTCCATCGATATTTTGGTTCATCCATCGTATGGAATGCGAGAAGTGCTGTTTGCGCCGCCTGGAGAACTGATTTATCGATGGGGCGCCCACATGCGCGGAGAATTCATCTGGTGGCGTTTGATCACCGCGAATTTCGTGCATTTCGGCATACTGCATATTTTGTTTAACGGTTATGCATTGCGATATGTCGGCCCTTATGTCGAACGGGCTTTTGGCGCGGCTTTGACATTTGCGGCGTTTGTCGTGCTCGGAACGGGATCGATGCTGTGTTCCAATATCTGGGGCGGTGCCGGGTTGGTTGCGGGAGCTAGCGGCGGTTTGATGGGGCTTATCGGTATGGCGGCAATTGCTGCGCACCGGGAACACACAGAGCTTTCCCTGCAAGTGCGCAACAGCATGATCAAGTGGGCCGCGTTTACTGTTTTTCTAGGGCTCGCCGTTTCTTACAGCGGCACAATGGGCATCGATAATATTGCCCATATCTCCGGCTGTATTCTCGGTGTCATTGCCGGTTTTATTCTTCCGACGCAGTCAACCACCGGCCATACCAAACGCTGGGTGATTCGTGTTGCCCGTCTGTCGGCATTTTTGGCGTTAATTGGCTGTGCCATCGCGTTTTATGCGCTTGGATCTGCCAGTGCTTCGGCCAAATATCAGAACGAATGCATCGCCAATATCAAGCTCAAGTCTTACCAAAAGGCCGAAGAAAACTGTGCGCTTGCCTATAAAGCAGATAAATCCCAGACGATCTCGTATCACAATTATATTCTGGTCAACATCATCAACGGCGACATCAAGCAAGCATCCGAATTGTGTGAAGAAGGACGCACCCGATTTAAAGCGCAGTCGCCGTTGTCATTTGACGAAATGTGCCGATCGATAGGGAAATAGCGGAGGTTTCTACTCCGCTTCGACCTGTTTTTTGGGCTTTTCGCCAGACATGCTGCGCGAATAGAAAAAGCCTTTGACGCCCAATATCAGAATCAGCACAGATAATGCGGCAATCAGCCCGCCCCAGAACCAGTAGGGCAAAAACAGATTATTGGCGATTTGCCCGACATCGGATGGCGCAGCGCCCTGTGCCGTCTGAGCCGTATCGGTGAACAGATAATCGCCACGCGAAAATACAGCGGTGAGCAGTGTAATCGCCAGCACCAGCATCGAATACTGCGGCACTTTGTTCGATTTTGGACCAAACGCAATCAGTCCCGAAACCAGGCCGCAGCCACCGATAAATGCGATGCCAAACGGATTCGAGAACGGCACCAGAAATATGATAGCTGCTGCACACATCAGTGTGAACAACACCATGCCAAAACGCGACGCACGTCCGGATCGCCCCAGCAGCAGGAAAATCGCCGCCATAATCGCCGGTGCAATCAGACCGCCAAACGCGATAAAAGCTTTGGCAAAATGCCCGGCATCAACCGGAATCGCAGTCGTCGCCATGCCCGATCCATCCGACCACATCTCGAATTTTTTAAAATCGCCGCCGACGATTTCGCCCGCAATGCCATGACCCGACTCGTGGATAAACGTGTAAATCAGCATAAACGGATACAGCACATACCAGCCGTATGGCACGAAATAAAGCGCAACCACCACGATTGAGATCACGATACAGGCAATCATTGCAGATTTGGGATTCTTTGCCGGTAAATTCTTTTGATTTTGATTTGATGTTTTATCCATACAGTTCCAATCAGAATGTGGTAAATTCATGCGGGCGCAAGCCGCGTGTGTATATTATATCGTTTTTTTCGATGTCCCTCAATCATACAGATTTCTGGTGACAGGACTTCAGCTTATTAACATGGATTTGATATTGCGTACATCACGTAAACCAGTCAAAATAGTAAGGTTTATGCGAACTGTGGACGGGCCCCATTTCAACATTTTGGTCATGGTAGAATGTAGGCGTAGGAAATCTTTATAACGTAATGGATTCCAAAGGGCATTGCCCTTTGGCGGGGTCCGGGGCTGCGCCCCGGGAAAAAAAGAGAGGCAGATAATGTTGGAATCGCTTAAAAATAAACCTTTTGCGCTTGAAGAATTGCCAGCGCCGGTGCGCAAACCGGTTGGCCCCGATACGCCGAAACCGCTCAAGCTGATGGCGGCCAAAGGTGCGCTGCCCATTGCCCCCGAACTGCTGCTGTATGTCTGGTATCAGCTGTCGTTCGAGCCGGATGCGGAAATCGCCGATGCAGTAAAGGAATCGGTCAATACTTTCGACGATGATCTCATCATTGATCTGGCGCAGCGCGATCAGCCCGAATGCATCCTCGACTGGCTATCCAAAACGAGCACCAACGAAACTGTGCTCGAAAAAATCGTCCTCAACAACAAAACGCACGACGCAACGATTATGGACATCGCAACCAACGCGTCTCGCGAAATCGTCGAAATCATCGCAAACAACCACGTCCGCGTGCTGCGTTCGCCCGAAATTATCGAAAAAATCTATCTCAATCCCAACACCCGTATGGCGCTCATCGAACGTCTGGTTTCGCTGGCCAAAGAGCACAACATCGAGCTCCCAACGCTCAAATCGGTGATGGAAACGGCCAATATCAAAGACGACAAGCCCGGTCTCTCGGACGAAGAATTCGAGCAGGTGCTGCGCATATCGGCGCAACAGGGCACAGCCGAAGCCGCCAAAGCCACTGCGATCACAACGCCGCATATCGTCAAATCGCTCGAAGAAAACGAAGCCGAAGAAACCGTCGAACAAAAGGAAAAACGCCTCACCAAAACGCAGCTCATCGATCGCATGAATGCCCCCCAGCGTGTGCGTCTGGCGCTGATGGGCTCCCGCGAAGACCGCAATATTCTCATCCGGGATTCGCGCCGCGTCATCTACATGAGCGTTATCAAAAGCCCCAAGATGACCATCGCCGAAGTCGAATCCATCGCCGCCTCCAAAGGCATGCCCGACGAAATGATCAGCTATATCTGCACGCGCCGCGACTGGGTGCGCTACTACCCCATCGTCGTTTCGCTCGTCAACAATCCCAAATGCCCACTCGGCGAAGCCGTCGGCTTCATGCGCCAACTCCGCCTGGGCGATCTCAAAAATCTCCAAAAGAGCAAAAGCGTTCCCGCACAGCTCGCCCGCCAGGCACAGATGCTCTTCAAACAAAAACAAGAACATAAATAGGGGGCTTGCGCCCCCTGCGCAGCTATTGGCTACGCCAATACGCTGCGTCCCCCTGACGCGTCTATCGCAAGCGATACGCCGCGTAACCAACAATTTCCAGGAGCGACACCATGCCTGTGCCAGCCACCAAATCCTCCGAACACTTGCAATCTGCGATATCGTCAGAATCCAAAGATCGGAAGCGCGTGGTTCAGAATCATCAAAAGGCAGATCACCAGATTATCGCCGGAAAATATGAGCTCCTCAATGAAATTGGTCATGGTGCGCAGGGACGAGTCTATGCCGCAAAAAACCTGGCAACCGGCGAAACCGTCGTCGTTAAGCGGCTCAACATTGAGTCCATCAAAACATGGAAAGAATACGAGCTGTTCCACCGCGAAGCGGATGTGCTGCGAACGCTGCATATCGACGGCATAGCCAGGTTCTACGATGCCATCGAATGTCTCGATGATAATCCGCCGTGTTCCTACATCGTCCGCGAATATATCGAAGGCTCTTCGCTGCAAAAAATGATTGATGACGGCTACAGATTCACCGTCGATTCCGTCTACGATATTCTCATACAGACGCTGCAAATACTCGACGAGCTGCATCATCATGACCCGCCGGTGATTCATCGCGATATTAAGCCTTCCAATCTGATGATCTCTTCCCAAGGGGGCAAATTTAAAGTCACCATCATCGATTTTGGCGCAGTTGCAAACCCACAGCTGCAAAGCGGGGGATCGACGGTTGCAGGCACTTATGGCTATATGCCGCCCGAACAGCTGATGGGCAATCCAGTTACGGCCAGTGACATCTATTCACTTGCAGCACTCGCCGTGCAGCTGTTCAGCGGTATTTCGCCGGCAGATATTCAGGTAAAAGACTTTCGCCTCATTTTCGAACCGCTGATGCAGGACAAACCGCATGCGCTCGTCACCTTGCTGCGCCAGATGCTGGAGCCCAAAGTCGAAAACAGGATCGCCGATATTCCGGCCATTATCGAAAATTTGCAGCATCTCCGTAACGGCGAAAAGGATGAGGCCATTCTTCCACCAGATGCTTCCGGCTATGATAAAAAGTATCAGCACCAGCTCGCCGAAGTGCAATCGATTTGTGAACCGGGGACAGTCGATCTTTGGCAAAAACTTCCGGATAATCCAAGACGCCAGGTGCCGGAGAAATATATGGATTACTATAATTTATTTTGTAATCCGCCAAAGACTGTTTTCCAGAAACTTCAGTATGCTTTCAGAATTGCGATGATCGCGGGCTGGAGTGTTGTCTGCGCAGCACTTGTGTATGTTATTCCGTTGCTATTACTCATATATTTGGAGGCAAATTCTAACGTGTTAGTATTTGGTTATATTGCCTGGATATGGGGTATTGCCGGATTGTATGTGGCTTTAAACTATGGCAATCATAAATGTAAAAATCGCATAAAAACGTTAAAAATCGATAATTATGCCATCAAAAATGCTGTGCGGTTGATTGCGAACAGCCGAAAGGGTATTGCGACGATTACAAATATCACGTATTTGCCGGTATCATCTGATGATGTTGCAAAAACAAACAACGGTGACTGCGATTTAGAGATTCAGAAAATACAGCCAAAATTCAAAATTCAATACAGGTTTAATCCCCCGGATGACAGGCGGCAGGAAGATATTGTTCATGAGTATATTACCCATGTAGAACCGGAAAATCATTACAAAATTGGGGATCCGCTTCCAATTCTGTACAGAATTGATGACCACTATTTCTATGATACGGTTCGGAGTATGCCGTTTCCGATTCCCATCGGCGATATGGATGATAACGATACAATCGTTTCCCAAAGCGCTTCAATTGAGGATACCAGTCATCAGAAAAACGATGTCGTACAGGTTGATCGATCGGAGCCTACAGGCAACGATTTCATCGATTCTATACCCAAAGCACTCGAAAATGCCAAAGATGCGCATCAGGTTAAACTCATTCTGTTCATTCTGGAGCGATTCCATGACAAAAAGGAAGAACTGTTAACGAATGACAGCTGTACCTTTATACTGCCTCACATTTCCAGAATGCTTCAGTCTCAACGATATGCATACTGTCATGCCCAATGTATACAGCTGCTTTCTTACATCGGAATGCACCTGCCTGTATCAGACAAAACTCAGCCAGAATTTGGTTGCGTAACTGAAACATTTAATATTATCAAACAATATATATTTCATCAGCCAAGGACGCCGAAAAATCCGGCTCTCGATGTGATGAATATGATTCTGAGCATTCCGGATGAGGCACTAAAATATGGTCGTTCGCATTTTTTAACCGATGATTTCTATACGGGAATTATGGAAATGATGCTCGATTCCAATGTGTCCAATGATGTCAGGATAAAGATAATCACGTGGAACTGGCCACATGCATCAGCGCGTATTCTCGATTGTGTGATAAAAGAGCTTGAGAAACTCAATCCAAAAGATTCTCCGGAAGACGAAGTTTTGTGGAATTATTGCAGAAATAATCTTTGCGTTGCCTGGCTCAAAAAGCGTTATCAGGAAGAAGCGGCAATAGAGAACCTCGCATCATCCTGAGCCGTGCCGCCCGCGTATGTGCCAACAGGCATATAGCGGGCGGCCAAAGGCCGTATGCGCGCAGCGCATAGGCCGAAACGCGGGGCGTATCGAGCGCAGGGGCGCGGTTTTAAACCCGCCCCAAAGCGAGCTAGCACCGCGAACTATAAAATATACCAAAGACAATGATATTGACAATTTGCGATATCACCCGCACAATGCTGTTTTATAACTCTGAGAGACGCCTTCTTCGGGTCAGTCCAAAGCAGGGCTTCTCTATTTTTTCGCATTGGAGGAAACCACACATGAGCGTCGACAAAACAGTGCTGACCGAATGGACAAAAAAAGACCAGGACCGCCAGAATCTTCACCTGCAGCGCATTCTCGACAGAATCCGCGTCAAGACGAAACGTCAGGCATCCTCGGTGGTTATCTTCGACCTCGATGGAACACTGTACGATAACCGTCCAAGAACCATGTACATCATGCGCCAGATTGCCGATCAATTTTACGACGAAATGCCTCAGCTGGTGCGTGCAGTCGAAAACGGCGAAATCAACAAACTCGACAATTACCAGTATGGCATTGAGGCTTCGATGGCGTGCCTTGGCGTCACAGACGAAAACGAAATCAAGCTCGCCAAATCCGAATGGTCCAAGCGCTTCTTCACAGACGACTATCAGCAATACGACGTACCGCTTCCAGGGGCAAAAAAATTCGTATGCGACGTCTATGAGGCAGGTGCCACGGTAATCTATCTGACCGGACGCGACGTCAACATGTTGGTCGGACTGACGCAAACGCTGCGTATGTGCGGTTTTCCCGTGGGCGTCGTCGGCACCATGACGATGACCAAAAAAGACTTCAATCAGGACGACGGTATGTTCAAAGACGAAGTCGCCGCCTATCTCGACCGCCTGGGCGAAGTCGTCGGCATCTTCGAAAACGAACCGGGCAACAGCAATCTGTTCCAAAAGAACTTCCCCGGTGCGACGTCGATGTTTTTGCTCACCCAGCACCGTCCGGATGCCCCCGAACTGGACGACGGCATCACCCCCATCCGCGATTTCCGCATTCTTAATTCTTAAAGCGATGTTTAAGCACTGTGGATATAGCTTTCGCACCCGATGTCGGGAAGTACAGGCTTGTAGCTAGTGGCTTATAGCGTGTAGTTATATAAGACGCACTATAAGCCATAGGCCAAAAGCCATGAAGCAAACGACTGTGCATTTTCATATCCACGTTCGTTAAACAGAGCCATTTTTAATGGATAATAAATCATCATTTGAGACGTTTGCAGTGCGGCAGCCTATGCGCCATTAGCGCATACGGCCTGCCTGTGACGGGCTATTTGGCGCATCAGCGTATGCAGTGGCGTCCGAATCGGCCGTCTCTGCATACGCATGCGTCAAATACGCCCTTTTGCCGCCCGCTATCTGACGATACGCGGGCGGATGCATACTGCACACGCATCAATTGCGGCGCGCCACCAAAAGATACGACGCACTTCAAATTCCCCCTCGCCAGGGCTGAACAGTTACCATAAAACGCTCAAGGCCTATCGATAAGTCTTGACCAAATTGGCCAGAAACGCGTAGAATTTTACGGTTTGTCTGCCGAGGCAAGTTTGTCCTCGTTCATTTATTACATTTTCATCAGGACACAACGTCATGAGTTTTGAGATTGTCGAGAAAAGTCAGGTTGTTCGCGAAATTACCGTTACAGTGCCAGGCGATGTCGTTCGCAAGGCCGAAAGCAAAATTATTGAGACGACGCGTAAAACGCTGAAGATGGATGGATTCCGCAAAGGCAAAGTGCCTGCCAGTTTGATCCGTCAGCGTGCCGGCGAATCGATCGCCGAGGATGCCCGTCGCGAATGCTTGCAGGAAGCTGTTCGCGAAGCTCTGGATACCATTGAAAACCTGCTTCATGTCGGCGAAGTCGAAGTCGTTGTGCCCAAAGCTGAAGATGGCGGTTTCGTGGCCAAAGTTGACGCCGAAATCGCACCAGTGCTCGAAGTTAAAGATTATAAAGGCCTTGAAATCAGCGAACCTGATGTCGTCGTCACCGACGAAATGGTCGATGCAGAACTCGAAAAAATGCGCGAAAAGCTCGCCGTTATCGAGCCGGTTGAAGATAGAAAAGTCGTCGAAGATGGCGATGTTCTGATGGTCACACTGAGCGATCCAAATGAAGCTGCCAGCAAATTCTGCAGTGCCGGCGACCGCCAGATTACCGTCGGCAAGGGCTATTTTAATGAAGATATGGAAAAAGCACTCGTCGGCGCGGAAATCGGCAATCCGGTTGAACTTAAAGCCCATGTGAACGACGAAGATGCCGTCGTCACAGTGAAAGTAAACGAGATTAAGAAACGCGTTCTGCCTGCGCTGGATGATGCTTTCGCGCTCGATACCGGCGAAGCCGAAAACCTCGCCGAATTACGCGAAAAGACGCAAAAACAAGTCACCGAAGAGAAAGAAAACGCTCGCAAAGACAGCATTGAAAAGAAATTGCTGGCCAAACTCCGCGAAGCAAACGCCATCGATATGCCCGAAGGCTATGTCAAAGCCCGTGCCGTTCAGGCCATTCGCCTGCAGCTCGAGCAAATGCTGCGTCAGCAAATCAATGATGATATGCTCGACCGTATCGCCCAGAACGTTCGCCCCGAAGAACTCGAGGAATATCGCGTCGATTATCACAATGAAATCATCCTGAATGCCGTGGCCGCTGCCGAGAATATCGAAGTGTCTGACGACGATGTCCTCGCCGAAGCCAAGAACTGGTTCAAAGGGATGGACGACAATAAGATCAAGGCTTGGCTGAATTCAAACAACGCCAACAAATTCGTCGGTGACCAGGTCAAACGCGATCGCGCGCTCAAACTGATCGTTGACGAAGCAAAAATTGCTAAGGAATAATGGAGACATTCAATGAGCTGGGCTGATCTGCTGGACGAAACGACGATAAGTCCGTTGATGGATGAGCTTTTGGATTATCAACTGATCGACGGAACGCCCGACGAATCATGGACGATTGGTATGGAGGATGACGACGAAATGACCTTTTTCCCAAATGTTATAGAGCAGACACATCGTGGCGAGCGTGCATGGGATATTTTCAGCCGCTTGCTCAAAGACAGAATCGTAATCCTCGGAAGCTCAGTCACCGATATGGTGGCGAACAGCATCATTGCCCAGTTGCTGTTCCTTGAAAGCGAGAATCCCGAAAAGGATATTCAGATATACATCAACTCGCCTGGCGGCAGTGTGACTGCTGGTATGGCGATTTACGATACGATTCAGCATGTGAGATGCCCGGTATCGACGATTTGTATCGGACAGGCTGCAAGCATGGGCGCAGTTTTGCTGTGTTCGGGCACCAAGGGTAAACGCTATTCGCTGCCCAACAGCCGAATTCTCATTCACCAGCCTTTGATTACCGGCGGCGGTATTTCGGGACAGGCAACAGATATCGATCTGCAAGCCAAAGAAATTCTGCGCATGCGCAGAGTTCTGAACGAAATTCTGTCACGTCACTCGGGGCAGACACTCGAACGCATCGAAAAAGATACCGATCGCGATTACATCATGAGCGCCGACGAAGCCAAAACCTACGGCCTCATCGATGAAGTTATCCGCCGTCAGAAAGACGGACATCCCGAGAATCTGCCCTTTAAAGCTGAATAAGCATATCACGAAGGAGAACGCCTTTGACACTGCGCTGTTCATTTTGTGACAGAGAACGATCACAGACAAAACGCCTGATTGCTGGCGCAAATGTGTATATCTGTGAATCGTGCATCGAAAATGCCTATGAACAGATTTCCGGCGCGCTGGATGTCGATCCAATCGGATTGGGAGATCACAGCGTTGAGGTGACAAAGATCCCCAAGCCCAAAGAAATCAAGGCAAAGCTGGATGAGTATATCATTCAGCAGGAGTACGCCAAAAAAGTACTCTCGGTCGCAGTTCATAACCATTACAAGCGCATTCTCAACCCTCAAAAAGACGGCATTGAACTGTACAAATCCAATATTCTGCTGATTGGTCCGACCGGAACAGGAAAGACCCTTTTGGCCCAGACACTGGCCAAAATCCTTGATGTTCCGTTCGCTATGGCAGATGCAACCAGCCTTACCGAAGCCGGCTATGTCGGTGACGATGTCGAAAATGTCGTTTTGAATCTGGTTCATGCTGCAGACGGCGATATCGACCGTGCCTGCAAGGGCATTATTTATATCGACGAAATCGATAAGATCTCCCGCAAAAGCCAAAACCCATCGATCACTCGCGATGTTTCAGGCGAAGGCGTCCAGCAGTCACTGCTAAAGATTATCGAAGGTACAATCGCTGCAGTGCCGCCCAAAGGCGGCCGCAAACATCCGCAGCAAGAGTTCCTGCGCGTAGATACAACCAATATCCTGTTTATCTGCGGCGGCGCTTTTGTCGGTCTTGAAGATATCATCGAATCCCGAACGAGTTCGGCTTCGATCGGTTTTAACGCCAATGTTCAGGCCAAAAAAGAACGCGATGTCGAAGCTTTGTACCGCGCACTCGAACCCGAGGATCTGCTCAAATTCGGTATGATCCCCGAACTCGTCGGCCGTTTGCCCGTCGTCGCAACACTTCATCCGCTCAACGAAAATGCACTCATTCAGGTGCTTACCGAGCCCAAGAATGCCCTCGTCAAACAGTATAAGAAAACATTTAAAATCGATAACGTCGATCTCGAATTTACCGACGACGCGCTGCATACCGTTGCAAAACTGGCCATAAAAAAAGAATCCGGTGCACGTGGACTTCGCGGCATTCTCGAAAATGCCATGATGCCCTTTATGTATGCCGTTCCGGGAATGGAAGGCCTCGATAAGCTCACCATCACATCCGATATCATCAATCGTCAGGGGGATCTCAAACAAATCGACGAATTGCGCCATCCTGAATCCATTCAGCCAGCCGCCGCACAACCTCAGGAAAATGCACAACCTCAGGAAAATGCACAACCTCAGGAAAATGCACAACCTCAGGAAAATGCACAACCTCAGGAAAATGCACAACCTCAGGAAAATGCACAACC
>JAEEGL016513828.1_pt1 | contig 19537 bp, 19 predicted proteins | sample 9134231 | NCBI WGS metagenome assembly JAEEGL01 (sample SAMN16246548, study PRJNA631951) | gut metagenome | biome: gut microbiome; feature: rumen; material: fiber-attached | host: Bos | place: Iran: Karaj | collected 2018-10 | reverse complement strand
ATACGCGAATATGTTTTCCCTCGCTTTTCTAAAAAGCGAGCCGGGGTGCAGGGGTGGGAAACCCCTGCGAAAACAAGTAATCTAAATTCCAATTTATCCCCCACAACAACAAAGGAGGAACGCACGATGTTTGCTGACGAAAATGTTATAAAGATAAAACACGAAGTTTTATACCAGGTCGCAAAGTATGCCTTTGAGGGCACACTTGAAGAGAAGCGCGACTTTTTGCCGCACGAGATAATCCCCGGCCCTACACCGCAGTTCCGCTGCTGCATATACAAAGAACGCGAGATAATCCGCCAGAGGATACGCCTTGTCGAGGGCAAAGCCCCCGGCTCGGAGGACGACGGAAACATAATACAGGTAATAAGCTCGGCCTGCGAGGACTGCCCCATTTCGAGTTACGTTGTTACAGACAACTGCCAGAACTGTCTTGGCAAGGCCTGTGTCAACGCCTGTCGTTTCGGCGCTATCCAGGCGGGCGAGACCCGTTCCAAAATAGACCCCGTAAAGTGCAAGGAGTGCGGTATGTGTGCAAAGGCCTGTCCATACAACGCCATTGCCTACCTCAAGCGCCCCTGCAAATCCGCCTGTCCCGTGGATGCAATTACCTATAACGAGTACGGAATATCCATTATCGACGAGGGTAAGTGTATCCGCTGCGGACTTTGCATCCACCGCTGTCCGTTCGGCGCAATAGGCAGCAAGACTTTTATTGTGGACGTTATAAACGCGCTTAAAAGCGGCAAGCAGGTGTTTGCTATGCTTGCGCCCGCTACCGAGGGTCAGTTCGGCGAAAATATTACCATGGAAAGCTGGAGGAACGCCATGAAAGAAGTCGGCTTCACGGATTTTGTCGAGGTCGGTCTCGGCGGCGATATGACCACGGCTTCCGAGGGCGACGAATGGGCAGAGGCCTACAAAGAGGGCAAGAAAAAAACGACTTCCTGCTGTCCCGCCTTTGTGAATATGGTACATAAGCACTTCCCCGAACTCAACGACAATGTGTCTACCACGGTTTCGCCCATGTGCGGCGTTTCAAGAATGCTGAAAGCCAAATATCCCGACTGCTACACTGTTTTTATCGGCCCGTGCATCTCCAAAAAGAGCGAGTGCGCCGAGCACGGCATAGAGGGCAACGCGGACGCCGTGCTTACATACAGCGAGATACGCGCCATTATGCGCGCCAAAAATGTGGAGCTTAAACCCGCCGAAAACGGCTATCAGGAATCGAGCATCTACGGCAAGCGCTTCGGCAACTCGGGCGGCGTAACGGGCGCTGTTTTGCAGTACCTTAAAGAGACCGGCCAGGAAATAGAAGCCACCGTTCTGCGCGCAAACGGCGCTGCGGAATGTAAAAAAGGCCTGCTGCTTATGAAAAACGGAAAGCTGCCCGAAGATTTTATCGAGGGTATGGTCTGCGAGGGCGGCTGCGTAGGCGGCCCCAGCAGCTACGAGGAACAGCTTAAAGCCCGCAAGGCCAGGGATAAACTTATCGACCGCGCCGATACAAGACAGATAACCGATAACCTTAAAAATTACGATATGGATTCATTCTCCATGCACAGATAAAAAAACACAAAGGGGCAGTTCTTTCGTGTACAAAAGAATCGCCCCTTTGCATATTGCTTTCGGATATCTGTTATGAGCGATACGGCTTTCTATATTAACTAAGCCGTTTTACTTATCGTATCAGCGATACTTTTACAATGCTCTGATATGCTTTTAACATCCTTTGTCAAGTCGGATAAAATAAACCCCATATCAACGGTACATTTACCGTTTTTAAGACGTTTTTTATGGCTTTTAATAACTCCGCCGCAAATTTTGCCAAGCCGCTTGTTCAACTCAACGATCATGTCGGCTGCGGCTTTGTCGTTATGGATAAAGCAGTCCAGGCTGCGTCTGCAGATTTCGGCCGCATTATTAAGCATATTGTTTATTTCCGCACTGCCTTTCTCGGAAAATTTTTTCTTTTTCTTATCCAGCTTTTCAAATGAAGTTTTCATCATTTGAGCGTGATCGGCAATACGTTCAAAATCTCCTATAAAGCTTTGCAGATCATATATACGCTCGGTTTCGATGTGAGATACATCAAAATAACTTATTTTTGCCAGATAATTCCCCAGGCGTTCTTCATATTGGTCTGTCGCATTCTCCAATTCGTCAACTTTATTTGCCTTATCCTCCGAGTAATCATTCATAAGAATTGAAGCCGCATAAAATGTTTCTACCGATAACTCGGCCATTTTTTCGACCGCCTTTGTACACTGGGAAAGAGCAAAAGCGGGATTTTTCAGAAAACGAGTGTCAAGCAGCGAAAGCCCCTGCAAATATTCCGAAGCGGTTTCTTCTTCATCATCCGTTTGTTTTACCGACATTTCGGCAAGATGTACCAATGCATTTGAAAACGGCAGCAGAAACAATGTTGCAAACACATTAAAGCACGAATGTATGACTGCAATGCCCGATGCGTTTGCGGACTGTGTCATAAATGCAAACGGATGAACTGCATATGCAAGGTAAAACAGCGCCATAAAAACTATCGTACCTATAAGATTGAAATAAAGATGTATAAAAGCCGTTCTCTTTGCGTTGACCTTTGCCCCCGCAGAGGAGATAAGCGCAGTCACGCAGGTACCGATATTTTGACCCATTATAATCGGAAGCACCGAATTATACGGTATCGCACCCGTTGAACATAGCGCCTGCAAAATACCGACCGAAGCGGAGGAACTTTGTATTGCCGCCGTAAGTACCGCACCTACTATCAAGCCGATTATCGGGTTTGAAAAAGCCGTAAACAGCCTTGTAAACTCGGGCACATCCTTCAACGGCTCCACCGCCGCACTCATCGTATCCATGCCAAACATAAGCACAGCAAAACCTATAAGAATTTTTCCCGTATCGTGCTTTTTTTCCGACTTACAGAACAAAAGAAAAATAACCCCTATCAAAGCAAGTATCGGTGAAAACGATGTCGGTTTCAACATTCGTATGAAAAAACTTTCGCTTTGTATACCCGAAAGGCTTAATATCCACGAAGTTATTGTAGTACCGACATTTGCGCCCATTATTATGCCGACAGCCTGTTTAAGCTGCATTATACCCGAATTGACAAAGCCGACCGCCATGACCGTTGTCGCGGAAGATGACTGTATAACAGCGGTAACGCCCGCGCCGAGCAAAACACCTTTTATCGGGTTGTCCGAAAGCTTTGCAAGTATCTCCTGCATACGGCCGCCCGAAAGTTTTGTCAGACCCTCGCCCAAAACGTGCATACCATATAAAAACAGGGATAACCCGCCTATCATCGTCAAAACATTGAATATATCCATAAGACCTCCTTTAGCGGACAGCCGCAAATACCACATCCGCAATATAGATAATTATCATTGCGCTGCCCTCAAATTTACCCAGTTTTCTGTCCCTCGCGGCAAAATAAAAAGCGAGACTATCTACCGCATATAAATGCAGTATATAGTCTCGCCTGTTACGATGCGATCCGGGGATATTATCCCGTACTGACGAATGCACATCACGCTTTTTATACTTATCCCGCGTTGGCTACTCCCTAATTACACGGAAATTATAACACCGTAAATTTTATTTGTCAATATAACATTTTGGTTATTTTGCGAAATATATTCATATTATTTTTGTTATAATAAATCAACAAAAAACCTATTATTGTATAAAACTGTGTTTTACCAAACACATAAAACCCCTTTTTTAAAGCTTTATAACACCCACCGCGCCGAGAAGCAGGGTCACGAGCATAACGGGGGCAACAAACTTTATCATAAGTATAAAGAGTGCTTTACGGCCGAATTTCTCGCCGTTTTTGGTAGCCTCTTTTATTATGGTTTCGGGGCTTAATATCCAGCCGACAAGGATACAAGTGCCTATCTCGACTATCGGCATAAGGATATTGTTGCTGATATAGTCGAAGATATCAAGTATGGCGGCAACCGTGCCGTTCGGCAGTGTCAGCTCAAAATAGAACACGTTATAGCCCAGACAGACCAAAACACCGAGCACAAGTGCGCAGACAAGTTCTATTATTGTCGCCTTGGAGCGCGACATACCGAATTTATCCATAAGACTTGCAACAACGGCTTCCATAATGGAAACGGAGCTTGTAAGCGCCGCAAACAGCGTCATTACAAAGAAAACGACCGCAACCGCCGTGCCTATTTTACCCATTGCGGCAAATACGTTTGGCAGGGCAATAAACATAAGACCCGGGCCTGCCGTCATGCCCTCTCTGCCGAGGAAAACGTAAACCGCGGGAATTATCATAACACCCGCAAGAAAAGCCACAAGTGTGTCAAATATCTCTATTCTGTTGACCGATTTTACAAGGTTGTCCTCATCCCGCAGGTAAGAGCCGTAAGTGACCATAATGCCCATAGCCACGCTGATACTGTAGAACAGCTGACCCATAGCATCCATTATAACGATAAAAACATCTTTTGCTTTCATGCCCTCAAGGCTTGGGATAAGGTAAATTTTAAGGCCGTCAAGACCGCTTCTGCCGTCATGGCCTTTTATTGCGACCGAAAAGACCGCTATGCCTATGACTGCAACCAAAAGTATTGGCATAAGTATTTTTGAAAATTTTTCAATACCCTTTTCAACACCGAAGTAGACCACGACAGAAGTCGCCAAAAGGAAGATAACATCAAAAACTATAGGCTGAACATTGCCCGAGATAAAATCGCCGAAATAGCCGTCGGCCGCAGCCGCCGCACCCGAGCCCGTAAGATAGACCATGCAGTATTTTAAAAGCCAGCCGCCGATAACGCAGTAATACGGCAGTATCATAAACGGCACTATACAGCCGAAAACGCCTATCCAGCCCGATTTTTCATGCAGTTTTCCGTAGGCTGTCAGACAGCTTTGCTTTGTCTTTCTGCCTATTGCGACCTCAGCCATAAGCATGGTAAAACCAAAGGTCAGCGCCAGAATAAGATATGTCACCAAAAACAGACCTCCGCCGTCCTTTGCCGCAAGATAAGGGAAACGCCATATATTGCCAAGACCTACCGCGCTGCCTGCCGCACTCAGCACAAAACCGAGCGAGCCCGAAAATGTATTTCTCTCTTTCAAACTTTCTCGTCCTTTCGTATGAAAAAGGCTTTTGCTTTTTGCATTAAAACATCCGCCTTTTACATTTTTTCTATTTTGTCGTAAAGATCATACAGGTACTGGGTCTTATTTTCCAGTACAAAGTAGTGACGCACATAAAATCCCAGCGTCACCACAAATATAAACAACGCTCCAAGTGTGGCAATAATGCCGCTCATAAAAAATAATACTATCGTCATCATGCTCATTATCGCAAACGACATTGTGACGATAAGGTGTATCAGACGCTCGTGCTGGATATAAGCTATCCACCGCGCCAGATACATTAAATATTCATCCCTGTTTGTTACATCCCCCGCCGCCAGAAAATCCTCGGCTTCCTTTACGCGGGTAAGTACCGTTTTTTCCATAAACTCACTTCTTTTCAGTATTTATCAATCCCAATCAATTTCTTCCATATCAACATATCCGCTGTTTTCCGCTTCTTTAAGCTGTTCTTCTTCATAAGCGGTAAGCTTGGTAAAGTCCGGATCCCACGCCAAAACAATGCGTTTGAATAATTCCGCTGCAAGATCTTGTTCCTGCTTCGGAAGCATATCAAACATTGCGGCTATTTTTTGTGCCTCTGGAGTCATTACACCCGCCTCCTTACTTGTATATATCGCCTCTGTTGCCTATTGAATTTCAATATCATTTTCCTGCGAATACCAATATATTCCCCTGTAACTTCCGACCCTTAGACGCATTTTGCCCTTTTCCGTGCCCTGCATCGCCTTTATATCTCCTTCGGGCGGAGTATAAGTCAATTTAATTACGGCATTTCTTATACGGTTTACTGTTGCCGCATCCTGTTTTGCAAGAAATTTAAGTGATTTTTTACTGTATTTTATCTTCAATTACAAATCTCTCCATTTACGCGGGTAAATACCGTTTTTTCCATAAACTCACTTCTTTCCCTGTGCATCGGCACTCTTGGCTTCCTCAATTTTTATCATGCGGTTTTTGCCCGTGGATGTTGTGACATACGATATTCTGAGATACTGTCCGTCACCCGTGATAACGCCGTCAAAACAGCGCGGTCTGTTATATCCGTAATAGGGCGAATAATTACTGTATTCAAAATATACACCGTCTACGGCAAAATGCTCAAACAATCCATGACCGCCCGGCGGCTGTGCATGAAATTCTTCGACTATGCCCTCGGCAACGCTGTATTTGCCCGCCGCATAGCAATAAAGCGGATAAACGGTATATATGACCGACATACAAAGAAAAAAAACATCCACACATATCAAAGCAACGCTTTTAAAATTCGGTTTTGGGTGTGCGGAACAATAGACCAGCGTTGCAAACAGCACAATAAAAAACTGTGCGCTGATATAAAGCCCCGACATATATATCGTCCTGAATTCCATAAAATCACCGCTTTCACTGCCTAACTATCTCCATCAACAGGAACGCATCAGTATTTCTCAATATCTATCTTCTCCGCGGTATAGTGCTTTTTAAGCAGTCTTTCGCACAGGTTATCGAAGCTTGGGGTGTGGTCGCTGACATAGAAAGTATGTCTGCCCTCTTCTGTGCCGCTCAGCATATCCGCCTCTTCCAGAAATTTCTTCATTTTAAGGGCAGTGGCTTTGGCGGGGTCAACAAGTGTGACATTCTCGCCGACTATGCCCGCTATACAGCGTTTTAACAGCGGATAGTGGGTACAGCCCAGCACAATGGTGTCAACGCCTTTTTCAAGCATATCGTCAAGGTAAATATGGGCGGTCAGTCTTGCGACCTCGTTATCCGTCCAGCCCTCCTCGGCAAGATTTACAAAAAGCGGACAGGCCTGCGCGTAAATTCGCATATCTGGCACGCGCTGTTTTATACCCAGCTCGTATGCGCCGCTTCGCACGGTCGCCTGAGTGCCCGTGATACCGACTTTTTTATTTTTGGTAGCCGCGATACAGCTTTCCACACCAGCGGTTATAACCTCAAAAATAGGCATATCGGGGAAGGTGCGTATCAGATCGTGATAGCTGTTGGCGCTTGCGGTGTTGCAGGCGATGATTATTGCCTTGACATCCTTTGTGAGCAGAAAACGGATTATCTGCTCGGAAAATTTTGTCACGGTCTCCTTTGTTTTCGAGCCGTATGGCACGCGCGCCGTATCGCCGAAATAAACTATATCCTCGTGCGGCAGGACTTTCATTACCTGTTTTGCGACCGTAAGACCGCCCACGCCCGAGTCAAAAAGACCTATCGGTCTGTTGTCCATTTTTATCCCCGCTTTCAGTTGTCGTATCTTTCAAGGCCAAGGCCGACTATTTTATCCACAAGTTCTTCTGTGGAATAGCCCGCATGGTTGAATAGCATCGGGTACATACTGATAGGCGTAAAGCCCGGCAGTGTATTTATCTCGTTAAAAATAACTTTGTTTGTGTCTTTTTCAAGGAAGAAGTCCACGCGGGAAAGTCCCATGCCGTCAAGGGCTTTGAATATCTCCACGGCCGCAGAACGTATCTCCTCGCATTTTTCCGCGGGAATATCCGCAGGAAGGACTGTGCGGGAGTCGTTGTTGTTGTACTTTGCGTCGTAGCTGTAGAATTCGTCCGCCGCAAGTATCTCGCCGACCGTCGAGGCTTCGACCTTATTGCCGTTGCCGAGGACCGCACATTCAAGCTCTCTGCCCACTATGCCCTGTTCTATAACTATAGTTTTGTCGTGTTCTGCCGCAAGCCACAGGCCGTCCACAAGTTCGTCACGGTTATGCGCCTTTGTGATGCCGACACTCGAGCCCGCACAGGCAGGCTTTACAAAAACGGGGTATTTGCACGCCGCTTCTACCCTGTCCATAACGGCGTTTACGTCTTCCTCTATCTGATATTTGTAAGCCACGGTGTAAGGTGCCTGTGCAACATCCAGCTTCTCCACAACTATTTTTGTGAAAGCCTTGTTCATGCTGACAGCCGATGAGAGCACGCCGCAGCCGACATAGGGAAGACCCGCAAGCTCCAAAAGACCCTGGATAGTGCCGTCCTCGCCGTTTGCGCCGTGAAGCACAAGATATACCAGATCGACAGGGATAAATCTTATTTTGTCGCCGACTATCCTTATAAGACCCTTGTGCTCTCTGTCGGGGCTTATGATGCAGCTTGGCGCATATTTGTCCCAATGGCCGCTGTTTACCGCCTCAACGGGACCCTCGTAAAGCTTCCATGCGCCCTCTTTTGTTATATATACGGGTAAGACCGTGTATTTTTCGGGGTTAAGGTTTTTTATAACCGTTTCGGCACTTATGCGTGAAATGTCATGCTCCGAGCTGACACCGCCGAAAACGACTGCAATAACTTTTTTACTCATTTTGTACCGCCTTTCAAAATTTACATATAGCATATTATACTATAAATCAAAAACTATTTCAACCTTATTTTGGGGTATTGAAAAAACAAAAATTGAAAAAACAAAATAAAATTTATCTTCCATTTTATCCGATAGTATGATATAATCATCTTGGTTATTATTATTTTTGAATAAAAAGGAGAAAATTATGCGATTTGGAGAAACATTCAAAATATCGCTGTTTAAATTCAGCGAGTATCAGAAACTGCTGCTTGTGCGCAACTTCAAGACATTTTTATATGTACTGTTTTTGGCACTTATAATGCTGCTTGGCATAGCGGCGAAAATATCCCCGGTATACATCCGCTACGGCAGCATTGAAAAGCTGTGCAGTGAAAAACTGCCCGAATTTATCATCAAGGACGGCAGGCTGAACTGTGCGCCCTACACCTACGACCAGCCGCAGGCGGGACTGTACATAAAGATCGACCCGTCAATAGAGGGCGCGGGCGAGCTTCCCTCGGGCTACTCACAGGCGGCCGTTGTTACCGCAACAGATATCAACATCAGAAACAACTATAAATTCCAGCACGAAAGCTTTAAGGACATACCCGACTTCAGCAATCAAAGCATTGTGAATTTCTTTGCAAAATACGAGAAAAAACTTCTTATAGGCGGTGCAATACTTCTGTTTTTGATCTTTGCGATAAGACTTGCCTGCAACGCGCTTATTTACGCACTTCTCGGCTATGTGGCAAATGTTATTTTCATTCATGCGCCCATCAGCTTCGGCAATGCGTATAAACTGTCGATATTCGCCTCCACCTTTGCGGTGCTGCTGAATACTCTTTTAAGCCTTGTGGGTCTTAACGCGGCAAGCACTATCATGCCGCTTATAATTCTTTTCTACCTTATTAAAGGCATTATGAGCTGTCGTATGCAGGACGGCATAGTGATAGAAACTATCAGCGCCGACGAAGCAGTCCCCGACGACACAGACGAATTTATGCAATAGATAAAAAAGGAGCTGTGAAGAAATTTTTTCTTCACAGCCCCTTTTTTATTGCTGTTCATAGTAATCTTTAAATTCAAATTCTATATCCTGCGGCAGGTTATAATAGGTTTTCATCCACTCGGCTATATATACGTATCTTTCGTTATATGCCCCCGGGATACTGTAATCCTCATCTATATTTTTATACAGAGTCACGGCTTTTACCGTGCCGCCGTCGGCTATTTGTTTTTCTGCCCTCTTAAGCAGTATATCGTTGGCCCTGTGGATGTTTGCATTAAGCATATAACCTTCGAGTATGCCGCTGTAATTCGCCGCCGCATACACAAAAACCAACAAACACCAAAGTGCAGGGAGCTTATATGTTTTAAACTCCGAAAAAAGCGTACAAGCCATATCCGTCAGAATAAAAATAAGTATGAAATAAAACGGGATAGTTGCACGTCCCGGAACGCTTGCGGGTGCTATAAACATAAAAGCCAATGTGACCACGCCGCTGTAGAAAATCAGCAATTTCCTTATATCCTTTTTAAATGCGGTATAAAACAGCGTGACCTGTATACAGACAGTCAGGAAATGACAGCCAAGCACCGCACGCACAACAGTATAATCATAATTAAGAAATGTCGAAAGGCTATTGTAGCATCCCATGTGCCTGATAGTGCACATTACAGCCAATATCAGCGAAAAGCCCGCGCTGAAAACGGTAAAACCTATCTTTGCCGCTTTTTTTCTGTACATAAAAACAGCTGCGGCAATACATATCGACAGTTCCGCCATATGAAGCACTTTCGCATCGCCTAAATAGAGATAAAGCATTATCTGACCTGCATTTTCAATAAGCAGCTGAGCAAGACCGCGGCTGTTCTGCGAAGCGCGCGCCCAGTTGCCGGGTGCCGCCATCAGCAGTATAAAGCCCGCCGCCGCTATACACACCGAAATTATAAGCCGTTTTTTAATGTCCGGATAAATTCCTATACCCTCGTCAAGCACAAACCTCACAAACATTGCGCCAAAGACAAAAAACAAAAGTGCGCACGCGGTCTGTTCCTGCGAAAAAGCCGCAAAAAACAGGCAGATATTCATAAGTATGTATTTTTTCAGCGGGTAGGACCTGCCTTTCCGGAAAGCAAGAAAGTCCCAGAACATAGTACACGCCGCTAAAAACGGCACAAGCGGAAAAATATACAGTATACTTGCCGTAAACCAGTATATGCCGTCTCTCGCTATTGTAAGTGACTGCGCAAAATAAAGCGATGCAGCAGCCAAAATCCCAAATACCTTTTTATCGGCCTGCCATGCGCTGTAACCGACAATGCCGCTTATAACAAGCGCCTGTACTATCCTCAGCGGCCAAAGGCTTCGGCAGCCCAGCAGCAATTCAATAAAAAAATACAGCACCCTGCCGCCATGGGTCATGTAATGCGTGCCAAGAAAACGCAGCATTTGCTTTATGCTTTTGTTGTGGCCTGTCCCCAAAGCATGGGGATTATGATATGTCAGCGTAAAATACCCGTAATCATCATGGTATAAAAACACATTTGCCATCTGAAACAAAACTGCACAAAAAAATACCGTCAAAAGGCACATAAACAATACTTTTTTTACTTCTTCGCTTTTCATAGTTATATACCTCCGAACGGTATTTTATTATTATTTATTTTCTTTTGCTTTTTTCTTCTTTTCCTTGCGTTCTTTCTTCATTTCTTCGGCGGATTTAAGGCCTGCGAAATCCACAAGGTACATACCCGAGATATGCGCCTTTATGTTCTTTTTGAGCGGAACGGCGTTAAATACGTTTTTATCGCACATAAGCGTTGTTATCTGCGGGCCTATCTTGACCTTGACAAAATACATCTTCATCATTTTTGCATAGGCGGGAAGCTGTGCCATCGCCGCTTTGGGAAGATTGATATTTTTCAGCTTGTCGCGCTTTTTGTCGATAACGTAAATCGTGGCGGACATTTTGGTGCTGTCTATAAGCGCCTGCTGTTCGTCCATTTTTTTGTATGCCGCGCGGTTAAGAAAGTACAAAGCGCCGACCACAACAACGACGATAATACCCGCAAGCAGCAGTCCGTCAAGCACAGTCCACTCCTTTGCAAGCAGCATCGGCGCAAAATTATAGTATAAATTCATCGGGAATTCTCCTTTGCAAGTTTATTTTTTCACAACTTTAATTATATATGTTTTATGCGTTTCAGTCAAGAAAAAAATCATTCAAAAGCGCCGAGAATTGCAATAACATCAAGCAAATCGACATTTGTGTTGCTGTTATAGTCTGCGCGGGCGATCTGTACATCGTTAAGACCCGCAAGCCCCGAAGTATATTTAAGGATAAGGCGCGCATCCGCGGAGTCTGCCGTTTCGTTGCCGCTGACATCGCCTATCACACCATTTGCCGTGACCTCATATTTGTACACGGGGGCTTCATCTTCGGTATAAGTGCCTGCCGTCGCGCCGTTTTCTGTTATTGTTACCACTCTGTTATCGTTAAATCTTTTAAAAAAGTACCGTCCGTCATTTTTTATTATCTGCCATTTTTGCGAATCCGTGCCGTTGTCGCTGTGCAGTCCGACTCTTACGCCATCACCCGACTTTCCGCCCGTAAGGTCAAAGCATTGACCCGTATACATAGATTTTATTTTATAGATATTCTTCTCCTCGTCCACGCGAATTGCCCTGAAAAGCTGTTTTTCACTGCCGTCAGCCGCCGCAAGCACCAGATCGGCATTGTTTTTCCCGCCGACCGATACCGCCATAGTCCCGTCCGCGCTGTAAAAACGTATGTCAGCCCACTCAAAATCCACAGGTTCGCCCGGCACTTCGTCCGCCATGACCCGAACAGCACCCAAGAGCACAAATACTATCGTTATAAGTATTAAAATTCTCTTCCCCGTCATATTTTTTTCCTTTTACTGCTGTCTTATTATAACAAAATTTTTTCCTACATTATAATATACTATTAACACAAGATATTGTCAACCCAAAATACAACACTCGCCCAAGCAGAATTTTGTGTACAATTTTCACAAAATTTCAGCGGCTTTTTTGCGGCAAGCACGGCTTTAAAACCCATATAAACGCCTTATTTGCTTGTTTTTTTTAAGCTGAAACTTGCACAAAGAAAAGATTGTTAAAAAACTGCGCAAGATTGACAAAAAAAAACGAAGTTATAATAAGAAGTGAGATACTTCTCACGACCCGTTTTTGCTTAAAAAGTTTTTCAGGGGCGTGTTCTCCAAACTCTTTGAGTTGTTCTGCAGATTGCTCATGGCCTGCGGGCAAATGCTTTAAATGCACAAAAGCCAAACCGCGCAGGTGGGTCGCTGTTGCCAAAGGATCCGAGTTTTGGAGTATCTCAATTTGCAAATTATAGGGCAGGGGTTCGCCTCTGCCCCCTTGCGTGAACTCAACCGCAAAGATAAATGCGGATCATCGCAAAAATTTGCTTTTACGGGCTCGGCAAACCCAAAAATATAATATATAGGAGGAAAAATAAGTAATGAGAAAATCATTTTTAACAAAAGCTGTCGTGGCTGTTGGGGTAATGGTCAGCGCGATGGCAATGAGTAGTGTGTATGCATGGGCAGGTACAACTGACTGGCTTAGCTTTGATTCAGATGGAAATTATGTCGCTCCGGCTGAAGAATTTGGATTTACTTTTTCCAGTACTACAAAAGAAACATTTTCCAATAGCAGAACAGGTGAATTTACAGATAAAATCTTTAGCGGCAAAACAACAGGTGCAACAAAAGGACAGAGCGGATTTGATATTAACGCAAATACAGATACATCTAACGAAGGTCTTTCTCTTGATAAAAGTATATCATGTAAACCTACAAAATCGGGAACAATCAAATTATATATTGCAAGAGACGGATCAACCGCCGGTTCAGATGATAATAGCGTTAAAGACAACACCGGCAGCATAAGGACATATGAAGTATTACAAAAAGATGACGGATCATATTACAGAGCGAGCGACACAATACATGGATATAAATTGTATTCCGGCAGAACCGAGACCAATATTCCCGCTATTCCTTTAACAGTTGAAGCCGGAAAAAGCTATACAATATACGCTAATAATAATCATGCATTGTTAATGGGTGCAACATTTGAATATGAAGACGAGGCAACACTTGTTTCCGATTCCCTTGCAGAAATCAAAGATCTTAGTGCAAACGGTTTAAACTGTAAAGCTAAATATGCTAAGGTTGACGGTACACACTATCTTGTACTTGACTTTACAAAGAATGATGCTTTAAAGAATGCAAGCGCACTTACATACAGTGTATCAGGTCAGACTGACAAAACAATCAGCGAGCTTTACACAGGTGTTCAATTTGATGCCGACGGCAAAGATGTTTTAAGTGCAGAAAATCATCTTTATTACGCATTCAAATTTACCGATACTAACAACGCATACACAAATTTAGGTGCAACGATCAGTATTGCTGACTAACATGGAGGATTTAAAAATGAAAAAATACACAAAACCTGTTGCTGAAATCGAGATTTTTGAAAGCACAGATATTATAACTGTAAGCGGTACTAACGTTCTCGATCCGGAAAACTTTGATACAGGTACTGCCGAAGCACTCGGACTCAGCTGATAACACAATAACAACATAATCTGCAGATAGCAAATATCCCCCATTCCATTAGGTTTGGGGGATCGCTATTTTATGGAGATTTATGGTGGAAAGTAAAATTGGAATTTGACGGGGTGTTGTCGGCAGGGACAGCGGACTTCTATCCGAAGTCCGCAAACCCTTCCACCACCGCAAGCGGCGGTCCCCCTACCCCTCCCGGGCGGAGCCCTCCGGGCGTGAGCCTCTAAGGGCAGGCAAGGACGACACCCCGCTTCTTCAATAGCTACGGCGAAGGTTTCTTGGCTCCCCTTGCTCAGGGGAGCTGTCAGCCGCTATTTTATCGGCTCTTGACATAAAATTGCAACGGCTGACTGAGGGGTTCGGTCATTACCCCGCGTAGGGGTTTACGGCAGCCAATTACACCCCGACAAATCATCAATTTAACCCTGTCGCAAATGATAATTTGCGGCAAAAAATCATAGCCGCGGTGTTAGAATTTGAATTGCGTAAAACTACATTCGCGAATATGTTTTCCCTCGCTTTTCTAAAAAGCTCGCTCGGTCATTGCCTCGCGCAGAGGGTCATTGCAGCGCGTAGCTGCGAGCCGGGGTGCAGGGGTGGGAAACCCCTGCGAAAACAAGTAGTATAAATTATAAATTCACACCACCCTTTATTCAACTCAAACTTCTGCATCCTCATTATACAGGGCTTTTAAGCGTTCTATAGCGATAGAATTGCCTTTGCTTGCGGCGTAGGTATACAGTCTGTGTGCAAGTTCCGGATCCTGTTTTACTACAATGCCCTTATACAGATAGTCGGCGTATTTGCGCTGGCCTGCGGAAATGCCCGCTCTTGCGGCTCTTGCATAGTAATTTACGGCTTTTTCAAGGTTTTGCTCTACCTCGATGCCCGCTTCAAAAATATCGCCAAGGTTGACAAGCGCGGGAGTGTATCCGCCGAGGACAGCCTTGTTATACCAGTTTACAGCGCGTTTTGTATCCCGTTCCACACCCATGCCGTACTCATAACACTGTGCAATTTCATACTGCGCCTGCGGCTCATTGCTGCAATTCATATAGCACTCAAAGGCTTTTTCATTGTTTGCCGCTACGCCAAGTCCTTGTTCATAGTGCTTTGCAAGCAAAATATATGCGCTGTTATCGCCAAGAGCGATCATCTTTTTTACCCAGGAAAGGGCACGCTTGTAATTTTGCTTTGTGCCGCGCCCGTTGACACAGCAGCGCGCAGTCTCTTCCATTGCGGGCAGGTAGTCCGCCTTTGCGGCTTTTAAATAATAAAGATAGGCCTTACGCTCATCGACTTTCGTGCCATAGCCTCTTAAATAGCAGTCGCCCGCCATTTTTGCCGATGGCAGATGTCCGCTTGCCGCGCCTTTTTCAAACAGCCTGAGTGCCGACTCGTCATCACATTCCACACCCTCGCCGTAGAAATACGCAAGCCCCGCCTCATAGACCGCGGGCATATAATTCTTTTGCGCCAACTCCTCATAAATGCGGAAAGACTCGTCAAACCACAGCATATCGGAAAGTTCCCGTGCGTGCCTGAAATCCTTTTCAAGCGCCGTGGTCTTGAAATTATCATATTTTCCCTTGTTGTAACTTATCGTTATCTGCATGATATCCCCTCCCGCTTGTGCTTTATTTTTACCTGTTTTAAAAGAATTCGACAAAAAATAAAAAATCCCTTTTTTTATTTGCCCCATTTTTGGGACATAACAAAAAAACCGGATTTTTTCTTGCACAAAAACCGATAAAATGATACAATATAATGATAAAACACAACAAAAAATTTTGAAAGGTGAATTTTATGCCTCTTTTTGAAAGAAAAATCACGGATTTTATTTTAAAGGAAAAAAATCTTCTTTTTTTTCTGACAGTCAGTATTCTGGGGCTTGCTGCAAGGCTGTACGGTTTTAACTTTGTCGGCAGCGACATGGCTTTTTTCCTTATGCCGTGGTTTAAGGAGATAAAGCAAAACGGCGGCTTTGATGCGCTGTCGGGACAGGTCGGCAACTACACTTTGCTCTATCAGACCCTTATCAGTATAATGACCTGCATCAATATCCCAAGCATATATCAGTATAAACTGCTTTCGGTCGCTTTTGACTATCTTTTGGCTTTTGCGGCGGGTACGCTGGTCTGTGACATTAAAAAGGAAAAGCGCTTTTCGGTGCTGTTCAACTGCGTTTATGCTGCGGCACTTTTTTTGCCGACAAATATACTCAATTCGGCTTATTGGGGACAGTGCGACTCCATACTTGCGTTTTTTATAATAATGACACTTATGAATATGTACAAAAAAAGGTACATTCGTGCCTTTGTTATGTACGGCCTTGCGTTTTCGTTTAAAATGCAGTGTATATTTATTCTGCCGCTTCTTATCGGCCTTTACTTTACAAAAAAGGAATTCAGCATCCTGCATTTTGGTCTTACCATGCTTGTTTACTGGCTTTCGGGCATTGTGTGCTATATAAAGGGAAGAAGTCCTTTAGGCGCTTTTGAGGTGTTCGGGCTTCAGGTCGGCTCGCACCAATGGATGTACAACGACTTCCCGAGCTTCTGGAATTTTATCGGCAATATAAGCGATATCTACAATATGGCTATCTTTATTTCGGCAGTCATTGCGGGTATCGGGCTTTATGCCATTATCTCCGATAAAAAACGGATAGTGACGGGTGAGGAATATCTGCACAGCGCCGTGTGGTTCATGTGGGCGCTGCTGCTGTTTCTGCCCTCCATGCACGAGCGCTATGCCTATCCGATGGATATGCTGCTTATCTGTTTAAGCTTTATTTCGCCAAAGTATATCAAGTTTGCGGCGGTCTCGGTCACATTCAGCACAATGGCATACAGCAGCGTGATAATGTCCGCGCCGCCCGATTATCTTATGCTGCCCTCGCTCATAACCGATACTCACGCGCTTGTCTATACTTTTATGTGGCTGTATTTTACCTATACCATAGCCATAAAAGACAACATAAAAAGGGCGGAATCGTGAAATTTATACAATTTTATTTGTACAAAATTCACAAAGGCGCAAAACCTTTTTTCAAAAACCTGTAATTATAAAATAAAAATCACAAAAAACGGCATATTTCCAAAAAAAACACTTTTATTATGTCGAAAAACGTGATATACTGTATCTGTATGCAATTATGGGGCGGACTGCCCTTTGAAACAAGCAATCAATACTCTGTACTTTTGTTGAAGTAAAGTTTTTATATATTTTTGAGAGGTGTGAACACGTTTGGAACGTCTTTATATAAGAGGACAGCGCAAACTTAACGGCGAAGTCGTGGTAAGCGGCGCAAAGAATGCCGTTGTTGCCATAATCCCTGCGGCAATAATGGCAGCGGGGGTTTCCGTAATAGAAAATCTTCCGCGCATAGCCGACGTAAGAAGTTATGTGACAACTTTGAACGGACTTGGCGCAAAGTGCGAATTTATAGATGAACAGACACTCAGAATAGATGCAACCGAAATAAACGATTTTCATGCAGACAGCGAGGATGTGCGTAAAATGCGTGCTTCCTACTATCTTATGGGCGCACTGCTCGGCCGTTTTAAGCAGGCTGTTGTGGCTCTGCCCGGCGGATGTAACTTCGGCTCACGTCCCATAAACCTGCATTTAAGCGGTTTAAAGGCGCTTGGTGCGGAAATTTCCGAGGACTATGAAAAGGGCGTTATTTCGCTTAAAGCGGATAAACTTGTCGGTACAAGCATCTTTCTTGATACCGCAAGCGTGGGTGCTACGATAAATATCATGCTTGCCGCCGTTTATGCGGAGGGCGTGACTACCATAGAAAACGCGGCAAAAGAGCCGCATATCGTTGATACGGCCAACTTCCTCAACATGATGGGCGCAAAGGTAAAGGGCGCAGGTACGGACGTTATCCGTATCACAGGTGTTGAAAAGCTCCATTCCGCGCAGTATATGATAATCCCCGACCAGATAGAAGCGGGTACATATATGATAGCGGCGGCTGTGTGCGGCGGCGATGTCAAGGTCTCAAACCTTATCCCCAAGCACATGGACAGCCTTACCGCAAAGCTTAAAGAGGCAGGCTGCAAAATTGAGGAGGGCGACGACTATATCCGCGTTATCTCCGACGGCACTTTAAATGCAATAAATGTAAAAACAATGGCTTACCCCGGCTTCCCCACAGACCTCCAGCCTCAGATGGCTGTGCTTTTGTGCAGGGCAAAGGGTACAAGCGTTTTGATAGAAAATGTATGGGAAAACCGTTTCCAGTATGTGACGGAGCTTCGCAGGCTTGGCTGTGACATTACCGTTGACGGCAGAAAAGCCGTTATTATCGGTCAGCCCGTTTTAAACGGCGCGGATGTCAGCGCTACCGACCTGCGCGCAGGCGCGGCTATGGTCATTGCGGGACTTTGCGCAAGGGGCGAGACCCGTATCGGTAATGTAAAATATATCGACCGCGGCTACGAGCGTATAGAATACAAGTTAAGAAGCCTTGGTGCGGATATAGAAAGAGTGTCGGAACCAAATGCGTAAAATTCAATTTGCCACTATCGCAAGCGGCAGCAAGGGAAACTGCATTTTTATAGGAACAGAAAATACAAAAATTTTGATAGATGCGGGCATAAGCGGCAAAAAGGCGGAACAGGGTCTTGCCGAACTGGGCGTGTCGGGCGATGAGATAGACGCTGTTTTTGTCACTCACGAGCATAACGACCATGTGGACGGCATAGGCGTACTGTCAAGGCGCTATGAAATACCCATTTATGCCACAGAGAGCACATGGGAAAATATGCCCGAAAAGATAGGCAGCATCAGAGAAAGCAATAAAAGAACGGTCTACGCAAACGAATACTGCGCTTTTAACGAATTTTCGATATGTCCGTTCAATATCCCGCACGATGCGGCTCAGCCTGTGGGCTACAGGATAAATGCCTACGATAAAACGCTGACGATAGCCACGGATATAGGCCATATAACGGATGATGTCATGCAAAACTGCAAGGACTGCGACCTTTTGCTTCTTGAAAGCAATCACGATGTAAATATGGTGCATAACGGCCCCTATCCCTATCCGCTTAAAAGGCGCGTCCTCGGCGACTTCGGCCACCTGAGCAACGAAAACTGCGGCAAGGTGCTTACCGATATCTGTTCAAGCCGCCTAAAATATGTTATTTTGGGCCATTTAAGCGGCGAAAACAATACCCCTATGCTTGCTTTTAATACCTCTAAGGATATTATGCAGGATAAAGGCATTGAGATAGGCGGGGATGTGAATATGTATGTCGCCGCACCTTTTGGAGTAAAACGAAAAATCGAGATATAAAGTTTTATAGTGAACATCAAAAATATTTGGACGTTCACTATAGGATGGGGCTCATAAATAATCAGCCTTAAGCAAGCTTAAGTCCGATTATTTAATTCGCTTACTATAGTGAACGTCAAAAATATTTGGACGTTCACTATAGGATGGGGCTCATAAATAATCAGCCTTAAGCAAGCT
>JAEEGL017341017.1_pt1 | contig 19538 bp, 15 predicted proteins | sample 9134231 | NCBI WGS metagenome assembly JAEEGL01 (sample SAMN16246548, study PRJNA631951) | gut metagenome | biome: gut microbiome; feature: rumen; material: fiber-attached | host: Bos | place: Iran: Karaj | collected 2018-10 | reverse complement strand
TTCCCTCTGAGGGTCTGGGTCTTACGCAATGGGACTCTACGAATCTGGTCAGGGCAGGAATGCAGCAGCCATAAGAAGAAATTCCCATGTGCCGTGAGGGTGCCTGGGCCGCACTCGGAGGTTAATCTTATAGATTGCCTTTTACATAGGATTTTTTTATGAAGAAGTATTGGGATTAGAAACGGAGATCAATATGAAGTACACATTTGATTGGAGAGAATATGCTCGTATAGCCAGAGCAATGGTAAGTGAAGGCTGTGTATTGCTTAAGAATGACAAGAGTGCGCTGCCTGTTAAGAAGGGCGAGAAAGTAGCGGTATTCGGCCGTATACAGTTTGACTATATAAAGAGCGGAACCGGATCAGGAGGTATGGTCAATGCGCCCTATGTGGTGTCTATCTTGGATGCTCTCAAAGAAGAGCCGGATATATCCATAGACGAAGATCTTTTACATGTATACGAGGAATGGGTAAAAGAGCACCCCTTTGATGTTGGTGAAGGCTGGGCCAAGGAACCTTGGTGTCAGCTTGAGATGATCGTTCCCGATAAGGTTGCAAAAGAATCAGCGGCAAGATCCGATATGGCACTTGTCATAATAGGTCGTACGGCGGGTGAAGACCGTGACAATAAGGCGGAAAAAGGCGGCTATCTTTTATCCGAGGAAGAAGAGCAGATGCTTGGCGCGGTTACAAAGGCATTTGACAGAGTGGCTGTCGTATTGAATGTAGGAAGTATCATCGATATGAAGTGGGTGGATAAGTACAATCCCCAGGCAGTCATTTATACGTGGCAGGGTGGTATGGAAGGCGGTCACGGAGTCGTGGATGTTCTTACCGGAAGGGTATGTCCCAGCGGAACACTGTCCGATACCATAGCCTACGATATAGAGGACTATCCGTCGACCCCGTATTTCGGAGATTTTAACAAAAACTACTATAAAGAAGATATCTATGTGGGCTACAGATATTTTGAATCCGTTGCAAAAGATAAGGTCATGTATCCTTTCGGGTTCGGACTGTCATATACCACCTTTGATATCGAAGCAGCCATGAGTCAGATCGATGAAAATACCATCCGTATCACGGCAACTGTCAAAAATACGGGAAATGTAGCCGGAAAAGAGGTCGTGCAGGTATACTATGAGGCTCCTCAGGGAGAGCTTGGTAAGCCTGTGAGAAATCTCATAAGATTTGGTAAGACTGATGTATTGGAGCCGGGTGCCACAGAGACTCTTACAATGGATTTTGCGGTATCGGATATGGCAAGCTTTGATGATAGCGGCGTGACCGGTCATAAAGACTGCTTTGTGCTTGAAAAGGGCGAATACACGATATATGCGGGAACCGATGTGCGTAATGCCGATATAGTGGGCAGCCTGTCTTTGGATAATACCCTGGTCACCCGTGAATGTGAGGAGGCCTGTGCTCCGGTTGAAGAGTATGAACGTATGAAGCCTGAAAGCAACGTTTCGGGTGGACTGACCATCGGATATGAGAAGGTGCCCGTAAGAAGTTATGACCTGATGAAGAGGATAGCGGACAGAAGACCTGCGGACAGACCGTGTACCGGAGATAAGGGATATAAATTCATAGATATGATGCGTGGGGAAGTATCTTTGGAGGATTATCTCGACCAGCTTGATGATAACGATCTGATACATATGTCGCGCGGAGAGGGTATGTGTTCTCCTAAGGTCACACCCGGTGTGGCAGCAGCCTTCGGAGGAGTGACTGAGAAACTGCATACAGGATACGGTATGCCTATAGCTGCCTGTGCAGACGGCCCTTCGGGCATACGTATGGACTGCGGTACGGAAGCATTCTCGCTTCCCAATGCCACATTGCAGGCTTGCTCGTTTAACCTTCCTCTTATAGAGAGACTGTATGAATACGAAGGCAAGGAACTGCGAAAGAACAAGATAGATTCGCTCTTAGGCCCCGGTATCAATATCCATCGTAATCCGCTCAACGGACGTAACTTTGAGTATTATTCCGAGGATCCGTATCTGACGGGAGCATGCGCGGTTGCGGAATTGCATGGTTTACATAAGTATGAGGTAACAGGCACATGTAAACACTATGCGACTAACAATCAGGAATACGGAAGACATACAGCTGACGCGGTCGTATCAGCGAGGGCACTCAGAGAGATATATCTGAAGGCATTTGAGATGTGTGTCAGGGAAGGCGATGCATGTCTTATCATGACCACATACGGACCGCTTAACGGTACATATACATCGAGCAGTTATGATCTTGATACGACTATTTTAAGAAATGACTGGGGATTCAAGGGTATGGCCATGACTGACTGGTGGGCCAAGATAAGTGAAGATGACGGCAGCCCGGCCAATATCAAGAACACCACGGCGATGATCAGAGCGCAGAATGATGTATATATGGTGACTGCCGATTCATATAATAATGCCAATCTGGATAATGCCGAAGAAGGACTTAAAGTCGGCAGGATCACCAGAGGAGAACTGCTTCGTAACGCTTCCAACATATGCTATGTACTGCGTAAGCTTGCAGTCGGCAGACGTATGGTAGACGGTGAGGATGAGATCGAGATGAAGAATCCTCCGAAGGGTGCGGATAAGAAGACCATCTACATGCCGTTTACGGAGATCAAAGATCCCGTCACCGAGCTTGACATCACGGATCTTAAGACCGAGGCAGGTTCGTACAATCTGTATACCATGCATATGACCGTTCAGGGAATGTATGATGTTGAGATGCATCTAAGATCTGTCGGAAGCGAATTGTCACAGACTACGGTCAATGTGCTCATCAACAGTACGGTTAAGGGCTCTATAACACTCAAAGGGACCGGAGAATGGGAGACGCGTTCGGTTCGGGTGGATGCAGTCTTCCAGAAAGATAATTATATAGGTATCCATTTTGCCCAGACCGGACTTGAAGTCGACAGGATCCGCCTGATCCTTAAGGAAAAACTGGACATGGGCGACAAGAATGATGTAGGCTGATCTGCCTCAAAAAAGGTCAAAAAAAGTTGTTGACACGCAAAATTGTATGGAGTATATTAAGTGTACTAGATGTTCTAGTACACTTATTTTTTTGTGAAAGGAGGCACCGGATGCTGATAAACATCGATTATCAGGACAAAAGACCGATATATGAGCAGGTATTTGAGAAGCTGCAGAACCTGATAGTAAAGGGAGTATTGACGGAGAATGAAAAGATACCGTCGGTGAGAAATATGGCGATAGAACTGTCCATCAACCCCAATACCATACAGCGCGCATATCAGGAACTGGAGCGGGAAGGCTATATATATACGGTCAAGGGAAGGGGAAATTTCGTATCCGGCAGACAGCAATGGCAGAGCGATAAGATCGGCAGATGTGTGAGTGTGCTGCAGGATGCGGCAGCGGAGCTGTATCATCTCGGTGTGGACAGAGACAGTATAGTATCCCGCATAGATGAAAGGATAGAGGAGGAGAAAAAATGATCGAAATACGCAGTTTGACCAAGAAATTTGATGATTTCTGTGCAGTCAACGGTATATCGGCTGACATAGAAGAAGGTCATGTCTTCGGACTGGTCGGTACTAACGGAGCAGGTAAGAGTACACTTCTAAGAATGATCTCGGGAGTCCTTAAGCCCGACGGCGGACAGGTACTTATAGACGGCATGGATGTATATGAGAATCCCGAAGCCAAGAAGAACATATTTTACATATCGGATGAGCAATACTTTTTTGCAAACTATTCTCCGGATGATATGAAGAACTTTTATAAGGGAATATATGAAGGCTTCGATGAGAACAGATTTGCAGATCTGATGGAGAAGTTCGGACTTGGTAAAAACAGAAAGATCAATACCTTTTCCAAGGGAATGAAAAAGCAGCTCTCCGTAATACTCGGAGTGTGTTCCAATACAAAGTACCTCTTATGTGATGAGACCTTTGACGGTCTTGACCCTGTTATGAGACAGGCGGTAAAAAAGATATTCATCGCCGAACTTGAAGACAGAGCCATGACACCCATAATCGCGTCGCATAACTTAAGAGAGCTTGAAGATATATGTGATCATGTGGGACTGCTTCATCAGGGCGGTATATTGTTCTCCAAGGATCTTGACGAGATGAAGCTCGGCATACACAGACTTCAGTGTGTATTCGGTTCGGATGAGGATAAGACGGCATTCTTAGGTAAGCTCGATGTGATGAGTGATGAGGAAAGAGGATCTTTACATACCATCACGGTAAGAGGCAGCAGGGAAGCGCTTGAATCCATGTTGGCAGGAACAAATATGGTATTTGCAGAGATACTGCCGTTGTCTCTTGAAGAGATATTTATCAGTGAAACGGAGGTGGTCGGATATGACATCAAGAACATTATCGCTTGAGCTGTTTAAGGGTGAATGCAAGCGCAAACTGTGGTTATATCTGTTGACTGCAATAGCGGCACTTATGATACCGGGCGGATTGCTAATGACCATAGACAGATATTATCTGTGGGGTATGACCAGACGTGGTATTGCTCAGAATCTGCGAGGAATAGTCGGCATAGGAAGTTATGGAGTACTGTTCATATTTGTGGGTGTGGTATATGCGTCGATCAGTATGGCATATATGTTCTCACGTTCCAAAGTGGATCTGTATCACAGTCTGCCGATCAGGAAAAAGGATATGTTTTTCGTCAGATTTTTATCGGCATTCATACCGTTTGTCATCATTGACACGTTTACGACGATACTTGAGACACTGGTCATAATCGTTAAAGGACTCAGAGGATTAGGGGTCATTGAGATCATATGGAATACATATATATATTCCCTGTTTATCTTTACCTTGGGATTCTGTATCGTAAGCATAGCTTTGTCGGTATCGGGTAATCTTTTGATAGGCGAGCTCATAGGTATAGGTCTGCTTGTGGGATGGCCGATCATAGAAGAGGTATTTAACTGGTACAGGAATTACTGTTTCCAGACCGGAGCCAATTATCTTGATACGTATGAGTTTTCATGGTGGAAGTTCTTGCTGTCGCCGGTGGCAGCATGTGATAAGCTTGATAAACTGATCATGGCTGAACCGTTAAGAATGGTACTTCTTGTTGCTGAAGTGGCAGTACTTTTTGTGCTGGCCGTCTACCTGTACATGATAAGGCCGTCCGAGTGCACGGGCAAAGCTCTGTGTTATGACTTCCTGCAACCCGTGATACGTATTCCGATAGTGATCATGGCGGCACTTACCGGCGGCATATATATCGTATTCGTATCAGGCAATTTTATGACAGCCGGATGGTACTGGTCGGTATTTATCATAATAGGTGTACTTACTCACATCATCATGACCGCTGTCCTTAAGATGGATATCAAGAAGGTGTTTAAGAACTGGCCTCAGCTTGTCATCTCCATGGCAGTGGCTGCTGTGATCGCCGTATTCTATCTGTATGATCTTTCCGGATATGACAGATATATGCCGGATGAAAATAAGGTTAAAAGTGCGTCGATAGTATTGACCAACATAGAGAGCGAGCCCAGTGTATATGATATAGATGACGGCTTTGGCGGCTTGAATATCGAGTACGCAGACAGAACTAAATTTGTTCTTGATCGTATGAATGTCGGTGATGATCATGCAATCCGACAGCTTGCGCAGATAGGTATCAATAATCTCGATCCCGAACGTTCCGTATTTAAGAGACAGGAAAAACAGCGGGAACTCAACAATATGAGTTATGAAGAGTGGGCTGATAAGTGCGGTGTGCATACCGAAGAGTATGAGTATGTCACCATTAAATACGTACTGAATAACGGTCATGCGGTATATCGCAGCTACGGTCTTCCTTTGGAGGAAGGCTATGCCCCGATAGAAGCCGTATTTAACAGAGAGGAATACAAAGACGCTATATATCAGGCAGATGAGTATATTGGAAAAGACTTGATCAGTAAGATTGAGATCAAGGATGCAATATACAATACGGTATTCAGGATCGCCGGAGATGATATAGATGAATTCCTTAAGGTATACTATGAAGATCTTATGGATCTTACGCTTAACGATCTGGCGACACAGTATCCCATATACAGGCTTTCATCAACTCGTAATGACGATGAATACGGCTATATGGATCTGCTTGGAGGATATTATCTGTATCCGAGTTTTGGTCGCACACTTGATTTCCTTAAGAGTAAGGGAATGAATGTTGAAAGTGATCCCAATGAGATCGAGGTTGCAAGGATCGATCATATAGATATCACGGACTATTCATGGTCCAAAGAACAGGAAAGAAAGAGCGAAATAAGCGTAAACGGCTACAGTGAGTCAAGTTCATATGCTACTATGGCACAGTATGAGGAGCCTACACATGTTAACTACGTATCAGGCGCCGATGACGATGTCATAAAACAGATAGCGCAGGTCGGTGTAATAGACGGATTTGCGTATGTGAACAGTATCCTTAAGCCTTATGAGTCAGGCCTTGATATCTATTTAACCTATCAGACGGAGAAAGGATACATGAACAATTTCTACCTCGTTATACCAAAGGGAAAGATGCCGCAAAAACTGGCGGATGACCTGAAGATCGCCTATGACGAGCGGGATACCGAAGGTATGAACTATGGTGGTATGTATACAGAGGGTGCGATCATAGACTGATAGTAAAAGAATAATTATATGGCATCTCATTTTGGCAGGCCTGAGATTGTAACAGTCTCAGGCCTGCTTTTTATCAAATGAGCAGGATGACAATCATCAATTCGGTTGTCTTGGACATCCGGTAAGGGTATAATGATTTCTGTAACGTGGTACGAGAGTAGTGCTATACGTGAGACTGTAAAAAAGTGGAAGCGCCTGCTTTAAAACAGTCACGCGCTTGCTCATCAAGGGGGACTATTATGAGATCATGGATCGACGGTAACAATGTGAAGATCGCACTGCAGGGCAGGATAGATTCTTCCAACGCCCATGAGACAGAAGAAGAGATCCTTAAAGCAATAAAGGATAATATGGACAAAACTCCCGTATTTGACATGTCCGATCTGTCATATATCTCAAGTGCAGGGCTGAGAGTCCTTATGAAAGTGGCCAAACTTACTGACAGCAAGCCCTGTCTGACAGAGGTATCGACGGAAGTATACGACATACTGGATGTAACCGGTTTTACGGAGTTGTTCAAAGTCAGGAAAAAGATGAGGGAGATCTCCGTAGATGATCTTCAAGTGATAGGCAAGGGATTCTACGGAACCGTGTATAGGATAGATGCGGATACGATAGTAAAGGTCTATGATTCGCCCGATGCCATTCATATGATAGAAAATGAGAAGAAAATGGCAAAGATGGCATTTTTAAAAGGCATACCTACAGCCATTTCCTTTGACATAGTAAAGGTAGGCAGCAGTTACGGTTCGGTATTTGAACTGCTCAATGCGAAGACATTCAATGATCTTCTTATAGAAGATCCGGGTAAGTTTGATGATATACTTGAAAAATATGTGACACTGATCAAACAGGTACACACAACAGAGGCTGATAAGGATGAGCTTCCCGCGGCTAAAGATATTTTCCTTGATTATATTGAGGCTATTGGGGATTATGTGGGTGATGATCTTAAAAATGGTTTACATAAATTTGTTGAATCCTATGAAGAAGACGATCACCTGATCCACGGTGATTTTCAGATGAAAAATGTCATGCTCACGGATGATGAACCGATGCTCATTGATATGGATACACTTTCAGTGGGACAGCCGGTATTCGATCTTCAGGGGCTATATGTCACCTATCAGGCATTCAAGGAGGATGAACCGGACAATACGTTGAACTTTTTGGGTATCACGGGACAGATGAGTGATATGATATGGAAGAGGACTCTAAGCCTGTATTACGGTACGGATTATGATAAGATACCGGAGAGGATACTGGACGAGATCCGCATTCTTGCTTATATCCGATTCCTCTTTATCATAGTTGTTTCTGATCTTAAGAACAATGAACTGGGCAAATTACGTATACGCCACTGCGTTGAGCATCTGACGGAACTGATAAAGAATTACAAATAAACAGACACGGAGAAGTGACACAATGAACAAAAGCGATGTAATGGAACTCAAAAAAAGATACAAAAAGGAATCATGTACCATAAGGCGTATGGCTGGATGCTACGTGGATGCCAATAGGCATAAAGTTCTTAAGCTGAATGAAGATTTCCTCAATATGAGAGAAGAAGAATTCTTCAAATTCATGGATATTCCGAAAAAGACCATGACCGGTACGATAGGCAATAATATATTGGAACTTGATTTTCCGGCAGAGGAAGAACAGCCGGGGGGTAAGCAACAGTTCCTTTACGGGCTCAGGGCGTCGGCGCTTGATAATGAAGATCTTCTCGACAGATTATATGATCTGATCATAGACGGATACAATTACGAGGGTAATTATCTGATCCTCGTGTTCCATGATGTATATGATGTGATGTCCAAGACATCGGATAATATCAAGACCGGTGAATCCGATGAAGTATATGACTATCTGTTGGTATCCGTCTGCCCGGTCGCTCTTTCAAAAGCGGGTCTCGGATACAGACAGGAGGAAAACAGGATAGCTGCGCGTATCAGGGATTGGGTAGTAGGTGTTCCGGATCTTGGATTCCTTTTCCCGGCATTTGATGACAGAAGTGCCGATATTCACAGAGTGGACTATTTTATCAGGGATGCCAAGGATTCTCATCCTGAATTCGTAGCTGATGTGCTCGGATGCGGGCCCAAGAAGACTGCTGCCGAACAGCGCAAGGTTTTTTCTGCCATAGTCAAACGAGCTTATGCAGGATCAGAAGAAGAAAGTGAAGAAGCTCTCATCGGTATACAGGAGAGCTTAAATAACCGTATAGAAGCCGAAGAAGCGATGGGCGGAACCGGTATCAGTGTCACATTGGATGCCTCCACAATAGCTGAGGTGCTTGATGAGAACGGAATAGAAGGCGAGCCGGCCCGTATCATAAAGGAAGTTGTTCTTGAGGAATTTGCAGATGAACTTCCGCCTGCAGCCAATCTCATTGACAATAAAGCATTGGAGAAGAATGCGAAAGAACGTGAGAAGAAAGAATTGGTAAAAGAGGTCGCTTCTCTGAAAACGGAGATCAAGCGTATGGAGGCTGAAAACATCTCCGGTGATGACGTTAAGACCTATGATGTGGTTGTCCGTGTTAAGCCCGAGAAGGCACTGAAGATCCGCTCGCAGGTGATCGGCGATCAGAAATGCCTTGTGATTCCCATGGATGATGATGAGAATGTCAATGTCAACGGTGTTAATACCAAGTTATGATTACAGACCATGATCGCTTCTGATTTTGATATTAAGGAAGAACTGAATAAGCTGCCCAAATCGCCGGGTGTATATATCATGCATGATAAGAACGATGATGTGATATATGTTGGTAAGGCCGTTAATCTGCATAGCAGAGTACGGTCTTATTTTCGTGAAAATGTGGGCAGAGGACCTTGGATCGACAGGATGATAAGCTTAATAGCTTATTTTGAATACATTGTGACGGATTCGGAACTTGAAGCCCTTGTGCTTGAGAATAATCTGATCAAGGAACACCGTCCCAAGTACAATACCATGCTTGTGGATGACAAGACATATCCTTATATCAAGGTGACGAATGAGGACTATCCCAGGATCCTTTTTTCCAGGGAGATAAAAAAAGACAGATCCAGGTATTTCGGTCCCTATACATCTGCAGCCGCCGTCAAGGACACCATTGAACTGATCAATAAGTTATATAAGTTAAGGACCTGTAATAACAAGGTGAAAGAAGGTAAGAAAACAGCGGACAGACCCTGCCTCAATTATCATATAGGTCAGTGTATGGCTCCGTGTCAGGGAGATGTCACCAAAGAAGAATATCAAAAAAGAGTGGAAAAGGCGGCCGATTTTTTGAACGGTAATTATGCTCCCGTTATCACCATGCTTGAAAATGATATGACACAGGCATCTGAATCTCTCGATTTTGAAAAGGCCGCATCATTACGCGATCTTTTGCACAATGTAAAGCAGATAGCGCAGAAACAGAAGATAGAGAATTCGGATGGAGAGGATCGTGACATAGTAGGTATCTGCCATATGGGTACGGATGCAGTTGTTCAGGTATTCTTTGTCCGTGGCGGAAGGATGACGGGAAGAGAGCATTTTTTTCTAAAGACAAGCGAAGAAGTGACGCCGGGAGAGATAGCGGACTGCTTTATCAAACAGTACTATGCGGGTACCCCTTTTATTCCCAAGGAAATATATCTTCCGCAGGAACCTTTGGAGATGGAACTGATAGAAAACTGGCTTAGTGACAGGAAGGGCGCCAGAGTACATCTTGTTGTTCCCAAGATAGGGCAGAAGGCAAAACTGGTTGAACTTGCTTCCTCCAATGCCTCGCTCGTCCTTGAAAAGGATAAGGAGAGGATAAAGAGAGAGCAGGGCCGCACGATAGGAGCCGTAAAAGAGATAGAAGACATACTTGGCATAAAAGGGCTGTCCAGGATGGAGGCATATGACATATCCAATACATCGGGATTTGAAAATGTCGGCTCCATGGTAGTATTTGAAGATGGAAGACCAAAACGCAGCGATTATCGTAAGTTTAAGATAAAGACCGTAGCGGGACCTGATGATTACGCATGTATGCGGGAAGTCCTTACCAGAAGATTCACGCATGGAATGGAAGAGAAGAAGGAACTGGAGAGCAGAGGAGAAGATACGGATTTTGGAAGCTTCACCAGATTCCCGGATGTGATACTCATGGACGGAGGAAAGGGTCAGGTGGGTATCGCACTTGAAGTTCTTGAAGAAATTGGTCTGGATATACCTGTATGCGGTATGGTCAAGGACGACAACCACAGGACGAGAGGGCTGTATTATGATAATGTTGAACTTCCGATAGATCGTCACGGGGAGGGCTTTAAACTGATAACGAGGATACAGGATGAGGCTCACAGATTTGCTATCACATACCACAGAAGCTTAAGGGCCAAGGACCAGGTCAGATCGGTTCTTGATGAGATACCCGGTATAGGACCGAGCAGGCGCAAGGCTCTTATGATGTCATTTGACAGTATAGAAGATATAAGACAGGCATCCGTGGAAGAACTGAGTCGTGTGGAGGGCATCCCCGTAAAGGAAGCAGAGATAATCTATTCATTTTTCCATGGTGATATGGTAGAATAACTAAGACGTCTTGGATATACGGATGCGCCGGATACATGGTGCCCGTATGGATTATTTGATCAGGAGATTGCAATGGCAAGTGTTAAGTTAGCAGAGATCATCGAACATGGCAAGCTGGAGAATCTTACTCCCGAGATAGATATCAGGAAGATTAAGATCATTCAGCCGGATATCAACAGACCGGCGCTTCAGCTGGCGGGATATTTTGAGCATTACGAGTCTACGAGACTGCAGATCATAGGATATGTGGAATATACGTATATGGAGAGTCTGCCGGTCAAGAGACAGAAGGAGATATTTGAACAGTTACTGACATACCCGACCCCGGGTATAGTGTTCTGTCGTGAGCTTCAGCCCAATGATCTGTTTAAAAAGATCGCTATCAAGCACGGAGTTCCGCTTTTGATGACAAAGAAGGCCACATCGGCATTTACCGCGGAGATTATACGTTGGCTGAATGTAAAACTTGCTCCCATGATATCGGTTCACGGTGTGCTTGTGGACGTGTTCGGTGAAGGATTGCTGATCACGGGTGAGAGTGGAATAGGTAAGTCTGAGGCTGCTTTGGAGCTTATCAAGAGAGGACACCGTCTGGTTACGGATGATGTTGTGGAGATTCGTAAGGTATCTGATGAGACCCTCATAGGTACGGCTCCCGATATCACAAAGCATTTTATTGAGTTAAGAGGTATAGGAATAGTCGATGTCAAGAGTCTGTTCGGTGTATCGAGTGTCAAGGAATCACAGGGCATAGATCTTGTCATCAGGCTTGAAGAATGGGATAAGGACAAGGATTATGACAGACTCGGCCTTGAGGAAGAATACATAGAGTATCTGGGCAACAGAGTGGTATGCCATAACATACCCATCAGACCCGGACGTAATCTCTCCATCATATGTGAGTCAGCGGCTATCAATCACAGACAGAAGAAGATGGGATATAATGCGGCTCAAGCTCTGTACGAGAGAGTACAGAAGTCGCTTGCACAGAAACGCGAGGAAGAGGACGAGTAATTAAGTTATGATGTACCGGGATGACAGGATCTTCTGTGCAACACAGAGACCCGGACATGGAGGATATACATGAGTAAGGTCGTATTCGGTGTTGACGTAGGCGGCACCACGGTAAAAATGGGATATTTTGATCTGGAAGGCAACGTCCTGGGCAAATGGGAGATCCCCACGAGGACAGAGGACAAGGGAGCCAATATCATACCTGATATAGCAGGCAGCATATTGGTCAAGCTTACACAGATGAACATTGATAAAAAAGATGTGGCAGGTATCGGCATAGGTATACCCGGACCTGTCAGATCCGACGGATATGTATCGGTTGCCGTCAATCTTGGCTGGAAGGATATCAATGTCAACGAAGAGCTGTCAAAGCTTACGGGACTGGAAGTAAAGGCAGCCAATGATGCCAATGTGGCAGCGCTTGGAGAGATGTGGCGCGGCGGTGGACAGGGTTATTCTGACGTGGTGGCTGTTACGCTCGGCACCGGAGTGGGAGGCGGTATCATCATAGGTGGCAGGATCGTGAACGGATCAACAGGAGCAGGCGGAGAGATCGGTCACATTCATCTGGAAGATAATGAGACTGAAGCCTGTGGATGTAAGGGTCATGGATGTCTGGAGCAATATGCGTCCGCTACCGGTATAGTAAGGATAGCCAAAAAGAAGCTTGCGGATTCAAGTAAAGACAGTATCTTAAGAGAAGGTGAGGTATCTGCAAAGACTGTATGGGATGCCGTTAAGGCAGGCGATGAGTTGGCTGTAGAAGTGGCTCATATATATGGAGAGTATCTTGGTAAAGGACTTGCTGCAGTAGCGGATGTAGTCAATCCGGAAGTGTTCGTAATAGGCGGCGGAGTATCCAAGGCAGGCAGAGTGGTCATAGAATACATGGAGCCTTACTTTGACAAATATGTCTTCCCCGGAGCAAAGGGAGCGAAGTTTGCTCTTGCCAAGCTTGGTAATGATGCGGGTATATACGGTGCAGCGAAGCTTGTGTTGGGTGTCTGATCACAGGACAGCGGATTATAGATTATTAAAGTATGTGGAACGATATAGCGGATAAAAGATTATATAATATCATCCCTGAGGACAGAGTCCTCAGGGATGAACCTATGTATAAGCATACGACCTTCAGAGTGGGCGGCCCGGCGCTTCGTTACGTATCTGTTAACAGTGCCGATGAGGTGACCTCGGTCATGAACAGTCTGAAAGGGATTGGGGCAGATATACTTGTTTTGGGTCACGGAAGCAATGTTCTTGTATCGGACAGCGGATATGACGGCTTGGTACTTGAATTGGGACAGCAGTTTTCCGACGTTGAAATAGATGGCACGACCATAAAGGCCCGTGCAGGGATCATGTTGGGACAGTTGGCGATACTTGCAAGAGACAGCAGTCTTACAGGACTTGAGTTTGCGGCAGGCATACCGGGTACTTTGGGCGGAGCGATCTGCATGAATGCCGGAGCCTATGGCTCAGAGATGAAGGATGTGGTCGTAAGCGCTACCTTATATGACGCAGACAGTGGCAGGACACTTGAACTGACCAATGAAGAACTGGATCTGTCATACAGGCACAGTATTGTAAAAGACAAAGGATATATAGTACTGTCAGTGAGGATAAAGCTTGAGCAGGCAGACAGGGCTTCAATAGATGAACGGATGAATGATCTGGCCACCAGGCGAAGAGGAAAGCAACCATTGGAATATCCGTCCGCGGGCTCGACGTTTAAAAGACCTGAAGGCTTTTATGCCGGAGCTCTTATTCAGGAGAGCGGACTGAAAGGATATAGTGTAGGTGATGCACAAGTATCATTAAAGCACGCGGGATTTATAATCAACAAAGGACATGCCACGGCAGCGGATATATATCATCTTATAAGAGAAGTAAGGGAAAAGGTATATTCTGACAGTGGTGTCATGTTAGAGCCGGAAGTGGTTTTTGTCGGAGATTTTTCTTGAAGTCCATCATAGACTTCGGAATGGGGGATTATGAGATTTGTAGTTGTGACCGGAATGAGCGGAGGCGGTAAGCGTACTGCCATGAAGATGTTGGAGGACATAGGTTTTTTCTGTGTCGACAATCTGCCCATCCCTCTTATTGATAAATTTGTCGAGTTGATCGCTACACCTAACAGCGAGATCCAGAAGGTAGCACTTGGTCTGGATGTAAGGGCGGATCAGAATTTTGCGGATGCGGGCAAAGCACTTAGAACGTTACGCGAGAACGGCTATGTATATGATATTATTTTCATGGATGCCTCCGACGCGACGCTCATAAAGCGTTACAAGGAGAGCAGAAGGATCCATCCCCTTGCAACTCCTCCGGACAACCGTGTGGAAGACGGAATTAAAAGAGAGCGAAAGATCCTTGAAGAGATAAAGGGTGAGGCGGACTATATATTTGATACATCCAATCTTCTGACCAGAAAGCTCAAGGAAGAACTGGACAGGATCTTTGTCACCGGAGGAAGCTATAACAGCCTGTTGGTCAATATCATATCGTTTGGTTTTAAAAACGGTATTCCCGCAGATGCGGACATGGTCTTTGATGTGAGATTTCTGCCCAATCCGTTCTATATAGATGAGCTTAAGCATCTTACGGGTAAGGATAAGGAAGTCAGGGACTATGTTATGTCGTTTGAGGAGGCCGGTGTTTTTTTGGATAAGCTTGAGGATATGCTCGATTTTCTGATCCCTTCCTATGTAAAGGAAGGCAAACACCAGCTTGTGATAGCCATAGGTTGTACGGGCGGCCAGCACAGATCCGTCACACTGGCAAGTGAACTGTATGACAGGATGAAGGATAAGGGCGATTACGGGATATCGTTGGATCACAGAGATGTAAAGGACTGATATATGTCATTTTCGGCTGATGTAAAAGAAGAGTTAAACGGCGTTATGAGCAGTGCCAGGCACTGTCAGATTGCCGAATTGGCGGCCTTTATCGAATTCTGCGCGCAGGTGGGCAGAAACGGTAAAGGTCATTTTACGCTTTGTCTTCACAATGATAATGATCTTATAAAGAAAAAGTTTTTTGCGCTTGTAAAGAAACTGTATGGTATTGAGCCGTTCACCGAGTTGTCGGGCACGGATTGCAATCAGATGCTGGAAAGTCTTAAGATCATAAAAGGAGGAGAACAGGTACGTTCGGAAAGAGATCCGGTCGCAGCTATGCTTCTTAAACAGTCGTGCTGTAAGAGGGCTTTTTTAAGGGGAGCTTATCAGTGCGCAGGTTCAATGAGTGATCCCAAGCGCAGCTACCATCTTGAGATAGTCTGTGATTCCAAGCCTCAGGCAGATCAGATCATAGAAGTGATAAGCAGCTTTGATCTGGAGGCTAAAGCAACAAAACGCAAAGATAAGCATGTGGTTTACATAAAAGAAAGCTCGGCTATAGTTGATTTCCTTGGTATATGTGAAGCACATGTTGCTTTAATGGAAATGGAGAACGACAGGATCGTAAAAGAAGTGCGCAATACCGTCAACAGAAGAGTCAACTGTGAGGCGGCCAATATCTCCAAGACGATCAATGCATCGACCAGGCAGATAGAGGATATCGAGTACCTGAGAGACCACTATGGCTTTAACAGACTGCCGGATAACTTAAAAGAGATGGCTTTGATGAGACTTGAATATCCTGATGCGACACTGCCCGAGCTTGGCGCGCAGTTTGATCCGCCTTTGGGTAAGAGCGGAGTAAATCACAGGCTCAGAAAATTGAGCGAGCTTGCAGCTAATGAGCGCGCGGATCATGGTGATATCTGACAAATAAAGTGTAAAATCCGCTGAAAATATGTATTTCTTTGTCCTTGAAAGATGACAGAGCGTACATTATAATGAGGATGTTTATGGTAGGAACGGTCTGATTAGAAATCGGACAGAGGAGGAGTATGATTAAAAAGGAGATCACTATAAGGCTTGAGAACGGCCTTGAGGCAAGACCGGTCGCAATGCTTGTTCAGATTGCCAGCCAGTTTGACAGCAGTATCTATCTTGAGACAGAAGGAAAGAGAGTCAATGCCAAGAGTATCATGGGTATGATGAGTCTCGGCCTTGATGCGGGAGAGAAGATATTGGTTTCTGCAGACGGAACTGATGAGAATGATGCGCTGGAGGGAATAGACAATTATCTCAGCGGAAGATGACGGAATATGGGACAGGACCGCAGTATCCAAAGATTGCTTTTTGTATATAATCCCGCTGCCGGAAGAGTACAGATAAAGAGTCATATATTTGATATGATCGATCTGTTTGTCAAGAGCGGGTATATGGTATTGGCTTACCCGACGCAGTACAGGGGAGATGCGAGGCGTGTCGTCAGCGAGCGAGATGCGGATGTATCCATGATAGTATGCAGTGGTGGAGACGGTACGCTTGATGAAGTAGTTACGGGCCTTATGGAGAGTGACGGACATATCCCGATAGGCTATATACCGTCAGGAAGCACCAATGATTTTGCCAGAAGCCTGAATATTCCGAGGTCTATGAATAAAGCGGTCATTACAGCCGTAGAGGGCAGACCTTTCAGATGTGATATCGGAAGATTTAATAATGACTATTTTGTATATGTGGCGGCATTTGGCATGTTTACCGATGTGTCATATGATACAGACCAACATATGAAGAATCTTCTCGGTCACATGGCCTATATAATTGAAGGGGCAAAGAGACTGCCCGGTGTGACTTCATATCACTTCGCTATAGAGTATACGGACGAGAACGATGATACACATTTTCTTGAAGACGACTATCTCTTTGGCATGGTGACCAATTCGAGATCTGTAGGCGGTTTTAAGAATATCACCGGTAAAAAGATACTGCTCGATGACGGTGTATTTGAAGTGACGTTGGTCAGAAAGCCACAGAATCCCAAGGATCTGATCATTATCTCGGATGCTATCGACAAAAGAGATGCGGATAACGGACTCATCATTTCTTTTAAGGTTAAAAGGATCCTGTTTTCTTCGACTGATGCGGTCGCATGGACATTGGACGGAGAATTCGGCGGAGAATGCATGAAGGCAGATATAGCCAATGAGAGCAGGGCAATATCCATTATGGTCCCGAGAGATTGACATCTTTGCAAGAATCTTTTCTTTTATTTTAATGTGTTCTGTTATATAATGTAAGCGTTCGACATGGCTAACCCGGTGATGGTACCGAAGAAGGTGCATGTCGCTAAAAAAATAATAAATGGAGGTATTTATATGTCATTAGTTACAACAACCGAAATGTTCAAAAAGGCATATGACGGCGGCTATGCGGTAGGCGCCTTCAATGTCAACAACATGGAGATCGTTCAGGGAATCACTGAGGCGGCCGGAGAGCTCAAGAGCCCGGTAATACTTCAGGTTTCAAAGGGAGCGAGAGCCTATGCTAACCATACCTATCTGGTAAAGCTTGTGGAGGCAGCTATCCAGGAGAATCCCGATATCCCCATCGCGCTTCACCTTGATCACGGCGATACCTTTGAGCTCTGCAAGTCGTGTATAGACGGCGGCTTTACATCTGTCATGATAGATGCATCCTCAAAACCCTTCGAGGAGAATATCGCACTTACAAAGCAGGTAGTAGAGTATGCACACGCTCACGGCAAGGTTGTTGAGGCAGAGCTTGGTACTCTGGCCGGCATCGAGGACGAGGTAGTGGTAGAGGCAGGCAAGGAAAGCTATACCCGCCCCGAGGAGGTAGAAGAGTTCGTTGACAGGACAGGCTGCGATTCACTGGCTATAGCCATAGGTACAAGCCATGGCGCATACAAGTTTACGGCAGACCAGTGCACCAGAAACGAGGACGGCATACTTGTTCCCCCGCCGCTTCGCTTTGACGTGCTTGAGGAGTGCATCAAGCGTCTCCCCGGCTTCCCCATCGTACTTCACGGGTCATCCTCTGTTCCCCAGGAATTTGTAAAGATGATAAATGAAAACGGCGGAAATATGCCGGATGCAGTGGGCATCCCCGAGGAGCAGCTCCGTCAGGCTGCAAGACTTGCAGTCTGCAAGATAAACATCGACTCCGATATCCGTCTTGCACTGACAGGTACCATCCGCAAGTATTTTGCAGAGCATCCCGATCATTTCGATCCCCGTCAGTATTTAAAGCCTGCAAGGGCAGCTGTAAAGGAGATCGTGGCTCACAAGATCAAGAACGTTCTCGGATCAGACGGAAAAGCCTGAAATCATACATCAACACAGGCTCCGCAGATGCTTCTGCGGAGCCTGTTTCAGTGTATCGACCATCATCTGCAGGAGCGGGAGCGTCGTTCGTGTAGCACAGGGTCTTAGGAACTGTTAAAAAATAACTCTTATACCTTTGCTTGCCTTTTACTCCGATTGCACCGACAAAAAATCGCCGTCGTAGCCCGCTACGACTAAGATTTTTCGTCGGCACACTCGAATCAAAATTCTGCGCAAATGTATAGGTTATTTTGTAACAGTTCCTTAGAGAGATCCGTGAGGCAGGTGTGACAGGATCGGTAGTAAGCGACTGAAGTCTTAGCCGAAATACGGCGGCGTGAAGCGACCATCCTCTATAGGAGAGGAAGCGCCGTCCGGATATTTCGGCGCAAGACGAGGGAAGAGAGCGTGATCAGGGCACACCTGCTTCACGGATCGTACCCGAAGGAACACAGATATCTTACCCGAAGGAACCCAAAAACCATTTCATTATGCTGTCTACCGCAGCACAGGGGGAAAAACATGAACAAAGAGCTTCATATCGGCCAGATCAATAAAATGAAGATCGCAAGGAAAAAGGATTTCGGCGTCTACCTGACCTGTGGCGACGCCCGGGATGAGGGAGTGCTGCTCCCCATAAAACAGGTTCCCGCCGGAACGGATATCGGCGACGAGCTGGAGGTCTTTGTGTACAGAGACTCAGCCGACAGACTCATAGCCACCGTCAACAGACCCTATCTGACCCTTGGAAAGGTGGCGATGCTCAGCGTAGTGGATGTAAACGCCAGATCCGGCGCTTTCCTTGATATGGGGCTTGAAAGAGACCTCTTTCTGCCCTTCAAGGAGCAGACCAGGAGAGTAAAGGCCGGAGACAGAGTGCTGGTGGCCATGTATCTCGATAAAAGCCAGCGCCTTGCCGCAACGATGAAAGTCTACCCCTTCCTCAGATCGGATTCCCCATACAGGACAGGTGATGAAGTCAGCGCGGTGATATATGACGTGACGCGCAACTTCGGGATATATGCAGCCGTGGATCACATTTTTTCCGCAAGGATACCCGGCAGAGAGGATATGAAAGATCTCAGAGCAGGGGACGAGATAAAGGCCAGAGTCACCAGGGTCCTGGAGGACGGAAAGCTGGATCTGTCCGTGAGGGAAAAGT
>JAEEGL012596443.1_pt1 | contig 19538 bp, 16 predicted proteins | sample 9134231 | NCBI WGS metagenome assembly JAEEGL01 (sample SAMN16246548, study PRJNA631951) | gut metagenome | biome: gut microbiome; feature: rumen; material: fiber-attached | host: Bos | place: Iran: Karaj | collected 2018-10 | reverse complement strand
TCAATCTGCATACTCTTACTATGATGAAGTAAAGAGAAAACAGGAAAGAGAGTCTTTGATCCATATTCCCGATTCTTTTGAAAGAATCATTATTACCGGTGATACCGGACTTCCGTATCGGGATGACAACGGTTATATGATTGAAAACATTATTCACTTCTTACTGAATGAATCATGAAGCGTACGAATCGACCATGTGATTGAACAAATGATCTACTATGATTTTTTGACTAAAGCGGGAAATGAAGACGCAAACCAAGCCCTAAAGCGAATCGCTCCAAGAATCCATATGGAGCAGATCGAAGATTTTATTGACCTTGTCCCAGGCATTACCAACCTGCAAAAGATGTTTTACAAGTCATATGTGCGGGCAAGGTACGAATTGATTATCTGCCAGGTAACAAAGGGGATATTTAACAGGTGAAAAGGAAAGAGGAAACCGAGATAGGCAAAATATTAAATTTATTGTTGTGTATTTTAATGGCTGATACACTGCTGGCAGCGCTTCTGTTAAACGGATGTGGAACAAACAGCCGGAAAGGTCCGAAACTATTTGACGACACATTGTCTGCCGTTCTGCCCGATCCGGGCAAGCACGTGAGTATATCAGTACGGGGAGAGCAGAACGTGATTTATAAACCGCCCGTTGACGGCTCGGGGTACCGGTACGGTCCGTCGATTATGTATTATGCTGACGGTTCGTGTGACGCATGGTTTTCAACGCCCGGATACGGAGGGGAATGGGACTGGATAACTGTAAAGCATTCAAAGGACGGGGTAAACTTCGGAGATGAAAAAGTCGTACTGGTTCCAACGCCTGATTCTATGGACAGGTTTTCGTGCTGCGATCCCGGAGTTATTTATTTTGGAGGTTACTACTACCTGGGATACACTTCCACGATCGTGGAGGGAGGCGTAAATAACAACGTGTTCGTTGCCCGCTCCAGAAATGCTTCAGGTCCGTATGAAAAATGGAACGGAAACGGTTGGGGCGGTGATCCGGCACCTGTTGTCTACTACGATGAAGATGACTCATATTACGGTGCAGGCGAACCAAGTATGGTGGTGCGTGACGGCGTTTTATATTTCTATTACACATGGGCCTGCCCGGACGGAGAATTCATAAAAGTCGCGACGTCCGATACCGCGGAAGACTGGCCTGCACGTCTGGTTTACCGCGGCGACGCATATGAAAAAATCAACAGTCAGGATTCATGCGACGTGACGTACCTTGAAGACGCGGGGATATTTGTTGCATTTACAACACAGTTCAGGTTCGCGGAAAACAGCGGCCTTGTGCTGCTTGAGTCAGATGATGGCATCACGTTCAGGCACACTCAATATTTGTGCGAAGGATTGTATAAACACCTTCACAGCCTGGGCGTAAGCAAACGGCCGGACGGTCATATTCAGTTGAAGGATGATATTTTTGTCGGTTACGCGTTCAGTGACGGAGAAGGAATGAACTGGGGCAAATGGGCAACTGCGTTCCAGCACGTTTCTCTTTCGCTATATGAAGGCGAGCCGCAGCCGGAAGGCAACGGTAAACCTGGCGTTTTGTGCGGCGAATGGCTCATCGAGCGTCCAAAAGATCCGCCGATGATAGCGATCGCCACATATCCACGGATAGTTGAAATGTTCCCGGACGAAAAAGATGCAGGTGTTAGTTTCGTATGGCTCGATCCGATGCTCAGCGCATACGAACTTACCGATACCGGAAGGCTGAAGTTTTCCGGTTATGATACTTCTCTGATTTCGATCAAAAACGGGAAGATTACTTCGAAGGGCAGGACAGGAAATACTGTAGTTAAAGTGCGGTACAAGGGGCTGGAGACTGAATTTAAGGTGTACGTACACGGCTCGTTTACAGAGTTCCAGGGAAGCAGCAGTAAGACGGTAGAAGAGTTTACGCCGGTGACAGGCGAATTTGAATTGACCGCAAATCAGAAGCACTCTCCGCAGATCCGCGGCCTTGTGAGATTCTCGGACAATACCTGGGCGGAGGCGTATAACAGCGACAAGATGGTGAGTGCTAAGCGTTTTCCGGTGACCTATACCGTCAGCGACAACAGCATTGTCAGCGTAAGCGACCGCGGCCTGATCACACCGCTCTCACCCGGAAAGGCAACGGTGACCGTAACGATCGCAGGCGGCAAGTCTTTCACGGTCACAGTGCGTGTGCTGGAGCAGCCGGACGGTGTTTGATCTTGATCACGTCATAAGCTTATGCTCTTTCCGGCGCAGCCGAACAATGTCAGTTTCTTTTTAACCTCTGCCTTGATCGCTTCGACTTTGCGCTGCCTGAGAGACAGATAATCGAGCCCCTCTTCGATGCCGCTTCGGATCGCCGCAAGACCGGCAAGGCAAAGATCAGTGTGGATATTGACCTTTGTGATCCCTGCCTCGATCGTGTTCCTGAAGTCCTGATCCGTAAGGCCGGAACCGCCGTGCAGGACCAGCGGGGTGTTCAGTGCAGCGCGGATCTCTTTTAACCTGCCGATATCCAGATGCGGTTTGGCTTTATAGACGCCGTGTGCCGTTCCGATGGCGATCGCGAGTGCGTCAACGCCTGTCGCATCTGAAAATGATACTGCTTCTTCAGGTGTGGTATACATGTCTCGTACGTCTCCGTCTCCGCTCTCAGCCATGCCCACGTGTCCGATCTCGCCTTCAACGCTGGCGCCGAAAGCGTGGCAGATACGCACTATCTCGGCGGTGTCGCGCAGATTATCATTTGCATTACCGGCGGATCCGTCAAACATAATGCTCGTAAAGCCGAGTTTTAATGCTTCTATGCAGCGTTCGAACGTCAGTCCGTGGTCAAAGTGTACGACTACCGGTACGCTTGCGCGTTTCGCGGCGGCGATCATCGAGGGAGCGATCAGTTTCAGTTCGCCGTACGGCAGAAGCACCTGCGCGGTGCCAACGATCACCGGGGAGCGGAGTTCTTCTGCTGCGTCAATTACTGCCTCCAGCATATCCGAGTCTGTGGCGTTGAACAACCCTACGGCGTAATGACCTTCCTGTGCTTTTTTCAGAACGTCGGTCAGATTCGTTAGCATATAATAATCTACTTCCTCTCGAATTTGTTAATGATTTCGTATATTTCGTCTTTGTTCTTTATACCGTCGGTGGAGTTGGCGGAGAAAAGGCACGTTGCAGCGGCGCCGGATGCAAACCGCAGCATTTCCCGGTCGGACATACCGGTGTATATCCCGTAAAGTGCTCCAGCGCAGAACGCGTCGCCGGCACCAACGCTGCCTTTTATGAGTTCTCCTGGGACGTTAAGCGAAGGAACGACAGTAAAACGGCGAATGTCATTGTCCGCGGGCCGTGTTCCGCCACCGGATGGAGCGTTTGGCACGTCGCGGCTGAGACACATACCTGCGCTTTTAGCGTGAACGATCACCTTTTCATTGACCCCGGCGTCGATCATTCGCTCCATTGCAGAGCGGATGCCGTCAATATTCAGTTCGGATCGTCCATCCGAATCAATGTATGGTTCAACGTCCCAGATAAGACATGCTTCGATCTCGTTGATTATTACGTAGTCGCAGTATTTCAGCGCCGGGATCACCGTACGCGGAAAGTCGCCGGAATCGCTGCTGACAACGTCAATCGACGTTTTTATTCCCGCCTGCTGTACGTCGCGGAGAAATCTTGCCATCACTGTTCCGTATTCGCTGTCTTCGGCGTCAAATCTGTCCAGCAGCATTACGTAGCCTGTGTGCAGCAGTTTCGTGCGGCGGGCAAGTTCTGCCATATCGACGTCTTCAGGGGAGAATTCTGCGTTTGCGCCTCGCATGTGGAAGAACGTTCGTTCGCCGTCCGGCTGGCTCATCACGTCGGTGAATGAGGTGGGATTATCATCAGAAATCTTTATCAGATCCGTTGAAATGCCGTTTTCTTTCAGCGTTTTCAGAATAAAATCGCCGTATGCGTCCTTACCCAGACGTCCGAGGGCGTTTATCCGCAGCGTGCGGTCGATCTTAGCCAGCCCGATCCCCGTGTTTGGTACCGGGCCGCCGACTCCCGCAGATACAGCCGTGATGTCCGCGAGCATGCCCTGACGCGGGTAAGCGGATATGTTTTTAACGATGTCGGCAATAAGATTTCCCGCTATCGCAATGCCTTTTTCTTGTCTTGTTTCTGCTGCTTCAGCTGGCTTCGACGTCAATTCATTTGTCCGCCTTTCGTGTGCGTTTTCGTCACGGATTATAAACAATACCTTGATCAAAAGCAAGAGCCCTTTTGATTGGGGATTTCGCGGGGCTCTTTTCCTGTTTCCGTGTAATATTGTTCTTCGCCTGCGTTCTGCCACAGATTTTTCATTTTCCTCCGGAGGCCCGGGAGAGAATGTGAAGTTAAGACACCGCGCAAAAATGTTATATTTGTAATTATTTCACGGAAACAGGAAAAGAGCCTCTTGCGGAATATGATTGACAAACAGAAAAGAAAACGCTTAAAATATTGACGATAAATATAAACGCAGAGAAGCAGATCCGAGGCACTTTGCAAGAAAAAGCGGGAGGCAATATGGACAGCACTGAGAGAGTACGGAACACGATACTTGGCAAACCGACAGACCGTCAGCCAATATACGGCTGGGTCGCTGCAAATTTATCCGCGCAATTAACACAGGCGTACGGATCTGTTGCCGCATTCGAGGATAAATATGAATTTGATATGAGCCACGTTTTCGGAGGCCCGGGTTCATTTCACGATGAGATTTTCAGGCGACTGAGAGCCGAAACGGATGAGATGACGCCTGACCTGCTGCTGGACGAGGATATATTTACCGATCCGGACGTGCTGGATCAATACCGCAACGTGCAGGACGCCATCAGTTTTCACAAACAGCGCGGCAGATTCTGCTACGTACAGACGCCCGGCTTTTTTGAACAGTTTAACGGAGTGTTTGGAATAGAGAACCAGCTGATGTACCTCGCGATGTATCCGGACGAGCTTGACGAGCTGTACCGCAGGCAGGCGGAATGGACCGTAAAATTCGCAGGGCACTGTATTGACCTCGGGATCGATATGGTGCATATTTCGGATGACTGGGGATCGCAGAACGATCTTATGTTTAACCCGCAGCTATGGTGGGATATTATTTATCCGCATATGAAACGTGTCGTTGACTACGTGCACTCGCGCGGATGCTTCTGTTCGCTGCATTCGGACGGGTGCATATTAAAAGTTACCGACGGTATAGAAAAACTGGGGCTCGACGTTGTCCATCCGTGGCAGGAAAGCGCGAAAATGTCTTATGATCTTTATCTTGATAAATATCAGGATAAATTCGCTATCCTGGGCGGGATATGCATACAGACGGTACTCGGGCTCGTTGGCCGAGAGGAACTGGAGAAGGAGATAAGACGCGTGTTCGGGCTGCTCCGGGGCAAGCGCTGGATCTGCTGCACGACGCATTTCGTGCAGGACCACTGCTCGATAGATGATCTGGCTTTCGCGTACGATCTGATCTACAAACTGGCCAGGGAATGACAGGGAACAGGAAAATGGATCTATCAGCGATATTTACGCCGGAAAATGACGAAAGACCGCTTAGCGATATAAAAGAGGGCGGAGGATTTACCGGGATCTTCAGGACGATCGCCGTTGTCGGCGACTCGCTCGCGGCCGGTGATCTGGAATCGATCGACGTTGGGGGACCGAAAGAATTTCATGACTTTTTTGATATATCATGGGGATCGTATATTGCCCGCATGTGCGGCGTAACCGTGCATAATTTCTCGCGGGGGGCAATGACCGCCCGTGAGTATTGCAATTCTTTTGCTGACGAGAAGGGATATTGGGACAAGTCGCTCGCGGCGCAGGCGTACGTTCTCGCACTTGGATGCAACGACCTTGACGAAGCCCGGCAGCCGGTCGGTAATATCGGAGATATCGATCCGGATCATCACCGTAACGCTCCTACTTTCGCCGGCGATTTCGGTAAGATCATACAGCGGTATAAAGAGATCAGTCCGGACGCGGTGTTTTTCCTGGTCACGATGCCCCGCGAGCCGCTTGAACTCTTAGCGGAGGAGTTTCAGGACAAACACGAGTCTCACCGGGCGCTTATGTATGATCTCGCGGCTCATTTTACAAACACGTTCGTTATCGATCTGGCGGAGTACGGTCCCGTTCACGATAAAGAATTCCACCGGCGTTTTTACACCGGTGGACATCTGAATGCCGCGGGATATCTGCTTACTGCTAAACTGATCGCTTCGTATATCGATCATATCGTGCGGCACAATATTGAATTTTTCAACCGTTCCGGCCTTATCGGACCGCAGCCGATCTATCCCAAGGGCTGATCGAACGGCGGTCGTGCGAAGGCATCAGCCGTTAAGAGTTCCGTCCCAGGTGCTTACTTTATCCGAAGTTTTTTCTTCCTCCGTGAACCAGTGCTGGGTTATACACTTTGCGTCGGTGTAGAAATTCATACCGTCTTTTCCGAGCGTATGCAGTGCGCCGAAGAACGATTTTTTATGGCCCGAGAAGGGGAAAACGCCTACCGGCACCGGGATGCCTACGTTTATGCCTACCATGCCGCCGTCGGTGCGTTTCGCGAATTCGCGCGCGAAATAACCGTTCTGCGTATATATGACGGAGCCGTTGGCGAACGGGTTAGCGTTCATAACAGCCAGGCCTTCTTCGAAGTTCCTGACACGCTTCACGCACAGCACCGGACCGAAGATCTCACGCTGGCCTACGTACATATCCTGGGTCACGTGGTCAAGGATCGTAGGTCCGAGGTAGAAACCGTTTTCGAATCCGGGGACGGTCACGTTCCGTCCGTCCAGTACGCACACCGCGCCGTCGGCAATGCCTTTTTCGATGTCTCCGATGATCTTCTGCTTATGTGCCGCGCTGTAGACCGGGCCGAGTTTCGTCTCTTTATCATACGCGGGACCGACCTTGATGTTCGAAGCGAGTTTAACCAGTTCGGCGACAAGTTCGTCAGCGATCTCTTCTTCAACGACAACGACCGGCAGTGCCATACAGCGTTCTCCCGCGCAGCCGAACGAGGCGTTGATTATGCCCGCCGCCGTACGCTGGATCGGAGCGTCCTTCATTACCAGAGCGTGGTTCTTAGCCTCGCACAGCGTCTGAACGCGCTTGCCGTATTTCGACGCTTTTTCATATATCGACAGACCGACTTTGGTGGATCCGACGAACGAAACGCCGCGGATACGCTCGTCAGCGAGCAGCACGTCGGTAACTTCGCGGCCGCAGGTGATAATATTCAGCACGCCGTCGGGAAGCCCGGCCCGGCGGTAAATATCAGCTATCTTAAGAGCGGTCATCGGGGTGGAACTGGAAGCTTTGATCACGATGGTATTGCCGCATGCGATACACATCGGGGTCATCCAGCCCATCGGTATCATGGCGGGGAAGTTGAACGGAACGATCCCCAGGAACACGCCGACGGACTCGCGGATCATCACCGTGTCATAGCCGCTCGAGGCGTTCATCATTGAATCTCCCATCATCAGCGAGGGCATCGAAAGCGCATGCTCGGTAGCCTCCTTAGCCTTCAGCACGTCTCCTTTAGCCTCCTCCCAAGCTTTACCGTTTTCGCGGGCAACGCTCATGGTGAGTTCGTCCATCTCTTCTACGAGCATTCTGCGCACGTTGTGGAGGATCTGCATCCTCTTAAGTACAGGAGTATCCTTCCATGCCGGAAATGCCTTGTAGGCCGCCTGAACGGCCTTCAGGGCCTCTTCCTGCGTGCACTTGGGCGCCTTTGCGATGATCTCGCCGGTGCTCGGGTTATAGACGTCGTAATATTCCTGCGCGGCAGAATCGACGTATTCGTTATTAATAAACAAATTCAGTTTTTCCATAATTTTCGATCAGCTCCTTAAACGGTTTGTGTGAAAAGATCCTTTCCAGAAGCGCGGGATCGATCTCCCTGAGCACTTCCTGAAAATCCTTGTGAGAGGCAGCGCTTATCACTTTCAGTTTTTCACGGCTCTCGGCCTGGCTTTCGGCGCGGTGGGGAGGGTAGCCCTGACCCATCGGGTCTGCGAACAGTTTTTCGAATATGTATTTCAGATTTATATCCGCAGCCCAGCCGAAGCCTTTATTAAGAGCGAGGGAAATGCAATTGCCCCCGTTGATCTGTGAAAACAGCCAGGCGTCAAGCGAGTTCAGTATCAGTCCGCAGAATACGTTCGGGTACTGCATTGCCGAGATAAGGAAGCCTTGTCCGGTGCCGCAGCCGCCTATGACCATATCGACCGCGCCTGAATTCAGTGCGATCGCTGCCATCAGTCCTGTGTGGATATACGTGAGTTCCGGTTCGTCCCCGCTGCCTGTCATGCCTACGTTGAATATCTCGGCAGGCACGTTTTCCAGCGCCTCCATCACTTTTGGATTTTTGTCCTGTGAGGACACTTCGTTGATTACTGCTATTCTCATGATCATCTGATCCCGCCCTTTCGTTCTATGCATATTCTGGCTTTCCTTGCTATTTCTTCAGCAGTCAGTTTAAAACGCTCCTGCAGGTATGCCTGTGTACCGACTTCTCCGAACGATTCGAATACGCCTACGCGCTCGACCGGTGCGGGATATTCGGCACCGAGGAGTTCGCTCACCGCGCTGCCCAATCCTCCGATAACGTTGTGATTTTCTGCCGTTACGATCGCTCCGCACGTTCGTGCCGCTTCCAGGACTGCCTCCCGGTCGATCGGTTTTATAGTGTGCATATCGATAACGCCCGCGTCTATACCTTCGAGTTTCAGTATTTCTCTTGCCCGGATGGCTTCGTATACCATTATGCCGCAGGCGATCAGGCATACGTCTTTTCCTTCGTAGAGCCGCATTGCCCTGCCGATCTTGAATTTTGTTCCGTCACGGTAGATCCTGACCGTTTTGCGTCTGGACGTCCGGAGGTAGAACACGCCGTACGTTTCGGCCATTTCTTTTACGACTGATGCGTACATCGTGCTGTCTGCCGGCTCGACGACGGTCGCGTGCGGTATGAGCCGCATAAGTCCGAGGTCTTCGAAGGGCATATGCGTGCCTCCGTTCTGCGCTGCCGTTACGCCCGGATCTGCACCGATTATTTTAACGTTGAGGTTCTGGTAGGCACATGACAGGAACAGCTGATCGAAGACGCGGCGTGTGGCGAATATACCGAACGCGTGGAAGAAGGGGACCATGCCGGTGGCGGACAATCCCGCGCTCATACCGACTGCCTGAGCTTCCATGATGCCGCAATTGACCGCGCGGTCAGGAAAAGCTTTATAGAACCTGCCCGTTCCGACCGAGTGGCTCACGTCGGCGTCAATGACCATAAGTTTGTCGTTGACCTCCGCTTCGGCAATCAGGGCATCGCAGTATGCCTGGCGCATCTCAACTTCGTCGGGTGCGAAATTTTCAACTAAAAAGTTCATAACTCCGCCTCCAGTCTGCGGTCTATCTCCGCGATCGCGCGCTCTGCATCTTCGTGTGAAACCGGCATATAGTGGTTGAATCCGTCGAATTCGGCGAAGCAGCAGCCGTGGCCCTTTTCTGTGTCGCAGATGATCGCGACCGGCCTGTCTCCGGCCTCGTGTGAGATCGCTTCGTACAGTGCACTGACGTCGTGACCGTTTACACGCCTTACTTCGAATCCGAACGCGTCAAACTTTTTCCCCAGATCTTCCTCATTGCAGATGTCTTTAACGTATCCGTCCAGCTGGCGGCGGTTATTGTCAACGAGCGTGACCAGGTTCGTCAGTTTTCTGTGGGCGATGAACATGAGTGCTTCCCAGTTCTGTCCTTCCTGCAGCTCTCCGTCTCCAAGGATCGCAAATACTTTTCCCGGAATGCCCTGAAGCCTTTTACCGAGCGCGACGCCTGATGCCAGCGATAATCCCTGCCCGAGCGATCCGGTGCTGATGTCGATGCCCGTCGTTTTCAGTCTGTCGCAGTGGCTGGGGAGGTTCGTACCGCCCTTGTTCAACGTAAGTAGTTCTTCCTTGTCGAAGTATCCTTTTAGCGCGAGCGTGGCGTACAACGCCGGTCCGCAGTGCCCTTTTGATAGTACCAGCCAGTCGCGGTCTTCCCATTGAGGGTTTTTAGGATCGATATTCATTATATCGCCATACAGAACGGCCAGGACGTCGGCGATCGACATACTGCCGCCGATGTGTCCCGAGCCCGCGGATTCCAGCGCACGGATGCAGTTTTTGCGGATCTCCGCCGCGAAACGTTTTGTTTCCAGTGCGTTAAACTGTTTCTTCTTTGATGGCATTTTCGTACGCCTTTCTTCTTTCTTCCATATAGCCCGGGATCGGAACGTCCCACCATCCGAACGCTTCGCCGCCGGAGTAGGGGTGAACGGACGACACGGGCACGTGGATCAGCGAGGGGCCGTTCTGCTTAAGAGCGTCTTTTACGGCGTCGCGCAGTTCGGAGTTGTTTTCCGCACGGTATGCTTTAATATGGAATCCTTCGGCGATCGCTTTGAAATCGGGAGCGTAAGTTTCGCCGTCCTGCTGGAAATCGTTGCCGAACGTGTTTTCTTTACCGAGCACGTCTACCTGGAGATCCTTGATAGCCATCCAGCCGCGGTTATCCGCGAGGATGACAATGACGGGGATGTTGTATTGTGCGGCCGTTGACAACTCCTGCATGACCATCATGAAGTCGCCGTCGCCCAGCAGTGTGACAACGGGTCTCTCCGGAGCCGCCAGCTTCGCGCCCATTGCCGCCGGGAACGCCCAGCCCATCGTGGAGAAGCCTCCGGTGGTGAGGTTGCAGCCGCGTTCTTCGTAGCAGTATTCCTGGAAAAGCTGCGCCTGAGTGTTGCCCGATGACGTTGTGATTATGGTGTCTTTTGGAAGCGTGTCGCTCAGCACGCCGATCATGCGCGAGATGGTCATCTCTTCTGTTTCGGCGTTCCATTTGTTATGCACGTATTCGAACCAGTCTTTGCGGCGCTGTTTTATTTCGTCAAGATATGCTTTGTTTACCTTGAAAGCGGGGTCTTTTTCGAGTACCTGCGTCAGGAACGATGTCACGTCGCCGAATACTCCGACGTCTGCGGCATAGTTTTTACCGATCTCGTGACCGTCCAGATCGACCTGGATCAGTTTCGTGTCGGGGAAGTTGAACGCTATCCCTTTGCGGTACGAGCAGGTGGATTCGTCTGCGAAACGTGTGCCCAGTGCGAGGACAACGTCTGCTGAGCGGCTGATCTCGAGGCCGATCTTCGTGCCCTTGCTGCCTGTATGGAAGCAGTACTGGTCGTGTGTTTCACGGACCGTGCCTTTTGCAGCCAGCGTCGTTATTATCGCCGCGCCCCATTTTTCTGCCAGTTTTTCTATGAGTTTTCCGGCTTTTGCGTGAAGAGCACCGCCACCGACGAATATAAGAGGACGTTTAGCGGTCTTCATAAGCTCGATGGCCCGGTCTACCGCTTTCTCGTCAGCAACGGGGAGTTCCCAGATCTGCTGTTTTTCGAGTGCTATCGGTTTATCTACCGAATCTGCCTGCACGTCCATCGGGAGCGTTACGGCACACGGTCCGCGCCTGCCGGACAACATCTCTTTGAATGCGTTGTTCATGATGCGCGGGAGCTGCCCTGCGGTCTCGGCGCGCCAGCTGCGTTTGACCAGCGGCTCGAGCGCACGCTGGATGTTGCTGTCGTGGTATTTCTCAACTTCCTGCAGCACGCCTACGCCGTACATATTTGTGTGCGTGTCGCCGCAGAGGGCAAGGAACGGGGTGGAATCCACGAATGCCGTTGCCAGCCCGATCGACAGGTTGAGTGTGCCGGGGCCGATCGACGCGAATACCGCCAGAGGCTCGCCTTTTACTCTGTAGTATCCATCTGCGATCGCCGCGGCTGCCTGCTCATGCTTTACCTGCATATATTTGATCTTGCCTTCAGCTTCTGCTTTGCGGATAGCGTCGAACAGGCCAAGCACGCCGTGTCCGGGGATACCAAGTATATACGGCACTTTTTCATTGATGAGTTTTTGTACGATTACTTCTCCGCCAGTTTTTTTCATAAAGATCCTCTCTCCAATCTGAAAGATTAATTGATAATTGAAAATGGAAAATTAAGGTGTTTTTTGACTACCTTATTTTTATCAGCGAAGCCGGATAGATGACTAAGAATTTCGTGTGACCGAAATGCGAACTAATATAGTGTTCGCATGAGACCCGAAATTCGTGCCATCACTCGGCTTCGCCCATTTGCCATTATTTTAGCTCAAGATACGGATACGTGTCGTTTACAACGATCTCGACCTTGCGGTTTTCCTCGATGCTCTTGATGCTGGCAAGCACCATCGCGATGCTGTAGACGTTGTCCTTGCAATCCGTGCCGGGGGTGCGTCCGGTGTCAAGTGCGTCGAACAGGTCTTCGAGCGCGCCGTCGTGCTGGTCGCGTACGACCTCGGGCTTTTCGAACACGCCCTCTTTGAACCACTCGCCGAAATGGAGGCCGTTGGTATGCTCAAAATACTGATAATGAACGTCGCCGAAACCGTCCCATACCACGGAACCCTTATCGCAGTCGATACGCCATTCATTGTCCCAGGAAGTCCAGCATGCCTGAGCGCCGTTGTAGCCGCGGAACAGGTACGTCACGCCGTTGTCAAACTCGAACACTGCGTCGCATGCGGAGTCGCCGGTGTACATTGACCCCTTCGGACGGAAGCTGTGGTAGATTACCGACGTGGGCTTTCCGTCGACGAGGTAGCGCGCCATGTCGAAACTGTGGATGTTATTGTCCTGGAGCTGCGGGTATTTAAGATTGTTGCGGATGCTGCCCATATCTGCGTTAACGTAGATCGAACCGCTCAGCAGAGTGGGTTCTCCGAGAAGGCCGGATTTTACCAGTTCGCGGATCTTTCCGACGCGGTCGATAAAGCGGCGGTTCTGCATGACGAAGTAATGTTTACCGGTCTCATCCACGGTCTTTAAGATCTCGTTGACCTGATCGACGGTGAATGCCATCGGTTTTTCGCCGAAAACGTTGTAGCCTGCTTTAAGCGCGGTGGTGACGATCTCGCAATGTGCGGTGACGAACGTGAGGTCAATGAGCAGATCGCCTTTTTCTTTTTCGAGCGCTTCTTTTTCGCTGGTGTAGATGTTGCAGTCAAGGCCGTAGCGGTCGCGGTAATTGATCGCGTTGTCAACGTTGCGGTCTACCAGCGCAAGTACTTTGCAGTCGTCGCGTTTGGTGATGTGGTCCAGCCAGCGGAACGTGATGGCGCCGCAGCCGATAATGATAATGTTGTGTTTGATCATGATCTAGTCTCCTTTCCAAGACCGTTTATTACAAAAATTTATCTATTATTTTCCTCATCTCAGGAGCAGCCTGAGCGTGCTGTCCGCCGTATACCGTATTGCGGTACGCCCAGGACTCGAATTCGACGCTCACCGTGCCGTCGTAACCGATCTCGCGAAGAGCGGCGAACAGCGCTCTGAAATTGACCGTACCTTCGCCCAGGACAGGGAACACAAAACTTCCGTCCTCCGGAACACCGACGGCATCTTTAAGATGGACGTGGAAGATCTTATTGCCCCAGGATTTAACGATGAATGCAGGATCCTTGATCCCGTATAGCGTATCATGAGAAACGTCGAGATTTACGCCGAGATTTTTCGAATCGTAATGGTTCTGCAGGAAGCTGTTAGTGAAGAAATCATGTGCCGCCATGCCCCATACGTTTTCGACCGCGAGACGGACGCCGTTCTTTTCAGCCACGGGAATGATCTCGTCGAACGCGGAGAAGATCATATTCCACGTATCTTCAAATGAGATGTCCCTGCCTACTTTAAGTGCGCCGGGCATCCACGGAACGGGACCCGTGAAAAGATTTACCGTATCAACGCCCATACCGGCTGCCTTTTTGATATTTGTTTTGATAAGTTCTACGGAAGCGCGTCTGGCGGCTTCGTCCTTCAGTACGAGATCATGCTGAACAAGGATCTCGGAGATCTGAACGTTATTTTCCGCAGCGGCTTTGAGCAGACCTTTAATATACCCTTCGGGTTTATCTGGAGAAAAAATGATATCGTCGATCAGTTCGACACAGTCGTAGCCTGACTCGCGTATAAAGGCGCAAAGCTTCTCGCTCTCCCACCCGAGCATCTCGCCGTTTGCCAGGAAGCCAAATCTGAGCATAAAAACCACTCCTTGAATCATATGATATAATGTGTTTGTTTGCGAAATTTGTTGCGCTTGACGCAACGCGTTTCTTCTGGTAAAATTATACCATTCATTGCCACCGCGTGTCAATAATCGAATCCTGCGATATTGACCGCGCCGGGAACATGTTTTAATCTGCGATTTGGCGGTGATCATGAGATGGATAACGGGATCCAGACGATCAATTCATTATCGAGAGGCCTTGAGATCATTGACCTCATATATGAGCACGGCAAGATGGGCGTTACTGAGCTCGGACGATTTCTTGACGTCAATAAAAGTACTGCTTACAGACTCCTTCGTACGCTCGAGGCCGCCGGTTACGTGGAGCAGATAGGCGATAACGGAAAGTACGATCTCGGGTTGAAATTGTGCAAGTTCAGGGACAGGGTGCTCGACAAATATGACATCAGATCTATCGCACATCCTTTTCTGGAAGAGCTTGCCGAAGTGACGGGAGAGGCTGCGGGTCTCAGCGTTTGGGAGGATGACAGGATATATATTATAGATTGCTGCACGAAGAGCCAGTATCTGGGAGTGATCTTAAAAACCGGAGATGAGGAGGAGATACATTGCACAGCGCACGGGAAGGCGCTCTTTTATGCCCTTGACGAAGAAAGGCAGCTGAGCCTGCTCGCAGGAAAAGCGCTGGAAAAACATACCGGGTATACGATCACTTCATGTCCTGAACTAATGCGCGAAGCGAAGGAAAACAAAGCGCGCAGATACGCCGTTGACAACGAAGAAACGACTCCGGGCATGCGCTGCGTTGCCTCCTGCATATATGATTATACCGGTTCCGCCGTGGCGTCAATAGGCATCTCCGGTCCGGTCGAGCGTGTTACGACCGAAGCGGTCGGATCGATCGCCGAAAAGATAATAAGGATCGCGGACAATATCTCAAAAAAGCTGGGGCATTGACTGGTGTAATAATATACACGTTATACACTAAATGCTTGCACACAAAAAAAGAGAGAATAAAAAAATGAAAAAGCCAGCAGTTTTTGCAGTAAAGCAATTAATTGCCGGCTTTTTTCACTGGGCTTTTTTTACAGCCCCTTTAATTGATCAACTGTTTATTGTCTTATCAGAAAGCTTTCTTCTTCATGAAGACAACTGCAGCGCCCATTGCAAGGACAGCGATAACTGCGAACATTACTACGGTAGCGTCGCCGGTCTGAGGCTGAGTCTCGGGCTCGGTTACAGGAGCAGGTGTTCCGGCAAATTTATACTGATTAAGGGCAAGGCCTTTGCAGGTCCAGTCTGTGTAATCGGTATTCTGCTGGTTAGACAATCCGCCGCCGCCTGCTACAAGGAACATACCGAAGTACAGGTCATCCTGGCCGTATACGAAGTCGGATGCGCCTTCAACGTCGGTGATGGTGAACAGAGCTTTGGGCAGTTTAGCCTTGAACTCGTAGCCGTTATCGATCTTAACGATCTGGTTTGCAACTTTATCGGTGATGTCTGCGCCGCCTGCGCTGTCGTTATCGAGCAGACCGTTCTTATGGTTGTGCTGAAGAACGGTAAGGGCATCGCCAAGTTTGAAGGAAATGAACTGTCCGGGGACCTCCCAAAGCTTATTTCCGGGGTTGAAGTTGAGCTGGACCATTTCGCCGTCTTTAACGCCGAGAGCTCTTACTGCAACAGAGAGACCGTCATCTTCAACGTTGAAGAAATACGTTACGCTGATATCGCCGATCTGGCCGTTTGCCCAGCTGGTAGCATTGGTCTTATCGATGGTGTAGGAAACTTCGTAATCATTGTCGTTGATGATGCCTGCGGGAGCGGCAGCTTCGCCGGTGTAAGCCTTAGCTGCAGCTTCGTCAGCAAAGAAAGCGATCCAGGCAACGTCGATAGCCCAATCCGTTCCGGTACCGGCCATCATGTCGAAGCGTGCCCAGGTGCCGTTTCCGGTCCACTTGTTTGCATCGCCGCCTTCGTCCATAACAGCGTATGCAAGATGCCACTCTCCGTCAGCAACTATATCCTTTGCAAGAGCGTGAGGCTCTGCAATGGCAATATAGAAATCGATGGACTGAACTTCGGAATTGGAAGTTCTGTACTTAATAACGGCGTACTTGTTAGCTTCGCCGATCGGAAGGGGCTCTTTGAAAACGAGCCAGGGGTCGTTATTACCGGCAACGGTGAAGTTTACGTATCCGTCTTCGAGCGTCATGGTAACGGTCTGGTTGGACGCGGAATCAAGGTCGTCGTAAAGGTCTTCGGCAGTCTCTAAGAATGCGGGGCCTTCTGCTGCGAATGCGCTGATAGTGCAGAGCGACAGCACCATGATCATTGCTAACGCGACAGTAATGATTTTTTTCATGTTTTTTCCTCCTCTTTATTGCTTATTGCATTTTCATTTCTTTTTAATTCTGCGGTAAATGCACCGTATAGAAATACGTGCTTAATTTTACCACCTGCATTGTTGCGGCGTCAACGCTTATTTTTTTGCTTTTTTGCACCTGCTATATTGTTTTTCTGCTGTTTTCAGGCTTTTCTCTTCTTAACAACGATCACTATTGCCGCTGCAAGGACCGCTGCTGTCGCAACGACCACCGGAATGACGATCCAGAGCGAATCGAACGACGCACCGGATACCTTGTCATCGCTTTCTGACGATGAACCGGTCCTGGAAGTGTCATATGAGAACTTGAATCTTCCGCCGGGGGCAACGTCGCCGGAAATATAGAAGTCAAGTATGTCGCCTGTGAAAGACGTGTACGTGTATTTACCGTTTTCATCAGCCGTGCCGGTGTCGTCAATATCGTGTACGTTGTCCGTCCACGCGAAGTTTACGGTGTAGTCTTTTTCGGCGAGCCCGAGATCGGATCTTTTGATCTTTACGGTCATATATCTGCCGTCGACTTTGTATTCGCAATCCGCAACTTTTTCGCTGCCGTATCCGCTGCCGGTGAAGCGCTCAAGAACGACCGTCCCTGCCGAAGCGGGGGATTTATTTACAACGTAATCGAACGTGTTCCAGCCGTCGTTTTTCTGGTCGGAATCGATCAGAAGGTTCATCCAGAGATTGTCCGTATACGGAGTGATGTTATCGTTGCACTCTACGTGGAAGTAGAGGTAATCGCCGCTGCGTGCGATCTGCGCGCCGATGATGTCGTTGCGGCCGGAATTTTCGGTGTATTGGACCTTGCCGTATCCCAGAGCGTCTCTGTCACCGGTATTGCCGATGTATGCGGCGTAGTAGGGGGCAACGTCTTTCCATGCTTCCTGTCCGGAAGTGAGGTCAATGTCGGTCGGTGCGCTCGGTGCGGGTATCTCTCTCGCACCCTTATATTTGCGAACATAGTTGACCAGCTGGTAATAGTAATGGTCTTTAAGATCTCCTTTGGAGGGCTCGATATCGCGGCTGTTTTCGTCGTTGAACTGATCCGGGAAAGCGTTCTTAACGCCGCCCCATTCTTCATAACGTCCGACGGAACGCTCGTTCCAGCCCGTTACGAATATGACTCTTGGGTCAATCGTAAGAGCATAGTCGAACTGTTCGGCGAAATTGTACCCGTAGAGTTTGCTGTTGGGCTCGCCCAGGTGCGACTCGTCGAGTGTGTACGAGCGGCCCGCGTTGTACGGGTTGTTCATTGCCGACAGCGTGTGGGTCTTATAGTTATGGTTCTGTGCGACGCCGACGGTGATCTGCTCAACTTTTTTAGCCTCCGCGTCTTCCGCCGAAGCGTAGTAATAAGCCTGCGGGTACATCGAGAGCCAGCCCCAGCTGCCGTACATCGTCTGCGAATCTTCCACGATATAGCCAGGCATATTGCGGCGGTACGTGAAATAGCTCATTATATTCTTTTCCATCGGTTCGCTGAGGTCAAGCTTTCCGGGCCATGCCATCAGCATCGGTTTATCTTCCCAGTAGAACCACAGAGGCTGGTACTTCTTCGGCTTATACACGTCGAGGAACAGCATCTTTAGCTGAGTCCTTGCTTCCTGCGAAGCGGAGAACGGGAGCATAAACGATACTTTAGGCGCCTTAACGCCGTCCTGCATTGCCTGCAGCCACGTCTCGTACAGCTTGACGTAGCACTCGCGCCATGTCTCCGTGCCGTTGGTATTGTCCGTGAATATGACGTCAATACCGGCGTTCGCGAGCAGTTCGGCGTGTTTTCTAAGCACCCACGTGTCAAGTGCGACGTAATCGCCGTAGATCGATTCGTTCCAGACGTAACCTGTTCCGACCGTTGCCCAGAACGGGTCGTTGTAGTTGGCAATAGCTTCCGGATGTTCTTCGGAGACCTTCTGGAGGTTTGTCGCTTTTGAGCCGTATCTCGTGGAGTTATGCCACGTCCAGTAGAAGAGCGCTACCGTCTTATCGTCTTTCGGCCCGCCTACGTCTTCGTACGTGAGTGATTCGCGTCCGAGCCCGTCAGTGAACACCCACGTGTCCGGCATTGCTTCGTGCGTGTAAATGAGGCTGTCTTCGGGTATAACGTATTCCTTCGGCGGTTTTACGGCGACGTATCCCGTGTCCTGGCTTTCGCATTCTTTTAAGGGATCTTTCGATCTGCTTACGAGTGTGATCGTGAGCTCCATATCCCAGTCTTGCTCGAGCCCGTTATGGTAGCAGAAGCCTTTTGATACTTCGTTCGAGCTGAGTGTCCAGCATCCTGCCGTACCTACCGTGTCGTATATCAGGAACAGATATTCTCCTGCGGGAAGAGGGGATTCTTTGAATGTTACCTGATGCAAAGCGTTGTCCTTGCATGTAAAGTGTTTGTAGAACAGCGGCTCTTCTTCGATCGTTTTATCAAAGTCGCCTTTCCAGGCAAATACGCCGAGGGTCGCTTCAGCGTCGGTGGAGTTCCACGTCGGCATATTGAACCCGAAGCCCTGGAAATCAACCGTTATGTTCACGCGCTGTCCCATCGATGCTCCTTCTTCCACGCGTATGGCCGAGCGGTCGCCCTGGCCGTATGCTTTGAAAGCGTATGCGGCGTAGACCGGTGAAGTGTTGCTGATGAGTATGATCGCTGCAAGCAGTACTATCGGCAGCACCATCAGAAGTATGTGTCGTTTCATCTTTTTCACCCCTGTGGAAATGGTTGACAATATTTTAGCAAAATTTGCGGCGGTTGGCAATGGCAAATGGCAAGTTGAAAGTGGCAAGTGGCAAGTGGCAAGTGATAAGTGGCAAGTTGAAAGTTGCAAGTTGAAAGTGGCAAGTGATAAGTGGCAAGTGGCAAGTGGCAAGTGATAAGTGGCAAGTTGAAAGTTGCAAGTGGGCGAACCGAGTGATGGCAATGGCAGGCGAACCGAGTGATGGCACGAATTTTGGGTCTACTGCGAACCCCGGAATCGGTTCGCAGTTCGGTCAAACAAAATTCTTAGCCATTCACTCGGCTTCGCTGGC
>JAEEGL012090028.1_pt1 | contig 19538 bp, 16 predicted proteins | sample 9134231 | NCBI WGS metagenome assembly JAEEGL01 (sample SAMN16246548, study PRJNA631951) | gut metagenome | biome: gut microbiome; feature: rumen; material: fiber-attached | host: Bos | place: Iran: Karaj | collected 2018-10 | reverse complement strand
ACTTTTGATGTGCTTCCCAAGAAGGAAGTTATCAAGCTTAAGAAGGAATGGGACAAGCTTGAGAAGAACCTTTCCGGTATCAAGGAAATGGCAAATATTCCCGATGCTATCTTTGTTGTAGACCCCAAGAAGGAGAGAATCTGTGTTCTTGAGGCTCATGCACTCGGCATCCCGCTCATCGGTATTGCCGATACAAACTGCGATCCCGAGGAACTTGATTATGTTATCCCCGGAAATGACGACGCAATCCGTGCCGTAAAGCTCATCGTATCCAAGATGGCAGACGCAGTTATCGAGGCAAATCAGGGTGTTGATGCAGGAACTCCCGCCGAAGAGGCAGAGGCTGTTGCAGCTGAGGCTGAGCAGGCTTAAGAATAAAGATTTGAGGAGGATTTTATCATGGCAGCTATTACTGCAGCAATGGTTAAGGAATTAAGAGAAATCACCGGTTCGGGTATGATGGATTGCAAGAAAGCTCTTACAGAGACCGACGGTAATTTTGATGAGGCTATAGAGTATTTACGTAAGCGTGGCCTTGCACAGGCGGAGAAGAAGGCAAGTCGTATCGCAGCAGAGGGCGTTTGCGATATCTTCATTTCGGATGATAACAAGACAGGAGCTATCGTTGAAGTTAACTCCGAGACAGACTTCGTTGCAAAGAATGAGAAGTTCAGGGATTATGTTGAGCAGGTTGCACAGGCAGCTTCCGAGACAGATGCCGCTACTATCGAGGAATTCCTTGCAAAGCCTTGGAAGTTTGATACTTCCAAGACGGTTGATGAGGCTCGCGCAGCTCAGGTTGCTGTTATCGGTGAGAACCTTAAGGTTCGTCGTTTTATTAAATTCAACACAAACGGATTCCTTGTTAAGTACATTCACATGAACGGTAAGATCGGTATCCTTCTTGATGTTGACGCACCCATGAATGACGCGACAGTAGAATGTGCCAAGAATATCGCAATGCAGATTGCAGCTATGAATCCTTCGTACGTTAAGAAGGAGGAGATTTCTGCAGAGACTCTTGCTAAAGAGAAGGAGATCATTATCGACAGCTCTCTTGCCGATCCCGCATCACTTCCCAAGCCCATTCTTAATGCTATAATTCAGGAAACTCTTGATAACAACAAGTGGAATGATACAGACAAGGCTTCTTATGAAGAGCAGAAGGCTAACAAGTTCTGGTACAATTTCATTTCCGATGAAGGAATGCAGGTACTTCGTGACATCGCTGCGACACATAAGGCTGAATATCTTGAGAACAAGATCTTTGCGGGACTTGTTGACGGACGTTTTGCTAAGCGTCTCAAGGAGATCTGCCTTGTTGATCAGGACTACGTTAAGGCTGAGGATAAGGAAAATGTTGCTCAGTACATCGCTAAGGTTTCTAAAGAGAACGGATGTACATTTACAGTTACCAGATTCGTTCGTTTTGAGACAGGCGAAGGTCTTGAGAAGAGAAACGAGAACTTTGCAGAGGAAGTTGCAAAGCAGATGGGTCAGTAATTCAGTGATCTTAAATCAATTATAAACGATTAAGGCACATACTTTTTGGTATGTGCCTTTGTTGTTTTATTAACGTAAGCGTCTGCGATGATGTACTTACCTTTTCGGTACAATTAATCTTTGTAATTTCCTTTGGAAACTGTTTTTTTGATTGTTCGTTTGTTATTTTTCCACAAATCGGAGGTTGGTTTTTTGTACAATATTCCGACTTTTATTTTTCATAAGGGATGATAAAATATAGAAACAAAGAAAAGCGCAGTTTCTATTTTATGTCCTTAAAACGGAATTGTTTGATCCCGCTTGAGTAATCCCCTACAATCTGTCCGCTGCCGTAAAGCTTGTATTTGTATGTCATAAGGCCTTCGAGACCGACGGGACCTCTTGCGTGGAGCTTTCCGGTGCTGATCCCGACCTCGGCACCGAAACCGTAACGGAATCCGTCAGAGAAGCGGGTAGAGCAGTTGCTCATGCAGTCCGCCGAATCGACCATCTCCATAAAATGTTCGATCTTGTCCTTGTTTTTGGTAATTATGCTGTCTGTATGATGTGAACCGAATCTGTTTATATGGTCGATGGCTTCATCGATATCATCGACAAGTTTGCATGAGCAAGCATAATCGAGATATTCGGTATGATAATCATCATCACCCATATGTTCGCATGTGATCTCTTTGCCGCAGACTTCGTCAAGCTTTTGAACAAACTCGGAGTTTCCGTGGAGTTTGACGCCCGCTTCGGTCATCATTCGTGCAAAAAGGGGAATAAAAGTATCTGCTATGTTTTTGTTTATAAGAATTGTTTCCACCGCATTGCAAACGGAAGTGTACTGAGTTTTTGCATCGAGTGTGATTTTAAGAGCCATTTCGATATCAGCCTCTGAGTCCACATAGATATGACACACTCCGTCAGCATGTCCCATAACCGGGATCGTCGTGTTAGACATGATGTACCGGACAAAGGCATTTGATCCGCGGGGGATTATGAGATCGATGGAATCACTGCAGGAAAGAAGATCGTTCACTTCGTTTCGCTCCTCGATCTGTACGAGGCATCCTTCGGGAAGAACGCTGCATGCTGCTTTTGAGATAATGTTAAAGAGAACCCTATTTGTGTTCTTTGTTTCGCTGCCTCCCTTAAGAACTGCGCAGTTACCGCTTTTAATGCAGAGAGAGGCGATCTGTACGAGAGCATCGGGACGGGCCTCGAAGATAAGGCAGATCACACCGATCGGAACGCTTATCCTGTAAAGGTCAAGTCCTTCGTCAAGACTTCTTGCAAGGAGTACCTTTCCGATGGGGTCGGGCAGAGAAATAAGCTCATTGATGCCGTCTATGACTCCGGCGAGCTTCTTTTCATCGAAGCCGAGTCTTTTGATGACCGATTTGGTAAGACCCTGTTTTTCAGCATCACTTACATCAATCTTATTTGCTTCAAAGATACTCTCTTTTTCGGACATAAGAGCATTTTTGACCGCAATAAGAGCGTCGTTTCTTTGATTTCCGGTGGTGGCTGCAAGTTTGATGCCTGTTGATTTGATGTTTTTAAGCTTGTCCTGTAATCCCATGTGTTTTCTCCTCTTTGTATGTTTTATCTGACGGTCGTTATTTAGTACATCTGTTACAACATCGGTTTGATGAATATTGAAGCGGTGTACGCCAAATTACTGTGAAACGACGAAAGCGTTTTCTGATATCTTTGACACGTTATCACGTATGATAACACAGTTTTTTTCGGTAGTAAACAGATAGAGACACCATAAAATATCACTGGAATAACCCAAACAGAGGGATTCTTCATGAAAAGAGAGTCAAAAAGGTCAAAAAAAAGACATATGATCATGATCATTAAAAGGATCTGCGTGGTTGCGGCCTTTGCCGTGACCGGTATCTGTTACGTTTCCGCCGGGAAAAACGAGAAAACGGTTTTTAAAACCGAAAAAGTCGGAGAGACAGCATTTGAGACGTCCGGGAATAATTCCTACACATCATCAAGCCTTGAAACAGGAGAAACGACAAGGGGCACGATCGGACAGGAAAAACCGATTCCGCAGCTCAATGATAATGTGAATAATTCCACGAAAAACGATAAAGAAGAGAACGAAGCAAAGGTAGAAACAACGTCAGAAACAATATTGTCCGATCGGGAAGCTTTGACAAGAGATAGTCTAAAGATTAATATAAATACAGCGGGGGAACGGGAGCTAACGTCTCTTAAGGGAATAGGTCCCGCTAAAGCGCAGAAGATAGTAAGTTACAGGACTGCGAACGGGGATTTTAAAAGAACTGAAGACCTGATGCTTGTCCCGGGCATTAAGGAAGGCACATATTCTAAGATCAAAGACAATATTACGGTCGGACAGAAATGAGGAAATATGGAATCGAAGATTTTGGTGGTTGATGATGAGAAACTGATCGTTAAGGGTATCAGATACAGCCTTGAGCAGGAAGGCATGGAGGTGGATTGTGCCTACGACGGTATTGAAGCTGTAAATATGTCCAGAAGAAAGGACTATGATGTCATACTTCTCGACGTCATGTTGCCCGGTCTTTCAGGTTATGAGGTATGTCAAAAAATCAGGGAAAAATCCGATGTTCCCATTATTATGCTGACGGCAAAATCCGAGGACATAGATAAGATCATGGGACTTGAGTACGGCGCCGACGATTATGTTACAAAACCTTTCAATATCCTTGAGGTTAAGGCGCGTATCAAAGCCATTATAAGACGTAACCGGCAAGGACGGTCCGAGGAACCGGCGAAGAAAGCATTTGAAGGCGCCGGGTTGAAGCTTGATGTTGAGAGCAGAAGGGTATTCGTCAGCGATGTTGAGATAAATCTTACGGTGCGTGAATTTGATATTCTGGAGCTTTTGGTTTTTAATCCGGATAAGGTGTTCAGCAGAGAAATGCTTCTTGAGATCATCTGGAAGGATGATTATCAGGGTGATGCCAGAACGGTTGACGTACATGTCAGAAGGCTCAGAGAAAAGATAGAGGAAAATCCCGGAACCCCCAAATATGTTCATACAAAGTGGGGAGTCGGATATTATTTCCATGTGGACGCTTGATCGACGGTCAGGTATTTGATTTGAAGCCAAGTAGTTCCCGGACGGCAAAACCGTAGAATTCGGAGAAGGAAATAAGCGAATCGGCGCTTAAACGAGGAGAGTTATCGATGAGTGACGGAAAAAACCTCACGAAAACCATTAAGGGCGGCAGACATGTTGGAAAGGTCCGCCGCTTTTTCGGAAGCTTCAGGCTGAGGCTGTTTATCACGATTCTTCTTACGGGAGTGATCTCACTTTCTGCGATGTACATTACCGCACAATATGTTTGCAAAAACACGTTGATCGAAAAAAGGGTTGATACCGCTTATGCTCATCTGAACAAGATGTGCGTCAAGATTGTAAACAATATGTATATGGTCAATCCTCAGAATGCGCCACAGATAGCAAGCGAGCTTTCGATAGCCGCAACACTTTTTAACGGAAGGATAATCGTTACGGATAAGGGTCTTAAAATCATATATGATTCATTCTCTGCCGAAGAGGGGAAAACGATGGTTTCGTCCGAGGCCATAAAAGCCATAAGAGGCGGTTCAAACAGGTTCCTCAGCGTTGAGAAGGAATATGCGGAGCTTACAATGCCGCTTATAGATCATGAAAGTACCGACGGCGAGCCGTATGTCGGTGTTCTTTTTGCGAGGATTTCCCTTGAGGATGAGACCGTACTGATTGCCGATATGGAGAAATTTCTCCTTGTTACCGTTATTCTTTTGTCTATTGTTCTTTTGGTCATTTGTTTTCTTTCGTCAACGGAGTTTGCCAAGCCGTTTAAGAGAATAGAGGAGAGCATCAGCCATGTATCCGATGGGTATATTGACGACATGGTCCGAATCGGCGGCTATTCCGAGCTTAAAGAATTGACCGAATCATTTAATGATATGCTGCGAAGAATAGAGCAGCTCGAAGCATCCAGGCAGGAATTTGTGTCCAATGTATCACATGAGTTGAAAACACCCATCACATCCATCAAGGTACTTGCCGATTCGCTCATCACGCAGCCGGATTCACCGCCTGAGGTGTATAGGGAATTTCTCCGGGATATCAATGAGGAGATCGACAGGGAGAATAAGATAATCACCGACCTTCTTGAACTTGTTAAGCTCGACCGCAAGGAAGGAAACATGCATCTCGCCACGGTCAACATAAACGTCATGCTCGAGAAAATCATGAAGAGACTTACACCGATAGCATCGTCTTTGACTGTTGAGATCGTATTTGAGAGCTACAGAGAGGTTTCGGCGATGGTTGATGAGGTTAAGATGAGCCTTGCACTCACGAACCTCATAGAGAACAGCATTAAATATAATAAAGAGAACGGGCGCGTCAAGGTTTCGCTCAACAGTGACGGAAAATACTTCAGTGTTACCATAGCGGACACGGGAATCGGGATCCCTGCCGATTCAATCGACAGGATATTTGAACGTTTTTACAGAGTTGACAAGGCAAGGACCAGAGAGAGCGGAGGAACAGGTCTCGGTCTTGCGATAGCGAGAAGCGTGATCCTCATGCATAACGGTGCGATAAAGGTTGAAAGCGTTGAAGGAGAAGGCACAACATTTGTTGTAAGCATTCCGATTTCGTTTAAGCTTGCTACTGAATAAAACGGGGGGTTTATGTTGCCGGTCAGGAAGATTATTTTGTTGTTTTTATTTTCAACGGCAGTCGCCATAGGCATGACCGCCTGCTCAAACGAGCGGGAGGTATATGTTGATGTGTCGGAAAAACAACCTGATAATACTTTTAAGATCTTCAGAACCGATGTGACGGAATCGACACTTTTGTGGGAAAGCGGAGAAGAACCCGATGAGAATCTTGAACGTGAAGCCCAGATAGGGCGGATCATCTCCATGCTTGAGAGCAGACCCGGGGACCCCGAAATGAAGTCGCTTTTGCCGAGAAATGTTACTGTGAAATCGGCATATTTCGGTTTGGACGGTCAGTTGATCGTGAGCTTCGATAAGAGCTACAATTCGCTTTCTACAATTGAGGAGCTGTTACTTCGCGCCGGATTCGTAAAAACATTATGCCAGCTTGATTTTGTAGATTATGTTGAATTTTATGTGGAGGATAATCCCCTCATCCTCAGGGGCGATGTCGTACCGGGACTGATGAAAAGTACGGATTTTATCGATAATACAGGTCAGACGACATATTTCAGTCAGGAGGTTGAGCTTACGGTCTATTTCGTAAAACGCGGTTCAAGAATGCTCGGCGGCTCTACTTATAAGGTTACGTACGACGGGTCGAGTTCCTACGAGAAGCTTGCCACAGATCTGCTCCTTTCCAATCCGGAAACGGATGATGCCGATTTTATCGGGACTCTCCCGGAGGGTACCGTGATAAACAGGATCACATCAACCGACGGTATTGCATATGTCGATGTTAATGAGGCCTTTTTAAACTATAGGGAAAATGTGGGTGAGGAACTGACGATTTTTTCTCTCGTCAATTCTCTTTGCGATATCCCGGGCATTATGAAGGTTCAGATAACAGTTAACGGGACGGGCAGAAAAGCCATTGACAAGTACGGTCAATCCGGTCTAATCGAAAGAAGACCCGAACTGATAGCAAATGAAAAGGCAGGTGAGGCTGACGGATAATCTCGGACGACTTTTCTCTCGCCCGATCACGGTGTTTTTCGCTTGTTACTGTATTGCGCTGATTTTGTATGACGATGTGGCGAATGTGGCGGCGAAGGGCTCGGCTGTTTCGGCAACGCTCGCAATTATAGTCCTGGTGAGGATATATAAAGGCAGAGCGGGACCGATGGCTTTGAGAGCGGTGATCATATTATTTTCGGTTCCGGTTTTTATGTTCTGTGCCGTGATCAGATACGAAAGCGCCAATAAACCGACCTCTCTTAAGGAAGCGGTAAATAATCTTGTTTTATCTACAGAATGTTCATTCAGAGGTTTTATAACCGACATTTCCCTTAAACCGGAAAAAACGATCCTTTACATTAACAATGCCTATATTGAAGGAGGCACTTTCTACGGACGTCCCGTCTGCGGCTCCGTTAAGATTGCCGTAAAAGGTACATATGAGGACATTAATATAAATCCTTCAAAATGTCTTGAAGCCGGGGATTATGTCAGCGGCAGCGGAAAACTTCGAAAACCCGCGCCTTCCGCAAATCCCGGCGGTTTTGACGAGGATGCATATTACACCGTACGCGGAATCGACGCATTGATTAACGCATCGTACATCGAAAACGGAGTGCCGGAAGAAAAAGAAATGCCCGAAGAACCCGACCTGCTTCTTGACTTCAAAAAAATATTTGTAAATCTGCGTATCAAATCGCTATATGCAATCGACAAGAGCCTGTCGGGAGAGGAAGCCGGAGTCCTTGCGGCAATACTCACGGGCGAGAGGGGACTTCTTGACGAAGACACGGGAAATGTACTCGCCGACGGCGGTATTTCACATGTCCTGGCCGTATCCGGGCTTCATATATCCCTGATCGCAGGCGGGATATACAGTGTTCTTATAAGGATCTCGGGCAGGAAAACATTAAGTTGCTTCATTTCCGTTATTTTCCTTTTCCTTTACGGAATATTCACGGGTATGCCTGTTTCGGCGGTAAGAGCCGTGATCATGAGCGCTTGCATGCTCATTGGCAGAGCAAGGGGCAGAACATATGATATGCTCAGCGCTCTTTCTGTTGCCGGACTCGTCATTCTTGCCGTAAACCCTCTGTATATCCGTGATTCTTCGTTTATAATGTCCTTTAGCGCGGCCCTGGGCGCGGTTTTTGGTCGTGAGGTCTCGTGCGGGGCGAGGATAAGAAGAAAACGTCTTGCCGGAGTATTCATAATCGGAGGAATCTATGTGTTTATGTTCCCCGTTCTTATCAATACATATTATTACATCACACCGTATTCGATCCTCATTAATCTTATCATCATTCCGCTGATGTCATTGCTCGTACCGTTCGGTGGGATCTGTGTTCTGCTTACGTCGATTTTCGGAGGCGTTATTGCAGAGTTTTCGGGTGGAATATGTCATTATATCATTAAAGGAATGATAGATATCTGTGGTTTATGTAGGAGCCTTCCTTATTCGAAGATCATTATCGGGCATACGGCAGCACAGATCATTGTCATATATTATGCCGTGATTTTGCTGACAGTGATTCTGGTCATGACATTCCGCAAGAAAAAACCGTTATGGCTTCTTGTGCTTTGTATCTCAGTGATCGTGAGAGTTCCCTCTCACGGAACGGTAGTGCATATGCTTGATGTCGGACAGGGGGAATGTATCGTTGTGGAAGACGGGACGGAAATAACGATGATCGATGCGGGAAGCACAAACGTGACCAATTTATATGAATTCAGGATAGGTCCTTTTCTGAAATATATGGGTATCGACAAGATAGACCGCCTGATACTTACTCACTGGGACAGTGACCATAAGAACGCGTTGAAGGATCTTTTCGGGGACAGGGATGTTGAGGTTGGGATGTTTGTCTGCGCGGATTGTGAGGACAGCGTGACAGAGCTTGAATGTATGACGGAGTTTACCGGCGTAGTGCAAATCGTTTCGGCAGGTGATGAGATGACCCTCGAAAGCGGAAGTTGTCTTCATGTCGTTTCTCCGATAAGGGAAGCGGATTATGCGGACAGAAATGACCGAAGCGTCGTAATTGAATATATCGGGAGAGACATGACAGCTCTTTTTACCGGAGATTCTTCGTCAAGTGTGGAACGAACTTATATTTCCGGGCTTAGGTCGCAACAGTTCGACATTCTGAAGGTTGCTCATCACGGATCAAGAAATTCGACCTGTGCAGAGCTTCTTCAAAGTACGGAACCGTCTGTCGGGATAATATCTGCATCTCTGACAAACAGGTACGGTCATCCCTCTCCCATGACACTCGAAAGACTTGAAAAGGCAGGGTGCAAAACTTTTGTCACTCCGTTAAACGGGTACATAAGAGTAACGTGCATGGACGGAATGATAAAAGTAGATACGTTAAAATTTGACACGGATATTTGAATAAGCTATACTGTACTCTAAATGTGGTGTATATATGGTGTAAATCCGCATTTGAAACACAAGACAGACCCATCATAATTCAAAATCCAAACCCTTTTTACGGTTGTACTACGGAGCGGAGAATAACGTGTCAAAGAAAACAATAAAATATATACTAAATATCATATTGATCTTTTTGCTTGCGGCGGGAACGCTTTTTTTCCTTTTGAGAGGCAGCGAGATAAAGGTTGTTTTCAGCAAGATAGGAGAAGCAAACATATACCTTCTTTTGCTCGGAGCATTGTTTGTTGTCGGGTATGTGTGTACCGAATCAGTAATAATCAGATATATTCTGTTTAACCTGAAGCAGGAGATAAGCTTGTTTAAGTGTATTCTTGTCTCAAACGTCGGGTTCTTTTTCTGCGGTATTACCCCGAGCGCCACGGGCGGTCAGCCGATGCAGGTTTTCTATCTTGCAAAGTACGGCGTCGACCCGCTTATGGGTACGCTTGTTATTGCTGTGGTTACGATCTGCTATAAGATGACGCTCGTACTGCTTACGATATTGTTCCTTATCATAAGACCGTCAGCCATGTTTCAGGCTATCGGCAATGCTCCGATACTGTTCTTTGTCGGAGTGGTAATAATCCTTTCACTGATCGTTTTCCTTGGTCTTTGCGTATATAAGACCTCGATTGCATTCTTTATCATTTCAAAGGTCATTACATTCGGTGGAAAGATTAAGCTTATCAAAAATCCCGACAGAACGCTCTCGAAAGCCATTCATTCCATCAGAGGTTACGAAAAAGCTTCGATATTCGTTAAAAACCATCCCGGAATGATCGTCGGAGCGCTTTCGCTTACATTTATACAGAGGCTTCTTTATTTTTCCGTTACGTTTATAGTCCTTTCGGCACTTCATCTCAATCCGAACTGGCTTGACGTAATTGCGTACCAGCTCGTGCTTGCCCTTGCCGTGGATGCGCTTCCGCTTCCCGGCGCAAGTGGGGCGAACGAGACCGTTTTCCAGCTTTTGTACGGAGCACTGTATGCGGATGTTGCCGTTTCGGCCGTTATTCTCAACAGGGGCATCACTTATTATTTTATGATGCTGTTCACCATACTGTTTACGATTGTTGCCCATTTTGTAAGCTTAAGAAGGGAAAAAGAGACGAAGAACACAGAGGCGCATGCGAAGAAGATACATGTTCTTTCACATTATGTAAAAAATCCCGTGATCAACACGGAAACTGACGAAGGAGTTTCGGTTCGAAGCACGGAAAAAACGGAGGCAGAATAACTATATGATAGGTTTTTACAATTACACGGTAGTCATTACTTATCTGAGCGTCATATCGGCGTGCACATCAATATGCTTTGCGTTTGAAGGCAATATTAAATGGGCGATTCTGATGCTCGTTATCTCGGGACTTTGTGATATGCTCGACGGTCCCATAGCCCGTACAAAGAAAAACAGGACCGATACGGAACGTAAATTCGGTATTCAGATCGATTCTTTGTCGGATGTTATCAGCTTCGGGGTAGCACCTGCCTGCATTATCTACAATATAAGCGTGCATCTCTGCGCACCGGGTTCCGAATGGCTTAAGATACCGGCAATCGTTGCAGGTATTGCGCTTCTTATCTGCGCTGTTATCAGGCTTGCTTTCTTTAATGTTTCCGAAGAAGAAAGACAGGAAACGGAAGGTAAAAAGCTTCGCGATTCATATAGGGGACTTCCCGTTACGAACGTAGCGCTCATTTTCCCGATAGTTTCGCTTGTTTCTTATTTCGTTGAAGGTAACGTGTTTGTTATCACGATGATCGTTGCGACGGCTCTTACGGCATTTTTCTATGTACTTGATTTTAAAATGGTAAAGCTTCACGGAAAGAAGCTTGCAGTGATCGGATTGTTCGGGTTTGCGGCGCTGCTCGGCGTATTCTTTTCACCCCTTGCGGGATTTTGAACGATCGTAATTTACTTTGAAACCGGGTTTTGGTCATATTTTGACGGGGAGGCGGACTTATGAGGTACAGAGATCGTAAAGGTAATGTGTATATTATTGATTCGGGGCAGGAAAGAACGTTAAAGCTTTTGTACGGAACATTTCCGGGGAGGCTTCTTCTAAAGCTCCTAACATGCAGGCCGATCTCAAAGCTTGCCGGTCTGTGGATGAGCCTTCCTTTTTCGGCTCTTTCAATTGACAGATTCATTGATAACAACGGGATCAGGATGAGTGATTATATCCCGACAAAATATTATTCCTTCAACGAATTTTTCGCGAGAAGGATCAGAAAATCGAGACGCCCCATTTGTGATGACAAGCATGCGCTTATTTCTCCGAGTGACGGAAAGGCGCTTGCGTTCAGGATAAAAGATGATCTGAGCGTTAAGATCAAGAACAGAACATACACGTTAAACGAGTTGTTTGACGGAGACGAGATAACACAGGAATTCAGCGGTGGCTTCCTTTATGTTATAAGGCTCACGGTCGACAATTATCACAGATATTCTTATGTTGATTCGGGTATGAAGTCCGAAAACACCTTTATAAAAGGAAAGCTTCATACCGTTAATCCCGTTGCGCTCGACGCTGTTCCCGTATTTCATGAGAACTGCAGGGAATATACCGTGATCGACGGTGACAATATCGGACGTCACGTGATGATGGAGGTTGGAGCGATGCTTGTGGGTAAGATCGTCAATCATCACGGCACGGGAAGGGTAAAGAGGGGCTCTGAAAAGGGATATTTCGAATTTGGCGGTTCAACTGTAGTCCTTCTTACCAAAGGTGACATTGTTCCCGATAACGACATATTGTTTAACACACGTCAGGGCATCGAAACCATTGTTAAGCTCGGAGAGCAGATCGGTCACAAGAAAGCCTGAAAAGCCCGACATGAATGTTTTGCGGTAAGGGCAGCCTGAAGGGGTTTGATTTGAAGACAATTATCGAAGATGTAAAAAAACAGTCTCTTCGGAAGATATATCTGCTCTGCGGGAGCGAGACATATCTTGTGAGATATTGCGTTCGCCTGATCAAAAAGGCAGCGCTCGGGGCTGACGAAAATGCAGAAATGAATTTCGACAGCTATAATGAGCAGACCTATGACTTTAGAGCCTTTGCCGACAGCGCGTTAACCGTTCCTTTTTTTTCGTCCTACAGATTGATAATGCTCGAGGGCTGTAACATTTCGGATGACATAGATGCGTTTGTCCGGCTGCTTGATGAGCTCCCCGAAACTACGATCATATTGATCGTGGACAAGAGCGTCGATAAAAAAACAAAGCTTTACAAAGCAGTCACGAAATACGGTTATGTCTGCGATCTTTCAGAAATCACCGATCAGAACAGAGCCGACTTTATAAAAAAAGAATTTGCCGGGTACGGGAAAGAAATAAGCGGATCCGATGCGGCGTATTTTGTCGAATATGTCGGCGGCGACCTCTATAACCTTATGAACGAAGCCGATAAGGCGGCATCGTTCACTGAAGGAAGAAACCGCGTGACAAGGAGTGATATCGAGGAAATCTGCTGCATGCAGACCGAGAACAGGATATTTGATATTATAGGCGAGATTTCGGTCGGACACGGGGAAAAGGTCATGAGCATATGTGCCGATCTTATGTACCTCAAAGAAAGCCCGATGAAGATTTTGAGGCTTCTCGCAAATGAATACCTTAAGCTTGCGACTCTGATCGAACTTAAGAACAAAGGTCTCTCGGTTTCGTCCATTGCGGGGGAAACCAAAACGCCGGACTGGCTTGTGAAAAAAAAGCTTAATCTCGTTTCAAGGATGGACAGCAGAAAGATTAGAAATGCGATCGAACTTGTCGAAAATACCGAGTATAAGATTAAAAACGGAGATCTCGACATGCAGACCGGACTCGAAATAATGCTTGCAGAATTGTCCTGTGTGTAGTAATATAGTGAAGTCGGTTTCGGGGGTTAAAATTCCCTTGCCGATATATATGATCAGGAGTGGTATCGAAGTGGTCATAACGGCCCTGACTCGAAATCAGGTAGGCGGCAACGTCTCGTGGGTTCGAATCCCACCCACTCCGTCTTTAAGCCTCGCATTGGCGCGAGGCTTTTTCTCTTATTTCTTGCAATTTTATATATGATAATATAAAATACAAGAATTATAACAACCCGTAAGTACATAACTGATATAACGGTCGCAAGACGATCGGACCGATGCCGGGGAAAATTTCGGAAAGGAGGCTCTTATATGGGGGAAATGGTCTTTAACACAGATATACCTGAGGATTTTACCGAGCCCGATAAGCTGTATGATATTCTCATTACCAAGATCAGAAAATATCATCCTTCTACCGATCTTTCAATAATTGAGAAAGCATATGAAGTTGCCAGGGAAGCACATAAGGATCAGAAGCGTAAATCAGGAGAGCCTTACATCATTCATCCTCTATGCGTGGCAATCATCCTCGCAGAACTTGAGCTTGACATGGAAAGTATTGCAGCGGGTCTGCTGCATGACGTTATAGAAGATACTGCAATCGATGAAAAAGAGCTTGAAAAAGTATTCGGAACCGAGATAGTTCTTCTTGTTGACGGAGTCACAAAGCTGACCAACCTCAATTATTCCGCAGATAAGGTGGAGCTTCAGGCAGAGAACCTTCGCAAGATGTTTCTTGCCATGGCAAAGGATATCCGTGTAATACTCATCAAGCTTGCCGACAGGCTTCACAATATGAGGACGATGCAGTTCCAGCCGCCTCACAAACAGTACGAAAAGTCCAGAGAAACCATGGACATCTATGCACCGATCGCGCAGAGACTCGGTATTTCGAAGCTTAAGATTGAGCTCGATGATCTTTCTCTCAAATATCTCGAACCTGTTGTATATAAAGAGCTTTCCGAAAAGGTTTCCTTAAAGCTTGCCGAAAAAGAAAACTTTATAAATGAGATCGTCGATGAGGTGGCCGAGCATATTAGGTCGGCGAATATCGAAGCTAAGGTTAACGGACGTGTTAAACACCTTTTTTCGATCTACAGAAAGATGGTCACGCAGAATAAGACACTTGATCAGATCTACGATCTGTTTGCTGTCAGGATCATTGTGGACAGTGTAAAGGACTGTTACACTGCGCTCGGTGTTATCCATGAGATGTACAAACCGATTCCCGGACGTTTTAAGGATTATATAAGCATTCCGAAGCCTAATATGTATCAGTCGCTTCACACGACGCTGATAAGCTCAAAAGGACAGCCTTTTGAGATCCAGATCCGTACCGAAGAGATGCATAAGACTGCTGAGTACGGTATCGCGGCACATTGGAAATACAAGGTTGACCCGGAAGGCAAGATGACGCCCGACTCCGAGGAAGAGAAGCTTACATGGCTCAGGCAGATCCTCGAGTGGCAGAGAGACCTCTCGGACAATAAAGAATTTCTGATGCTCCTTAAGGATGACCTTAACCTTTTTTCGGACAGTGTGTTCTGCTTTACACCCACGGGTGAGGTCAAGAACCTTACGGTCGGATCGACTCCGATCGATTTCGCGTACAGCATTCACAGTGCCGTTGGTAATCAGATGGTCGCTGCGCGGGTAAACAACAAGATAGTTACTTTTGACTATGAGATCCAGAACGGCGATCAGATAGAGATCATCACCTCGGGCAATTCAAAAGGTCCCTCGAGAGACTGGCTAAAGCTTGTAAAAACCACGCAGGCAAAGAATAAGATAAATCAGTGGTTCAAATCTGAATTCAAAGAGGAAAACCTTGAAAAAGGAAAGGAACTCTTTAACGCATATTGTAAATCAAAGGGCATTGTAGCCTCGGATATATTAAAAAACGAATATATCGATGTCATACTCCAAAAGTACGGCTACCGTGACATGGATGCCATCTATGCCGCCATAGGACACGGAGGTTTAAAGGAAGGACAGATTGTCACAAGGCTCAAGGAAGAGTACGACAAGCATAATCGCAAGGAAGTCACGGATGAAAAGGTTCTTGAAACCATCGCCGAGATCACTCAGGAAAAGAAAGCGATCCTGGCTTCAAAGGGAAGCATCATCGTTCAGGGCATAAATGATGTGGCAGTTCATTTCTCAAAGTGCTGCTCGCCCGTTCCGGGTGACGAGATCGTCGGTTATGTCACCAGGGGCAGAGGCGTTTCAATCCACAGGACCGATTGCATCAATATTATCAATCTGGCAGAGGAGGAACGCATGAGGCTTGTTCCCGCAGAGTGGAACGAAACAAAAAACAAAGCGGGTTCGGAGCTCTTTACCGCCGAGGTCAACATTTATTCACGTAACAGGGCCGGAGTTCTGCTTGATATCTCCAAGGTGCTTACGGAGAACGACATAGTGGTATCATCGATGAATGTCAGAACAAGCAGGCAGGGTACCGCAACAATTACGATCGGTTTTGATATTTCCGATACAAACATGCTTCAGACAATCATCGGTAAGCTAAGAAATGTTGAGGGAATAATCGATATACAAAGATCAATGGGTTAAAAGGGTTTACATGTATTTTAATGAAAGGAGAGGGGACATGCAGGAGAACAATTTACATGACGGTGTTTTGGATTATAAGATAATCAGAAAAACGGTCGGGCAGGTCGAAACAAATTGCTATATTGCAGTTAACGGGTCACTTGGCGAATGCTTTATTGTGGATCCCGGAGATGAAGAGGTTATTCTCGCAAAAGCCATAGAGGAATCTAAGTCCGTGCCGAAAGCAATTCTTTTGACGCATGGTCATTTTGACCATATTTATGCGGTGGAACCTCTCGCAACAAAATACGGTATTCCCGTATATGCGTCTGAAAAAGAGGCTGAACTTCTTAAAAATCCCGGTATGAACTGCTCTAAGTTCTACGGAAGGGAGGTCAGTGTGATTCCCGAAAACTATGTTGAAGACGGGGATGTTTTCGAGATAGCGGGATTTACGATCAAGGGAATCCACACTCCGGGTCACACAAAAGGAAGCATTTGCTATTATCTTCCGGAAATTAATGTGCTTTTTTCGGGCGACACTCTTTTTAAGGGCAGTGTGGGAAGAACCGATCTGCCTACCGGTAATACGCATCTGCTTTTGGAATCGCTTCGTGACAAGATCATCGTTCTTCCGCCAAAAACGGTCATTTATCCCGGCCATGGACCCGAAACTGAGCTTGATTACGAGAAGAGAAACAATTCGTACATGTACGGGGATAATTGGAAAGAATGAGACAGGTTGGTGACAATATAAGGATCAGCGCATTCGATCCGCTTATGGAGGACGACATTCTTCCTTTGCTTCATTCGTTTTTTCCGGACGGGGATTGCGGCGGAAGTCTCAGTATTTCAATTACGGAAGAAGCTGACAGAGCGATAAAGGCACAGTCTGTATTCACATCCTCTGACGGAACGGGAGAGCCTGTTTTTCGGGAAGAATTTGCGGATACTGAAAGAATCAAGGCAGGAACCCACGGAGCCGCGGGTGAAAGGGAAAAAAGAGATCCCGGTATCTGTGATGAAATCGTCAGGAAATATTATTCCGATGAAGGAATATACAGACGTGAGCAGAGAAAAGAGATTGCCAGAGTGGTTTATATCATGCTCGAACAGATCTCCGGCAAGTCCTTGCCGTGGGGAATGCTCACGGGAGTCCGTCCAACAAAGCTGGTGCTTGAGAGACTTGAAAAAGGTCTCGGCATGCATGCGTCTTATCTTATGGACAAATACCGTGTCACAAAGGAAAAGGCCATGCTTGCTGTGCGTGTGGCGCAAAAAGAATATACACTTATTAATGATATTGATTACAGGAACGGATTCAGTCTTTATATCGGAATCCCGTTTTGTCCCAGTATCTGTAACTACTGTACGTTCGGTTCACATCCCCTGTCAAGGTTCGGAGAATACGTCGAACCGTATCTTAAGGCACTTGAAAAAGAGATAAAAGAAACCTCTAAGCTTATGACAAAGAGGCTCGATTGCATTTATATAGGCGGTGGAACTCCTACGATCCTGTCGCCTGAACAGATCTTTACGCTTATAGACCAAATCAGAGATAATTTTGATACGAGCTTTGTCCGTGAATTCTGTTTCGAAGCGGGAAGACCTGACAGTATAACGGAAGAGAAGCTTAAGGTTCTTAAAGGCTGCGGCGTCACCAGAATATCGATAAATCCGCAATCCATGGTAGAAAGAACGCTTGATAAAATTGGACGTGCGCATACGCCCGCTCAGATAATCAAAGCATTCGGAACGGCTCGCGAGTGTGGATTTGATAATATAAACGCGGATATTATCGCCGGTCTTTCAGGCGAAACGCCGGAAAATTTCAGATATACGCTTTTACAGCTTGAGAAACTTGCTCCGGAGAGTGTAACGGTTCACACTCTTGCGCATAAGCGCGCAGCACGCCTAATGACGAGCCCAGAGATTTTCGAGGGGCTTGAGGCTAAGGGCGTGTCCGAAATGGTTGAAGCGGGGGCTCTTTGGGCGAAACAACACGGGATGGAACCGTATTATCTCTATAGGCAAAAGAACATGACGGAAAGCCTTGAGAATATCGGGTACTGTCTGCCGGGGAAGGAATGCCTCTATAACATCCTCATCATGGAAGAAAAGCAGATGATCCTGGCACTCGGTGCAGGGGCGTCCTCAAAATTCGTGAGAGACTGTGCCGAAAGATTCGAGAGGGTAGAGAATGTGAAGTCCGTCAAAGACTATATTGAGCGTATCGATGAGATGATAGAGCGGAAGCGTATTTATATTGAGAAACGATGCGTTCCCGTATAAAAATACAAACCGGATCCATGTACGCGACAATCTTATAAGAATTACGAATCGGGTTCATGTCCGGTGCGATCCGTAGAGAAGAAAAACGGATTCGAAGTCCGATAAATGAGAAAGGAGTGGCAAGATGCTTGAAGTAAGGCAGGAGCTGTTACAGCTTTTTGATATAGAGCGTGCATTTAAGGAAGATATCGATGATGCGCTGAACCATGGCAGACTTGTGTCGAATCTTGCATACAGACTTGCTAAAGAACTCTCATATCCGGAGGATTTCTGCATGAAGATGGCTGAAGCCGGCATGCTTCATGATATCGGAAAGCTTCAGCTGGGTGAATATCTGTACGGCAGACGCACCAATGCGCTCAGGATTGAAGAGATCAAGTATGTCAGAATGCATCCGACGCTCGGTTATAAATTCCTTACCGATAAGAATATCGGGGACGAGGATTTCAGGCTTTTTATCCTTCATCATCACGAGAATTATGACGGTTCGGGTTATCCGGACAACATCAAGGGTGATGACATACCCGACGGATCAAAGATACTCCGTGTTTGCGACGTATATGCGGCGCTTACATCCGAACGTCCCTACAGAGCCGCATTCGATAAGAATACGACGATGGAGCTTATGATAGACGAAGTAAAGAATTTTGATATGAAAGTATTTCTTGCTTTTATGAGAGTGGTTCATGACGATGACTTCTCCGAGATAGAGGAATATATCGAAAGTGTTAATAAAAAGGTGATCGATAGCCGTGTAATTAGTTCTTGACAAGCATATTCGGCATGAGTATAATGTTTTTCGTGTGTGAGTGAACTAAGACTTTGGTCTTATCATGATCGCGTGGATTACCTGGTGCATGGGTATTAGTATGACAGGAATAAATGCGATTCACAATCGCATTTATAAGATAGATCAACACGAAGGAGGTGTAATCATGGGAGCTATTTGCCCGAAAAACAGAACGTCTAAAGCAAGACGTGACAGCCGTCGTGCCAATTGGAAAATGACCGCCCCCGCCCTTGTAAAGTGCAGCAAGTGTGGTGCGCTTATGGTACCTCATAGGGTATGTAAGGCTTGCGGTTCATACAACAAGAAGGAGATCATTGCCAAGGAGGCTTAATGATTTCTCACTTCGATTTATTAAACAGCAAGACGGAGTGCAGTTGCGCTCATTGTGATCCGGTAGCCTTTGGTTGCCGGATTTTCTTTTGCGCAGACAGATCACGCTTT